>JAABUQ010001124.1_pt1 | contig 59625 bp, 58 predicted proteins | sample 5560001 | NCBI WGS metagenome assembly JAABUQ01 (sample SAMN10711888, study PRJNA513371) | rock metagenome | isolation source: Antarctica rocks | place: Antarctica: Victoria Land, Finger Mt nord | collected 2015-12-18
GACCGATGGCCAGCGAGAGCTGGTCGTCGGGCACGATGACCGTGGACTGCTTGCCCGCGTCGTCCACGAGCACCTCGCGTACGCGCGCGGGCGAGAGGGCCTTGGCCACGAAGCGGGCGGGCTCCTCGTTGTAGGGGATGATGTCGATCTTCTCCCCCCGCAGCTCGGAGACGACCATCCGCACGCGCGAGCCGCGCGGGCCCACGCACGCCCCCACCGGATCCACGCCGTCGGCGTAGGAGACCACGGCGATCTTCGAGCGGTAGCCGGGCTCGCGGGCCACGTCGGTGATCTCCACGAGGCCGTCGGCGATCTCGGGCACCTCGAGCTCGAAGAGCGACTTGATGAGCTCCGGATCGCGCCGGGAGACGATGATGCTCGGGCCCTTGGTCGAGTTCGAGACCTCCTTGATGACCGCCTTGATCCGGCCGCCGTGGTCGTAGCGCTCGCCCTCGACCTGCTCGGACTTGGGCAGGAGCGCCTCGACGCGCTCGCGGAGCTGGACCAGGGTGTAGCGGGAGTCCGACTGCTGGACGATGCCGGTGATGAGCTCGCCCACGCGGTCCTGGTACTCGTCGAACATCATGTCGCGCTCGGCCTCGCGGATGCGCTGGAGGATCACCTGCTTGGCGGTCTGCGCGGCGATGCGGCCGAAGTCGTCGGGCGTCACGTTGCGCTCGTCGATCTGGTCGCGGTAGAGCGCGAACTTCTCGGGATCGATCTCGGGCTCGGTCGGCTCGCGGGCCTCCCCCGTCTCGGGGTCGATCGTCGTGCCCTCGTCGATCGTCTCCACGATGAGCTGGGCCTCGAGGCGCTCGGGGATGAGCAGCTCGTAGACGAGGAAGTCGCCCGTCTCGCGGTCCATCTCGACGCGGGCGTACTTGGCCGAGCCGGGCTGCTTCTTGTAGGCCGAGAGCAGCGCGTCTTCGAGGGCGATCATCAGCTTCTCGAAGGAGATGTTCTTCTCCTTGGCGAGAGCGCGGGTGGCTTCGAGGATCTCCTTGGACATGGGTTACTCCGCGGGGACGAGGTTGGAGCGGGCGATCTCCCCGTAGGGGATGGAGAGCACGCCGCCGTCGGCGGCGAGGGTCACCTCCGCGTCGGTGGCGCCGACGAGCTCGCCGGTGACGCTCCGACGAGGAGCGCGCGGGTCACGGGTGCGCACGCGCGCCCGGCGGCCGAGGAAGCGGCGGAAGTGCTCGGGCTTGGTCAGCGGACGGTCCCGCCCGGGCGAGGAGACCTCGAGGGCGTAGCGCTCGCGGACGCCCGGCAGGGCATGGGTCACGCGCTCGCAGAGGGCGAGGGTGACCCCGTCGGGGTGATCGATGAACAGCCGCACGGTCGAGCCGCCGACGAGCTCGGCGAGCAGTATCTCGACCTCCGGCTCGAGGGGCGCGAGCTCGCGCTCGATCTCGGCTTGCAGCGTGCTCATCAACTCACCTCGTTCCATAAAAAAAGCGGGCGAGCGCCCACTTTCGACCGACGGATCGCCGGGTGTGCCCGGCGCGAAAGCTGTCGGTCGAGAATAGCACCGGGACGCTCTGGCGGGCACGGCCTGAGGCCACCTTCTTGCCCCGGTTGAGGAGCCCTTTCGGTCCCACGCGGCCTTGATCCGGCGCTGGGGGGAGAGGCCCGAGACGCCGAGCCCGAGAGGGCGTTTGAGCTCGCCACTCCGTGCTCGCCGAGATCGAGGCGGCCATGGTCTGGGATCATCGCGCGCCCGGTGAGCGACGCACGAACCACGGTGGCGGACTACATCGCCTCGCTCGAGGGCGAGACGCGCACGGTCGCCTTCGCCGAGTGGGGGATCACGCTCGACGCGGCGGGCTGGCCGCTGCACGTCGGGGTGGCGATCCGCGACGGCTTCCTGCGCGCCCAGGCCGCCGTGGTGGCACCCGGAAGGCTCGAGGAGCACGACCTGCTGTGGTGGAACCGGACGGTCCCCCTCATCCGCTTCTCCCACACGCGCGCGGGCGAGGTATGGATCCAGGGCGAGCTTCCGCTGAGCGCGGTGAGCGCGGCGGAGCTCGACCGCTTCCTCGGCCTTCTCGTGCTCGCCGCCACCCAGGCGCGCGAGCACGCCGAGGGGCCGTAGACCGCGGGGTGCGCAGCGCTCCCGCGGCCTCCGCCGGGCTACCCCGCCGCGGCGCGGGCGCGGTCGCGGTAGATGCGGTAGTCGCGCCGCTCGGGGCGCAGGCAGGAGGCGAGCACGAGGGGATGGCGCGCCTCCTGGTGGCGGCCGAGGAGCTGCAGGCAGCGCCCCAGGCAGAAGAGCGCGAAGTCGTTCGTGGGGGCCCGGTCGACCACGGCGGCGAACTCCTCCGCGGCCTGGGCGTAGTGCCCGGCGCGGAAGAGCGCGCGACCGAGCGCCTCGCGGATCGAGGCCTTGTCGGGATCGAGGTCGCGCGCGTGGGAGAGCGGCACCGTGGCCTGGTGCCAGTCCCCCGCCTCGAGCAGCTCCGTGCCCCGCTGGAAGAGCTCGTAGACCCCTTCGGACATGTGGCTCTCTAGTGTACGGCGCGCTCGCGCCGGACCGGCCGGCGGGGAGCGCGCGGCGGCAGCGCCCACCACGCTCGCAGCCGTCCGCTCGCTCCGAGGCCGCGGGCGAGCTCTTCCCGCAGCGCCCGCCGCTGTGCGGGGGACGGCGGCGCGTCGCCGTAGCCGTAGCGCGCGGTGCGCAGCGCGCGGACGTAGGCCGCGGCGTCGGGCGCCTGCCCGAGGCGTCGCTCGATCTGCTGGAGCGTGGTCGCCGGCGCGGGAGAGCGGCCGGTGCGGCGCAGCGCGCGTTCGAGCTCGAAGACCGCGACCTGCGCGGGGTCGCGCCGCGCACGGCGCCGTCGCCCGGCGAGGACGAGGGTGACCAGGAGCAGAGCGACCGGGATCAGGAGCCCGGCCGCCCCGAGCCCCGGCCTGAGGCCCCGGGGGGCGGCGTGCCGCGGCGGCGCCGGAGCGGCAGGGGCGCCGCTCAGGGGGTCGGCGAGCCGGCGGCGGGCCGCGCCTGCGCCTCCTCCGCGCATACCGGGCAGCGGCCCGATGCTCGCGTGGGCGCGCAGAGCGGGGGCCGCGGCGGGCGTGGGATCGAAGGTCACCCACCCCGTGTGGGGGAACCACGCCTCGACCCAGGAGTGGGCGTCGTAGTCCCGGACCACCCGCTCCCCGCGCCCACCGTCCGGCGTCCCGGGCGCGAAGCCCGCCGCCACGCGCGCGGGCACCCCGCCCATGCGCAGGAGCAGCGCCATCGTCCCCGAGAACTGTTGGCAGTAGCCGCGGCGGTCGCGGAAGAGGAAGCTCTCGAGCGGGAGGGGGCGCCGGGGCGGCGTCTCGGAGTAGACGAACCCGTGCTCGAGGTGGCGCTGCACGCGCCGAACGAAGTCGTAGGCCGTGGCCGACCGGGCGGCCAGGCCGCGGGCGAGCGCGTAGGCCCGCGCGTAGGGCGAGCGCAGCACTGCACTCGGGCCGGCGCCCGCGAGCCCGAAGGGAGGGAGCTCGACGGGCGCCGCCCCCGGGTGCAGGGCGCCGCCGTGCCCGCGCCGCGGCAGGGCGAGGACGCGGTAGCCCGCCGTCCACGCCGGGTACTCGGCGCCCGTGGCCGCGAGCTCCGCCGCACGGGGCCGCGGCACGTAGACGTCGACCGCGTAGGAGTCCCCCGGTCGCAGCTCCTGGGCCGAGCGCCACGTGCCCGGGCTCGGGCCGGGCAGCAGGGGATGCGGGGCGCGGCGCACGGCCAGAGTCGCCCCCGCGCCGACCACGTCCCGGGTGCGCAGGCCACGCACGATCACCTCCAGGCTCTGGCGCCAGCGCGGCGCGCTCGTCGCCGTCCATCCGCGGGAGCGCTCCTCCTCGACCCCGGCCGAGCCGTGCACCGGGCGGGCGGTCCAGCGCAGGCCGTCGAAGACGTCGAGGTTCTCCGCCTTGAGATAGACCGGAACGGCCGAGCGCACTCGCAGCGCCTCGCGCCCGTCGCGCGGCCAGTCGATCGGCCCGTAGGAGTGCTCCCAGTCGAATCTCTCACCGGGCACCGGCCCGAGCGAGCGCGCGAGGCCCTCGTAGGCGAGCCAGGGCCGGTGCGCGCCCAGCGCGGAGGCGGCGAGCGCGCCGCCCAGCCCGGCCAGGGCCAGGAGCGCGAGCGCCGCGGGGGCCTGGGGGCGGCGCAGCCGCTCGAGCCAGAGCACGCCGGCCAGGAGCGCGAAGAGCGCGATCCCCTCCCCCATCTCAGCGCCGGGGCGCAGGATCACCGCCGGCACCGTGATCAGCGCGATCAGGGGGACCACCGCCGCCGCGCGCCGGCCGAGGGCCGAGGCGCGCGGACCGAGGCCGAGCAGCGCGCCGCCGGTGAGCAGCAGCGCGCCGCCGAGCAGGATCATCCGCCGCACCCATGCGTCGACGCCGTCGTAGGGAGAGCTCGCGTCGGGCAGGCCGCCGAGGCCCTGGCCCATCCCCGCCGTCAGCTCATCCCACCGCGCGGGGAGGAGGAGCCGGCGCGGCACCCCGGCCGCGCGCAGGTCGAGCGCGACGAGCACGAGGACCACGCCCGCGGCCACCACCCAGCCCAAGCGCGGTCCGAGGCGCCGGCTCGCGCGCACGCCAAGGGCCGCGAGCACGGCTCCAGCCGCCGCGAGGACCATCGGGCCGCGCGCGGCGGGCGCGACCAGGCCGGCCCAGCGTTCGGCGCCCAGCAGGCCGAGCGCGCCCAGGGGCAGCGCGCGCAGCGCGAGCGCGCGGCGGCCACTCACGCCGGCACCGCAGGGTGGCGGGGTCGCGTGATGCGGACGCCGGTGCAGCCGGCGACGGTGAAGGCGGCCATCCGTCCCCGCGCCGCGCCCGGCAGCACGATGATCCGCTCCCCGCGCGAGGATCCCGCAAGCGCCGCCGGCCAGGAGCCAAGCTCGCGCGCGGCGACGTAGAGGACGGGACCGCGGCGTGGAGCGGAGAGCCGCGGCGCCGCCGGGGCGGCGCCCGCCTCGACGAGCGCCAGACGCGCGTGGGCGCCCGGCCAGGCGCGCAGGTCGCGCTCGACCGCCAGGGCGCGGCGCTGGCCGGGCAGGAGGAGCGAGCAGCCGCCGCGGCGCGCGAGCTCGAGGCACAGAGACGCAGCCGCGCGGACGGCGGCGTCGAGATCCTCCTCGTGCGCAGGCGCGCGGGCGTCGAGCACCACGAGCGGACGGGTGTCCTCCTCCGGGGGAACCTGCCGCTCGACGAGCCCGGCGCCGCGCGCCAGCGCCGGCCAGTGGATCCGGGCCGCGGGGGCGCCCTCGCGGTAGGGCCGCAGCCCGTCGACCTCGCCGGCCGCCTCGACCGAGCGCAGGAGGGACGCCGCTCCGACGGCGCCTCCGGCGGCGAGAAGGGCGCCTCGCACCGGGCTCGTGCGTGGCAGGACCAGAAGCTCGCTCTCCTCCCCGGGTGAGCTCACGCGGTGGCGCACGAGGCCGAGCGGGTCGCTCAGCACGAGCACGGGAGGCGCGAGCGCGTGGCGCCCGCGGCGCGGCGGGCTCACCTCCACGCGCACGCGCGCCACTCCCCGGCGCGGCACTCGGACCGGCCGTGTGGCGGGCAGGAGCACGTCCTCGACGGCGAGCGCGGGTGACGGCGGCACACGACCGCGGCGGACCTCGTAGACCACCGCGAGCGGCTGGCCCTCCTCGAGGTGGTGAGCGCCCAGCCGGCGTGCCACCCGGGTGCGCCGGGCGGCAAGCGCCACCCACGTCGGGGCACCGAGGCCGAGGGCGGCGAGCGCCACGCCCGGCACGTAGAGCGAGTCGGCGGCGAAGAGCCCGGCGGCGAGCACGAGCTCGAGCCCGAGCGCCGCGATGCCGATCGCCGCCCGCACGGTACCTAGCGCGCCGGGACGGCGGCGAGCGCGTCGGCCACCACGTCCTCGGCGGCGGCCTCCACCGCCTCGGGAGCGAGGACGAGCCGGTGGGAGAGCACGGCCGAGGCCAGCGCCTGGACGTCGTCGGGCAGCGCGTGATCGCGTCCGTGGAGGGCGGCGCGCGCCTTGGCCGCGCGCAGGAGGAGCAGTCCGGCGCGCGGGCTGGCGCCCAGCTCGGTGCGCGGGTCCTCCCGCGTGCGGCGCAGGAGCGCGACGACGTAGAGCCGCAGAGGCGCGGCGGCGCGCACGCGGGCCGCCGCGTCCTGGGCGAGGACGAGCTCGGAGGCGGTGGCGACGGGCTCGAGGGCGAGGACGCGGTCTCCCCCGGCGTGATCGGCGAGCATGCCGGCCTCGTCCTCGGCGCTCGGGTATCCAAGCGAGACCCGGATCATGAACCGATCCACCTGCGCCTCGGGAAGCGCGTAGGTGCCCTCGTACTCCACCGGGTTCTGGGTGGCGAGGACGAGGAAGGGGCGGGCCAGCTCGTGGGTGTGGACGTCGACGGTGACCCGGCGCTCCTGCATGCACTCGAGCAGCCCGGACTGGGTCTTCGGCGAGGCGCGGTTGATCTCGTCGACGAGCACCACGTTGGCGAACACCGGCCCGGGACGGAACTCGAAGCGATCCTCGCGCTGGTTGAAGACGTTGACCCCGACCACGTCCGCGGGCAGCAGGTCGGCGGTGCACTGCACGCGCGCGAACTGGCAGTCGATGGAGCGGGCGAGGGCGCGGGCGAGCGCGGTCTTGCCCACGCCGGGGTGGTCCTCGACGAGGACGTGGCCCTCGGCGAGCAGGGCGACGAGCACGTGCTCGAGCGTCTCGGCGCGTACCTGGACGGCCCGGGCGACATTCGCGGCCACTCGCCGCGCGACGTCGGCCGCCGCCTCACGCGCGTGCGGCTCGACCCGTCCCAGCTCGTCCAGGGGCTCCATCGCGCCCTTCGTTCGCGCCCGTGGCGCCGTCTGCCTCGCCGGCCCCCGCCGTCCGGAGCCGTGCCACCTCGGCGAGGACGGCTCGGGCCACGCCGGCCTTGCTCGTGCGCGGCACCGCCCGCTCACCGCCGTCGGCGGCGAGGATCGTGACCTCGTTATCGGGGGCGTCGAAGCCGATGCGTGCGTCGGAGACATCGTTGACGACGACGAGGTCGAGGCCCTTGCGGGCGAGCTTCTCGCGCCCGTGCTCGAGCGCCCGCGGGCCGTGCTCGGCCGCGAAGCCGACCAGGGTCTGCCCGGGGCGCCGGCTCCCGGCGAGCTCGCAGAGGACGTCGACGGTGGGCTCGAGCTCCAGCGCGAGCGGGGGCCCGGTGTCCTTCTTGATCTTCTCGAGCACCGGCGCGGCGGGCCGGAAGTCGGCGACGGCCGCGGCCATGAGAAGGATGTCGCAGCCGCCGAAGAGCTCGACGCAGGTGGCGTGGAGCTCGGCGGCCGTGCCCACGTCGCGGTATTCGATGCCCGGCGTGCGCTCCAGCGCGACATTGGCGGCGATTACGGTGACCTCGGCGCCGGCCGCGGCGGCGGCGTCGGCCAGTGCCCAGCCCATGCGTCCCGACGAGCGGTTGCCCACGAAGCGCACCGCGTCGATCGGCTCGCGCGTGCCCCCGGCGCTGAGAAGCACGCGCAGCCCGTCGAGCGGGCCCCCGGCGCTCGGGAGGCCAAGCGTCGCCTCCACCGCCGCGAGCAGCTCGGCGGGCTCGGCCAGGCGCCCGGGGCCGTGCTCCCCGCGTGAGGCGAGCTCCCCGACGCCCGGCTCGATCACGGTCACCCCCCGGCCGCGCAGGGTCTCGACGTTCTCCCGCGTGGCCGGGTGGGCCCACATGTGGGCGTTCATCGCCGGGGCGACGATCACCGGGCATCTCGCGGCGAGGGCGGCGGTGCTCAGGAGGCTGTCGGCCAGGCCCGCCGCGAGCTTGGCCAGCGTGTTGGCCGAGGCCGGAGCGATCAGGTAGGCGTCGGCGTTCTCGACCACGGCGAGGTGGTTGATCGGCTCGTGCGCGGGTGGCGTCTGGTCGGGAAAGGCGCCGCGCGCCGGGTCGCGCTCCCACTCCGAGCCGAGCACCGGAGCGCCGCTCAGCGCCGCGAACGAGGGACGCCCGACGAAGCGCTCGCCGGCCTCGGTCTGGAGCACGCGCACGGCGTGGCCGGCCCGCGTGGCCAGGCGCACGAGCTCGAGCGCCTTGTAGGCGGCGATTCCCCCGCTCACGCCGACGAGCAGCCGCGCCATGAGCCCGGCTCCCTACCGCTCAGCGGTAGTGGTACTTCACCTTGCCCCCCGCGACCTCCTCGAGGGCGATCGTGAGGTAGTTCTTCGAGCCGCTCTCGACCATCGGCGGCGGGAACTCGTCGAAGGTCCCCTCGCCGAGGTTGTGGTAGTAGGAGTTGATCTGCCGCGCGCGCTTGGCGGCCACGAGCACGCTCGCGTAGTTCGAGTCGACGTGCTCGAGGAGGCGGTCGATGCGGGGGGAGATCACGAGGAGGGGGCCTTTCCAAAGCGGGGTGTGACCCGGAGTCTAGTCGCCCGCGAGCGCTCCTTCGACGATCGTCGCGAGCCGGTCGGTGGCGTCCTCCAGGCGGTCGTTGACCACCACGTGGCCGAACTCGGACTGGGCGGCGAGCTCGCGCTGGGCCGTGCGCAGCCGGGCCTCGACCTGCTCGGCGTCATCCGTGCCACGGCCGACGAGTCGCGCGCGCAGCGCGTCGAGCGACGGCGGGGCGATGAACACCTGCACCGCCTCGGGTGCCGCGTCGCGCATCTGGCGCGCGCCCTGGACCTCGATCTCCAGCACCACCGGCACGCCGTCGGAGAGATGGCGCTCGAGCTCCGGGCGCAGCGTTCCGTAGCGCCGCCCGGAGTACTCGGCGTGCTCGACGAAATCTCCCGCGCGCACGCGCGTCTCGAACTCGGCGTCGCTCAGGAAGTGGTAGTCGAAGCCGTCCTCCTCCCCGGGTCGAGGCTCCCGCGTGGTCGCCGAGACCGACAGCGCGAGTGTCGGCACGCGGCCCCGGAGGCCCCGGATGAGCGTGCCCTTGCCGACGCCGGAGGGGCCGGTGATGACGAAGACCTTGGCCACGCGCGGGCGACGGGGCGGCGCTAGCGGCGCAGCAGGGCGACCAGCTCGGAGCGCTGGCGCTCCGAGAGCCCGCCGATCGTCTTGCTCGGCGAGATGCGGCACATGGTGAGGATCTTGTTGACCTTCACGCGGCCGTACTTGGGCACGGCGAGGAGCATGTCGAAGACCTTCGCCGTCTCGGTCCATTCGGGAGGATCGAGCAGCAGCGTGTGGATCGAGGCCCGGCCGGCCTTGAGGTCGCGCTTGAGCTGAGCCCGTCGCGTGCGGATCTCGTTGGCGCGGGTGAGCGCGTCCATGCGCTGGACCAGCGAGCGCTCGGGAGCGGCGGAGGCCTTGGGCGCGGAGGGGCTCAGCGGCGGCATCGGGGCGAGTCTACATAGATCGGTCGGACCGACAACCGGCCTGCGCGCAAATTCGCCTAACCCTCGAGTTGAGGCTTAGCCATGTCGAGGTAAGCTCACCCGAAGTCCCGTGTTTACAGCGCTTTTGCCGCTCCGAGACGGCAGCTAGGGGCGTATTTGCGCCACATTCTTGGTGCTGCTCTGGATCTCGTCCAGTTCACGCGCGACCCGGCTCCCCGCGCCGGGGTCCCGGAAGCTCTCCGTGCCCACGGCGACGAGCCGGGCGCCGGCGGAGAGCAGATCGGCCGCCTGAGCACCGCTCTGGACCCCGCCCATCGCCGCGATGGGGATCTCCACGCGAGCGGCGACCGCGTCGAGGAGCGCGAGCGCCGTCGCCCGCATCGCCGGCCCGGAGACCCCGCCGGTGCGCCCCCCGAGCCACGGCTCTCCGGTACGGGGATGGCGCGCCATGCCGCGCAGGGTGTTGAGCAGCGAGACGGCGTCGGCGCCCTCCGCCTCCGCGGCGGCGGCCACGGCCGCAGGGTCACTCGCATTGGGGGTGAGCTTCACGACGATCGGCTTGGTGCTCAGCGGGCGCACCCGCCGCACGAGCGCCGCGATCTCGTCCGGGTCGGCGCCCATCACGAGCCCCGTCTCCACGTTTGGACAGGAGACGTTCAGCTCCAGCGCGGAGACCTCGGGCCGGGCGTCGAAGGCGGCGACGAGCTCGGCGACCTCCGCGGGGGTGAAGCCCATGACGTTGACGATGAGCGGCACGGGCAGCCGCGCGAGCTCCGGCAGATCGTGCTCGAGGTAGCCCGCGAGCCCGCGGTTGGGCAACCCGATCGAGTTCAGCAGGCCGGCGGGAAGCTCCCAAAGCCGGGGCGGTCCGTTGCCCTGGCGAGGCGCGAGCGTGACGGTCTTGGAGACGAAGGCGGAGAACGGGAAGTGCCGAAGCAGCGCGTCGCCGAACGCCCGCCGGGCGGCGATGGCGTCGAAGGTGCCCGACGCGTTGATCACGGGATGCGCGAGCTCGAGGCCGCAGAACTCGGTGGGCACGGAGGCGGGGCTCAGTGCCCGGCTCCGGGCAGCAGGGCGCTCTCGAGCTCGGCGGCGTCGAGCACCGGGCCCTCGACGCACAGCCGGACGTAGCCCCCCCGCGTGGGCACGACGCAGCCGAAGCACGCTCCGTACCCGCAGGCCATGCCCGACTCGAGCGCGAGCTCGGCGGCGAGACCCCGTTCGGCGCAGAGCGCCCGCACGGCCTCGAGCATCCCGGGCGGCCCGCACGCGTACACCGTGGCGGCGGGAGCGGCGTCGAGGTGCTCGGCGAGGAGCTCGGTCACGCGCCCCTGAGTCCCCACGCTCCCGTCGTCGGTGGCGATGAGCGCCTGCTCGAGTAGCGCGGCGCCCTCCGCGTGCGCGGCGCCACGAAAACCGAGGAGGGTGGTGGCGTCCGGGCCGAGCTCGTCCTGCCAGGCGGCGATCGGCGCGATCCCGACCCCACCGCCGACGAGGACCGGCCGGGTCCCGGGGACCGGCGCTCCGAAGCCGACCCCGAAGGGGCCGGCGAGCCACAGCTCGTCTCCGCGCGCCAGCTCGGCGAGCCGCCGGGTCCCGGGCCCGACGTCCTCGAGGAGGAAGTGGAGCTCGTCACCGGCGACCGCGCGCAAGAAGGAGAACGCCCGGGGCAGGAACGGTCGCTCGCCCGCTCCCCCACCCCAGCGCTCGACGGCCGCGAGCATGTAGAACTGGCCCGGTCGCGGGCGCGGGCCCGCGGCGTCGCCGCAGCGGAGCACCGCGTAGGCCCCGTATCCGTCGCGGGCGAGCACCGGCACGCGCCGCCGGCCGAAGGGCGCGAGCGTGCGGCGCTCGGCCTCGAGCTCCGCCGCCGGGCTCATGCCGCCGGCGCTCCGGCCGGCGTCGCCTCCGCGTGGATCTCCTGGAGCGAGACGACCTTCGGAGCGCCGCTCTGCGCCGCCCGGATCGCGCGCGCCGCGGCGATGCCTCCGGCCATGGTGGTGATGCAGGGGATGCCCCGCGCGACCGCCGCGGCCCGGATCTCGTACCCGTCGCTGCGGGCGCCCGTGCCCACCGGCGTGTTGATGACGAGGTCGACGTCGCCGCGCTCGATCCAGTCGACGACGTGGGGCGAGCCCTCGCCGACCTTGTTGAGCGTCTCCACCGGTATGCCCATGCGCGAGATCGAGAGCGCCGTCCCGCGGGTGGCGACGATGCCGAAGCCGAGGTCGTGCAGCTGGATGGCCAGCCCCCCGGCCGCCGCCTTGTCGTGGTCGGTCACGGTGATGAACGCCGTCCCGGCGGTGGGCAGCCGGGCGCCGGCGGCCGCCTGGGCCTTGGCGAAGGCGGTGGGAAAGTCGCGCGCGATCCCCATCACCTCTCCCGTGGAGCGCATCTCGGGGCCGAGGAGCGCGTCGGCCCCCACGAAGCGGTCGAAAGGCAGCACCGCCTCCTTCACGCAGACGTGCCCGTTGCTCGGCTCGGCCGGCAGCCCGAGGTCGGCGATCCGCTCGCCGAGCGCGATCCGGCAGGCGAGCTTGGCCAGCGGCAAGCCGATCGCCTTGGAGACGAAGGGCACGGTGCGCGAGGCGCGGGGATTGGCCTCGATGACGAACAGGCGATCCCGGCGGATGGCGAACTGCACGTTGAGCAGGCCGACCACGCCAAGCGCGCGCGCGATGCCCGTCGTCTGCTCGCGGATGAGGGCGAGCATTTCCGGACCCAGCGAGTGCGGAGGCAGCACGCAGGCCGAGTCGCCCGAGTGGATGCCGGCCTCCTCGACGTGCTGCATGATCCCGCCGACCCAGACCTCCTCCCCGTCGCACAGCGCGTCGACGTCGACCTCGATCGAGTCCTCGAGGAAGCGGTCGAGGAAGATCTCGCGCTCGCCGTTGCCTGCCTCCCGGCCGGCGCGCTCCAGGTAGTCGGCCAGGCCGTCCGGCGAGTACACGATCTCCATCGCCCGCCCCCCGAGCACATAGCTCGGTCGCACGAGGAGCGGAAAGCCGACGCCGGGCGCGGCGGCGAGCGCCTCGGCCGGGCCGTGCGCGGTCGCGTAGGGCGGCGCCTCGTATCCGAGCTCGGCGAGCAGCGCTCCGAAGCGCCCGCGGTCCTCGGCGAGGTCGATCGCGTCGACCGGCGTGCCGAGCAGGGGGACGCCCGCAGCCTCCAGGCCGGCGGCGAGCTTCAGCGGCGTCTGGCCGCCGAAGGCGACGATGACTCCCTCGGGACGCTCGACCGCGCAGACGCCGAGCACGTCCTCGAGCGTGAGCGGCTCGAAGTAGAGGCGGTCGGAGATGTCGTAGTCCGTGGAGACCGTCTCGGGATTGCAGTTGACCATCACCGCGTCGCGGCCGGACTCGCGCACGGTCTGGGCGGCGTGGACGCAGCAGTAGTCGAACTCGATCCCCTGACCGATCCGGTTGGGTCCCGAGCCGAGGATCACGACGCTCGCGCGCTCGCCCCGGACGACCTCGTGGGAGGCGCTTCTCTCCCAGCCCGAGTAGTAGTACGGCGTCTCGGCGGCGAACTCCGCCGCGCACGTGTCGACCGCCCGGAAGCTCCGCTCCCCCCGGAACGGCGCCTCCGGGTCGCGCGCGAGCTCGCCCAGCTCGGCGAGGAACCACGGGTCGATGCTCGTGCGGGCGTGGATCTCCTCGGCCTCGATCCCCCGTCGCAGGGCCTCGAGCACGAGGTCGAAGCGGTCGGTGCCGGGCACGGCGAGCGCGTCGAGCAGGGCCGCGTCCTTCGCCGGCGGCCGGGCGGCGGAGTCGAGCTCGCGGGAGCGCATCGCCTTGGCGAACGCCTGCCCGAAGGTCCGGCCGATCGCCATGGCCTCCCCCACCGACTTCATGTGGGTGGACAGGCCGGCGTCCGCGCCCGGGAACTTCTCGAAGGCGAAGCGCGGCCACTTGACGACGACGTAGTCGATCGCGGGCTCGAAGGAGGCGGGCGTCGCGCGGGTGATGTCGTTGGGGATCTCGGGCAGCGTGTAGCCGACCGCCAGGCGGGCGGCGATCTTCGCGATGGGAAAGCCGGTGGCCTTGGAGGCCAGGGCGCTCGAGCGCGACACGCGGGGGTTCATCTCGATGACGACGATCTCGTCCGTCTCGGGGTTGACCGCGAACTGCACGTTGGAGCCGCCGGTCTCCACCCCCACCGCGCGGATGACCGCGATGGCCTGGTCGCGCAGCGCCTGGTACTGGCGGTCGCTCAACGTCTGCTGGGGCGCGACGCAGACCGAGTCGCCGGTGTGGACTCCCATCGGGTCCAGGTTCTCGATCGAGCACACGATCACGACGTTGTCCGCGCCGTCGCGCATGACCTCCATCTCGAACTCGCCCCAGCCGAGCACCGACTCGTCGAGCAGGAGCTGCCCGATCGGCGAGGCGGCCAGGCCGCCGGCCACCACTCGCTCGAACTCCGCCTCGGTGCGCGCGATGCCTCCGCCCCGGCCCCCGAGCGTGAACGCGGGGCGCACGACGATCGGCAGTCCGATCTCGTCCCGCGCCGCGCGGGCCTCGGCGCCGCTCGTGGCGATCGCGCTGCGCGGCATTCGCAGGCCGGCACCCTCCATCGTCGCGCGGAAGATCTCGCGGTCCTCGGCGCGGTGGATTGACTCGTAGCTCGCGCCGATGAGCTCGACGCCGTGCTCGGCGAGCGTGCCCGCCTCGTGGAGCGCCTTGGCCAGGTTGAGCGCAGTCTGACCGCCGAGGGTCGGCAGGATCGCGTCGGGACGCTCGCGCGCGATGACCTGGGCCACGGGCTCGGGCAGCAGCGGCTCGACGTAGGTGACGCTGGCCACCTCGGGGTCGGTCATGATCGTCGCCGGGTTGGAGTTGACGAGGACGACCTCATAGCCCTCCTCCCGCAGTACGCGGCACGCCTGGGTCCCCGAGTAGTCGAACTCGGCGGCCTGGCCGATGACGATCGGCCCCGAGCCGAGGATCAGGATGCGCTGGATGTCCTCGCGCCTAGGCAATGGCCCGGATCAGGTCGTCGAAGTAGTGCAGCGAGTCGTGCGGCCCCGGGCCCGCCTCGGGGTGGTACTGGAGCGTCCCACCCTGCACGTCGCACAGAACGAGCCCCTCCACGGTGCGGTCGTAGAGGTTCACGTGGGTGAGCTCGGCCGCCCCGAAGTCGGTGTCCCAGCGCACGCGCTCGTCGGTCTCGATGGTCCGCTCCCCACCGGGTCCGAGCACGGCGAAGCCGTGGTTCTGCGCGGTGATCTCGACGCGCCCGCTAACGAGGTCCTTGACCGGATGGTTGGCGCCGCGGTGGCCGAAGGGCAGCTTGTAGGTCTCGAGGCCCACCGCGCGGCACAGGAGCTGGTGGCCGAGGCAGATCCCGTAGACCGGCTTGTGCCCGACGAGCTGACGCAGCGTCTCGACCACGTAGCCGAGGGCGGCCGGATCGCCCGGCCCGTTGGCGAGGAAGAACGCATCGGCGCCCGTCGCGAGCAGGTCCTCCGCCGAGGTGGTGCAGGGGTGGAGCTCCACGCGCGCCCCGCGCAGCCGCAGGTTGTGGACGATGGAGTCCTTGACGCCGGTGTCGAGCACGGCGATCCGCGCGCTCCGCCCGCCGGCCGCGGCGAGCGGCTCGAGCCGCACGGTCTGGGCCGGTGTAACCTCACGCGCCAGGTCGCGGCCGGACATGGGCGGCTCGGCCGCTACGAGCGCGCGCGCGTCCTCGGCGGAGACCTCGGCCGGGAAGACGCCGCCCCGCATCGCTCCCCGGTCGCGGATGTGGCGCACGAGCGCCCGGGTGTCGAGACCGGTGATCGCCGCCACGCCGCAGTCGGCGAGCCAGTCGAGCCAGCCGCGCTCGGCGCCCAGAGCGTCCTCGCGGTTGACCGCGGCGCGCATGATCGCCGCCCGGGCGTGGACGCGGTCGGACTCCATCGCCTCTGCGCTCGCCCCGTAGTTGCCGATGTGGGGATAGGTGAAGGTGACGAGCTGGCCCGCGAAGCTGGGATCGGTCAGCGCCTCCTGATAGCCCGACATGGAGGTCGTGAAGACGATCTCGCCGAGCGCGGGCCCGGCGGCCCCGCACGCCTCCCCGTCGAAGCGGGCGCCATCCTCGAGCAGGACGTAGGCGCTCACGCGTCTCCCCTCCGCGGTCCGGCTACCCCCGGGTAGCTCCAGGGGTACCCCCGGGTAGCCGCGCGCAGAGACGACCGCGCGGCCGAGCCGCCCGCGGGGCGCCCGCGCTGCTCGCCGCTCGCGAGCCGGGGCGGCTCCGCGTGGATGATCACGCCGGCGCTCCGGCGAGCACCCGGGCGCGGAAGGCGAGCGCGCCGGCGGCGAGCGTGAGCACCACGCGGCCTTGCAGGGTGCGTCCGTGGAAGCAGCAGTTCTCGGCGCGGCTGGCGTAGCCCTCGGCGCCGACCTCCCACTGCGCGGCGAGGTCCACGAGGCAGAGGTCCGCGGGCGCTCCCGGGCGCACGTCGGGCACGGGCAGGTCGTAGAGCGCCGCCCCGGCGCTCATCCGCTCCACCAGCGTGGCGAGCGGCAGGAGGCCCGGGAGGACGAGCTCGGTGTAGAGCGCGGCGAACGCCGTCTCGAGGCCGGTGGTGCCCATGGGCGCCTCCTCCCACGGCACCTCCTTCTCGTGGCGTGCGTGCGGCGCGTGGTCGGTGGCCACGCAGTCGATGGTGCCCTCGCGCAAACCGTCGAGCACCGCCCGGCGGTCGGACTCCGTCCGCAGAGGCGGGTTCATCTTCATCGCGGTGTCGAGCGAGCGGACCGCCTCGTGGGTGAGGACGAGATGGTGCGGGCTCGCCTCGCCGCTGCACCGCGTCCCGGCGGCCTTCGCGGCGGCCAAGGCGTCGACCGACTCCCCACACGAGAGGTGCTGGAAGTGCACGCGCCCGTCCTCGTAGCCGGCGAGCGCGGCGTCGCGCGCGACCATCGTCGACTCCGAGAGGGAGGGGATCCCGGCCATGCCGAGCAGCGCGGAGACCTCGCCCTCGTGCATGGCGCCGTCCACCGACAGGGAGGGGTCCTCCTCGTGGAGCGACAGGACGCCGCCGCACAGGCGCTGGTACTGCAGCGCGCGTCGGAGCATGCCGGCCGAGACCACCGGCCTGCCGTCGTCGCTGAACCCGAGCGCGCCGGCGTCGCGGAGCTCGGCCATCTCCGTGAGCTGGGCGCCGGCGAGCCCGCGCGTCACGGCGGCGAGGAAGCCGACCGGGACGACGGCCTCCCGGCGGGCCGTGTCGCGGAGCGCGCCGAGCACGGAGCGCTCGTCGACGGTCGGCGCGGTGTTGGGCATGGCGATGACCGCGCAGAAGCCGCCCGCCGCGGCGGCGGCGGTACCCGTCGCGAGGTCCTCCTTGTGCTCCTGACCCGGCGTGCGCAGGTGCACGTGTGGGTCGACGAAGCCGGGAAGGAGGTGCAGGCCGCGCGCCTCGACCTCCTCTGCGCCGGGCGGGGCCGTGAGCGCGCCGGGGGGCCCGAGCTCGGCGATCCGTCCCTCGCGGACGAGCATGTCGCGGGGCTCGTCGAGCTCCGCGCGCGGATCGAGGACGTGCGCGCCGCGGACGAGCAGCTCGGCCGGCGCCGCGTCGCGAGCGCAGAGGCTCGTCACGCGCCGACCGCCGCTGCCGCCGGGGCCTCGGCCGCGGGGGCCACCGGAGCCGCGCCGGCCCCGGTGCTCGCCAGGAGCTCGTAGAGCACCGCCATGCGCACGACCACGCCGGCTTCGACCTGCTGGGTGATGAGCGCCTGGGGGGAGTCGATCGCCTCGGCGGCGAGCTCGACCCCGCGGTTCACCGGGCCGGGGTGCATGAGGACCTGGTGGGAGGACAGCCGCGCCGGTCCCACCTGGTAGCGGGCGGCGTACTCGCGCAGCGAGGGCACGAAGGCCTCGGACATGCGCTCGTGCTGCAGGCGCAGCACGTAGACCACGTCTGCCTCCCCGAGCCGGTCGAGCGTCGGCGCGACGGAGCATCCCAGCGCCTCGATGCCCCGGGGCATCAGGGTCGGGGGTCCGCTCAGGGTCACCTCGGCGCCCATCCGCCGGAAGGCGAGAATGTTCGAGCGCGCGACTCGCGAGTGGAGCACGTCGCCGACGATCCAGATCCGCTTGCCGTCGAGGTCTCCGATCGCCCGGCGCAGGGTGAAGACGTCGAGCAGGGCCTGCGTGGGGTGCTCGTGCTTTCCGTCGCCGGCGTTGATGACCGCCGCCGGAGTCCAGCGGGCCACGAGGTCCGCCGCGCCCACGTGCGGCGAGCGGATCACGATCGCCGCCGGGTCGTAGGCCGAGAGCGTCTGCACCGTGTCCTTGAGCGACTCGCCCTTGTCCACCGAGGAGCCGGCGGCCTTGACGCTCACCACCTCGGCCGAGAGGCGCTTGGCGGCGAGCTCGAACGAGGAGCTCGTGCGGGTCGAGGCCTCGTAGAAGAGGTTGACCACCGTGCGTCCCCGCAGAGCGGGCACCTTCTTGATCTCCCGCCGGGAGACCTCGACGAACGAGGCGGCGCGGTCGAGGATCCGCTCGATGCCGGGCCGGGTCAGGTCCTCGATGGAGAGCAGGTGCTTCACGGGGCCAGCTCCAGCGCCAGGTCGGCCGAGCGGGTGATCGTGACCTCGTCCTCCCCGTCGATCTCCACCATGTGCACGTTGACCCGCTCGGCGCGCGCGGTCGGGAGGTTCTTGCCCACGTAGTCGGGTCGGATCGGCAGCTCGCGGTGCCCGCGGTCGGCGAGGACGGCGAGCTGTACGCGTGCGGGGCGCCCGTAGTCGAAGATCGCCTCGATGGCCGCACGCACCGTGCGCCCGGTGAAGAGCACGTCGTCCACGATGACCACGGTGCGCCCGTCGAGGGAGAAGTCGAGGTGGGAGGCGTGCACCACCGGCGCCTCGGGGCGCAGGCCGATGTCGTCGCGATAGAACGCGATGTCGATGTCCCCGAGCGGCAGGTCGTCGCCGTCGAGCAGCTCGGCGACGAGCGTGTGTAGCCGCGCGGCGAGCACGGCTCCGCGCCGGTGGATGCCGACGAGCGCGAGCGCATGGCCCGAGCTCTTCTCGACGATCTCGTGCGCGATCCGCACGAGCGTACGGCGGATGTCGTCCCGGTCGAGGACGACCCTCATCGGCTCCACTTCGGGGGCTCCTTCCTGGCCTCGCGGGACCGGGTTAAAGGAACGAACGGGCAGGACCGTAGCAGCGGCCGGGGACGGCGCCGCGATTCAGCGCCGGATGCGCTTCAGGCCGAGACGCGCGCACCCCGCTCGGGACGCACGAGCTCGGGCTCCCCGCGCTCGGGAAGCGGGATCTCGATCGAGTCGAAGTCGTGGGGAACGACCGTCGAGGCGAAGGTGGCGCGCGCCTCGTCGCGGAGCTCGCGACCGAAGTAGCGCGAGGAGAGATGGGTCAGGGCGAGGAGGCCCACCTCGGCGTCGCGGGCGGCGCGGGCGGCCTGCGTAGCGGTCGAGTGCAGGGTCTTGGCCGCGCGCTCGCGCTCGTCCTCCGCGAACGTCGCCTCGTGGACGAGCACGTCGGCTCCGTGCGCCGCGACACCGAGCGTCGCGCACGGCGCCGTGTCGCCCGAGAAGACGACCTTGCGACCGGCTCGCTCGGGTCCCATCACCTGCTCCGGCGCGACGCCGTTCACGCTCTCCCCGCGCTGCAGGCGACCGAAGTCGGGGCCCGGACGGACGCCCAGGCGAGCGGCCAGCTCAGGATCGAAGCGCCCGGGGCGGCCGTCCTCCACCAGCGCATATCCGTACGCCACCGCCCGGTGACGCACGGGAAAGGGCACGAACGCATAGTCCTCGCCGCGCACCGCCTCCCCGGGCTCGAGCTCCCGGAACTCGAGCGGGTAGCCCACGCGTCCGTAGACCCGGCGCATCACGCCGGCCAGCTCGTCCAGTCCGGGTGGCCCGAACACCGTCAAGGGCTGCTCGCGATCGCGCAGGTCGAGCGTCTTCAGCAGTCCGGGCAGCCCGAGCCAGTGATCGGCGTGGAAGTGGGTGAGGAAGACGTGCGAGAAGTCCGCCAGGCCCGTGGAGCGCACGAGCTGGCGCTGGGTCCCCTCCCCGCAGTCGAGGAGGATGCTCTCGCCGCCCCGCCGCACGAGGATCGCGGGCAGCCCGCGGCGGGCGCTCGGAACCGAGCCGCCCGTCCCGGCGAAGAAGAGGGAGAGCTCCATGCCGACCCGAGGTTAGAGGAGCGACAGGAGCGTGAAGGAGACCTTCCCTCCCTCGACCCGCGCGACGCCCATGGTGTGCTCGGGCGCCCGGCGGCGCTCGGTCGGGCTGCCGGGATTGAAGATCTGGAAGTCGCCTTCCTCCTCGTGCAGCGGAAGGTGGGAGTGACCGAAGATCACCGCGTCGGCCTCGGGGAAGCGCCGGCGCAGGCGGCCGAGGCGCCCTTGCGCGGGGCCGGCGTCGTGGACCATCGCGATCCGCGCGCTCCCCGCCTCGAGCACCCGGGTCTCGGGCAGCAGCGCCCGGACCTCCGCGTCGTCGACGTTCCCCCGCACGGCGGCCACCTCGCCACAGAGCTCGATCGCGCGCAGGACCGCCAGCGCGGCGATGTCGCCGGCGTGCAGGATGAGATCCGCCGCGCGCAGGCGCGCGAGGCACGCCTCGGGGACCCTCCTGGCGCCCTTGGGCATGTGGGTGTCGGAGATGATCGCGAGCTCCACGGCGAGCGCGGACGTTATCCCGGAGGGCCCGAGCGCCGGTAAGCTGACGAGGTCCGCGCCCGTAGCTCAGTGGATAGAGCGCTCGCCTCCGGAGCGAGAGGTCGCAGGTTCGAATCCTGCCGGGCGCGCTGCCCGACCAGAGGAACACCGCCATGAGCTCGATCAGGACACTTCGCTACATCGCGCTCATCGAGGCGACGAGCTTCCTGGCCCTGCTCGGCGCCACCTACCTCAAGTACCAGGACCACTCCCCGGGCGGCGTCCAGATCCTCGGTCCGATTCACGGGGTGCTGTTCCTCGCCTACGTCGTGATCGCCCTGAGCGTCAGGCCTCAGGCGGGATGGAGCACCCGGACCACGCTCGGCGTGCTGCTCGGCGCCGTGCTCCCGTTCGGAGGCTACGTCGTGGACCGCTGGCTGGTCAGGAACGCCCGACCGCGAGCGGCATGACCCGGCCCGCGTCGGGTCGTCCCCCTCGGCGCTAGCGGGACGAAGGTACGCCGAGCGGTTCGGTCACAATTGCTCCCGTGGTCGAACCTGCGGAAGTCGGATCCGAGTGCCCGGTGGCCTTCGTCCTCGGAGGTGGCGGCGCGCTGGGCGCCCACGAGGTCGGGATGCTCCGCGCGCTGCTGGAGGACGGCATCTGTCCCGACCTCATCGTCGGCACCTCCGTCGGCGCCGTCAACGGTGCGGTCGTCGCGGCCGATCCGAGCCTCGCGCAGGCGGAGCGCCTCGAGGAGATGTGGAGCGCGATCGATCGCGCGGGCGTGTTCGGCGGCTCCGTGCTGAGCCATCTCAGCACCTTCGCCCGGAGCCGGACCCACTTCCACGGCCACGGTCCGCTGCGGAGGCTGCTCGAGGAGACGGTCACGGTCGAGCGGATCGAAGACCTGGCGGTGCCCTTCGAGTGCGTAGCCGCGAGCATCGAGCGCGCGTCCGAGCACTGGTTCACCGAGGGACCGCTGATCGAGGCGGTGCTCGCATCCGCGGCGGTGCCGGGCCTCCTCCCGCCGGTGGAGATCGACGGCGAGCACTTCGTGGACGGCGGCGTGGTCAACTCGATCCCCGTGAGCCGGGCAGTCTGCCTTGGCGCGCGGACGATCTACGTGCTGCAGGTCGGTCGCCTCGAGCGCGGCCTCGAGCCGCCGCGCTGGCCGTGGGAGGTCGGCCTCATCGCCTTCGAGATCGCGCGGCGCCACCGGTTCACCGGCGACATGGCGGCGCTGCCCGAGGGCGTCGAGGTGCACGTCCTCCCCACGGGAGAGACGAGCCCGCCCCGGTACAACGACCTCTCCCAGCTCCGCTACCGGGACTTCTCGAACATCGGCCCGCGGATCGAGGGGGCCTATGAGGCCTCCAAGCGCTACCTCGCCACCGCGTGACACCTCCGGCGCCCATCCGCCGCCTTGTTCTCGCGCCGCTCTTCGTCGCGCTCGTCGCGTTCCTGATCGGGGTCTCCCCCGGGCTCTTCGTGCTCGCCGCGGTGTGGTCGGTGGTGATCCGCCGCCGGGCGCCGCTGCGGCTGCTCGTGCTCGGGCTCACCTACCTCGCCCGCGACGCCCTCGGCACCGTCGCGGGCTTTGGCCTGTGGGTGGGCAGCGGCTTCGGCCTCGCGCTGCGGACGGGGCCGATGCGCGAGCGCCACTACGACCTGATGGGGTGGTTCGTCGCGGGCCTCGTCGCCGCCGCCGAGCGCACCGTGCGCCTGAAGGTGGCGATCGAGGACTCCGGACCGGCTGAGGCCGCCCTGCGCGAGCTCCGGCGCCCGGCGATCGTCCTGAGCCGCCACGCCGGGGTGGGCGACTCCTTCCTGCTCGTCGATCGCCTGCTCGTCCGCTACGGGCGCCGCCCGCGAGTCGTCCTCAAGGCCGCCCTGCAACTCGACCCCTTCATCGACCAGTTCGGCAACCGGCTGCCGAACTGCTTCATCGAGTCCTCCGACGAGGATCGCGCGGAGGGCATCGCTCGCCTGGCCGAGGGCCTCGACGGCAGGGACGCCCTGCTCCTCTTCCCCGAGGGCGGCAACTTCAGCGCCGAGCGTCATGAGCGGGCCGTCGAGCACCTGGAGGAGGAGGGGCACGAGAGGGATGCGGCTCGCGCGCGCGAGCTCGAGAACCTCCTCCCGCCCCAGCCCAGCGGCACGCTCGCCGCCCTCGAAGGCGCTCCCGGCGCCGATGTGGTCTTCATCGCCCACGCGGGGCTGCCGGCGGTCTCCTCGCTCGGGGAGCTCTGGGCGGCGGTGCCTCTGAGACGGCCGGTGCGCCTGCGGCTCTGGCTCGTGCCGGGGAGCGAGGTGCCCACCACCGAGGAGGAGCGGCGGGACTGGCTCTTTGGCTGGTGGGAGCGCCTGGACGGCTGGGTAGACGCCCCGGCTCAGCCCTCCCGGGACTAGCCGCTCCGGTGGAGCCCGGGCCGGCTCTCGTCGTCCCGTGGCGAGCTTCCTGCTCTGACCGTTGCGCCTACGGGGTGAGCCGGGCCGGGCGAAGGTCGGGCTACCGGAAGACGCCGGTGTGCCCGAGCGAGTAGCGGCCCGGCTGGGGATACACGCACAGCCCGTGCGGGCCGCTGCCCACGGGGATCCGCGCGAGCAGCCGTCCGCTCGCCGTGTCGAGCGCGTAGACCTCGGCGTTGTAGCGACCGGTGAGCCAGAGCACCTTCCCATCGGCCGAGACGCCCCCCATGTCGGGACTCCCGCCGCCCGGGATGACCCACGTCCTCGCCACCCTCTGACCCGCGAAGGACACGACCGAGACAGAGCCGCCGCGCCGGTTGGAGACGTAGAGGTAGCGCGAGTCGCGGCTCACGTAGAGGCCGTGGGCGCCCGCGCCCGTGGCCAGGAAGCGCTCGACGCGCGGCCGGCTGGCGTCGATCAGGTAGAGCCCGCCCGCGGTCTGGTCGGCCACGTAGAAGGTGCGACCGTCGGGCGAGAGCTTCACGTCCTGGGGCATGGCGCCGGGGCGCAGCGTCAAGGTGCTCGTCACCCGCTGTCCCGGCACGTCGACCCACAGCATCGTCGCCGAGAACTCGCAGCTGACGAGCGCGTGGCGCCCGTCGGCGCTGAAGTCCATGTGGTCGACGCCCGCGCAGGGCACGGTCAGCGAGCGGCGCAGCCTCATGGTGCGGGCGTCGCGGAAGTCGAGCCGGTGCAGGCGCTCGGCGACGACGATCGCGAAGCGTCCGTCGGGGGTGAAGTAGAGGTTGTAGGGGTCCTCGACCGGCACGGGCGTACCCGGGCGACCCGTCGCTGGGTCGACCGGCGTGAGGGAGTTGCCGAGGTCGTTGGTGACCCACAGCCGCCTCAGGTCATAGGCGGGGACGATGTGCTGGGGCAGGCCTCCCACCGGGAAGTGGTCGACGACCTTGTAGCTCTTCGGGTCGATGACGTCGACGGTGTTGCTCGCGCTGTTGGGCACGTAGACCCGCGAGGGAAACGAGCGAGCGGCGGGACTCAGGAGGCCGGGCCGGTCGGCGGCGTAGACGTCGTGCGGATCGAGGGGCGGCGGAGCGCCGCCGCCTCCGCGGGCTCCCACCGGTGGCGCCGGCCGGGGGTCCGCCGGCGCGGCCGCCGGCGGCGAAGCGCCGGCCCCCGGCTTCGCCGCCGCGTGGGACTGGCGCTGCGACCCGCACCCGGCGGCGAGCAGGAGAAGCGGGAGAAGCGAGGCGAGGAGCGCGCGCCGGCGGCTCATCGCGGCGAGAGGTCGAGGATCTCGTCGTGGACGCGTCCCGTGGCGTCGCGGCCCCCCACGGCCAGGATCCGGCCGGGAAGGCCGGCGGCTCCGAGGTCGGAGAGACCGGCGGGCAGGGCGCCGGCCTTCGCCACCCGTCCCGTGCGCGGGTCGACGGAGAGGATGCTGCTCCGCTGCGTGCCCTGGCTCGCACCGCGTCCCCCGAGCACGTAGACGGTGTCCTCCAGCGCTCCGGCGGCCGCGTGCGCGAGCGGCGCGGGCAGCGTCGCGATCCGGCGCACGGCGCTCGAGGCGGGGTCGAACGCGTACACCGCGCGCGTGGCGACCGAGCCGTTGGTGCCGCCGGCCACGACGATCCGACCCGCGGCGGCGGCGACCGCCGGGTAGCGCAGCGGCTCGGGCAGGCGCGCGACCACCCGGGCGGGCGCGCCCGGGCGCCACGCCACGACGGTGCTGAGCGGCCGCGCCCCGTCGTAGCCGCCGACGACGTAGATCGTCCCGTCCAACGCGGCCGCGGAGACGTCGGAGGCCGCTACGGGAAGCCGGCCCGCCGGGCTCGTGCCGACCGCGGGCGAGACCTGGCGGATCGTCGCGCTCGAGGTGCCGCCGTTGCCGCCCCCGATGAAGTAGACCGCCCCGCCGAGCCTCGCCGCCGCGGCGTCGTGGAGCGCGCTGGGGAGGGAGCCGAGCATCCGCGTCCCGTTGGGCCCGGCCTCGAGGACCGTGGTGAGCGAGGTGTCCGCGGCGCTCAGGCCACCGCTCAGGAGCACGCGGTCGGGGGCGGCCGGGGCAGTGGCCGGGTCCTGGATCGGCGCCGGGAGGTGCCCGACGACCCGGGCGCTGAGCGATCTCGCGCCTGATGGACCGTTCGGCGCCTGCGCCCTGGCCTGCTGGTGCTGCGCCTCAGCGCTCCTCGCACTGGGCGAGCTGGAGCGCGAACGCGCCTGGGCGCCGCAGCCCGCGAATCCTCCGGCCACGAGGGCGAGGGAGAGCGCGCACCGGGAGGCGCTGCTGAGGAGAGGACGGAGCACGAGCGGCTGAAAGAGGACGGGCCGCCCGGGGCAACCGGCGCGGCCAGAGGCGGGATCGACCCTAGCGACCGGCCCGGGCGAGGACGGCCGATCGCCATGAGGATCCGCTCATGGCGACCGCAGCGGGGCCGGCGGCTTTCAGCCTCCCGCGACGGCGGGCAGGATGGTCACCTCGTCGCCGTCGGCGACGTCGGTGTCCAGACCATCCAGGAAGCGGATGTCCTCACCGCCGATGTAGACGTTGACGAAGCGCCGCAGCCCTCCGTCCTGGGCGATGCGGTCGCGCAGCTCGCCGAAGCGGTCATAGAGGGCATCGAGCACATCGCCGACGGTCGCGCCCTCGACGCTCGCCTCGGCCTCGCCGCCCGTCGCCGAGCGGAGCTGGCTGGGGATCTTCACGGTGACGCTCACGGGGCGGGATCCTAGACCGCGAGAGCCACGCCGGGCACCGTCGCGTCGAACGAGGCCACGGTGGGGTCGACCACGTGGGTCGTGAAGGTGCCGCGCACCACGTCGATCGTCTTGAGCCCCTCACCGGTGATCATCACGACGACCCGCTCCTCGGGATCGATGTCGCCCCGCTCGGCGAGCTTGGCCAGCACCGCGGTGGTCACGCCGCCGGCGGTCTCGGTGAAGATCCCCGTCGTCTCGGCCAGCAGCCTGATCCCGGCCCGGATCTCGTCGTCGGAGACGTGGTCGATCGCCCCGCCCGAGCTCCGCGCGAGCTCGACCGCGTAGGGCCCGTCGGCCGGATTGCCGATCGCGAGCGACTTGGCGATGGTGTCGGGCTTGACCGGCCGGCAGACATCGTCGCCCGCCTCCCATGCGGCCGCCACCGGCGAGCACCCCGTGGCCTGCGCGCCGTTCATCCGTGGCACGCCGCCCTCGATCAGCCCGAGCTCGGAGAACTCCTCGAAGCCGCGGGCGATCTTCGTGAACAGGGAGCCCGAGGCGATCGGCGAGACCACGCGGTCGGGCGCCGCCCAACCCAGCTGCTCGGCGACCTCGTAGGCCAGCGTCTTCGACCCCTCGGCGTAGTAGGGGCGCACGTTGACGTTCACGAACGCCCAGGGGTGCTCGGCGGAGAGCTCGGTGCACAGGCGGTTGACGTCGTCGTAGTTGCCGCGCACCGCCACGAGCTTCGTCCCGTAGACGCCGGTGGCCAGGATCTTGGGCTCCTCGAGATCGGCGGGAACGAAGACGAGCGACTCGAGGCCGACCGCCGCGGCGTGCGCCGCCACGGCGTTGGCCAGGTTGCCGGTGGAGGCGCAGGCGATGGTCTCGTAGCCGAGCTCCTGCGCGCGGGCGAGGGCGACCGAGACGACGCGGTCCTTGAAGGAGTGGGTGGGGTTCGCGGCGTCGTTCTTGACCCACACCTCGCGCAGGCCGAGGCGCTCGGCGAGGCGGTCGGCGCGCACGAGCGGCGTCATCCCCGGGGCCAGGCCGCCGCGCGGGGGAGCGCCCTCCAGCGGCAGGAAGTCGGCGTAGCGCCAGATCGACAGCGGCCCGGTCTGGATCTTCCGCTTGAGCTCGGCCACGTCGAGGTCGGCGGGCGGCGGCGCATAGGCCACCTCGAGCGGACCGAAGCACCGCTCGCAGACGTACAGCGACTCGAGCGGATACAGGGCGTGGCATTCCTTGCAGCGAAGCGACTCGGGCGGCACTTGAAGAAGACCTCCGCCGGGGTTCAGTGGGCAGAGGTCGGAGAACCGCTAGATCCACATCTCCCAGGCTTATCGTTGGAGCCTGATGGAATTGGCACCGTTCCCGCGTATGCGGGAGGTTGCCGGGGCTTCGTCGGGCCAGACCCTCCACCCCTCTTGATGCGTACTGCTATGTGGCTCGGAAGTATAGGGAGTCGAGCGGCCGGCGCAACCAAGACGGCGCAGTGCCCGCGCCCGGCGTAACCGCCCGCGCGCCTCGGTGTTGGAGCGGGCGATGGCCGCCGTCTCCCTCGACGTGCTCGAGCGCCTGGGCACCGAGCTCGCCTCCTCCGCGCCGAGCAAGCGCATGCTCGTCATCGTCAACCCGTACGCCTCGACGGTGTCCGACCGCCTGAAGAACCTGGTGGTCTACGCGCTGCGCGGGCGCTACGAGGTCGACTCGGTCGACACCCAGGCCCAGGGCCACGCGGTCGAGCTCTGCCGCGAGGCGGCCGAGGAGGGCTACGACGTCGTGGTCGCCTTCGGCGGCGACGGGACGGTCAACGAGGCGCTCAACGGGCTGGCCGGCTCCTGCACCCCGCTGACCTGCCTGCCCGGAGGCCGCACGAACGTGTTCTGCCGGATGCTGGGGATCCCCAACGACGTGGTCGACGCGACCGAGCACCTCCTGCGCCTGGCCGACGACTGGGCGCCGCGCACCCTCGACATCGGGCGCGTGAACGACCGCCACTTCGCCTTCTCCTCCGGCGTCGGGCTCGACGCGCGGGTCGTCGAGCGGGTGGACTCCCATCCGCGCCTGAAGCGGAGGCTCGGCGAGTGGTACTTCACGTGGGCGGCGCTCTCGACCTTCTCCCGCCGCTACCTCGTGCAGCCGCCGCGCCTCGAGGTCGAGGTGGAGGGCCAGACGCTCGGCGGCGTACTCACCATCGTGCAGAAGGCCCATCCCTACAGCTACTTCAACCGGCGCCCCGTCGAGATGGCCGAGGGGGCCGAGCTCGGCTCCCCGGTCATGGCCGGGATCGTGCTCGAGCGGGCGAGCCCCGTGGACATCCCCACGATCATCTGGCGGGCGTTCTCCACGCGGGCGCGGATTACGCGGCACCGGCGGGTGCGCTCCTTCTCCACCGAGGGCGAGGTGCGGGTGCGCTCGCTCGACGGCACGCCGCTTCCGATCCAGGTGGACGGCGACTACATCGGCGAGGCCGAGGAAGCGCGCTACGCGGTCGCGCCGCGGGGACTCACGATCGTCTCCTAGCCGCTGCGGGCGTGTCCGGTGCCCGCGTCATGGCTCGAGCAGTTTCGCGGCTGGCCGCGAGCGGAACGGACCGTGACGGTCGAGTCCGCTGAGGCCGCCGCTCAGCCGCCCGTCGGCGTGATGCGGTAAGCGTCGAAGACCGCGTCGATGTTGCGCAGGCGGTTGACGGCCGCGTCGAGCACGTGGGTGTCGCCGACCTCGACCACGAACCGGTTCCGCACCATCGGCTGGCTGACCGTGCAGCGCGCCTCGACGATGTTGATCCCCGCCTCGGAGAAGGTGCGCGAGAGGTCCTCGAGCAGGCGGTGGCGATCCCAGGCGTCCACCTGCAGCTCGACGCGGAACGCGGTCTCCGCGTCACCGTCCCAGGCCACGGGCGTGAAGCGGTCGGGGTCCTTGCGCAGCACGGAGACGTTGGCGCAGTCCTCGCGATGGATCGTGATGCCGCGCCCGAGGGAGATGTAGCCGACGATCGGGTCGCCGGGCACCGGCCGGCAGCACTTGGCCAGGCGCAGCATGACGTCCTCGACGCCGTCGACGGAGATCCCGAACTCGGAGGAGGAGGTCGTCGCCCGCTCACGCCTGGGGCGGGTCCTCAGGAGGTCCTCGGCGGCGGTGGGGTCGCCCTCGGCGGCCTCGCCCTCCTTCAGCCGCTGGAGCACCTTGTTGACGATGACCTTGGTGGAGATCTTCGCGCCCCCCAGCGCGATGTAGAACTCGTCGGCCTTGCGAAAGCCCATCTCGCGGATCACGTCGGCGAGCAGCGGGGAGCCGACGATCTTCTGGGCCGGCAGCCCCTGCTTGCGCAGGTGCTCCTGCAGTTGCTCGCGGCCGGCGTGCTCGGTGTCCTTGCGCGACTCGGTCTTGAACCACTGCTTGATCTTGTTGCGCGCGCGGGTCGTCTTGACCAGCGCGAGCCAGTCGCGCGAGGGGCCGCGCTCGCGCTTGGAGGTCAGCACCTCGACGATGTCGCCCGAGCGCAGCTCGTAGGAGAGCGGGACCATCTTCCCGTTCACCCGCGCGCCGACGCAGCGGTGGCCGACGTCGGTGTGGACCTCGTAGGCGAAGTCCAGCGGCGTGGCGCCTGCGGCCAGCGACTTGACCTCCCCCTTGGGCGTGAAGACGAAGACCTCGTCCTCGAACAGATCGGCCTTGAGGCCCTCGACCAGCTCCTTCGGGTCGGTGAGGTCCTGCTGCCAGTCGAGCAGCCGGCGCAGCCAGACGAGCTTGGCCTGGCCGTCGTCACCTACGGCGCCCCCCCCGGGCTGCTTGTAGAGCCAGTGCGCGGCGATTCCGAACTCGGCCATCTCGTGCATCTCTCGCGTGCGGATCTGGATCTCCAGCGGCCGCCCCTCGGGTCCGATCACCGTCGTGTGCAGCGACTGGTACATGTTGAACTTGGGCATCGCGATGAAGTCCTTGAACCGGCCGGGCAGCGGCTTCCACAGCGAGTGGATCACCCCCACGGCCCCGTAGCAGTCCTTCACCGACTCGACGATGACCCGCATCGCGGTGAGGTCATAGATCTCGTTGAACTCGCGGTTCTTCTTGGTCATCTTGGAGTAGATGGAGTAGAAGTGCTTGGCCCGGCCGGAGATCTCGACGTCGATGCCGAGCGCGTCGAGCTCCTTCGACAAGTAGGTCCCGGCCTGGGCGACGTAGCGCTCGCGCTCCTCGCGCTGCTGCGAGACGAGGCCTCGGATCTCCGCGAACTTGCGGGGGTGGAGCGTGGCGAACGAGAGGTCCTCGAGCTCCCACTTGATCGCGTGTATGCCGAGGCGGTGCGCGATCGGCGCGTAGATGTCGAGGGTCTCCTTGGCCTTCTCGATCTGCTTCTGCTTGGGCATCGCCTCCAGCGTGCGCATGTTGTGCAGCCGGTCGGCGAGCTTGATGAGCACGACCCGGATGTCCGAGGCCATCGCCACCATCATCTTGCGGTAGTTCTCCGCCTGCGCCTCGTCGCGCGACTGGAAGGTCAGTCCGGTGAGCTTGGTCACCCCGTCGACGAGGCCCCCGATCTCCGCGCCGAAGGTCTGCGTGACGTCCTCGAGGGAGGCGGAGGTGTCCTCGACCGTGTCGTGGAGGAGCGCCGCGCACAGCGTCTCGGTGTCGAGCCGCATGCCGGCGCAGATCTTGGCCACCCCGACCGGGTGGACGATGAAGTCCTCGCCCGACTTGCGCCGCTGGTCGGCGTGGTGCTCACAGGAGTAGACGAACGCCTGCTCGACGGCGCCGCGGTCGATGGTGGCCGCGACGCCCTCGCCGTTCGTCGCGCCGGCGGGCGCCGGGGTCAGGGGAGCGTGCTCCTCGACGACCGCGAACAGGTCGCCGAGCAGGCGGCGCTCGGCCTCGGTCAGATCGACGCGCTGGGGGTCGGCGCGCTGCGCGGGATGCTCGAGCACGTCGACGCCTCGACGCGGCTCGATCGTCCCGGAGCCTCGCCCGTGGCGGCCGGAGCGCGGAGCTCCACGCTTCACGCCGGTGGGAGGATCGGAACGCTCGGGCATCCCTGTGAGGGTACTCAGCTCCGGCGGGCCGTTGGCCGGGCGATCATCACGGCGCCGGTCGTCCCGCCGCCGCGCCCAGGGCGGCCAGGTGGCGCCTGCCCTGCTCGAGCCGCTGCGCGGCCGCACGGAAGGTGGGCGAGCGCTCGAGCGCGGTGCGCCCCGAGCCGGTGAGGCTCAACGCCGGGATCGAGGGGTCGAGCGAGGCCAGGTCGAGCTCGGCGAGCACCCGCACGAGCCGCCCGGCCACCGCGGCCGGAAGCTGGTGGGCGCCGTCGCCGTGCAGCACGGCGCCCAGCTCGCCACCCTCCACTCGCCCGCGGGCGCGCAGCGCGCGGTAGAGGGCGACGAGCGAGGCGCGCAGGCTCCATTCGAGCTCGTGCACCCGTGCCGCGAAGCGAAGCTCCGCCTCTGCCCACGCGAGGTGCAGGAACTCCCCCGGCGCCCCGGCCCTCGCGAGCGTCTCCCGGTGCTCGTCGGTGGGCGGATCGATCCCGACCACGTGCACGTAGGGCCGCGCGAGGGAGGGATCGCGCTCGAGCGCCGTCCAGGAGGCAAGCGCGAAGCCGCCCACCCGCGCAGCCAGCCCGCTCCGGCGGCGCGGCACGTCGGCGCACAGCGCCAGCGTCGGCTCGCCGCTCGCGCCGAGGTCGGCGAGCACCCCGGCGGCACCCTCCGCGCGGCGGTCGACCACGACGCGGTCTGACTCGGACGGCCGCGGCGCCGGCGCGGCTTGCTCCTCTCCGGCGGCGGACAGCGCGGCGGCGAGCCACTCGGCGCCGGAGGCCGGCTCCGCGAGCGTCTCGATCGCCGCGTGCGCGCATGGCCGGGTGTCGCGCAGGACGAGCCGCGGCTCCTGGGCGCCGTTCCATTCGTTGCACTCCAGGCGCACGAGCGCGTCGAGCGGCTCGCCCGGCGGCGCGGGCAGCCGGTCGCGCCCGAAGGCCACCACGCGGGACCGGGCGCCTCCCGCCTGCAGGCTCGCGCGGAGGTGGCGCCCCTCCCCCATCGGACGGGGGTCGGCCAGCGTCGCGCCGGGCACGAGCAGGCTCGGGCCGGGGTTGCCCATCCCGCACGGCTCGAGGGTCGCGAGCTCCTCGGCCAGAGCGAGCCCGAGCGCCGGGCCGGCGACCACGGCGTCCACGCGACGGCGGGGCAGGAGCAGGTCCGGAGTGAGCGTCGCGGCGGCGTGGTGCTCCACCGCCCTTTGCAGCGCCTCGAGCCGCTCGGGCGCGACGGTCAACCCCGCCGCCGCCCGGTGCCCGCCGTAGCGCTCGAGCTCCGGCGCCGCCGCGTGCAGCGCCTCGAGCAGGTCGAACCCGGGGATCGAGCGCCCCGACCCGCTCGCCGGTCGCTCGCCGTCGAGGGCGATCATGATCGTCGGGCGGTGGTGGCGCTCGGCGATGCGCGAGGCGACGATCCCGATCACTCCGGGGTGCCACCCCTCGGCGGCGAGGACGTAGGCCGGACGGGCGCCGAGCTCGGCGACGGCGGCCTCCGCCTCCCACAGGATCCGTCGCTCGCGGGCGCGGCGCTCGCCGTTGGCGGCGTCGAGCTCGGCCGCGATCTCCTCCGCGCGCCGCTCGTCGGAGGTGAGCAGGAGCTCGACGCCGGCGTCGGCGCGGTACAGGCGCCCGGCCGCGTTGATCCGCGGCGCCAGGCGGAAGGAGACCGCGCCGGCGTCGAGCCCGCTCGGGTCGAGCCGCGCCACCCGCATGAGCGCGCGCAGGCCGGGCTTGGCGGTGAGGGAGAGAGCGCGCAGGCCGGCGCGCACGAGGCGGCGGTTCTCTCCCCGCAGCGGGACCACGTCGGCCAGGGTGGCGAGCGCGACGAGGTCGAGGTCCTCCTCGGCGCCGGCGGGGTCCGCGCCGCTCGCCGTGAGGAGGGCCTCCGCGAGCTTGTGGGCGACCCCGGTGGCGCACAGGTCCGCGCACGGGTAGCCGCACAGGGAGGGATGGACGAGGAGGGCGTCGGGCAGGACCCCGTCGGCCCGGGGAGCGTGGTGGTCGGTGACGAGCACGTCGAGCCCGGCCGCCCGGGCCGCAGCGATCTCCTCGACCGCGGTCACGCCACAGTCGACGGTCAGGAGCAGGCGCGTGCCGCGCGCGGCCAGGCGCCGCACCGTGGCCACGGAGAGCCCGTAGCCGTCCTCGCCGCGGCTCGGGAGAAACCAGTCGACCTCGGCTCCGAGCGCACGCAGCGTGCGCACGAGCAGGGCGGTGGAGCACACGCCGTCGACGTCGTAGTCGCCGTGCACCGTCACCCGCGTGCGGGCCGCGACATGGCCGAGCACGAGCGCGCAGGCCTCCTCCATCCCCGCGAACGCGGAGGGCGGGTGCGCCTCCGCGCCGCGCAGCCAGCTCCAGGCCGCGTCCGGATCCGCGAGCCCGCGGCGCACGAGCACCTGGCCGAGCGCGTGGCTGACGCCGAGCTCGCGCTCGAGGGCGAGCGCCGCGGCGTAGGAGTAGGGGGCGACCTCGATCCGCGGCTCGGGAGGCGCGAGCCGGGGGGGCGGCGGGGGCGGCGGTGCCGGCGCGGGCGGCGCGGCGCCCGGCGGGGAGAGGAGGGTCGCGGGAGCCACGCACCGGAGGCTAGGCCCGGGTGGGGACGGATCGGCGGCCCGGTGGCGCTCGAGCGCGCCGTAGCGGTGCGGTCAGGCTCGCGCCGGCCTTCCGGCCGCCCGATCCCGCCGCACGCCCTCGAAGTAGACGAGGGCCATGCCGATCAGCGCGCCGGGGATCGCCTCGGCCGCGGTGAGCAGGTGCGTGCTCCCGCGCCCGGGGACCGAGAGGCCGTTGATCGCGAGCCCGAACACGATGGCGCCGATGACCGCGCCCAGGAAGGCGCCGATGATCCCACCCCAGTAGCGGTCGGGCAGGAAGATCGTGAAGTGCCAGAGGGCAAGGCCCATCATCGTCCACGCGAAGAGCCCCATCAGCGCGGCCGTCCGTGACGACGGTTCCTGGGCCGCTTGGCTCCCGCCTTGCGCTGCGACTTGGGCACGGGGGCGACGCCGTCGTTCTCGGCCTCGTCCGCCGAGCTGCGCGGCGCCGGCGCCGGGGCGACCGGAGCGGCTACGCGGCCCGACCCGCGCCCGGGCGCGGCCGGGGCGCCGTCGCCCACGTCCAGGTCGCGCTTGAGCGCCTCGAACTCGCTCGGCGAGAGCTGCTCGGGCTCGGGCGAGGTGAGGCGCTCCGTCCGCCGCTTGGGCGCGCTGGGCTGGACCTCCTGGCCGGCGGCCCCGGTGGCATAGGCCGGCACCGCGCCGCCGAACTCCTGCGCGATCCGCCGGTGGCGCGCTTCGTAGACCGGCTCGCGCTCCTTCCACCTGGTCAGCACCGGGGAGGCGATGAAGATCGAGGAGTAGGCGCCCGAGGCCACTCCGACGAGCAGCGCGAAGGCGAAGTCCTTGAGGGTCTCGCCGCCGAAGAGCAGAAGGGCGAGGATGGGCAGCAGGGTCGAGAGTGTCGTCGCCGCCGAGCGGGTGATGACCTCGGACATCGACCGGTTGACGATCTGGGAGAACGCGGCGCGCGGCATGCGCGGGACGTTCTCGCGCACGCGGTCGAAGACGATAATCGTGTCGTACAGCGAGTAGCCGAGGATCGTGAGCAGGGCGGCCACGGTCGCCGTCGTCACCTCCCGGCCGGTGAGCGAGTAGACGCCGGCGGTGATCAGCAGGTCGTGCATGAGGGCGATGAGCACGGGCACCGCGAACTTCCACTCGAAGCGCAGCGCGATGTAGGCGGTGATGAGCAGGAGCGAGGCGATGATCGCGATCACCGCCGAGTTGGCGACCGTCTGGCCGAAGGTCGGCCCCACCGACTGGCTCGAGAACTTGTTGAGCGGCACGCCGTAGCGCGCGTCGAGGGCGTCCTTGACCTGCCCGACCTTGTCGGGCGGCACGGTGCTCGTGGAGATCTGGAACGCGGTGGCACCGAGGTTCGGGTCGGCCAGGCGCTGGATCTTCGCGTCGGCGAAGCCAGCGGAGGCCATCACCGAGCGCACGGCGTTCTCGTCGGCGGGCTTGCTCAGCGCGGTGGTGATCCGCGTGCCCGAGTCGAAGTCGATCCCGAAGCGCAGGCCCTTGCCGCCGATGGCCAGGGCGCCGATGAGCAGGATGAGGCCCGAGAGGGAGAAGAACCACTTCGAGGCGCCCATGAAGTCGAAGCGCCACTGCCGCGCGGCCTTGCCCGCGCCGAGCGCGGAGGGCCGCGCGATGAGCCGCGAGCGGCCCATCGTGCCGAGGATCGCCTGGGTCGCCATCACCGCGGTGAAGAGCGAGACGAGCGTTCCGATGCCCAGCGTGAAGGCGAAGCCCTTCACCCCGGCGGTGGCGAGGAGGAAGAGGATGAACGCCGTCATGATCGTGACGACGTTGGCGTCGACGATCGCCGAGAAGCCCTTCTTGTAGCCGTCGGCGATGCCGCGCGCGACGCTCTTCCCGCTGCGGATCTCCTCCTTGACGCGTTCGAAGATGACGATGTTCGCGTCGGCCGCGACCCCGATGGTGAGGATCAGGCCGGCGATCCCCGGCAGCGTCAGGGTGACGGGCACGAGCACGATGAGCGCGTAGAGGTAGACCGCGTAGACGGCGAGGCCGAGCGTGGCGATCAGCCCGAGCACGCGGTAGAAGGCGAGCAGGAAGAGGGCGACCACGAGGAGCCCGGCGGCGCCGGCGATCAGCCCCTGGTGCAGGGCCTCCTTGCCGAGCGTGGCGGAGACCTGCGACTGGGAGATCAGCTTGAGGCCGATGGGCAGCGCGCCGAGCTTGATCAGGTTCGCGAGGTCCTGCGCGGTCTGGATCGTGAAGCCGCCCTCGATCGAGGCGCCCGTGCCGCCGTCGATGCCGTCGGCGAGGCGCGGGTCGGAGAAGTCGATGAACGCGACCGAGATGAGCTTGCGGTCGAGGGCCACCGCGAAGTGCTGGGCGACCTGCTGGGGCGAGGCGGGATGCTGGAGCAGGTTGAGCTGCGCCCCACGCTGGGCGATCGCGCGCGTGACGTCGTGGAACTCCGTCTTGCCCTTGTTCGTGAAGGAGAACTCGACGTCCGGGGCGCCCTGCTGGTTGTTGCCCTGGTGCGGATTCTTCACGTCCCGGCCGAAGAGCGCGACGGCGTCGTTGAGCACGTAGAAGCGCGCCGCCGGGTCGCCGAAGGCGATCTGCTTCTTGGCGTTGCGGTCGACCGCCTGGAGCACGGTCGTGCCCGGCTGGACGACGAGGATCTGCGAGCTCGGCGGCTGGCGGCCGCCGACCTCGGAGAGGAGGTCCTTCGCGTTGTCGTCGGGTCCCGCGAGCAGGCGATGCTCGGGGGTGCTCGAGAAGAGGAAGAACTGCGGCTCGATGTGCAGGGCGTTCGCGGGCCGCGGCACGTGCCGGGCGGCGGCAAGCTTGACCGAGGCGTAGAGCGGCTGCCCGGCTCCCGGGTCACCCGCCGCCTGGGAGAGCTGGCTGGCCTGAGGGTCGCCCGTCTGCAGCTTGGGCGCGACGGGCTTGCCGTCGGGCCCGAGCAGGTTGGCCTCCCAGTCGTAGAAGACGAGCTGCGCGGGCGTGCCCACCTGCTTCTCGGCGCGCGCCGCGTTCGGCACGCCGGGCAGGCTCACCGTGATCTGGTCCTTGCCCGAGCGCTCGATCTCGGGCTCGGCCACCCCCAGCTGGTCCACGCGCTGGCGCATGATGTCCACCGTGCGCTGCAGCGCCTCCTCGTTGACCGCCGACTGGGCGGTGGGCTTGGCCTGGTAGACGAGCTGCACGCCGCCCTTGAGGTCGAGGCCGAGACGGGTCTGCTTCGCGAGGATCGCCACGGCGGAGGCGGCGACGAGCCCGCCAACGAGAAGCAGGATCAGGAGGTTGCGGCGGCGCTCGGTCACGGGAGGCGATCGATGCTACTTCGAGGGCGTGAGGACGAGGAGCAGCCCGCCGTCGTCGTCGTAGGCGGGGAAGAGGTCGGCCACGGCCTGGGCCGGGATGTCGCCCTCGGCGTTGACCACCACGGGCTTGCCCAGGGCGCGGACGCCCCACTCGAGCACCGTCTGGACGGGGTCGCCCTCCTCACTGAAGTCGAGCCCGAGCACCTCGTCGACGCTGCGGCCGATGACCCGCTGCTCGTCGAGTCCGGTGAGCTCGAAGGAGCCGCGCCCGCACCCGATGATGCGGGCCTCCTGGTCGCACACGAAGAACGCCGCGTTCGGCGCCGGGTAGTAGTCGTCGAGCAGCTCGAAGAGGAACGCGAAGCCGCACTTCTGGCAGCCGCGGGCCTCGCGGCGAAAGCCGGCGTTGCGGTCGGTCCCGGTCGATCGGTTGCCGCAGGAGGGGCAGATGAAGAGGTGGGCCATGGCCAGTTCACAGGGTACGCGGTCGGGTGCCTCTAACCCAACGATGCGCCCCGCGGTGCGGCACGTCTCAGAACAGCCCCGGCTCCGGGCGGGGCGAGGCAAGCCCGAGGTGCCCGTAGGCCCGGGCGGTGACCGCCCGCCCGCGCGGCGTACGCTCGATCAGGCCCTGCTGGAGGAGGTAGGGCTCGTACACGTCCTCGAGCGTGTCCTGCTCCTCCCCCACGGCGACGGCGAGGGTGCTGAGGCCCACCGGGCCCCCGCCGAACTTCTCGCAGATCGCGCGCAGGATCTCCCGGTCGAGCCGGTCGAGTCCCGCGTCGTCGACCTCGAGGAGATCGAGGGCGCTGCCCGCGATCTCCTCGCTGACCACGCCGCTGCCCCTCACCTGGGCGAAGTCGCGCACGCGCTTGAGCAGGCGGTTGGCCACGCGCGGCGTCCCGCGAGCGCGGGCGGCGATCGCGCGCGCGCCGGCGTCCTCCACCTGGACGCCGAGCAGGTGCGCCGAGCGGCGCACGATCCGCGCCAGGTCGTCGGGCCCGTAGTGCTCGAGGCGGTGCTGGATGCCGAAGCGGTCGCGCAGCGGCGTGGTGAGCAGGCCGGCGCGCGTGGTCGCGCCCACCAGGGTGAAGGGCGGCAGCTCGATCGTCACCACCCGGGCGCCGGCGCCCGCGCCCACGGTGATGGGAAGCTGGCCGTCCTCCATCGCCGGGTAGAAGGTCTCCTCGACCGCGCGGGGGAGGCGGTGGATCTCGTCGACGAAGAAGATCGCGCGCGGCTCGAGGGCGGAGAGGAAGGCGGCCACGTCGGCCTTGCGCTCGAGCGCCGGGCCCGCGGTCTGGACGAAGGGCACCTCGAGCTCGGCGGCGAGGATCTGGGCCAGCGATGTCTTGCCGAGGCCCGGGGGCCCGGCGAGCAGTACGTGGTCGAGCGCCTCCGCCCGGGTGGCCGCGGCCTCCAGGGAGACGGCGAGCTGGGCCTTGAGCGGCCCCTGGCCCACGAAGTCCTCGAGGCGCCGTGGGCGCAGCGAGCGGTCGAGGTCCTCTCCCGGCAGCTCGGCCGGCGTCTGGATGCGAGCGCTCGCGTCACTCATGCTCGATCCCTCGCACAGGGGTCACAGAGACCGCTCGCTCGCGCTCGCTTGCCCGCTTCGCGATGTGCGCGCGCTCCGCAGCGCGTGGGCGATGAGCTCCTCCGCGCTCGCCCCCGGTGCGTCCTCGAGCAGCGCGTCGGCCTCCCCGGAGGTGAATCCGAGGCCGAGCAGCCCTTCGCGCGCCACCGAGCGGGGGTGCTCGCCGCGGCGCACGGAGATGGTCTCCCCCGGCGCCGCGGCGGCGCCGACCTTCTCGCGCAGCTCGACGACGATCCGCTCCGCGGTGCGCTTGCCCACGCCGGGCGCCGACTGCAGGCGGGCGACGTCGCCGGCGGCGAGGGCGGCCACGAGGTCCCGCGGAGGGCCGCCGGAGAGGATGGCCAGCGCCACCTTGGGCCCGACCGCCTGGACGGCGAGGAGCGCGAGGAACAGGTCGCGCTCCTCCTCGGCGTGGAAGCCGTAGAGCTGGAGCGCGTCGTCGCGGACGACCATGTGGGCGTGCAGGGTGGTGGGGCGCCCGGCGGCCGGAACGTGGCGCAGGGTCTCGGAGGAGACGAAGAGCCGGTAGCCGACCCCTCCGCAGTCGACCACCACCTCGCCGCCGGCCGGGGGCGTCGGACGGCGCACGGCGAGCTCTCCACGGACGAGCGCGATCACGGCTCCGGGCTCACGCGCGTGCGAGCGCCGTGGCCAGCGGCGCCCGGTTGTGATGGCAGAGGGCGACTGCGAGGGCGTCGGCGGCATGGTCGGGCCTCGGGGGCTCCGGCAGCGCCAGCAGGCGCTGCACCATCGACTGGACCTGGTCCTTCTGCGCCCGCCCGTTCCCGCAGACCGCCCCCTTGACCTGCTGGGGGGTGTAGGCCTGGCAGAGCAGCGCCCGCTGCCCCGCGGCGAGGAGCACCGCCCCGCGGGCCTGCCCGACCGCGAAGGCGGTGCGGACGTTGACGCCGAAGAAGAGATCCTCGACCGCCACCGCATCGGGGAGGTGCTCGTCCATGAGCTCGCCCACGCGGGCGTGGATGGCGGCCAGGCGCTGCTCGAGGCGGCCATCGGACGGGGTGGCGATGACGCCGCCGTCGAGGGCGATCATGCGCCCGCCGCGCCGCGCGACCACTCCGTAGCCGGTGCTCGCGGTACCCGGGTCGATGCCGAGGACGATCATGCGAGAGGGATTCTCCGCGCCCCGGCGGACGCCTGCCGCGCGAGGCGCCTACGGGCAGCCCCGGGGCGGGCGCATCCCGGGCCGGGTGACGGCGAGCACCTGCCATACGCCGGCCTGGGTCACCGGGCGCATGACCCGCGGTGAGAGCACGAGCTTGGGTGGAGAGCCGACGTTGGGGCCGGTTCTCGCCACGAAGACCCATCCCGGCTGCCGCAACGCCGGGCGCACCCGGCGCAGCGGGACCCGCAGCTGCCAGGCCAGGCCAGTCAGGGCCGAGTGGTTGACGGCCAGGCGGGGCCGGGCGCAGCGCAGGAGGGTGCGGCGCCCTCCCGCGCGCTTGACGGCCAGCGAGAGCTCGCCGAAGATACGGCTCGCTCGCTGCGCGGCGCTGGCGTCCTTGCCGAGCCTCGCCGCCCGATCGACGCTCAGGGGCACCGCAGCGGCGAGCAGGGCGAGCGCGAGCACCGCGGCCAGCGCCGGGCGTCTGAGCAGTCCCACGAGCCGCACCGCCCCGACGCCGCCGAGCACGCAGACGACCGCCGCGGCGGGAAGCATGAAGCGGCCCAGGCCCGGGTAGCCGCCCGCCGTCGTCATCACGAGGACGAGCGCCACCCAGGCCAGCACTCCGCCCCCCAGCGCCAGCGTCAGGCGCTCGCGCCGGCGCAGCGCGAGCGCCAGGGCCACCGTCGCTCCCACCAGCGCGGGCAGGACCGTGAGCCGAGCGCCCCGGCGGAGCACCTCGAGCGCGGGATGGTTGCCGAGATGGCCGTTGAAGGAGGTCGCGTGCGAGCTCGCGCTGAACGGATCGCCCGAGCCGATCCAGGGCGGCACAAACCAGAGCAGCGGGATCAGTGCCAGCCCCGCGAGGATCGCCGAGCGGGCCCGCCAACCCTCCTCCCGCCACCGCCAGATCGCGTAGAGCCCGAGGAAGGGCCAGACCTCGGGCCGGATCAGCGAGGCCCCCACCCCGAGCCAGTACGCCCAGCGGCGGTGGCCCTCGAGGTGGGCGAGGATCGCCCACAGCACGCAGGCCACGAGCAGCGGCTCGGAGGGACCGCGGGCCATGTCGCGCAGCCAGTCCTCGTTGAGGATGAGCGCGACCACGGCCACCGCACCGGCCCACCGGCCCGCCAGGCGCGTGCCGAGTCGGTAGCCCGCCACGAGGGCGAGGAGCCCGCCGCCGCGCGCGACGACGAGCCACAGCTTCGGAGAGAGGCCTCCGAAGGCCGAGAACACCGTCGTGAAGAGGACCGGGAAGGGCTTCCAGGACGGACCGCCGTTGGTGTGCAGGTCGAGGTGGGAGACCTCTCGTCCCCACACGATCCACGCGAACGGGTCGAAGCTCGGCACCGAGGGCAGCAGGAGCACGGAGACGAGGCCCGCGAGCAGGCACGCGCCGACCGCGACAGCGGCGAAGGGAAGGTGTCGAGACCGCGACGCGGGCTCCCGCTCGTCCGGTGGCTCCCCCCGGTGCTCGCCAGGGGTCCGGGCCGTCACGGGCGGGAGCGTCGCCTGGCCCTCCGCGTGCGCGCGATCGGGCATGGAAGGCCGACACTGTACCGGCCGCCCGGGCGGCCGACCCGCGCGCGACCGGAGTGGATCAGTAGGCCGCGCGCAGCGCGAGGCCGAGCGCGTACTCGGGCCACCAGGCGCCGGTGGGGGGCGCCCCGGGGCGGCAGGCGCCGCCCGAGCGCCCGGCGTTCCCGATCCAGAAGAACCCGTCGATCTGCGCGACGCCGGTGTAGGTCGTCGGCCGCGGGCCGAGGGCCCGGCCCGGCGGGTTGCAGAGGATCTCGTTGCCGTAGCGCACCCGGCTGTGGGGAACGAGCGGCCCGCGGCCGTTCGCCGCGGTGCTCACGATGAAGTGCTGGCCGCCCAGCCGGGCGGAGATCGCCTGGCCGTAGCCGACCTCGCGCGCCGTCCAGTCGAAGTGGGTCGAGTTGAGGAAGAACCCCTGCGCGCCTCCGACGCCGGCGAGCTTGAGCAGGTGCACCGTCCGGCCGACCGAGAGCGCGTCGGCGGCTCCGGCATCGAGGTAGACCGCGGCGCGCGGCAGGCGCGCGAGCCGACGGATCGCGTAGCGCAGGAGCGTCATGCGGGCGTGCAGCGCCCGTCCGCTCAGGCACCCCGAGGTGATGATCGCGTCCTGCTCGAGGAAGATGACGGCGCGGTGGGAGCCGAGGCCGCTGGCAAAGCCCTCGATCCAGCGCTTGTACTGGGCCGCGTCGCGGCTGCCGCCCGCGTCGTAGCCGCCACAGCGCTCGTGGCGCAGGCGGTAGACGGCGAGCAGCGGCACCGTGCCGGGCGCCTGGCGGTCCTCGCGGATGAGGAGCCGCCGGACGGCGGCGTGGATGCCGGGAGTCCACGGGCCAAAGCGCTTGGTCTCGGGCTCGCGGGCGATCTTCTCGAGCACCTGAGCGCTCTGCCGGCGGCCGTGGCGGCGCCAGTAGCGCACCTGCCGGGCCGCGAGCCCGTACTCCTGGTCTACGAAGAAGTGGGCGCCGCTCAGCGCGCTGGCGCCCGGCGCGGGCGGGGTGAGGAGGAGCAGCGGGTTGGCGAGATCCCGCGCACCCGCGGCCGGCGCGAGGACTCCCACGGCGAGGAGGGCGAGGATCAGGAGAAGAGCGGCGCGGGGCAAGGGGGCCATGATCGGACGGATCGGCGGCGCGGGCGGAGCAAGGTAGCGGCGGCCCGAGACACGAGGCGTCGCTTCCTCCTTCATCGGCCAACCGGCGCGGCGCCTGAAGGGGTCTCGCTAACCTCGCCCGCTCCGCCGGCGCTCGGGCCGCCGACCGCACCTCCTCCGCTCGGCCCGTGTTGAGGGCACGACCCCCATGTTGGCTCGCCTCCTTCCGCTCACCCTCCTCGCCGCCCTCGTCCTCGCCGCGCCCGCACGCGCCCAGGGCCCCGCCTACGCTCCGGACGTCCCGCAGCACAAGGCGCTCTATGCCGACGGGTCCGACGGGCGCTACCTCCTCGGCGGCACGTGGCTCTTCCGCGACGAGCCGAGCGATCCGGCCGTGACCGCCGGGCTGCCGGGCGGACGCTCCACCGACGGCTGGCGTCCGGTCAGCGTCCCGAACGCCTACAACGCCGGTGGCACCACCGTGGAGAGCATGGTCGGGCACCCCATCTGGTACCGCAAGGACTTTCGCCTGCCCTCGGCCGACGCCTCCGTGCGCTGGAACGTCCGCTTCGAGTCGGTGCAGAACCTGGCGCAGGTCTACCTGAACGGCCGCCTCGTGGGCAGCCACATCGGCGCCTTCCTCCCCTTCGAGCTCCCGCTCAAGGGCCTGACGCGCCGGGGCGTGAACCGCCTGGTGGTGCGGGTCGACCCCCGGCGGGGCACTGGCGACCTGCCGCCGGGCGGCTTCTACGCCAACGGCAACCCCGTCGGCGGATGGTGGAACTACGGCGGGCTCCTGCGGGAGGTGTACCTGCGGCGCGTCGACCGGGTGGACATCGCCTCGGTGCTCGTGCGCCCGCACCTCCCGTGCCGCCGGTGCCCGGCGACGATCGAGGAGCAGCTCGTCCTGCGCAACGTGACCTCCTCGCCCCAGCGAGTTCGCCTCCGGGCCCGCTACGGCACCCTCGCCGTGCCCTTCGCGCCGGTCACCGTGCCGGCGGGCGGGGCGCGAACGGTGCGCGCGCAGCTCGTGATCCGCCGCCCGCGCCTCTGGAGCCCGCCCCACCCCACGCTCTATCCCGCGTCGTTCGTGCTGAGCTCCGCCGACCCCTCCCGGCCGGCGCGCCGGCTCGCCGGCTACTCGCTGCACAGCGGGATCCGCTCCATCACCGTCTCGAACGGGCGCCTGCTGCTCAACGGGCAGGCCGTGCACTTCCGCGGCGTCGCCCTGCACGAGGACGATCCCCTGCTCGGCGCGGCGCTGAACGGGACCGTCCGCCGGCGCGACATGGAGGCGGTCAAGGCGGTCGGGGCCACGCTCCTGCGCGCTCACTACCCGCTCCACCCCGAGTTCCAAGAGCTCGCCGACCGCATGGGGATCATGCTCTGGTCCGAGGTCCCCGTCTACCAGATCGAGACGCGGGACCTCATGACCGCGCGGACCCGGCGCCTGGCGGCGACTGCTCTGGCCACCAACATCGCGGTCAACCAGAACCATCCCTCCGTGCTGCTCTGGAGCATCGGGAACGAGCTGCGCTTCCAGCAGTCCCCGGCGGAGGCCTCCTACACGCGTCACGCCGCCGCGCAGGCCAAGCGGCTCGACCCCACCCGGCCGGTGGGCATGGCGGTGGGCGGCTACCCGGGGATCGGCTGCCAGCCCGCGTACAACTCGCTCGACGTCGTCGGCCTGAACGAGTACTTCGGCTGGTACTCGGGCTCGGGCGGATCGATCGCCGACCGCGACGGCCTCTCCGCCTACCTCGACGAGTTCCACGCCTGCTATCCGAAGAAGGCGATGATGGTCACCGAGTTCGGCTTCGAGGCCAACCGGAACGGACCCGTCGACGAGAAGGGCACCTACCAGAACCAGGCCGACCAGGTCGCCTACCACCTCGGAGTCTTCGCCACGAAGCCCTACCTCGCCGGAGCGGTGTACTGGGCGTTCATCGACTTCCGCTGCAACGTGGGCTGGAGCGGCGGCAACCCGCGCCCCGGACCGCCCATCCATCGCAAGGGCCTGCTCGACCTCTTCTTCAATCCGAAGCCCGCCTACGCGATCGTTCAGCGCTCCTACCGCTCCACGCGCCAGCTCGGACCCTGACCCGCCGCGGCGCTAGGAGCGTGTGAAGCGGCAGCGCAGCAGCGTCGCGAGCACGCGCACGCCGTCGACGGTGGTCAGCTTCTTGCCCTCGGCGGTGGCGCGCGCCCGGTAGTGGACGGGCACCTCAAAGATCCGCTCGCCGCGCTGGAGCAGGCGCGCGGTGATCTCCGGCTCGATGGCGAAGCCCGGCGAGCGCAGGGGCAGCGAGCGGAACACGTCGGTGCGGATGGCCTTGTGGCAGGTCATCATGTCGTGGAGGTAGACGTTGAAGAGGACGTTGGCCGCGAGCGTCACGCCCTTGTTGCCGAGCACGTAGAGGAACGAGTGGCTCGTGTAGCCGTCGAAGGCGCGCACGCCGAAGGCGGCGTTCGAGCGCCCGTCGACGAGAGGGGGCAGGAGGAGGGCGAGGTCGTTGGGGTCGTACTCGAGATCGGCGTCGAAGATCGCCGACCACTCGCCGGTGGCGTGGCCGAGCGCGGTGCGGATCGCGGCGCCCTTGCCCCGGTTGACCTCGTGCTCGAAGCACGTGACGCGCTCGGGCCACTCCCCCTGACGCAGGATCTCCCTCGTGCCGTCGGTGGAGCCATCGTCGACGACGATGAGCTCGAAGTCGACCGGCAGCTGGGCCTCGAGCACCTCGGCGATCGCGCGTTGCACGGTGGCCGCCTCGTTGTAGACCGGCATGAGGATCGAGAGCATGGAGAGGTCCTTCGCGGGGCTGGGGCGCGGACGGAGGGGACGGCCTCGCCGCAGGGCCGCTCGGGGGAGGGGGAGGGCGCGTAGGCGCTCCCGGCGCGGCGCGGCATCCTAGCCGATGCGCGTGTCGCGGCCCGGGCGGCCGACCGCCCGCCGTGCCTCAGGCGACGGCGTGGGCCTCGAGCACGGCGGCGTCCACGTCGAAGTTGGCGTGGACCGCGGCGACGTCGTCGTTCTCCTCGAGCGCGTCCACGAGCCGGAGCAGGCGCGCGGCCGGCTCGCCCTCGAGGGGCACGCGCGTCTTCGGAAGCTGCGTGACCTCGGCGCTCTGGATCTCGATCCCGGCGCCGTCGAGGGCCAAGCGGACGGCCTGCAGTTCGCCCGGCTCGGTGAGGACCTCCCACAGGTCCTCGTCGCGCGAGATGTCATCTGCCCCGGCGTCGATCGCGGGCATGAGCTCCTCCTCGCCGTAGCGCGTGGCGTCGAGCACGAGCACTCCGCGCTTGTCGAAGAGGTAGGCGACCGAGCCGGGCTCCCCGAGGCTGCCTCCGTGCTTGGAGAGCAGGTGGCGCACGTCGGCGGAGGTGCGGTTGCGGTTGTCGGTGAGCGCCTCGATGAGAAGCGCCACGCCGCCCGGCCCGTAGCCCTCGTAGAGCACGGTCTCGATCGCGGCGGCATCGGCGCCCGCGCCCGTGCCCTTGGCGATCGCCCGCTCGATGTTGTCCTTGGGCATGGACGCGTCGCGGGCCTTCTGGACCGCGACGGCCAGCGCGGCGTTGGACTCGGGCTCGCCGCCGCCCTCGCGCGCCGCCACGGTGAGGGCCCGCGCGAGCTTGGTGAAGTGCGCGCCGCGGCGAGCGTCCACGACGGCCTTCTTGTGCTTGATCGAAGCCCACTTCGAGTGCCCGGACATCGTCCGAGAGCCTAGCCTCCCCGTATACCTCCTGGCGGCCGTTGCCGCCGTCCTCTCCTCATCCCCCCGACCCGGAGGTCTCACCCGCATGCTCCGCCCTCTTCCCCTCCTCGCCCCCGCGCTGTGCGCCGGCGCCCTTCTCGCCGCGGGCTGCGGCTCCTCGAGCTCGTCCGGCTCCTCGGGCTCTTCGGGCGCCTCCGCCCCGGCCTCGGGCGCCGCCGTCGCCGTGAAGATGTCGCAGATCATGTTCTCGCCCAAGACGGTGAGCGCGAAGGTCGGCCAGACCGTCACCTGGACCAACGAGGACTCGACCGCTCACAACGTGACCGCCCAGGGCGGTGAGTCGTTCAAGTCGGCCGACTTCGGCCAGGGCAAGAGCTACTCCTACAAGGTCGACAAGCCCGGAACGATCAAGTACGTGTGCACCATCCATCCGGGCATGGAGGGCACGATCACCGTCACGAAGTAGTGCGGGCGACGGCTGCGATAGCGTCGCGGCATGAGCGAGCGAACGCAGTACGCACCCGGCACCTTCTGCTGGACCGACCTGGCGACGACCGACCCCGAGGCGGCCAAGGCCTTCTACGCCGGCCTCTTCGGGTGGGAGGCCGAGGACATGCCGGTCGGCGACGGCACCTTCTACTCGATGATGCGCCTGGGAGAAAGGAACGTCGCCGCGATCGCCCCGCAGCCGCCGCAGCAGCGGGATGTGGGCGTACCACCGGTGTGGAACTCCTATGTGTCCGTGCAGAGCGCGGACGCGACCGCCGAGCGGGCCGCGGAGCTCGGCGCGACGGTGCACGCGCCGGCCTTCGACGTCATGGAGGCCGGCCGGGTGGCGGTGATCCGGGATCCGCAGGGCGCGTTCTTCTTGGCCTGGGAGCCGCGGCGCCACATCGGGGCCGCCCTAGTCAACGCCCCCGGCGCCCTCGTGTGGAACGAGCTCGCCTCGCCCGACCCCGAAGCTTCCGCCGACTTCTACCGCGGACTCTTCGGGTGGACTATCGCGCCCTTTTCGAGTGAGGGTGAGCCCTACCTCGGGATCACGAACGGCGAGGCCAACAACGGCGGCATGCGCGAGCCGAGGCCGCCCGGCACCCCACCACACTGGCTCGTCTACTTCGGGGTCGAGGACCTCGACGCCGGACTGGCGAAGGTGCAGGAGCTCGGCGGCACGACGCTGGCCGGCCCGATCGACATCCAGATCGCGAAGATCGGAATCGTGCAGGATCCGCAGGGCGCCGTCTTCGCGCTCTACGCGGGCGAGCTCGAGGCGTAGACCTCCTTCTCAGGGTCCGAGTGCCTCAGGGTGGGCACGGTGCCACTCCACGGTGCGCCGCAGCCCCTCCTCGAGGCCCACCCGAGGCTCCCAGCCGGTGAGCGCGCGCAGCTTGGCGGCGTCCACCCACTGGCGGTCGATCTCTCCCGCCGGCGTGCCGTGTCCGTGCACTTCGGGCTCGACGCCCGTTCCGGCGAGGCGGCACACGAGCGCGACGACGTCGCGGACGGCGTGCGGGCGACCGCCGCCCGCGTTGAACGCCTCGCCGCGGGCCCCCGGGTGACGATCGAGGGCCTCGGCCAGAGCGAGGTAGGCGCTCACCGCGTCCTCGGCGTAGAGGAAGTCGCGTTCGGGGGAGCCGTCGGAGCGGATGATCGGCCGGCGCCCGGCAAGCGCGGCGCCGACCGCCTCGGGAATGAGCCGGGAGCGGTTGGGATCGCCCCCGCCGTAGAGGTTCGCGAAGCGGGTGACGGCGACCGGAAGCCCGTAGGAGTGCCAGTAGGAGCGGGCGATCAGGTCGGTGGCCGCCTTGCTCACGTCGTAGGGGAAGCGCGGCTGGAGCGGGGCGTCCTCGCGGTAGGGCAATTCGGCGTGGCTGCCGTAGGCCTTGTCGGAGGAGGCGACGAGCACCCGCTCGACCTCGTGGCGCCGGCAGGCCTCGAGCACCGTCCACGTGCCGCGCACGTTGGTCTCGAAGGTCCCCGCGGGCGAGCGGAGCGCGGTGCCCACGATCGTCTGGGCGGCGAGGTGGAAGACGGTGTCGACCTCCCACTCCGCGAGGGCCCGGTCGAGCAGCGCCAGGTCGCAGACGTCCCCGCCCACGACGCCCACCTCCCGCTCGAGCCCGAGGAGGACGAGCGGCGAGCGCGGCGTCGAGTCCCGGCGCAGGACCGTGACCTGTGCCCCCGCCTCGAGGAGCGCCCTGACCAGCCACGAGCCCAGCAGCCCGTAGGCGCCCGTCACGAACACCGAGCGCATCGGGCTCACGCCCACGTCTTCCACGGCGCCGCCCCGCGCGCCCACAGGTCGTTCAGCAGCACGGCGTCCTTGTAGGTGTCCATGCAGTCCCAGAAGCCCTCGTGCCGGTAGGCGTGGAGCTGCCCGGCGGCGGCGAGGGCCTCGAGCGGCTCGCGTTCGAGCACCGATCCCTCGTCCAGCAGCTCGAGCACTCCGGGCTCGAAGCAGAAGAAGCCTCCGTTGACCCACTGACGCGCGCGGGGCTTCTCGACGAAGCCGCGCACGCGGCCGTCGCCGTTCAGCTCCGCCACCCCGAACGGCAGCTCGGGACGGACCACGGTCACGGTGGCCAGATCGCCGTGGGCACGATGGAAGGCAAGGAGCGCCCGGAGGTCGACGTCGGCGACGCCGTCGGCGTAGGTCGCGCAGAACGGCGCGCCGTCCAGACGCTCGGCCACGGCCGCCATCCGGCCACCCGTCGGGGTCTCGAGCCCCGTCGCGGCACAGGTGACCTCGACGCCCTCGGGCCAGGGCTCGGCGGCGACGAAGCGCTCGATGAGCTCGCCCTTGTAGCCCGTGCAGAGCACGAACCGCCTCAGCCCGCGGGCGGCGTAGAGCTGCATCACGTGCCAGAGGATCGGCCGCCCGCCGATCTCCACGAGCGGCTTGGGGATCGATTCGGTGTGCTCCTGCAGCCGCGTGCCGCGTCCGCCGCAGAGGATCACCACCGTCGGGTCGTCGTGCGGGCTCGCCATGCGCGCCGGACATTATCGTGACCGTTCGCTCGGGAGATGCTCGCCGCTCCGCGGGCGCGGCCCCGTAGGATGGCCGCCCGATGAGCGTTCCCGAGCAGATCTTCAAGGCCTACGACGTCCGCGGCCTCTACGGCGAGGAGATCGACGGCGCCGTCGCCGAGCAGGTGGCCCGTGGCTTCGTCCACGTGCTCGCCGACGGCGCGGGCAAGCGGCCCGCCGAGCTGCGCATCGGCCTGGGCCGCGACATGCGTCTCACCGCGCCCGAGCTCGCGGCGTGCTACCGCGCCGGGCTCACCGCCGAGGGTGCGTCGGTCCTCGACGCCGGGGAGGTGGGCACCGAGATGCTCTACTTCCTGGTCGGCTCGCGCGAGCTCGACGGCGGGCTCATGTGCACCGCCTCGCACAACCCCAAGGCCTACACGGGCGCCAAGCTCGTCCGCGAGGGGGCGATCGCCCTCTCGGGCGACGCGGGGATCCAGGAGGTCCGCCGCCGGATCGAGGCCGGCTTCGGGCCGCCGGCGCAATCGCCCGGCCCCGTGGAGCAGGTCGACCTCTACGCGGAGTTCCAGGAGCACGCCCTGGGCTTCGTCGACGCGGCGGCGATCCGGCCGCTGCGCGTGGTGCTCGACGGCGGCAACGGCATGGCCGGCCCCATGGTCGGCCCGCTGCTCGAGCGCCTCGGGCTCGACCTCTTCACCACCTACTGGACGCCGGACGGCGACTTTCCCGACCACGAGCCCAACCCGCTGCTCGAGGAGAACCGCCGGTTCATCGTCGAGAAGGTGCTCGAGACCGGCGCCGACCTGGGGATCGCGTGGGACGGGGACGCGGACCGCTGCTTCTTCATCGACGAGACCGGGCGCTTCGTGGACGGCGACTTTCTCACCGCGCTGCTCGCCGAGTCGCTGCTCGAGAAGCAGCCCGGTGCGACCGTCCTCTACGACGTCCGCGCGAGCCGCGCGGTGGCCGACGTGGTCCACGCCGGCGGCGGTCGGGCGCTCGTGAACCGCGTCGGCCACGCCTTCTTCAAGACCAGGATGCGCGAGGAGGGCGCGATCTTCGCGGGCGAGGTCTCGGGCCACTACTACTTCGGCGACTTCTACTGCGCGGACTCGGGGACCCTTCCGGCTCTGCTCATCCTCGAGCTCCTCTCCAAGCGGGGCGCCACGCTCTCCGCGCTCCTCGAGCCCTACCGCTCCCGTTACTTCATCTCGGGTGAGATCAACTCCGAGGTGGCCGACGGCCCGGGCAAGATGCGCGAGCTCGCCGAGCGCTACGCCGACGCGCGGCAGTCCGAGCTCGACGGGGTCTCGATCGACTACGAGGACTGGCACTTCAACGTCCGCTCCTCCAACACCGAGCCCCTCCTGCGCCTGTGCCTCGAGTCGCTCGTCTCGCCCGAGGACATGGAGCGCCGCCGCGACGAGGTCCTCTCCGTCATCCGCGCGTGAGCGGCCCGCATCCGGGGCTCGAGCGGGCGGCCCAGGCGGGCATCCACTGCCTGGCGATCCCCACTCCGTTCCAGGTCGGACGGGTCAACACCTACCTGATCGAGGACGACCCGCTCACCCTGGTCGACTCGGGACCGAACTCGGGCAAGGCGCTCGACGCGCTCGAGCGGGCGCTGGACGCGCACGGACGCCGGATCGAGGACCTCGAGCTGCTGGTGATCACCCACCAGCACGTCGATCACCTGGGGCTGGCGTCGATCGTGGCGCGGCGCTCGGGGGCCGAGGTGGCCGCGCTCGACCGCCTGGCGCCCTACCTCGCACGCTACGCGGAGGAGGCCGAGGCGGACGACCGCTTCGCGGAGGAGCTCATGCTCCGCCACGGGATCGCCCCCGACGTCGCGGCGGCGCTGCGCGCGGTCTCCCGCGCGTTTCGCGCCTGGGGATCGGCCGTCGATGTCACGCGTCCGCTGGCGCACGGCGAGGCGCTCCCGCTACGCGACCGCACGCTCCACGTGCTCCACCGGCCCGGTCACTCGCCCTCGGACACGGTGTTCTGGGACGCCGAGCGGCGGATCCTCCTGGGGGGCGACCACCTCATCGCCCACATCTCCTCGAACCCCCTGGTGACCCGCCCCCTACCGGGCGCGGAGGCCGGCAACGGGGGCGCGCGGCCGCAGGCCCTCGTCTCCTACCTCGAGTCGCTGCGCGCCACGCGCGCGATGCCGGCCGAGCTGGTGCTCGCCGGCCACGGCGAGCCGGTGACGGGACACGGCGCGCTGATCGACGAGCGACTGGCCCTCCACGCCCGCCGGGCGCGCAAGATCCTTCGCATCGTCGTGGAGGAGCCGCGCTCGGCTCACCAGATCGCCCAGGCGCTGTGGGGCGAGGCGGCCGTCACCCAGGCCTACCTCACCCTCTCCGAGGTGCTCGGCCACGTCGACCTGCTGATCGGCGACGGCCGGTTGCGCGAGCACGCGGACGGCGGGCTCACGCGCTTCGCCGCGGCCTGAGCTCCTCGATGTCGGCGAGGTGGGTCACGTTCTCGCGGTCATCCGCATCCTCGCTCGGCGCCCCGGCGAACCACGCGTCGAGGATCTCGACGAGCCCGGCCTCCGAGACCGAGCGCAGAGAGAGCGCGAGCACGTTGGCGTCGTTCCAGCGACGGGCGCCGTCCGCGGTGGGAGCGTCGGCGCACAGCGCCGCCCGGACCCCCCGCACCTTGTTGGCCGCGATGGAGGCGCCGGTGCCCGTCCAGCAGCAGACGATGCCCAGCTCGGCGCGGCCTTCGGCCACGTCGCGGGCGGCGGCCTCGCTCGCCCACGCCCAGTCGTCGCGCTCCGCCTCGCTCAGCGCGCCGTGGGGCACGGGCTCGTGCCCGCGGCGGCGCAGCTCCTCCACCACCGCGGCGGCCACCCCGGTGCGCTCGTCGGCGGCGACGGCGACCCTCATCCGCCCGAGGCGCTCGGCAGGCGCTGGATACGCGCGGGCGGATCGTCGCGCAGCAGGCGGGGAACGGTCACGAGCCGGAAATGCCGCCGGCGCAGCGCCCGGATGATGAACGGCACGGCCTGCACGGTCTCCGAGCGCTCGCCGCCGGCGTCGTGCATCAGGACGATCGCCCCGGGGCCGACCGCGGAGAGCACGTTTCGCACGATGACCGCCACGCCGGGCCGCGTGTAGTCGCGGCTGTCGACCGTCCAGAGGACCATGAGCATGCGAAAGCGGCGCAGCGCCCTGAGCGTGACCGCGCTGAACGATCGGTAGGGCGGTCGGAAGAGGCGCGGGTAGGGCAACCCGCGCAGGCGCAGGCCGCCCGCCGCGTCGGCGATCTGGGCGACCTGCGCGCTCAGGGCCAGCCGGGCCATCTGAGGATGGTTCTGGGTGTGGTCGCCGACGACGAAGCCCTCGCGCTCCTCCGCCCTCAGCGACGCGCCGAAGTACTGGAGCATCTGTCCGACGACGAAGAAGGTCGCCGGCACGTGCGCCCGGCGCAGCACGCCGAGCACCTGGGGCGTGTACGGTCCGGGACCGTCGTCGAAGGTCAGAGCGACCTCGCGCACCCGCCCGCCGCCACCCGTGATGAAGGGCGTGCGTCTGAGGACCCGGTCGACGCCGCGGTTCTCGTCCGGGCGGCGGTGGTGCGGTCGCGGGGCGCTCTGGGCCGCGAGCGCGAGTAGGCGCGCCCGGAAGCCGTCGTGCGGGACCGCCCCGGCGCGCGGAGGGACGGCGGTCGCCAGCAGCACGGCGGTGGCGCCGGCCGCCACGGCGGTCCCGAGCGCCACCAGTGCCGCCACGCGCCGGCGACGCCGCCGGCGGCGCGCCCGCTCCGAGCGCCGGCGCGCGTCTCGCCACTCGAGGATCGGGGCGCTCGAACTCATGGCTGTCCTCGGGGCATGCTCGTCGACGATCCTCGTTGGTGGTCGGTCAGCGCCCCGCCGCGCGGGCCCCGCGTGCCGGCCGGCGCCAGGCGTCCCCGCCGGGGGACATGAAGGTAGCGCGCTGCCCGGCGGGGAGCCGGTGCCCGGATAGTCTGGCCGGACATGGCCGACTCCGTCTGGCTCGTGATCCCCTCCTACAACGAGGCGGACGGCATCGAGCGGCTCCTGCGCACCGCGGCCGCTGAGCTCGACTGCGCGGCGCCCGGGGCGTGGCGAATCCTCGTCGTCGACGACGGCTCACCCGATGGCACGGGTCGGATCGTGGACGGGCTGAGCCGTCAGATCCCTCGGATCGGGGCCCTGCACCGCACGCGCAAGGAGGGGATCGGCCCCGCCTACCGGGCGGGCTTCGACGTCGCCCTGCGCGCCGGCGCCGGGGTGGTGGTCCAGATGGACGCCGACTTCTCCCACGATCCCGCCTACCTCGGGGCCATGCTCGGCGAGCTCGCCCGCAGCGACGTAGTGCTCGGCTCCCGTTACGTTCCCGGCGGCGGGGTCACCGACTGGGGGCCGGTGCGCCGGACGCTCTCGCGGGGAGGCTGCCTCTACGCCCGGGCGATCCTGCGCGTGCCCGTCCGCGACCTCACCGGCGGCTTCAAGGCGCACCGGCGCGCCGCGCTGGAGGCGATCGACCTTCCGAGCATCCGCTCGCGCGGCTACGCCTTCCAGATCGAGATGACCCACCGAGCCCTGCTCCGCGGCTGTCGCGTGCGCGAGGTGCCGATCGTCTTCCGCAACCGGCGGGAGGGCACGAGCAAGATGTCCTGGCGCGTCGCCTTCGAGGCCGTCTGGCTCGTTCCCCGCCTGCGACGCCCGGCCCGGGCCGGCGCGGGCCCCGGGCGGGCGTCTCCGAGGAGGTGAGCGCGAAGTCGCGGCCGCCGGCGAGCCGCCGCGCACCCGGTCCAGCCTGTGGATGCCCTACCGTTGCGGAGCGGTGGCGCCCGAGGAGCAGCAGACACCGGTCCTTCCCGGTACGGCGGCGCCGCGCCGCTTCCGCCCCCGCTTCCACTACGAGCTGCTCGTGTGCGGGGTGCGCGGGCACGAGCTGATCGGCACGGACGCCGCCGAGCTGCGCCAGGAGGACGCCCTGCTGGCCCGCGAGATGGACGGCGTGCGTTGGTACCGCTGCCTGCGCTGCGACTCGTGGCTGCCGCTCGGAGCGGCCACGGACGGAGGCAGCCGCCGCTTCCCGCCCACCCGGGAGGAGATCGAGCTCCCGCTGCGCGGGCGACCGCTGCGCGACAAGATCGTGCTGCGCGTCATCGCCGTCGACCGTGCGCTGCACTTCGTGGTGCTCGCGCTCCTCGGGCTGGCGATCCTGCTCTTCGCCTCGCGCGACACCGTGCGCCACACGCTCTTCCGGGTCCTGACCGACGTGCAGACCGGCGTGGGCGGCGGTCCCGTGCAGACCTCGGGCCACGGCTTTCTCCACAGCGTGACGAAGCTCTTCACGCTGCGCCCCGACAAGCTCGACCTCTTCGCCGACGCGGTGCTCGGCTACGCGGCGCTCGAGGGGATCGAGGCGGTCGGCCTCTGGCTGCAGAAGCGCTGGGCGGAGTACCTGACGTTCATCGCCACCGCGCTGTTCCTGCCGCTCGAGGTCTACGAGCTCGCCCACCGCCTCTCGCCGTTCAAGATCAGCGCGTTCGTCATCAACCTCGCGGTCGTCGTCTACCTCCTGTTCGCCAAGCGCCTGTTCGGACTGCGCGGCGGAGCGAAGGCCGAGGAGGCCCAACGCGAGCGCGACATGGGCTGGGGATCGCTCGAGCGCGCGGTGCCCGAGCGGGTGGCGGCCGAGCCGGCCTAGAAGCCGACTCCCGGGGTTGCTCACGGTCGCCGGGGCGGCTACAACTCGAAGGGTGCCACCGCTCTGGCTAAGGCTCGCCGTGCTCGCCGTCCTCGTGCTCTCGCTCTTGGGCGCCTACGCGGGCCCCCGCCCTCGCCGCCCGTGCGCGCCCGGGTGCTACGCCGCTGTCCTCGGGTGCTCGCTCCTGGCCGTGCTCGCCGCCCTCGCGACGCTGCTCGCCGGGCAGCGCCTCGCGGGCGCGATCCTCGTGGCCGCCTCTGTCGAGGGACTCTGCCTGACGGGCTGGCTCGCCCGTCAACGCCCCGGTGAGGAGAGGCCCGAGGCGCAGGAGCCACCTCTGCCGCCCTCGGACCCCGGCCACTTCGACTGGGATCGCTTCGAGCGCGACTTCCGCGCCTACGATGCGCGCCGGGACGTTCGGCGGTCTCCTTCGCCGCGCTCTCCCTCTCCCAAGCCACCGACCTGACTCACGCCTCTGCCCCGGTGCGCTGGCGGACCATCGCCAGGAAGAGCTCGTGCACGCGATCATCGCCCGAGAGCTCGGGATGGAAGGCGACCACGAGGACCGAGCCCTGACGAGCCGCCACCGGACGGCCGTCGACCTCGGCCAGCACCTCGACGCCGTCGCCCGCCTCCTCGATCCACGGCGCACGAATGAAGACCGCCTCGAGCGGGCGCCCGTCGCCGAGCTCGAGCCCGACCTCGAAGGACCGGATCTGGCGCCCGAACGCGTTGCGTCGCGCGCTGATGTCGAGCAGTCCGAGGTGCTCGCGGTCGGCCATGATCAGCCCCGCGCAGGTCCCGAGCACCGGCGTGCCCGACGTGGCCAGCGCCCGTAGCGGCTCGGCGAGCGCCTCGCGCGCGAGTCCGAGCGTCATCACGGTCGACTCCCCTCCGGGGAGCACGAGCCCGTCGAGCCCCTCGAGATCGGCCGGCACGCGCACCTCGCGCACCGTCGCGCCGAGGCGAGCGAGCACCCGGGCGTGCGCCTCGACGTCGCCCTGGAGGGCGAGCACGCCGATCGTGGGCGACACCGCTACCAGCCGCGTTGGGCGAGGAGCTGCTCGGCCCCGAGCTTCGAGGTCTCGAGCGAGCTCATCGCCGCTCCCAGTCCCTCGGAGGCGGCGGCGACCCGCTCGGGGTCGCGGAAGTGCGTGGTCGCCTCGACGATCGCGCGCGCGCGTCGCTCGGGATCGGAGGACTTGAAGATCCCCGAGCCGACGAAGACCCCCTCGGCCCCGAGCTGCATCATGAGCGCGGCGTCGGCCGGCGTGGCGATGCCTCCCGCGCAGAAGAGCACGACGGGCAGCCGACCGCGCTCGGACACCTCGCGGACGAGGTGCAGTGGAGCGGCGTGCTCCTTGGCGGCGCTCGCGAGCTCGGCCTCGTCCAGCGAGCCGAGCCGCCGGATCTCTGCGGTGATCCGGCGCATGTGACGCACCGCCTCGACGATGTCGCCGGTGCCCGCCTCGCCCTTGGAGCGGATCATCGCCGCGCCCTCGCCGACCCGGCGGAGGGCTTCGCCCAGGTTGGTGGCTCCGCACACGAACGGCACCTTGAACGCCCACTTGTCGACGTGGTTGGCCTCGTCGGCCGGGGTCAGCACCTCCGACTCGTCCACGTAGTCGACCTCGAGCGCCTCGAGCACCTGCGCCTCGGCGAAGTGGCCGATCCGGGCCTTGGCCATCACCGGGATCGTGACCGCCTCCTGGATGCCGTGGATCATCGTCGGATCGGACATGCGCGCCACCCCGCCGTCGCGGCGGATGTCGGCGGGCACGCGCTCGAGCGCCATGACGGCCGAGGCGCCGGCCTCCTCGGCCAGGCGGGCCTCCTCGGGCGTGACGACGTCCATGATCACGCCGCCCTTGAGCATCTCGGCCAGACCGGCCTTGACACGGAACGTGGCCTCGTCGCGCATGCGTCGAGTGTAGCCCCGCCGGCCGTCGCGCTACTTGAGCCGGAAGGCGCGGATCCGGGTGTCGTACTGCTGGGCGTCGCGGGCGTAGACCCCGTAGGCGAGCGCCTGGATGACCGCGAGCAGCGCGGTGTGCGAGCGCACGTACCCGGGGCTGTTCGAGGAGTAGTAAAGGCGGATGTGCGCCTGGCGGGCGACCTCGGACAGGGTCGCGTCGGTGATCGCGAGCGTCGTGGCCTTGCGGTGGCGCGCAAGCTTCATCGTCCGCGCGATCAGCGGAGCCGGGCGCCCGGCCGAGAGGCCGATCACCAGCGTGGCCTGGTCGATCCGGGAGAGGCGCCCGAGCGCCTCCTGCGACGGGCTGGCCACGATCTCCGCCTGGAGGTCGAGGAGCATGAGCAGGTGGCGCAAGTAGGAGGCGAAGAACGCCATCTGGTCGGTTCCGGCGATCAGGACGCGGTGGGCGGCCACTATGGCGTCGATCGCCGCCTCCACGTCGCGGCGCGAGAGCTTGCGCGCGGTGTCCTCGACGTTGACGTGGTCGGCCCCCACCGCCGACTCGAACTCGGACTGGTCGAGCGAGAAGAGCGGCGTCACCGCGGGCACGGCCCCACCCGCCGGGGGCCGGCGGCGGTACTCCTCCCGCGCGGCGTGCTGGAGCTCCGGGAAGCCCTCGAAGCCGAGGGCCTGCGAGAAGCGGACGACCGTCGAGCTCGAGGTGTTCGCGCGCCGGGCGAGCTCCTCCGCGGTATGGAAGGCCGCCTCGTCGAGGTGGTCGACGATGTACTGCGCGACGTCCTTCTGGGAGCGCGAGAACTCCTCGAAGCGGGCGGTGATGAACGAGGAGAGGCTCTGGTGGCCCTGGGGGGATGCGAGGGGGGCGGCGGTGGGCAGGGTGGCGCGCTTCATCGGCGAGCACGGGTTTCGACGCCGCGCGCTGGTGTTCCTTCCGCGCGCCTCGCGCTCGACTACCCTGCGCCGGCGATGCAGCCCCTCCCCACCGAGCTCGCCGGCCTCGTGCGGCTGGCCCCGACCGTCCACCGGGACGAGCGGGGCTTCTTCAGCGAGACCTTTCGCGCCGAGGAGTGGGCCGCGCACGGCGTGGATGTCTCCTTCGTGCAGGACAACCACTCGCGCTCGCGCCGCGGAACGTTGCGGGGCATGCACTTCCAGACCCGGCCCGGGCAGGCCAAGCTCATCCGCTGCGCACGCGGCGCGGTGCTCGACGTGGTGGTCGACATCCGCCGGAGCTCGCCCACCTTCGGCCGGTGGGAGGCGTGGCGCCTCGACGAGGAGGAGATGCACCAGCTCTTCGTCCCCGTCGGCTTCGCACATGGCTTCTGCGTCTTGAGCGAGGAGGCCGACGTGCTCTACCGGTGCTCGAGCTACTACGACCCGGCGACCGAGCACGGCTTCGCGTACGACGACCCCACCGTGGGCATCGAGTGGCCGCGTGAGCTCGAGCTCACCGTCTCGGCGCGCGACCGCGCCGCCCCGGCGCTGCGGGAGCACGGGGACGAGTTGCCATGAGAGCCATCTTCGCCGCGGCGTCCGTGGCCCGCGCTCTCCTCCTCGTCTGCCTGGCCGGCTGTGGGGCTCAGGGTCACCGAACGGCCGCCTCCCCGTCCGCGCCCTCGCCGGCGAGGCGACCCGCGGCGCGGCCGGGTCGCCTCCACCCAGCGCCTCGCGCGAGCCGCCGGGAGCGGCGCACCCTCACCCGGCTCGCCGCGTCCGGGCGTCCCGTGTTCTGCGGAGGACCACGGCCGTACGCCGCCCTGACCTTCGACGACGGCCCCGGCCCCTACACGCCCCTCGCCCTGCGCATCCTGCGCGCGGCCCGCCTGCCCGCCACCTTCTTCCTCGTCGGACGCAACCTGGCCCGCTTTCCCGGGCTGGCCCGTGACGAGGCGCGCTCCTACCCGCTCGGCGATCACACCTGGACCCACCCCTACCTGCCGGGGCTCAGCCCCGCCGCGGTCCACGATCAGCTCAGCACCACTCGCACCGCCGTCGAGCGCGCCGCCGGCGCTCCCGTGAGCCTCTTTCGCCCTCCCTACGGCGCGCGCACGCCAGTGGTCGACGCCACCGCTCGCGCCCTCGGGCTCGTCCAGGTCCTCTGGAGCGTGGACAGCGCCGACTCGCTGGGGGCCAACTACGCGGGGATCGCTCACAACGTGCTCACCGGCCTGCGCCCGGGAGCGATCGTCCTCATGCACGAGAACCGCGGCCAGACCATCCGCGCCCTGAAGTTCCTCATCCTCCCCCACCTCGCGGAGCACCACCTGCGGCTCGTGAGCGTGCCCGAGCTCCTCGCCCGCGATCCTCCGAGCGCGGCGCAGCTCGGCCGCGGCGCCCAGGGCTGCGGAGCAGCCAGTCCGCGCCGGGCCAGCGGGTAGCAGACCCGGCCGCTAGGGACCAGCGGGAGGAACGGCGGGCCCGGGGGCAGCGGGTGACGCCGGCTGCTCCTCGGCGGCGGGACCGGCCCCGGACGCGGGCGCCGGCGTCGAGGACTCGACGTGCGCAGGACGGGGAGGCGCCTCGTCGCCCGGCGCGTCGAGCTCGTGCGGCCGGTCCTCGCCGCTCACGCTCTCCTTGAACTCGCGCATGCCGCGACCGAGGGAACGGCCGAGCTCGGGAAGCCGCTTAGCGCCGAACACCATGAGGACCACGATGGCGATCAGCGCGAGATGGAGGGGATTTTCGAGGCCCATCTAGCGGCTCGGATCCCTGTGCGCAATGCCGTCCATCCGCTCATTTTACCCATCTACCTTACGCACGGATCAAGAGGGGGAAATGGGGCGATGCGGTGCTAGCGTCCGGCTGACCGCCAACGACGAGGAGGGCCATGCTCAAGCGACTGCTCGAGATCATCACGCTCAAGAAGCTCTGGGACCGCCGGCAGGCGAAGCGCGGCCGCCGCTGAGTAACCGCACTCCTCGGAGCACGGCGCCCGCTCGGCCACTCAGCAGCCGCGGTCGAACTCGAGGTGAGCGAGCAGCGCATCGCCCTACATCCTCTCGAGCTACTCAGCGTCGCCGAGAGCTGGTCGGGGTACTTCGACCAGACCCGGACGGCATCGTTCGCGCGCGCCTCCGCCGCCCGTGCTGCGCGCGAACAGCCCGAGCGCGTACGTGGGGAGACTCTCGCGGCGGCTGCGGCGATTCCCGCTGGACGCCTTCGCCGGGGGCGGCAAAGGGGCGTTCACCTCGCGAGCACCCCACCGCGCTCACCACTAAAGGAGCCCGATGCCGATCGCCCTCACCTCCTACTCGGTCGTCCTCGCCCTGCACGTCATGGCCGTCATATCGGCCTTCGGCCTGCCGCTCGCGTATCCGATGCTGATGCCCTACGTGCGCCGCCACCACCCGCGCGCCATGCCGGGGCTGCACGACGTCCAGCACCGGCTGAACCAGCGGGTCACCGGACCGGGAACGGTGCTCATCCTCGTCTTCGGCGCGTACATGGCCAGCAACAGACACCTCTGGAGCAAGGTCTGGGTGGACGTGCCGCTGGGGATCCTCGTCGTGATCGGCGGTCTGGGAGGCGCCGTCGTCGCGCCCGCCGGCCGTCGCATGGCCGAGCTCGCCCGCGCCGACGTCGAGTCCACCGCCGCCGGCGCTGAGGTCTCCTTCGGAGCCGAGTACGCCCGCGTCTACCGGCGCTACATGACGGCCGAGATCACGCTCGCGGCGCTCGTCCTCACGGCGATCTTCTTCATGGCCGCCAAGCCGTTCGGGTAGAGGGCTGCCGCCAGATCTGATCCTCTCGCGGGTTTCTCCCGTAGCTTCCCCTGGTGGCGTCGCTCGGCGCGATCGAAGCGCCGTTCACCTCCCGTACCAAGGAGCCGTATGAGCACCGGACTGATGAACCCCACGCACATCGCGATCGTCCTCGTGATCGCCCTGATCGTCCTCGGACCCAAGCGCCTGCCCGAGCTCGCCCGCTCCGCCGGCAAGGGTCTGCGCGAGTTCAAGGACTCGGTCTCCGGCGACCACCGCGACGACCACGC
>JAABUQ010001125.1_pt1 | contig 59625 bp, 43 predicted proteins | sample 5560001 | NCBI WGS metagenome assembly JAABUQ01 (sample SAMN10711888, study PRJNA513371) | rock metagenome | isolation source: Antarctica rocks | place: Antarctica: Victoria Land, Finger Mt nord | collected 2015-12-18
GCCCGCCGGCGCCGCCGGGGCCGACCTACGCGCGGTTCGAGCACGACGTCCGCGTCCGCCGCGGGGCCGATACGCCGAAGCAGTTGAACTGCGACACGTTCCTGCTGACCTTCGTGCCCGCCGAGAAGCCCGCCCCCGACCCCGCGGCCATCGACAAGGACAAAGCCAAGTCGACGGCTCCCGCCGGGACCGAACTCGCCGCGGAGGACCCGGCCGATGCCGGTTCCGGCGGTCCACTGTCGGAACTGACCCTGCGGCGTGCCGAGGCGGACGGGCACGCCGTCTGGCTCCAGTCGCCGGCCGAAAGGCTCAAAATTCGCTGCAACCAGCTGGTCCACGAGCGGCCCGGCGGGGGCCTGCCCGACGTGACCTACTTGCGGGGCGACAAGGGGCCGAAGCTCCACATGGAGAAAGAGGACGTCGCCGCCGAGGGCAAGGACAAGGGCAAGGTCCGGTCGTTCTCGATGCTGGAGGCGATCGACGCGACCATCTACCAGGACGCCGCCGGGGGCTCGCGGATCATTGCCAGGGGGCCGGGCTGGCTGGAGTCGCGCCCCGCGAGGAATCAGCCGGTGGAGCGCGAGGCGACCTGGCAGCATGAGCTGGTCATGGAGACGAAGCCACACGACGTGGACGACCACCGGATCGTCACCCTGACCGGCCACCCCACGCTCAAGAGCCCGACCCAGGGCCGCCTCGACGCGGTCAAGAAGCTCATCCTGTGCCTCGTGCCGACCCCCAAGCCCACCGTCGACCCCGAAAAGGCCGAGGCTCAGGCTATCGCCGGCGCCCGCGACGGGGACTCATCGACCGGCGGCTACCGCATTCAGTGGCTGCAAGCGTTCCAGGACGTCCACATGGTCTCCGCCGCGCCCGTCGCCGGCGCCGCGGTCGTCGTCGACGGTGAGCCCGCGTCCGCGCCGGTGCCCCCGACCTCGACGCCGGCTAAGCGGACGATGCGGGCCAAGGACTGGCTCTACGTGAAGTTCGAGGCGCCGGCCGAGGCCGAAGCCCCGGCCCCCGTCGCCGAGGCGGTAGCCCCACCGACGGCGATGGCCTCGGCCGCGCCGGCGAAGCCCGCGTCCCCGGCTGAGGCCGAGTCGAGGACGCCGGCCGAGCCGAAGCCCCCCGAGCCCGACATGGAAATCGAGGCCCGGCAGGTCTGGGCCCGCGTCGAGCAGCGCCCGGGCGACCCGAAGACCGAGGTGCGCGAGGTCCGCCTTCGCAACGACGTCACCCTGCACCAGGGGCCCGCGCCCGGCAAGGTCCACGGGACGGATGCCTCCGGCGATGCCATCGACCTCCTGTCCGCCGCCCCCGGCCGCGCCCGGCTCCTGGCGCACGGCCCCGAGGGGCACTGGGCCAAAGTCATCACCGAGGGCTCGACCATCGAGGGCCCCGTCCTCGGCCTCGACCAGGCCACCGATTACGCCTGGGTCAACGGACCCGGTCGACTCACCCAACTGGCCGACCGCAACGCCCTGGCGGCCGACCAGGAGAAGGAGAAGGGCGGCGAGAAGCCGGCCAACGACGCCAAACCGGCCGAGAAGCGCCCGGTGGTCGTCACCTGGCGCGAGGCGATGGAGTTCCACGGCCGGACCCTCTTCGAGGACACCGGACGCGTCGGCCCGGCGCAGGCCCGGTTCTACGGCAACCCCGTCGCGACGATGGACGACTCGCGGATCTCCGCCAAGGACGAGCTCGACGCCACGATGGACAAGCCCATCTCCTTCGTCCACCCGAAGCGCAACCCCAACGACCCCAATCCCGAGGCGCCCGAGCCCAAGCCGCGGATCGTCGCCCTGCACGCCACGCGCGGGGTCGAGGTCTCCACGCGCAAGGTCGATCCCGAGACGGGCGGCTTCCTGGAACTCCAGCGGATCAACGGCGAGGAGGTCGAATACGACCGCACGACGGGCAACTTCTGGGTTGAAGGCCGCGGTCTCGTCCGCCTCTACGACCTGGCCGACAAGCCCAACGGCCCCGCCGCCGACGCCCCCCCGCCCCTGACCTCCCGCGACGACGACACCCCGCGCGATCCGAAGATCCTCCTCGTCGCCGACCGCCGCGCCGCCCGCGCCGCCGGCAATGGTGAGAAGCCCAAGCCCAAGCCCAGGCCGGGGCCCAGGCCGCCCGCCGTGCCGAAGGCCAAGAAGGGGCCCGAACCCGATCCGCTGATGCTGACCCAGATCCTCTTCCACGATCGGATGGAGGGCCAGTTCTTCGGCGGCAATGGCGCGGCCGAGGCGCGTGCCGGCCGCCGCGAGTCGCGCTTCTTCGGCCGCGTCGAGGTCTTGCGGGCCCGCGTGGCCGACGACGACGCCGGCCTCAACTCCGACCACCCGCCGACCGACCTCCTGACCCTCAGCTCCAAGACCCTGAGAGTCGAGAGCCAGCCCCCCCCGCCGAAGTCCAAGGCCAAGCCGCGCAACCTGCTGCGGGCCGACGTCGACGCCATCGCCGACTCCAAGGGCACGGAGGTCTACGCCGACTTCATCACCTTCGACTCGCGCACGGAACTGGCCTTCGCCTCTGGTATGGACGGCCACCTGGTGACCCTCGTGCAGCAGAACGCCCCGGGCCAGGCCCACTCCGACGCCTCGGGCCGGGCGGCCGTCTTCAACGTCAAGACCGGCCAGGGGGAGCTGCTCGAACCCAGCCAGATGACGCTGCTGGAAGGCAAGACCGGCATCCGCTTCGGTGCGGTCTCCGCGCCCACCAACGTCCCCGCTCCGATCAAGCCGAAGCACCTCAAGACCCTGCTGCCCTCGCGCAGCTCCATCGAGCGCCGGGGCTTCACGGGGCGGTGATCGCGAATGCGAATGCGAATGCGAACGGGGCGTCGGGAAGGCCCGACGCCCCTCAAGTTTTCGCTGCGTGCTTCCCCACGTTCAGTAGACTTCGCCGGCGCGGACGACGTGGCCGCCGGTGCCGCCGGCCTTGCGGGCCTGGGGGGCATAGCGGGTGTGCCAGCCCTCGTGGGCGCGGATCTGGGTCAGGTCTTCGCCCGAAAGGCCGTACTTGGCGAACCAGGGCGAAGCGTGCTGGCGGACCACGGCGTCGACGTCGGCGACCCGCTTCTTCCCCTCGGTGGCGGCGAACTTCGTGCGAGCCTCGGCACCGTCCTGAAGGAAGTACTCCTTCCAGAAGGCCCGGCCGCCCAGGACGCCCGAGGCGCCGGTCTCCATCGCCATCCGCACCTGCTTGAAGTAGTCGGGGTAATCGACCCCCGCCGACAGCAGGACCCACGGGCGTTCGCTGGCCGCCGAGAGGGCGAGCAGGTTGTCGCGGAGCTGGTCCTCGGAGTCGACGCCCAGAGCGCCGGGGAACTCAGCCTTGTACACGTCGCAGAACCGGCTGAGCTGGCGGGCGCTCTCGATGACCGTTTCGGCCCTGCGGGCGACGTAGGCGGCGTCGGTCTTCTTCTCGCCGTTGAAGGGGAAGGCCACCGGCTCCAGCAGGAAGAGGATGTCGAACCGGCGGCACTCCGCGTGGATCTCCTCGATCATCGCGAACTGGTGCTCGGCGGACTCCGGCTCGCCCGGCTCGAAGGGGGCCAGGAGTTTCACGGCGTCGGCGCCCATGAGCTTGATCTTCTCGACGCTCCAGCCCGGCTCGACCTCGCCCATCGGGCCGCCGGCCTTGTTCTTGCCGCTGCCGGACTTCTCCACGCGGACGAGCATCCCCTTGTCCGGGGAGATGGAGCCCGAGGCGATGGCCGACCAGGCGCCGTAATAGGCGTCGATCAGGACGCCGGAGGACGCCGGGGACATCTGGCGCATCATGTCGAGCTTGGCCTCGACGACCTCGGCATAGGTCGGCTCGCGGTCGAGCCCCTTGGTCTTGAGGGCCTTCTGGGCCATCTCGATCATCGAGCTATTCTGGTCCAGGGCCAGCATGGTCAGCGTCCCGTTGGGGTTGCTGATGCGCTGAAGCCCGCGGAGCTTGCCGGGGGTCAGCCCCTTGCCCAGCAGCACCGTCGCCCCGAGGGGCTGCGCGGCGGAGGAGGCGGGGGCGGCATTCGTGGAGGACCTGGCGGGTGCGGGTGCGGGGGCGGCGGCCATCGGTGCGGATCTCCCAGGAGGACAACGCGTGCGGAAGCGATTCCGGCCCCGCAGGATCGCGGCGGCGTTGCGAGCGACCTGCCCCCTGGCAGTGCGGGGCCGGGGCGCGGCCCCGGGGCGTTGTCCAGGCCGGCGATTATAATGAGGGAGGCGCCCCTTTGCCAAGCGCCGGCGCGGCCCCCGACGCCGTCCCGTAGAGGCCGGGGGACCTCAGCAATTCCAACGCGTCGGCGAACTCCGGGACGCGGCGGCGGAGTTCCAGGGCGGCGTTGATGGCCGCAAGCCGTCCGACACCGTCCGGCTGGATGGCGGCTTCCCCGGTCAGCACGAGGTCAACGGGCTCGACCCGGACGACGTGAAGCGAGGGGGCAGCGCGGGAAACGTCGGCGATGGCCGAGCGGATCGCGTTTTCCATCGATTCGGCCTCCCGGGTGAACCTCAACAGGTGCATACCGTTGCGGGTCACGAGGGCGTCCGCGGGCCATCGTCCGCGCCTTCGTTGGCGAGTGTCGTCAGTTGTCCACGGTCGCAACCCGCCGGTCGGTTGTCAATCGCCAACGGTCTTCGGAAGTCCTCGCGGGGCAATTCGCCCGCGATCCGACTCAGAAGTCGTCGTTGAAGACTCCTCCGTCGGCGCGGGAGCCCATCATCCGGTAGACCTTGGGGTTGATGGTGGGCTTCAGGAACCGGACCGAGCCGTCGCCGAAGGCGATGTTCGCCCCGCCGGGGTGGAGGCTGCCGAAGCCGCCGACGGGGGCCAGGGGGATCGGCGGGTCGTTGATGCGCGAGCCGGTGTTCCGCAGGGTCGCCCGCGTGCCGGAAATCCAGCCAAGGTCGCCCGTGCGGCTCTTTTCTCCCACGAAGATCGTCCGCGAAAGGCCGTCCTTGATGTCGTCCGACGCCACGGCGCTGTTGAGGAAGAAGACGCCCGCGTTTTCCGCGGCGATCGGGGCCTCAACGTCGTGGTAGCAGGCCGCGTAGCTCGACTGGCCGCCGGTGGGAGGTGCGGGGCCGGGCGTGCCGTCCGGGGAATTCGGGATCTCCTCCCCATCCTCCGAAGGGCCGTAGTCGACGCCGAGGGACGACGCCCCGGAGGCCTGCGTGGGGCCGACGTCGGAGGGGCACAGCAGCACGCCCAGGACCACGGCGCGCGAGGTCGCGTTGGCGGGGGCGTAGGCGCCAAATTCGAAATTCAGGTGGTCGTAGACGTTGCGCCCCTCGATGTAGGGCAGCACCTGCGCCGTCCAGCCGAACTGGTAGCCCACCGGCTTCGCGACGATCGGGCCGGCGGGGTTGACGACGCCGGGGGGCAGCACCTCGTGGGCCGACTCGTAGTTGTGCAGCGCGATGCCCAACTGCATCAGGTTGTTGACGCACTGCGACCGCCTCGCGGCCTCACGCGCCGCCTGCACGGCGGGCAACAGCAGGGCGATCAGGACGCCGATGATGGCGATGACCACCAGCAATTCAATCAGGGTGAAGCCCGCGCGAACTTGATCGCGGTTGGCAATGCCGGGGGTCATCGTTCGTCTCCACTCGGTTCGGGTGCCAGGTCGATCGTCGCCTGCTTGCTGACGCGCGCCCGCCTCGACGGGTCGCGCGGGTAGTCGGCCCGGGCGCGGACGAGCCGCCGCCGGGGATGGCCCTCGACCGCCTCGACGGCGATCGTCACGGAGCCGTCGTCGCGCCCGCCGAGGTCGCTGGCCGGGACTTGCCAGGTCTCGCCCGCGTAATCGGGGGCCTCGGCCAGTTGCGCCGAGGCGCGTTCCAGGCCCGACTCGGCGAGCCAGTCGGCCTGGAGCCGGCGCTCCTCCGCCCGCGCCTGCCCACGCCTGGCCAGGCCGGTGCGCAGCACGGCACCGCCGACGGCCAGGGCGATGACCAGGCAGATCAGGACCGTGAGCAGCACGGCGCCTCGGCGATTCCGCATCTCAGTTCGCCCCGTCTTTGGAGTGGGAGAATCGTCGGTCTCGGCCCAGCCATCCCTCGACGCGAAGGCCCGAGGAGGCCACGCGTCCCGGCTTCCGTCGGACGGTCAGGCTCACGACCGTCCCCGGCCCGTCCTCGCGGACGTTCAGGCGGGCGGAACCCTGGGTGGGCAGCTTGAAACGCTCCTCAAGGGGCTCGCTCCCCTCCTCTTTCCGGGTGCGGATCACGGCGGTTTCCCCCACGCGATATTCGACCGTCCCGCCGCCGGGCAGCGTCAGGACGAGCCGGTCGGCCGGCTCGCGGGCGGCGGCGGTCGCGGCGCGGGCGTCGCCGCGAAAGGCGCGGGCAAGGCGGTCGAGTCGCGCGTCGTCGGCCACAAGCGCCCGCGCGCCCCGGTCGAGGCTCAGGAGCGTGTGCAGCAGGCCGACGGCCAGGCTCAGCAGGACGGCGCCGGTCGCCATCGTCACGAGGAGCTCGATCAGGCTGAAGCCCGCGCGTCGCGATCGGCGGTGACGCGTCGGGGTAGCGAAAGGGATCATCGCGAGGCCTCCCCCCGGACGCGGCGGGCGGACCAGGAGGTCAGGCGGACGGGCGACTCGGGCCGCCCGCCCGCGGCGACCCAGCGGACCTCGACGGCCAGACGCTTCAGCGCCCCGACGGGAACCACCGTGGCTTTCAGCGTGCCGCCGGGCAGCGCCTTGAGGGCTTCGGGCGAGAGCGTCGCGGCGCCCAGGGCCTCGGGCGTCAGGTCGTCCCAGGGCGTTGCGGCCAGGCGTTCCATGACGTTGGCGGCCTCCTGCGCGGCCTCGCGACGGCAGTCGACGGCGCGGCGGTCGGCGGCGAGCCAGCCGAGGACCTGAACGGACATCGTCATCGCGACGGCCAGCAGGGCCCCGGCCGTTGCGACCTCCAGCAGGGTGTAGCCCCGGCGTCCCGGGCGGCGCGCGGTCATCCGGCAAGCTCCTGGATCAGTGTGGTCAGGGGCAGGAAGTGGGCCGCCGCGAACAGCCCGACCACGGAGCCGACCGTGAGGACGACCAGCGGCAAGAGCGTCTGGGCCAGGGCTCGGGCACGGTAAGCGGAGCGCCGCTCGGTCCCCTCGGCCAGCTCGCGGAGGGCCCAGAGCAGGTTGCCCGCCCGCTGCGCGGCGTCGAGGACCGCGGCGTCGCCGTCGCGGATCAGTCCCTCGTTGCGCAGGGCCGCGGTCCACGCCACGCCCTGGCGGGCCCGTTCCCTCGCGACTCGCAGCCGCGCGCGGACCCATTCCCGAGGGTAGGATCGCGCCAGGGCCCCGAGCCCCATGTCCATCGGCCGGCGCCCCTGGACCACCAGCGCCAGCGCCCGGAAGATCGCCGCGGCGTGGCCGCGTCGGAAGATCCGATCGACCAGGGGCAGCCGCAAGTCGAACCCGAAGACGTACGACGCCAGCATCGCCAGCAGCAGCGTCGCGAAGGCCAGCTCCGCCAGCACGAAGGCGACGGTGAGCGGCCAAACACGCATAACTGCGTTCACGACTTCGATCAAGGACTGGGTCAACTGCGGCAGAGGTTTCCCGAAGTCGGCATAGATCTTCATGAACTGCGGCGTGACGTAATACAGGACGAATCCGCCGATGAACTGGAGCACGAAGAGCATGCCCAGCCCGTACGCCAGGGCTTGGGCCACGCCCTGACGGTGCGGGTGCCAGGGGGCCGCAACGGCCTCGACGGCGTCGCGCAGGCCGCCGGCCGGGTCGCCGGCCTCCCAGCCGATGCGGATCGAGGCTGCCGCGGCGGTCGGGACGAGGCCGCCCACGCGTTCCAGGGCGTCGGGCAGCGGCGTCCCGGCGTCAAGGTGGCCCGCCAGGGCGCGGAGCTTGTTGCGGAAGCGGAAGCCGCAGAGGTCGCCGAACGCCTCGACCGCCGGGCCCGGCGGGACCTCCGCCGCCGCCGCCGCGACCAAAAGCCGCAGAAGCCCCTCCTGGCGGGTTGTCCGCAGCTTCACGTAGATGACGACCGGCGCGTTCACCAGCGCGAAGGCAAGCAGAATGCCGAAGCTCAGCACCAGCCAGAAGAAGCCGCACAACGCCCAGAGGACCACCGCGATGACGGCGATCGCAATCATCAGGTTCCGCAGTCGGAACCCTCGGAAGCCCCGGCGCGCGGGTGCCGATGGGAAAGGGGTCAGGCCCTTCGCCTCCGCCTTCTCAAAGTCACTCTCTTGGAACGACCTGTCGCCCATGAATCCCTTGCCCCTCTTTCAGCCGGACAGCGAGCGGATCAGGCTCGTCAGCGGCAACATGAGCGAGACGACGGCCAGGGAAATCCCGCCCAGTACGGCGATCATGACCAGGGCGCCGACGACGGAGCCCAGGAACGAGGCGTGGGCCTTGGCGCGGGCCTCGTACATCGCCCCCAGCACCTCGAGCGCCTCCGGCAGCGAGCGGTGCCCCTCGGCCCAGCCGACCAGCCGCGTGTAGCCCGCCGGGAACTGCCGGCGCCGCGCCAGCGCCTCCGAGAGCGACCGCCCCCCCTCGACTTCCCGCGCGATCGACCGCCCGGCGACGGCGAGGTCGGCGTCGCGCACGGCGTCGCCGGCCAGGATCACTGCCTCCGGCAGCGGGATCTCCCCCACGATCAGGAGGCCCAGCAGCCTGGAGAATTCCGCCAGGGCCGTCCACCGCGGCAGCTTCCCGAACAGCGGGATCTCGCACGCCAGCTGCCGGCGCCGCGCCGGGCTGAGCAGGAGCCGCTCGGCCACCCAGCAGGCCACGACGACCGCCGCCAGCATCGGCAACGCCCGCCAGTTTATCCGCGTGACGGTGGAGGAGACCTCGAAGACCATCCGGGTCAGAGCCGGGACCGGGAGGCCGAAGTCCTGGAAGATCGACTGGAATCCGTCGACGACCACGAAGCAGGCGAAGACGAAGAGGGCGATGGCCGCGACCAGCAGGAGGGTCGGATACGCCAGGGCCAGCACGACCCGCCGCCGGATCTCGGCGCCGGCATGGGTTGCGTCGACGAACCTGCCGAGCATCTCGCCGAGCCTGCCGGTACGCACGCCGGCCAGGACAAGCCCGCGCAGGTGGCCCGGCAGCCGCCGCTCTTGCGCCGCGACGGCCTCCTCCAGCGTCGCCCCGGCCTCAAGGCGCCGCGAAACGTCCTCGAAGGCCCTGCGCAGAACGCCCGTCGGGAGTTCCTCGCCCAACGCCCGCAGCCCGGTGGGGAGTGGCAAGCCCGCCTCGACCAGCCCCGCGAGCTGACCGGCGAAGGCCGATGCGTCACTCCCCGACATCGGCACCACGGGCCTCCCGGCCGCCGCCGGCCTGACCTCGACCTCGACCATGCGGAGCCCCTGCATCTCCAGGCGCGCGGCAGCCTGCTCGACGCTGTCGGCGTCGATCTCACCAGAGCGTGGGACGCCCTCGGGGTCGCGGGCCGTGAAGCGGAAGGTCGGCATGCGTCCAGGGCTCCAGTCGGGAAACGAACAAGGACCGAGGGAAGTTGACCGAGGGGCCGCCGGTCGGGTTATTCGACCGCCAGGTTGTTCAGCAGGGTCGAGAGGGGGACGAAGAGCGTCAGGCCATAGACCAGGGCGGCCGTCCCGCCGACGGCCAGCAGGAGCAGCGAGGGCAGCAGGAGCCGGATCGCCTCGGCGCGGTCCAAAGCGCGGTGTCGATAGGTCTCGGACGCGTGCCGCAGCGCCGGCGCCAGGGCCCCGCGCGCCATGCCCGCCAGCATCAGCCAGCGCAGCAGGGGCGGGAAGGCGCGGGCGTGCTTCAGGCCCTCGCCCAGCGAGTCGCCCCGCCGCAGGGCCTCGGCCATCGCCCGCCCCTCGCGCGCCAGCCTCGGGTCGCCGGAAGCCTCCGAGGCCAGCTCGATCCCTTCGGGCAACGGGACCTTGTGCTCCACCAGGACCGCCAGCAGCCCGGCGAAGGCCGAGGCCCGCGCGTTGGCGAGCATCCCCCCCATCCAGGGCACCCACCGCAAGGGATCGATCCGCCCCGGTCGGAACCCCGAGGCCCGCCCCGACCACGCCCAAGCCATCCCCAGCAACAGCAGGACCACCGGCAGGACCGGGCCCCAGAAAATCACCGAGTCCCCGAGCCGCGCCAGCCCCGTCATCGCTCGCGACGCCGGCAGTTGCAGCGACGTGAACGCGAGGGCCAACCTCGGCCCGATCTCCACCGCGAAGCACACGAGAAGGCCGTAGGCCATCACCAGCACGTACAGGGGATACAGGAACGCCAGGCCGATGGCCGCTCGGGTCTCGGCATACGCCCGCGTGTACCCGGCCAGCCCCTCCAGGGCCGCCGGCAGGTGCCCGGCCTTGAGCCCGGCCTCGACCGCCGCGCGATACACCCTGGGCAGCCGGCCCCCCTCGGCCGCCAGGGCTTGCGGCAGGCTTTCTCCCCGCCCCATGCGCTCGCCCAACGCCGTCGCGACCGCCCCCATCCGCCCCTTCACGTCGCGGCCGACCGCCAGCAACCCCCGCTCCATCGGCATCCCCGCCCTGGCCAGAGCGGCGATCTCCTCATTCAACGCGAGCAGGTCTTCCAGCGCGAAGGCTCTCCCCGCGGAGGGGACCGTCGCGGAATTCTCGGGTGGTGGGGCGGTCGACATGGGCTCGCCTTCGGGACTCGGATCGGCGACTTCGGTCATCTTGCGACATTTGTCGTGGGTTGTCAAGCGGCGGCGTCGGAAACGGTGGCGGGCGGCGGCCGTCGCCCCGTATGATGGCCGCGTCCGCCCGGCGAGTGAGGGGGTCATGAACCACGACGACGCGCTCCGTGTCCACCTTGCAAAACTCCTCGACGGCGGGGGTGCGCACCCAAACCTGGAACGCACGGTCCATCAACTTCTGGGTACCTGGCACGATGCGGGCTGAGCCGCGGACGGGGTGGGCGGCCGAGGTTGGCCCGACGGTGCGGCTGGCCTGGCCGGTGGTCGTGGCGGAGCTAGGCTGGATGGCGATGGGCCTGGTCGACATCCTGATGGTCGGCCACCTGGGGGCGGAGGCGATCGGGGCGGTCGGCCTGGGCAATGCCCTGTTCATGGGCGTGACCATCGGGGGGATCGGGCTGCTTTTCGGCCTCGACACCGTCGTCTCGCAGGCGTTCGGCGCGGGCCGGATCGACCGCTGCCACCGGGCGCTCGTGCAGGGCGTCTACGTGGCGTTGGCGTTGTCGCCCCCCTTGATGGTCGCCGTGCGGATGGGCGGCGGGCGGCTCGGGGGCTGGGGCGTCGATCCGGGCGTCGCGAGGACGGCGGCCCCGTATTTGGCCGCGGTGTCGTGGAGCGTGCCCGCGCTGCTGCTGCACACGGCTTGCCGCCGGTATTTGCAGGCGCTGGGGGCGACCCGGCCGGTGATGGCCTCGTTGTTCGCCGCCAACGCGGTCAACCTGGCGGCCAACTGGGTCTTGGTGTACGGGCACCTTGGCGTCCGTGCCCTGGGGGTGGAAGGCTCCGGCTGGGCGACCACTCTGGCGCGGTGCGGCATGGCCCTGATGCTGGCGGGGGCCGTCCCGCGGCACGATCGCGGGGGTGCGACGGGCCTCACCAGGACGCCCCTCGGCCCGGATTGGGCCCTGCTGCGGAGCCTGCTGGCGCTGGGTGGGCCGGCGGCGGGCCAGCTGATTTTGGAGGTGGGCGTCTTCGCCGCGGCGACGGTCCTGGCCGGTCGCCTGGGTGCGGTCGCGCTGGCGGCTCACGAGGTGGCCCTGAACGTTTGCGGCCTGATGTTCATGGTCCCCCTGGGGATCTCCGCGGCCGGCGCCGTGCGCGTCGGCCAGGCGATGGGCCGGGGCGATCCGGGCGGCCCAGCGCGCGCCGGATGGGCGGCCTTGGGGCTGGGAATGGCCTTCACGACCGGCTCGGCGCTGGTGCTCACCCTGCTACCCCGCGCCATCCTCGGGGCGTTCACCGGCGAGTCGGCGGTGATCGCCATTGGCGTCCCGCTCCTGGGGCTCGCGGCGATGTTTCAGCTCTTCGACGGCCTGCAAGTGGTGGCCACCGGCGTCCTGCGCGGGGCGGGTGATACCCGGACGCCGATGGTCGTGGGCCTGGCGGCGCACTGGGCTATCGGTCTGCCGATCGCCGTCTTCCTCGCGTTTCCCGCCGGGCGGGGCCTCTTTGGCCTGTGGATTGGCCTGTCGACCGGCCTGATCGTCGCGGGGCTGGTCCTGCTGGCCGTGTGGACCCGGTGGGCGCGGTCGCAAGACTGAGGACATTCACGGCCCGGCCCACGCGGCGGCCTCGCGGACGGTCTGGAGCTGGATGTCGACGGTGTCCTCGATCCGCCGGGCGTAGCCGCCGGCCATCGCGACGGCCACCGGCAGGCCGGTCCCTCGGCAGAGGGTGAAGACCAGGCGGTCGCGCGCCGCCAGGCCGGCCTTGCTCAGCTTCAGGCGGCCGAGGCGGTCGCCCTCAAACGGGTCGGCCCCGGCCAGGTAGATCGCCAGGTCGGCCCCCGAACGCTCCAGGGCAAGGCGTGTGCCCCGTTCCAGGGCGTCGAGGTACGCAAGATCGCCCGTGCCGTCGTCCAGCTCAACGTCGAGGTCGCTCGGGGGCTTGGTGTCGGGGTAGTTGCGGGCGGCGTGGATCGAGAAGGTGAAGACGCTCGGGTCGTCGGCGAAGATCGAGGCGGTGCCGTCGCCCTGATGAACGTCGCAGTCGATGACGACCACGCGGCCGGCGAGCCCCTCGGCCTGCAACGCCCGGGCGGCGACGGCCGCGTCGTTGAAAACGCAATACCCCGCGCCATGATCCGCGTGGGCGTGGTGCGTGCCGCCGGCCAGGTTGACCGCAACGCCCCCGGCGATCGCGGCCCGGCAGGCGGCGACCGTCGCTCCGGTGGAACGCCGCGACCGCTCGACCAGCTCGGCCGACCAGGGCAGGCCGATCGCCCGCTCCTCCACGGCCGAGAGCGCCCCGTCGAGGACCTTGCGGACGTACTCCGGGGCGTGGACGCCGAGGATCTCGGCGACGGTCGCCGCCGCGGGCGTGCGGATCTCTCCGGGAGCGACGACGCCGGACTCCTCCACCCGGCGGCGGAGCCTCGCGTACTTGGCCAGCGGGAAGGTGTGCCAGGCCGGCAGGGGCAGCCCGAACTGGTCGGTCGCGAAGACGTTCACGCGGCCAACCCCCCGGCCCGGGACGGCGATCGGGATGCCAGAACCGGGTTACTTCCCCGAGCCCGGGCCTGGAGCGAGCGGCGCGGGGTCCGTCAGCGCTTTCAGGGCCTCGCGCAGGCTGTCTTCCAGGCCGGGGCCGCCGCCGACGAAGAGGCGAGCGACCTTGCCATCGCGGTCGATGATGACCGTTTGCGGGATCGCCGTGGCCTCGTAGCGGTCGCCGACCACGCCGTCGACGTCCAGGGCGACGGCGACGTCGAGCTTGTGCCGCTCCAGCATCGCGGTGATCTCCGGGGCCGACTCCTGCATGTTGACGGCGACCAGGCGCACGCCGCGGTCGCGGAAGGCGCCGGCGGCGCGCTCGACCTGCGGCATTGCCAGCAGGCAGGGGCCGCACCAGGTCGCCCAGAAGTCCAGGACGACGACCTGGCCCTTGCACTCCGCGAGGTGGAATTTCTTCTTGCCCCCCAGCAGCGCCAGCTCGAAGTCTGGCGCCGCCTTGCCGACCAGGGCCGACTCCGTGCCGGAGGGGGCGCCGGAACCGGTGCCGACGGCCTTCACGAACTTCGGTTCCTCGGCGTCGTGCAACGTCCAGCGCCCGTAGACGAGCTGGCTCGCCGCCTGCTCGATCGCCCCGCCGATGAGAAGCTGGTCGACCTCGGCCAGGCGGACCTGGCACGCCCCCAGTACGTCGGCATCGCCGGAAAGCACGCCGTCGACGCAAGACTCCGGGCGGAAGGTCAGGCGGATGCCATCGCCGCGCACGGCCTGCACCCGCGGCGGCCCGGCGGCCGGTTTCTTGTCCTTGTCGTTAACCTTGTCCTTGTCTTTATCCCTGGGGGTTTCGCGCTCGTCGGCGTGGAACCAGATGATTCGCGCGACGCGATCGCGGGGCACGGCCTTGGTTTCCAGGCGGGTCTCGACCTGGAGGGTAGCGCCGTCCATCGCGACGATCCGGCCGCGGAGGTAGTCGCCGTTGACGGACCGAATGAGCTGCGTTGGGGGGGTGTCCTTCTGCATCCGGGGGAGGGTGAGCATCCGTTCGCGCTTGGTCTTGCCGAGCTTGATCGCGCCCGGGGACAGGGGGGCCAGCTCGACAGCCTTGATCTTGGCGTGCGGAACGGACGTGCTCGGAGTGAGCTCGGTCTTGAAGCGGACGCCCTGCTCGTCGATGGCCGTCACCTCGCAGGGGATCACGTCGCCGGTGCGGAGGTGCAGCGCGAGCCTTCCCGCAGCCAGGCGCGCCGGCGCGCCGGCGGCGAAGCGGTCGGCGGCGTCCTTCAGGGCGCCGAAGATCCCCACCTGCATACGGGGCGGGATCGGGGGCGGCGTGGGTTCCGGCGGCGTCGGGTCCTTCTTCTTGTAATCGATCCGGCCGGACACGCTCGGCAAGACTGGGGCGGCCGAGGCGCTGCCGTCGGGTTTCCACGACAGGCTGTCGCCGCCGCGGCCGTTGGCCATCTGGCCGGGCAGGCGCGCGCCGTTCAGCTCCAGGACGCCGTGGGGGCCCGACTCGGGTTTCGGGGCGGCCTCGGGGTGCAGGGTGACCAGCGAGCGGAGCCCTTCCAGCGGCAGCCGAACCGGCTCGCGGATCTCCGGGACGGCCAGCAGGAGCGCCCCGGCCTCGGCCTGTTGCAGGGTGCCGCCGAGCCGCGTGCCGTCGGCGTAGGAGGCGCGGACCGTCGCGCGGAGGGCCTCGTTGTTGGCGGGGGCCGAGAGGAAGACGTCGGCGGCCTGCTCCCGGGCGACGCGCGACTCGCCACCCTCCTCGTCACGGAGGACGAACTCCCGCGCGTCGGCATCGAAGCGGGCGATCCGGCCATAGGCGATGGACCCGTCACCGCGGTGGATGCGGGGGCGATCGGCCTCGGCCAGCGGCGGCGGGGCGCCGTCCCAGCGGGTAATGCGCAGGCGCTCCAGCCGCACGTCGCCGCCCACGTTGGTCAGGTCGATGCCGCCGAGGGGGCGAGCCTTGGGGTTCGGGACGGTCAGGTCGGCCATCGGCGTGCCGTCGGGGGCGGCGACGAGGATGCGGCCGGCCTTCTGGTCGAGGTACGCCGTCAAACGCACGCGGCCGGGCCCGTCGGGGAGCTTGCGCAGGAGGGCCAGGTCCGCCGTGGTGTCGGTCTCGCGGTTGACGACGAGGTCGCCGTCCCAGACCTCGAACCGGAAACCGCGCCGGACGCTCGCGTCGTCGACGACGCCCAGGGCCAGGGCGAAGTCGGCCTTGGTCTTCCACGAAAGCTCGAATTCGACGGCCGCCCGCTCCGGGAGGCCCAGGTCGGCGTGGAGGTTCGCGCCAGCCTGGTCGGTCAGCGGCTGCCCGGACTCCTCGCGCCAGGAGTCGTTGGAGGACCGCACCCAGGCCGCCAGGCCGTTTGGCCCGGAGTAGATGGTGCCGGCGTTGCCTCGGCGGCGGACGATCCGCAGGAGGCCCGCCCTCGCGATCCGGAGGCGGCCAAGGCGCGTGGTTTCCAGTTCCGCGGCCTCGTCGTCCAGGGCGATCAGGCCGCCGAAGAGGGCGTCGCCCCCGGCCAGCTCGAAGGCCCAATCCCCCTCGGGCTCGGGAAGGCGCGGCGGCGCGGGCCAGTAGACGGCGCCGACGCCAGTCGCCGCGAAATCGAACGGCGTCGAGAACGCCGGCGCCTGCCAGCGCAGCGTCCGCGGAGCGGGCGAATCCCGCAGCGTGCCCGTCGCGAATCCGCCGTTGGACAGGTGCAGCACCGGGCCGTTCGTCGGCTCGGGGGCGGTCGCGGGCACCTGTGCGGAGGCCGGCGCGGGCGCGACCGCGGCACCCACCACGATGTTGATTTCATCCGGCGCGGCCGGCCCGGCGAAGCCGAGGGCGAGGGCGAGGGCGGCCGGGAACAGGGCCGCGACGGTTCGAGCGGATTTCGTCCGATCGTGCCGGGTGCCACGGGTCGTACTCGCCCCGTGCGCCTTCGCTCCGGCAGGGCACGGGGCGAGTACGACCCGTGGCACCCGGATGAGGTGGACAGATCCGATCGAAAAACGCTCTCGCCTCGGCCTCGGCTTCGGCGACGATCCGGTGGTGCGCATGGGGTCTCGCCTGTCGGTTCGGTCAGCGTTCGTAGATCGGCAGGAAGCGATAGTTCAGCGCCAGGGCCAGCAGCGACATCGACGTGCCGACGCCGGGGCCGAAGCCGCTGGGAAAGCTGCCGTCGGCCTGCTGCGACTGCTTGAGCTGTCGCACGAGCAGCTTGTTCCACTTCTCCCACGCCACGGCATCCCCCTGGAAGAGCGCCTGGGCCTGGTAGTAGCGCGAGTATTCCGGATAGTTCGGCGAGACCTGGTCGAGCTTCCCGGTGAGGTTGCCCAGGGTCGCCTTGAACTCCGGCATGTCCTTGCGGCGGGCGATCGCGTAGACCAGCGCGCCGATGGAGATGCGGGCGGGCGACTCGTCGAACCCGCCGAGGCCGCCGGAGTATGCGACCTGGCCCGAGGCCGAGGTCATGCTCTTGAAGTAGGCGACCGCCCGGTCGATCGACTCGTCGGGGACCTCGATGCCGGCGTTGCGGGCCGCCAGCAGGCCCATTAGCACGGCGCCGCTGACGGAAGTGTCGGCGTCGTTGCCGTCGGGGGAGTACCGCCAGGCTCCGGTCGGGTTCTTCTTCTGCGAGGTGATGGCCGCGCGGACGGCCAGCTCCAGCGCCCCCCCGATCGGTCGCTTCCCCTTGGCCTTGGGGTCGGGCCAGAGGTTGTGCTCGTCGACGGCGCCATAAGCCTCGGCCAGGCCGAGCATGCCGAAGCCATGCTGGTACATGCCGGTGCCGAGGAAGCCGGTCTGGGCGTCCTGGCCCGCGATGATGCTACGCACGGCGCGGCGGACGTGGTTGCTGTAGAGGCCGAAGTTGGGGTCCTCGCCCGAGGCGAGCAGGGCCATCAGACCCAGGCCGGTGGAGCCCGCGCCCTGATCGCCCCCCTCGGTCCAGGTGCCGGCCTCGGTCTGCTTGGAGGCGAGATAGTGCAGGCCGCGGTCGTACATCTCGCGCACGTCGCGCGGGACGACCTCGCCGGACCGCGACGTTGGCAACGCCTGCGCCGATGCGGGGGCGGCCCAGGCCGCCGCGGTGATCGCGACGAGGCAGGCCCACGGGACACCCTTCCAGAGCACGGCACGGCCCTCCTTTAAACGCACGCTCACTGTCCGTTCACTTCGACTTCGGGCTCCACCGCCCGCATTGGCGTTACCTCATCGGCGTCCAGGCTCCCGTTGCTCTGGAGCCACGCTCCCCATCCCTGGTAGTTCTTGATCTGCTGGCCGACGGCGCGCCACTGGGCGTCGTCGAAGATCGGCTTCAGCTTGTCCTCGGGGATTTGCGACGCCCGGTACATGATGTAGTAGAAATCGTACTGGCCCGGCCTCCTGGGGGGCTTCGTTTCGGCGGCGAGTACCTCCGTGAACCGCTGGCGCTGGACGGCGGTCAGGCCGAGGGCGCTGTCGAACGCCCCGACGGCCAGCTCGATCCGGGCGCGATAGCGGGCCAGCCCGCGGAGGCGGACGGCCTCGGCGTACTGCGCGGCCTGCTCGGAGGTCAAGATCGCCCCGACTGCCTTGGCGAAGATCGACGTGTGCCCGAACGGCCCAGCGTTGACGGTCGCCTGGAGCGGCTGGATTTCCTGGAAGGCCTGGTTGACCTTGTTCTGATCATCCTTCACCTGGCGGAGCTTCCTGCGGATCGCCTCCATCAGCGTGTAGAACCGCTTGACATCCCCGCGTCCGGCGAGCCGGAGCTTCGCCTTCTGGGCTTCGGAGAGGTGGCAGACCCGGTCGACCTCGTCGAGCGCCAGGGCCAGGCGTTCGTCGAACCATTCGCGGCCCCGGCCCATCGCGCCGGCCTTGCCGTTGAAGACCCACTGCTCGATGTTCTGGTCGACGTTCGCGAACCGCTGCCGCTGCATCCGCAACCGGGCCGCCTGCTGGGGCGGCGGGGCATCGTCGGCGTCCTCGTCGTCGGCCTCGGCCTGGCCGCGGGCGTGGCCCGACGCGGCGGCGAGCAGGGCCGCGGCCAGGGAAATCGCGACGATCGCAACGTGCGGCGTGCGGCGTGGGGGCGTGTTCATCGCGGTCCCTCCCTTCCCTTCCTTCGTTTCTCGGGTGTCAATTCGGCGAAGGGACCTCGTCCGCCTTGCCCGCGTCACCCTCGGCCGGCTTGTCGGCGGGCATGTCGGCGGGTGGGTCTTCCTCGAGCGTGAAGCCGATGAAGTTGTTGAGGTTCCCCCAGGACTGGCCCGAGTGCTTGGGCATCTTCTCCCAGGCCACCTTCTGCGCCGGGCTGAGGACCGGAACGACGAGCTTGGGGACGTTCGGGAAGGTCTGGTTATTATTGTAGAGGATTGCCTCGGGCGACCAGGACCAGGCTTCGTCCCAGTTCGCGGCTAGTGTCTCGGAAATCTTGGCGCGCTGGCCGGCGTCCAGGAGCAGTTCCTCGTCGAGATTGGCCACGAGGTTGCGGAGGCTGCACTCCTTGAGGGCCGCGGCCCTGGCGTCGACCTCCTGCTGATACCTGGCCACCGCCTCGGCCGGGAAGGTGGCCTTCACGACCTCGGCCAGCCCCTTCGCGACCAACTTGCGAGGGTCCGTCGGCGGGGAGACCCCGCCGCCGCGCGACATCTGGAACTGGGCGCGGACATATTCGCGGGTGCCCTCCTTCAACAGGCGATCCCCCTCCCTGGCCAGGGCCGCGCGCTGCTCCTTCGTGGGCGAGCAGGCCGCACCGATGAAGTGGAGTTCCGCGAGCATCGCCGGGCGGAGCTGCGGGAGGTACTGATCCGCCATCGCCTTCAGTTGCGCCTCGGGAATCTCGATCGCCGCGTTCTTCGCCGCCACGGCCTTCTTCGCGGCGTCCGCCCGGGCGTCGTCGACGGCCTTGTTGGCGATCTTCGCCATCTCCGCGGCCACGTCCTCGTCGGCCCGGACGAGTGCCGGGGATGGGGACGGGGACGCGCCGAGGAGGGCGGCAAGCGGGACCACGATCGTTGCGAGCCTGCGCATCATGGCCGGGTCTCCTGGGACGGGTTATTGCCCGGCGGGGCGGCCTTCGAGCTTGTTGAAGTATTCGTCCAGGCCGGCGCGGAACTCCTCGGGGAGCGAGGGCCCGGACTCGCCGGTCGCCTGGGAGACGCCGCGGTCCTCGCGGACTTCTTTTTCGTTGGTGCCGCGGCCCAGCAGGGCGAGGGCCGAGTCGGTGGTCGTTCCCCCGCCGCCGGCGCCGGGGGACGCACCCCCGCTGCCCCCGCCGCCCTTGGGGTTGATCCGGCGCGACTTCAACAGCAGTTCGATCGCCTCGGTCTCCGCCGCGATCGCCGGACGGCCGGTCTCGGGTTTCGCGAGGATGGCGACCGCGTCGCGCATCACGTCCTCGACCTGGCCGAGCAGCTTGATCTCGTAGGCGAATTCGCGCTCCGCGTCTCGCAGGGCGCGGATGCGGACGATGACCTTCTCCACGCGGTCGCGCAAGGTTTCCTGCGTTTCGGAGAGCTTGCCCGCCTGGAGGGCGTGGTCCTCAACCTTCAGCGCGGGGCGGGCCTGCTGGGCGACGCGGGTCTCCTCGCGGAGGTTGACCTCCCCTTCCAGGATCTGGAGCACTTCCAGCACGATCGACGGCGGCAGGCTGCCGGGGGACTTGCCGCCGGGGCAGGCGCCGCCGTTGGCGGGGTCGACGAGGTCCTCGGCCCAGCGGTCGAGGGAGTCGGACCAGAACTCGCACTGCGCGATCGACGTGCCGTTCTCGCGCTTCAGGTCGTCGCCAAGCTGGCGGAGGCCGCCGACGACGTCGTGCTTGCGCATGTCGTCCAGGACGGCCTTGAACTTGGCGGTCCGCCGGCGCTCGAAGTACGAGTCCATGTCGTCCATGATGAGCGAGAGCGTTTCACTGCCCTTGCCCTCCTGGACGGCCATCTCGTCCAGCACCTTCGCCGCGACGGGGCCGACCTCGGGCGCGTTGACGCCGAAGGTGTCGCCGAGGTAGTCGTTGATCCTTCCGGCGATCTTGCCTTGCGCCCGGGACGCGGCCTTGAGCCGCTTGACGAGCGTGCTGCCCTCCAGGTTGGCCAGGACGCGGTTCAGCTCCTCGGCGACCTTCTCGAATTCCGCGAGCAGGTCTCGCTGCTCCCGCACCGCCTGGTCGACGGCCGCCGGGGCGTCCGTCGGCGGCTTGGGCGGCCCGGCCTTGCCGGCGAGGGTGGTCTGCGGGAGCCGCAGCGAGGGAGCCGAGGGGTTCTTCTTGCCGCCGGGCGCCGCCGCCCCCTTGTCGGGGGGCTGCTGCTGCGACTCGCGGTCGACCACCTGCGGCACTACCGGCAAGGGCGCCTTCGACGGCCGGGTCTCCGAGGGGGGGCCCGAACCGCCAGCGGCGCGGACCTGGCCGGCCATCGGCGTCTTGCGACCGGGGGCCGGGGCCGCGGCGATCGGGGCCTGCGCGGCCTGCTTCAACAGGTCGGCGACCGACGGCATCCGGTTGGCGGAGATGTCCTTGAGCACTTGCAGCATCTCGGCCCACTTCTCCAGGTGGCCGACGCCGAACTCGGGGTTGCGCGTCGCCTGCTTGACCAGATCCTCGCCCGAGCCGACGAGGTTCGACAGCCGTCGCCCGTTGGCCCGCTCGTCGGTGGCCTGCGCCTCGACCTTCTTGCGCGTTTCGGGGCGGTCCAGTTCCTCGCCGGTCATGGCCCGGATCTGCCGGTTCGTTTCGTGGAGTTGCAGCTCTCGGTCGCGGACCTCGAGCGCCTGGCGGTGCCACTTGCTGAGCTGCTCGGTCAGCCAGATGGCGTGCTGCTCGGGGTCGAGCACGTACAGGGTGTACGTTGGCGAGTAGACGCGGGCGCGGCCGGGGAAGTAGTCCTCGGCGAACATGCGGAGGGCGATCGCCTGCGGCTCGATGCCCAGCGACTTCGCCGTGAAGGTGCCGCGGACGTCGAGCGTCTCCTTCTCGAACCCCCCCGCGGCGAGGACCTTCTCCCCCCTGGCCGGCGTCTTGACCGTGGGGTCCTCGGCCCCCTGCCACTCGATGCCCACGCGGCGGACGCCGAAATCGTCCTGCGCCTTCACCTGGAAGGCCAGTTGCTCGGAGTCGAGCACGACTTTCTGGCGCGGCAGGTCCTCGCAGGAAAGCGTCGGCGCCTCGTCGTCGCGGCCGGTGATCGCCAGGGTGAACGGGGCCTTGCCGGCGAGGCCCAGGGCGTCTCGCCAGCGGAATTCCATCGTCCGCGAGGCGTCGATGGGGGTCTCGGGGCTAGAGACCGTCGCGCCTTGGGGTGTGCGCGGAGCGCCATCGACGTGGGCGTCGGCGAGTTCGCGGCTGGCGGTCGCGGCGATCGTCGCGCGGCTTCCCTTGACCAGGGCGACGGCTCCGCCGCGAACGTCCTTGCGCAAGGGGGCGGCGTGGCCAAGGTAGCCCGGCAGGGCCACGGCGGCGGCGACGGCGGTCAGCTCGGGACGCAGGGTCGGCTCGATCCGGATGCGGTGGCGAGCGTCGCCGATGCGGACGGCGAGCCAGCCCGGGGCGATCTGCGCGGGCAGGGCGAACTCGTAACGGCCGTCCCGCAGCGCGACGGTGACGGGGCCCTGGTCATCGAGGCGGGCGGTTCCCGAGGCGGGTCGCGAGGCGGTGCCGTCGGCGAGCCTGGCCGCGAGGGTGAACGGCTCGCCGTGCGGGACGACCAGGAGGGCCGGCAGCGGTGCCACGGCCGCGAAGGTGTAGCGGGGCGTCGACGCCCAGGGGGCCACCAGCCGCGCCCAGGCGTTCGTGGCCGCGGAGGGCACGACCGCGAACAGCGCCGCGGCGATCGCCAGCGGCACGGCGGCGACCATCGCCCAGGTCTTGTGCCTGGGGTTGGGCACCGCGGCGCGGAAGTCGCGATGGCGGGCGTCCTCGGCGACCTGACCGATCGCCGCCTCGCAGAGCCGCAACGACCGCGCCTGCTCGGAGTCGCTGTGCGCCAGCTCGATGACGCCGAGAAGCTGGTCGCCGACGCGCGGCTGCGTCCGGCTCAGCAGCCTGGCCAGTTGATCCAGGGTGCGGCTGCCCCAGACCCACCGATACGCCGCCAGGGGCAGGGCCGCCAGCCCGACCAGCCCCGCGACAAACAGCGCGGCCCTCGGCCACGAGGCCGTGTCGATCGCCCGGTCCAGCGCGAAGAGCGCCAGGAAGGCGAGCGCGACCACGGTGGCGGCGGCGCAAGCGGCCTCGGCCATCTTGATCGCCCGGACGCGGCGGCGGAAGTCGCCGAGCTGCGCCTGCAACGATTCGGGGATCTGCAACCGACCGTGCGTTTGCCCGAGGCTCATGTTGACCTCCCGGTCTGCCACCGCCACCGCCTGGTTATGCGTCCCATCATACAAGCCCGATCCGCTTGCGTCCCGCCCAAAAGACCCCGAGCAGGACCACCAAGGTCGCCGCCACCGCGGGGTGGCTCCACAGGGGGACGCGGCGGATCGACGGCGGCGGCTCGGGCAGATCGGCCAGCGATCGGATCACGTCGTCGAGGCGCTCGGCCGCGACGACCTTGCCGCGCGCGACCCGCGCCACCTCCTCCATCACGTCGGGCCGCGCCGGCCTGCCGGCGCGCTCGGCGGACACCCCCTGGACGAAGAAGCTCGCTTCCAGGGTCGCCCCGGTCTGCTTGCAAGACAGGGTCACGGCGTGCGGCCCGGGCTCCTCCGCGGCGTACCGCCCGGTGAAGAGGCCCCACTCGTCGCCCGCCGAGGCCAGCCGCACGACCTCCGTCTTGCCCGAAGGCGCGACGATCCGCGCCGACACGTCGCCGTTGGAGACTGGCTCGCCGGCGCGGTCCATCACGTTGGCGTGCAGCGCGAGGGTCTGGTTCATCTTGGGCTGGTCGGGGGCGTAATACAGCCGCATCGTCTCCCCCTTGGCCATGTTCCGCTGATAGGCCATCCAGCGCACGACCTGGCCCCAGAATCGATAGTGGTATTTATCCTCGACCCCTTTCCGCCACCGCCAGGCGCCGTCGGTCCCCATGAACAGCACCTTGCCGGCGCCCGAGGTCCGCGTCACGAGCAGGGGCAGGCGGCCGGCATCGTTGGCGGCGTCCTTGTGAACGCAGAGCACCTCGGCGCCCGCCTTGGCGCGGAGCACCGGGGCGTACCACTGGAAGCCGGGCAGACCTTCCCAGACCTCGGCGTTGTCGTCGCGGGAGTCGGCCAGCTTGGTCAAGAGGCTGCGGCGCCCGGCCTCGGTGAGCTCGAAGTGGCCGGGGGTGCGTGAGCCCCAGCCGCCCGGCTGCGCGGGGTCGAGCACGACCGGGCAGAGGTCGCCTAGCTCGGTCGCCAGCACGGAGAATTGCCGCCCCTCCAGCCCCGGCAGGAACACCAGGCCGCTCGCCTGGCGCTCCACCAGCCCCTTAAGCTGGCGGCACTGCTCGGCCGTCAACTGGCCGTCTTCCACCCCCACGTCGCCCAGGAACACCACGTCGTACTTCGACAGCTCGTCGAGCCCGGCGGGAAACTGCTTGATGTAGTCCTTGTTCCCGCCGCCGACCTTCCCGAGCCCCGGGTGGAACAGCAGGCACGACACCTCCACACCCGGGTCGCGCGAGAGGGCGTTGCGCAGGTAGCGGTACTCCCAGCGCGGGAGCGATTCCACCACCAGGACGCGTAGCTTCTCCTGGCGGATCGCGATCGGCGCGGACAGGCGATTGTTGTCCTCAGCGAACTCGTCGGGGTGCCGGGGCACGTCCAGCGTGAGGGTGTAGTCGCCGGTTTCCTTGGGTTTCCACGAGACGTAATCCGTCGTGCGTCCCATCGGCGCGATGCGCACCTCCTTGGCCACTTCCTCGCCGTCGGTGGCCCGCAAGGTAATGGTGGTGAGGAACTCGCGCGGCAAGGAACTTTCGATCGTGAACGGCACGCGGACCGACTTCCCCGCGACGCCGAAGGTTGGGGCGTCGAGGCTCAGCAGCTCGACGTCGGGCAGGCGTGTCGCGCTGCCGACGGGCACGGCGAAGACCGGCACCCCTCGGGCGCGGAGTCTCGACGCGGCCAGGACGGGCGGGGGGCCCTCGTTCCAGTCGCCGTCGGAGGCGAGCACCACGCCCCGCAGGTTCGGGTACACCTCCGCGGCGCGTGCCAGGGGCGCGTTCAGATCGCTGCCACGGCCCGGCTTCGCGGGCGAGAAGGGCTGGATGACGACATTCATCCGGTCGCGCAGACCCTCCCAGGAGGCCGGGTCGGAGAGCTTCGCCACCGCCACGCGCCGGGTGATCGTCGCGGAGGACGGCTCGCCGGGCCGGGCCACGTCGCGGGTCTCCATGCTCGGCGAGGCGTCGACCAGGACGGCCACCGTCGGCTTCTCCCGCGCGCGATACTCCTCGACCCACTCGGGCTGATTCAGCAGGAGGGCCGCCGCGGTGACCAGGGTCAGCCGCAGCCCTTCCAGCAGGCCGACCGACCGCCGATACCCGCTCCGGCGCCAGGCGACGACGCAGAGCGCGGCCGTCGCCAGCACGACCACGGCCGAGGCCGCCGCGGACAGCGGGGTCCACAGCAACGTGAGCGACCGCGACACGTTGTTCACGAGACACCCCCCGCCCCGACGGGGCTCCGCGCCGCCGCCGCCGCCGCTTCAGGTCTGCCCGCGGGGCGGGGCCAGGACGGCGCCGCCACCGCGATTTTCTTGGGCAGGCAGAGCGCGGCCTCGACGACCATCGCGACCATCATCGAGGCCAGGAAGAGGCGCCAGATCTCCTGGATCAAGGAGCCGTCGCCGCCGGCGCGGTCGTCGACGCGTGAGAAGTCGAGACCGCGGAAGAGGCCGGCGACGCGGTCGTCGGCGAGGATCGGGGCGGCGTCCTCGCCGGCCGGGCGGTTGACGGCCAGCAGGCGCTCGCCCGAGCGGTAAACGCCGCGGTGGAGGGGATAGTCGGTCGACACGGCCTCGTCGGCGCCGGAGAGCCGCTTCCAGCGGGAAGGGTCGTCGCCCTGGGGGGCTCCGGCGGCAAGCTGCCGGGTGTTGCCCAGCACCGCGGCGCCGGCGGCCAGGGCACGCTGCACCAGGACGTACAGCACCACGCCGCCAGAGGCCAGGGTCGAGTCGGCGGCGGCCGGCGTGGTCGCGCAGAAGTAGACGCCCCCGGCGTCGGTGGCGACCCTCGCCAGCAGCGGAGCGCCGCCCTTGAGGGTGGCCAGCGGCGTGAACTCACCGGCCAGGCCGCACGCCCGCTTGATCTGCAAGGCGCCCACCGGCAGGGCCGCGCCCCCCTGGGTGGCGGCAAGCAGGTCCTCGTCGCCCCGCCAGGAGACCACGGCGTCGTCGCCGGGCGCGTCGGCCCAGTCCGACCATTTCGCCCCCAGGAACGCGGCGTCACTGCCGCCGACGCGCGGGGGGAAGAAGACGACCACCCCGCCACGGCCCACGAACGCGCGAACCTTCTCCGCCGCGTCCCCCTGAGGTAAGGGAGCCTGCCAGAGCAAGAGCGCGACCTCCTGCCAGTCGACGCCCGCGATCCCCTCAACGCCAATCACCTCGGCCGAGGATTTCAAGGCGGGATCGGGGCCGATCGACGCGGCCAGACTCAGCGGGCGGGCGGCCCGCGAGTCCTCGGCGACAATGACGGCCTTGCGGAGCGGCGGGCGGTCAAAGGCGAAGTAGAAATCGTCGTCGGCGGGGTTCAGGTCGGCGGGGATCGAGACCCGGCCCCAGCCGCGCTCGCGCCCGCGTTCCAGCGCGATGCGGTGGTCTTTCAGCTCGGCGCGGGGGCCGGCCAGGTCGACGGCCACGACGGAGCGCGCCCCCTCGATCTCGAACTGCACGGGGACGGATTGCCGGGCGTCGCCCCCCCCTTCCCTGCTGACCTGCACGGAGACGATCAGCTCGGCGCCCTCCGCGGTGTCGCGGCGGCGTGCGTCGGAAACGCGCACCGACAGGTTGCCCGGCGAGGGCTGCGGATAGGCGAGCAGGTGGAACCGGACCCCCTGCGGGAATTCGAGGAAGGCGTCGCGGAGCCCCGGCCAGCGACCGCTCTCGGGGCTCCAGTCGTTCTCGCGAGTGTCGGAGCAGATCCAGACCTCGGCGCGTCCTGTCTTGTTGACCTTGATGTAGTCGCGCGCCGCCAGCAGCAGCGCCGGCAGGTCGGCCGGGGCGCTGGTGGCGTCGGCGGCCGTCGCGGCGGGCAGGGCGTCGATCGACTCCAGCGCCCTGGGCGTGTTCGTCGCGCTGTCGATCAGGACCCAACGGGACGAGCCGACCGACTTGAGCGTCCGGGCCAGGCGGCGCTTCCCCGTGCCCAGCTTCGAGCCGTCGGCGCCGGCCCCGCGTTGCTGCATGCTCGGGGAGCGGTCGATCAGCAAGATCGTTGCGTCGGGCCGGCCCCCGGCGGCCTGACCGAGCCAGCCGCCGGTCAGGGGGCGGCTCACCGCGAGGATCAACCCAGCGATCGCCAGCACGCGGAAGGCCAGGATCAGCCACTGCCGCAGCCGGGCGTACCCACGCGACATCCGGTTCGCCGCCACCAAGAACATCATCGCCGCCCAGCGCGTCGTCTGGTAGCGCCGCTGGTTGATGAGGTGGATGACGATCGGCAGCGCCGCGACCGGCAGGGCCCACAACATCGCCGGCTGGAGGAAGTGGTTCAACGCGCCCCCTTCGACCGCGTCCGGTCGACGAGGAATCGCATGACCACCTGCTCGTAATCCTCGTCAAGCGCGGTCCGACGGTAGTCGACGGCCGACTCCAGCGTGATGGTCCGCACGTCGTCGAGGTAGGTGGTCATTGCCCTGCGATAGCGGTCGGCGATCTCGCTGGGCTCGGCGAAGATCGACGGGCCCCCTTCCATGTCGAGGAACCGCATCGGGCGGTGGAAGTCGAACCCGATCTCGTTGGGGTCGAGCAGGTGGAACGCGGCGACGTCGTGCTTGCGGAACCGCAGGTGCTGGAAGCAGCCCCGCAGCAACTCCGGCTCGACGAAGAAGTCCGACAGGATCACCACCAGCGCCCGCTGTCGCAGGGTTTCGGCCAGTTCGTGCAGGGTCGGCGCCAGGCGGGTCTTCCCCTGCGGTCTGGCCGTCTCCAGGGCGTCGAAGACCGCCGCCAGGTGGGCGGGGTTGCGCCTCGGCGGGATGCTCTTGACGAGCCCGTCGGCCACGAGCGAGAGGCCGACGGCATCGCCCTGCTGGAGGGCCAGGTGCCCGAGGGCGCCGGCGACCTTGCGGGCGTAGTCGATCTTGGTCACGCCGGAGCCGGAGCCGAAGTCCATCGAGCCGCTGGTGTCGAGCACCAGGCAGCAACGCAGGTTGGTGTCGGCCTCGAACTCCTTGACGAAGAAGCGGTCGGTGCGGCCGTAGGCGCGCCAGTCGAGGCGCCGAAGGTCGTCGCCCGGGACGTAGCGGCGATACTCGGCGAACTCGACGCTTGAGCCGCGGTGCGGGCTGGGGTGCCGGCCCGAGACGCTGCCCTGCATCGCCTTGCGGGCGAACAGGGGCACCGCCGCCAGCCGCGACAGAGCGGCGGTGTCCAGAAAGCTCCGGGCGCGGCGGTCGGGGAACATCGTGAAAGCAGGCCCCTTATGGATTCCCGTGGGGCGTAGGAAATACGCCATCCTCGATTGGGGATATGGAATGGCGTTTCTGCTACGCCCCACGGGAAATTCTAGGACTCCGTTTCCGCGATCAGGCGTCGGACGATCGACCGGGCGTCGATCCCCTCGGCCTGCGCGGCGAAGGTGGTCAGGACGCGGTGAGTCAGCACCGGCGCGGCGACCTCCTGGACGTCTTCGAGTCGCACCATGTAGCTGCCCAAGAGCGCGGCGCGAGCCTTGGCGCCGAGGATCAGGTACTGCACGGCGCGGGGGCCGGCGCCCCAGGAGACCAGGGGCTTGAGCCATTGTGGCGCGGTCGGATCGCCGGGCCGCGTCTTGCGGGCGAGTCTCGCGGCGTAAGTGTAGATGTGGTCGGGCACCGGGACGCGGCGGACGAGGTCCTGGTGGCGGATCACCTCGGCGGGCGTCATCAGGTGGTCGAGCATCGGCAGGGGGCCGCCGGTGGTCGTGCGGGCGATCTGGACCTCCTCGGCCTCCGAAGGGTAGTCCAGCTCGATCAGGAACATGAACCGATCTAGCTGCGCTTCGGGCAGCGGATAGGTTCCCTCCTGCTCGACGGGGTTCTGCGTCGCCAGCACGAGGAAGGGCGGCTCCAGGCGGAACGCCTTGCCCAGCACCGTGACGTTCGACTCCTGCATCGCTTCCAGCAACGCGGCCTGCGTCTTCGGTGGGGCGCGGTTGATCTCGTCGGCAAGCACGATGTTGGCGAACACCGGGCCGTGGACGAACTGGAACTCCCGGCGCCCGGCCTCGGTGTCCTGGAGGATGTCGGTGCCGGTGATGTCCATCGGCATCAGGTCGGGCGTGAACTGGATGCGGCTGAAGTGCAGCGACATCGTTTCGGCGAGCTTGCTGACCAGGAGCGTCTTGGCCAGGCCAGGCACGCCCATCAGCAGCCCGTGCCCGCGGGCGAACAGGCAGATCGCCAGCCGCTCGATCACGTCCACCTGCCCGACGATCACCCGGCCCAGCTCGGCCCGGAGCCGCTGGTAGGCCCCGCGCAGATCGTCGATCGCCCGCACGTCGTCCTCGCTCAGCGTCGTTGGCGCCGGCGAGGGCGGAGGCTGCGCCATGAACCCACTCCCGCGTGTCGATCGGTTCCTACCCGGCCCGACGGCGTCAGGCGGAATCCGAATTTACTCGAAGACACGCGTGCGATCAAGCGGCCGGTCCCGCCGGGTCTTGGGAGAGGAGGATGACCGGGTGTCGCTCTCGATTCTGGCGATTCGACGATCCATTCCGGTCCGAGCGACGCCCAGGAGGACCGAGGACCGCCGAACGGGAAGGGCGCGTCATCGCCCCGCGTCGATCGGTCCTCCGCCATCCTCCCGCCACGGATCAGATCAGAGCAGGTTCAGGACGCGCTCGGCCAGGCCCTTCTCGCCGAGCATGATGTTCAGATGGCCGGTGGCGGCGATCTTCTCCAGGGCCTCCAGCTCGCGGAGGCGCATGAGCATCGGGTTATCGGCCAGGAGCTTCGCGGTGTTGGCCTGGCTGCGGAGGGCGGCGGTCTCCTCGCGGCGGGTGATGAGGTTGGCCTCGGCGGCCTTGCGGGCCTCGATCACCTTGTTCATCAGCTCCTTCATGTCGCCAGGCAGGATCACGTCGCGGACGCCCGCCGACAGCACGGTCAGGCCGAGTTCGCCGGCGCGGCGGGCCAGCAGCGCCTCGACCTCGCGGGCGACCACGTCCTTGTCGGCCAGCAGGGCGTCGAGATCGCGGGCCCCCACCACGGCGCGGAGCGCGAGCTGCGTTTCGCGGTAGAGGGCCTGCTTCGCATCCTCGGTGGCGCAAACGGCCTTGCGGGCGTCGGCGACGCGGTAGGTGACCACGGCGTTGAGGCGCAGGGTCACGGTGTCGGCGGTCATGATCTCCTGGCCGCCGATGTCGAGCGTCGCCTCGCGCAGGTCGATTTCCACGACGCGGGCGTCGGCCGCCCCCTTCCACCACGCGTACGCGCCTGGTCCCAGGGTTTCGGCGTAGGTGCCGTCCAGAAAGAGCACCCCCTCGCAGCCGCGGCCGACCGTGCGGAGGTCCAGCCACTGCGCGGCCGTCGGCCACTGCATGATGTGCTTCAGGTCTTCGTGCTCGAACCGGGCGCGGCGGGCGTCGACGACCTCGACGCGTACCGCGCGGCAGCCGCTCCAGTAGGCGTACAGGCCCGGCGGCAGGAGGCCCGCGAACCGGCCGTCGACCCACAACAGGCCGCGGCTGTCGTCCTTGAGATCGACCACGAGGGCGGCCCCCTTCAGCTCGCCCGTCGCGACGATCAGGTCGAGCTTCTCGTGGGCGAACCGCGGCGCGCGGCGGGAGTGGACCTCCACGACCGCCCGGTTCCAGGGGTCGAACAGCCAGTGCGTCCCCTCGCCCAGCAGGCCGCGGAACTCGCCGTCGCGGAAGTGCAGGCCAACCTCGTAGCTGCGAATCTGGAAGCGCTTGATCGGGAACATCACCGAACCTCCCCCGCCCCGGACGCCGTCCCGCGGGCTCTTTGCTGGGTGTCTCTTCTCTTGCTCGTCAAACCCTCAGGTGACTGGAAATGCCGTCGGGGGGCGGCGCGACCGCCGGTCACACGCCTGGGCGCGGGGTGTCGCTCGTACCGGCCACGCCGACGCCCCGCGCCGTTGGGGCTTGGGGTTGCCGGGGATGACCGGTCTTCGCGCACCGCAAGGCGCCCGTCGGTGTTGCCGCCGCAAGACCGTTGTCGGGCCTTGCGAGGCTGACCGTGCGGCCGTCCGCCCCCCTCGGGCGGGTGGGGAGACGGTTTCAGCGTCTCGGTTCGCGCAAGCTTTCGCCAACGCGTGGGTGGACGGGAATCGAACCCGTGACTGCCAGGTTTGGTGCCTGGTGCTCTATCCTCTGAGCTACCGCAGATCGAGACCGCCCCGGCTTGGATTCCATGCACGGAACGCACCTCGGCCGATCGCCCGGGGACGAGGCCGGTGCGCCGCTGGCCCGTCGGTCTCGGCTGCTTGCCTTGCAAAGAGACGCCGGTGGGAGTCGAACCCACTTCGACCGGGTTGCAGCCGGTGGCCTGGCCGTCTGGCTCCAGCGTCGCGCGATCGGGCGGCCGGCTGGTTCCGCCCGCCCGCCCCGCACCCACCAGACCCCCGGATCGCCGGGGAAGTTCGCGCGTCGGGCGGGATTTCCTGGGCGCGATCAGGGGAACGCCGCGGAAGATCGTCCAACCTCGCCCGTTCCCCTGCTAGAATCGGTCCCGCGAAGGGTCGATGGTGTCACGCGTCCCGGAGTCTCCCCATGAGCTTTGATACGTCGTTCCGCACCGGGCACACGGCGCGAGGGTTCCGGCCGACCGGGATCGCCTGCGTGCTGGCCCTCCTGGCCGCGTGCGGCGAGGCCCGCGCGGACACGCTCGATCGCGAATTGCTGGCGCAGGCGCCTCGGGTGCTCCGCTACCTCCGCGACCACGGACACCGCGGCGTGGGGGTGCTGAAGTTCCGTGTGCGGAAGGGGGACGCGGCCCCCAGCGACAGCGTCGGGTCGCTCAACCTGAACCTCGCCAGCCGGCTGGAGATGGCGCTGGTGCTGGCCAACGACGCGAAGGACCCCCTGGGCATCGCGCGGAACGCCAGCGCCGTGGCCGCCGGCATCCCGGGGGCCAACCACCTGAGCCGCGAAGGCCGCGAGGCCCTCTTCACGGGCCGATACCCGCCGGCCTGGGGCGACGCGGACGTGGTGCCCGACGCCTTCCTGACGGGAGTCGTCGCGTTCAGCACCGACCTCCGCCAGGTCAGCGTCGGGGTCGTCGCCTTCGACCGCAAGGGCGGGCCGCTGGACAAGGTCGTCCAGTTCACCGCCACGACCGACGCCCCCCTGCTGTCCGAGGCCGGCGAGGGCTTCGTGCTGAGCCGCGGCCTCTTCGACGGCGGTCGCGCCGAGCTGACTCAGGCAGCCATCGGCCTGGCCGCCAAGGTCAACACCGGGCAGGCGCCCAACCCCGTCCGCGACCCCGCCGCGCCCGTCGCCCTGGAGATCCGGTACGACGGCAAACCCGTCCCCTTCGAGTTCAAGGGCGGCAAGGCTCGGGTCCCCGAGCCCGCCGAAGGGCAAAAAGTCACCTTCGTCCTGCGCAGGACCGCCGACGACGCCGCCGGCCGCCTGGCCGTCGTGCTGTCGGTCAACGGCGAGAACACCCTCTTCAAGGAGCGGCTCACCCCCTTGCAGTCCCAGAAGTGGGTGCTGGAGCCGGGCGCCCCGCCCATCACCGTCCGCGGCTACCAGACCGCCGCCGGGTCGGCCGAGGCGTTCCGGGTCCTGTCCGGCGCGCAGTCGGCCAAGGACGTGATCAAGTACGGCCCCGACTCCGGCACAATCGGCCTCGACGTCTTCCGCGAGCGGAAGAGCCCGCCCCCGGCCCCCACCCTTGATGACGAGTCGGAAGACCTCGCGGCGCTCTCCCGCGGCACATTCCCCAAGGACAGGCCCGCGAACCTCTGGGCGCTCAAGAGTCAGCTCCGAGTGGTCCCAGCAACCGGCCCCCGCGGCCTGATCGTGCAGGGCCAGAAGGTCGACGCGGCCACGAAGCACGTCGAGTTCCAGGCCGACCCGACCCCCGTGATGTCCGCCACGATCACCTACTTCCAACCCGAACCTGCCGCCCGAGGAGCAGGCCGATGATCCCGCCCCTGAGCCGACCCTTCGCCGCGCGCATCGCCGGCCTGGCCTTGACCCTGATCCTCGCCAGCGGGGTTGCGGGCGCCGACGACGGGGCGCAACTGCTGGAGCATTTCCGCGCAGGCAATGCCCTCCGGGATCGTGGAGAATTCGCCGAGGCGGTCGTGCGTTATGAGCAGGCGATGGCCCTGGCCTCGAAGGTCTTCGAGCCGGGCGACACGAGCGAGGCCGTCCTCCTGAACAACCTTGGGGTCGCCTACCTGCGGACGGGGAGCCACGCCAAAGCCGAGGTCGTCCTGAAGCGCGCCGTCGCGATCCAGGAGGCGAAGCTCGGACCCGACGACCCCGCCGTGGCGTCGTGCCTCAACAACCTGGCGATCGTCTACAAGGAGAAGGCCGAGTACGCCAAGGCCGAGCCGATCTACCGGCGCTGCCTGGCGATCCGCGAAAAGGCCCTCGGCGCCGACCACCCCGACGTCGCCGGGAGCCTCAACGACCTGGCGCAACTCCTTGAGGCGACGGGCAAGCCCGCCAAGGCCGAGCCCCTCTTGGTCCGCGCCCTGGCGATCCGCGAGAAGGCCCTCGGCTCCGACCACCCCGACGTGGCCACCAGCCTGAACAACCTCGCGCACTTCTACTTCGAGGCGGGCGACTTCGCCAAGGCCGAGCCGCCCCTGCGCCGCGCCGCCGCGATCCAGGAGGCGAAGCTCGGACCCGACCACCCGGACGTGGCCAGCAGCCTGAACAACCTCGCGACCCTGTACGTCTCGATGGGCCAGTACGAGAAGGCGGAGCCCCTCTTCAATCGCGGCCTGGCGATCCGCGAGAAGAAGCTCGGCCCCGACCACCCCGACGTCGCCGGGAGCCTCAACGAGCTGGCGCGACTCTTTGAGGCGACGGGCAAGCCCGCCAAGGCCGAGCCCCTCTTGGTCCGCGCCCTGGCGATCCACGAGAAGGCCCTCGGCCCCGACCACCCCGATGTGGCCAACAGCCTGATCAACCTGGCGCAACTGTACGAAACCTTGGCCCTGTACGCGAAGGCCGAGCCGCTCCTGCGCCGCGCGCTGACGATTCAAGAAGGAAGGTTCGGCCCGGATCACCCGGCCGTGGCGAAGAGCCTGACCGACCTGGCGAAGCTCTACATCTTCTGGAAGGGCGATGCCGTCAAGGCGGAGCCGCTCCTCCAACGCGCCCTGGCGATCCAGGAGGCGGGCCGCGGTCCGGATAGCCCCGCCGTCACCCACAGCCTGGACACCCTGGCGGGCGTCTATTCCCTGATGGGAAAGCACGCGTTGGCCGAGCCGATCGCCAGGCGCGTCCTGAACGCTCAGGAGGCCAGGCTCGGCGCCGACCATCCCTCGGTGGCGAGTTCCGCGGCGAACCTGGGCTCGATCTACGAGCACATGGGGCGGCCCGAGCAGGCCGAGCCGCTGTATCGGCGCGCCCTGGCGATCCGCGTGAAGACGCTCGGAACGGACCACCCCGACGTGGCCAAGAGCCTGGCCCTGATGGCGGGGTTGCTCGCCGGCAGGGGCCGCTGGGCCGAGGCGGCCGACGACCTTGACCGCGAGCGCCGAATCCTCCGGCAATACATCGCGAGGATATTGCCCGAGCTTTCCGAGGCCGATCAGCTCGCGTTTCTCGGGGACAACGACCGGAGCTACCTCGAAGCCGGCCTGACGCTGGCCCTGGCCCGGCGCGACGACCCCGGGATGGCCGACCGCTCGGCCGCATGGGTCCTCAACGGCAAGGCCGTCGCCCAGCAGGCCCTGGCCCAGCGCGCCCTGCTGGCCCGCGACGCCGCCGACCCCGCCGCGGCGGCCCTGGTCAAGGAACTGACCGCCGTCCGCGGCCGGCTGGGCCGGCTGACCAACGACCCCCCGGAGCCCGGGGTGGACGCCGAGCACCGCAAGGAGCTGGGACGCCTGGTCGAGCAGGAGCGCACCCTGTCCGTCAAGCTCGGCAGGGCCACGGGCCGCCCCTCGCGAACCGACCCCTGGGTCGAAATTGCCGAGGTCCGCAACGCCATCCCCGCCGACGCCGTGCTCGTCGAGGTCGCCCGGTTCGACGTCGCGGACTTCGCGAGCCTGGAGATTGCGCGCTTCTGGAAGCCCGCGCGGTATGCGGCCTGGATCATCCCGCCGGCGGGCCAGGGCGATGTCCGCATCGTCGACCTGGGCGAAGCCCGACCGATCGACGAGGCCGTTTCCGAGGTCCGCGAGGCGATTCAGGCCGGCCCGGACGCGGTCCGCACCCGCGGCGAGCCCGAAGCCGAGGAAGCGCTGCGAGCGCCGATGGACGCACTCGCCGCGTTGATCCTCAAACCCTTGCTCCCCCACATTCGGGAGTCGAAACGCTGGCTGCTCAGCCCCGATGCCGCGCTCTGGCTGGTCCCCTGGGCCGCCCTGCCGTTGGGCGGGGGCCGCTTCGCGTTGGAAGATCACGAGATCCGCTACCTGGTCAGCGGCCGGGACCTGGCGACGGCCGCCGTGGGAAGGCCCGCGGGCAAGGCGCTGATGATGGCCGACCCCGATTATGACCTCGACCCCAAGGCGGCCCGCGACGGCGCCCGCAAGATCTTGCACCGCCAGGCCGAGACCCTGGAGGGCTTGCTCGCCCAGCGAGGCGCTTCCCGGTCGCTCAGCGGGGCGACGTTCCACCGTCTCCCCGGCACGGCGGCCGAGGCCAGGGACGTCGTCCCGTCGCTCCGGATCTTCGCCGGCTCGGAACCGTTGCTCTTCACCGGGCCCTCGGCGCTGGAGGCGGTCTTCAAGGCGTCCGCGAGCCCCAAGGTCGTCGTGCTGAGCACCCACGGCTTCTTCCTCGACACGCCCGAGGACCCGCCCTCCGACCGGCCCCGCCCTCCCTCCGGAGCGCCGTCGCCGGCGGCGGCGGAGAACCCATTGCTACGTTGCGGCCTGGCCCTGGCCGGCGCCAACCGTCGCGGGCAGGCCACCGGGCCTGGCGACGAGGACGGCGTCCTCACCGGCCTGGAAATCGCCGGGACCGACCTGCGGGGCACCGATCTGGTCGTCCTCTCCGCGTGCGAGACCGGCCTGGGCCGGGTCCACGTCGGCGAAGGGGTCGCCGGGCTCCGCCAGGCGTTCCAGCTCGCCGGCGCCAAGACCGTCGTGGCGACCCTCTGGAAGGTCCCCGACAAGCAGACGGCCCAGCAGATGGCCGCGTTCTTCAACCGCCTTGCCGCGGGCGACAGCCGCGCCCGGGCCCTGAGGGCCGCGCAACTCGCGCAGATCGAGGCCCGCCGCAAGCGGGACGGCGCGGCCCATCCCTACTACTGGGCCGCCTTCACCTTGACCGGAACCGATGAGAAAGACAGGGGGCATTGAGATGACGATGCGACGTTGCGTTTCCGTCGCGGTCGCCGGGCTGCTGGCCATGGCCGCGGTCGCGAGCCCGCCCTCGGCGCCGGCCGCACCCGCCGCGGAGCTAGCCGCCAGGGCTCGCGAGATCCTCAAGGCCCGCTGCTTCGAGTGCCACGGCCAGAACCCCCGCAAGATCAGCGGCGACCTGAAGGTCCTGGACAACGGCCAGCTCCTGGAGCCGGAGCGCGGCCTCGTCGTGCCCAAGGCCCCCGACGATTCCCTCTTGATCAAGCAGGTCGAGGAGGAGGCGATGCCCCCCGGCAGGCGCCCCAAGCTCCCCGAGGCCGAGCGCAAGGCCCTGCGCGATTGGGTCGTTGCCGGCGCACCGCCGCTGCCCAACGCGCCGGTGGACCCCGGCTCCTCGATCCCCAGGCCCACCACACCCACGGCCACGGCCGTCGTTGGCTTGCCCGCGAGGGCCAAGGAGGTCTTCCGCGTCCACTGCCTCGGCTGCCACGGCGGCGGCGGCAAGGTCAACGGCGGCGTCAAGATCCTCGACCGCGACCTGCTCCTCAGGAAGGCCAAGGTCGTTCCCGGCAGCGCCGAGGACTCGCTCCTCTTCCAGCTCCTCACCGCGACGGACGAGTCGGCCATGCCGCCCGGCGGCCAGCCCCGCCTCGGCGGCGAGGAGATCGAGGTCGTGCGCGCCTGGATCGTTGAAGGCGCCAAGCCGTTCCCCGCCGACGTCGACGCGCCGGCCGGGGCGGGGGTGGACCCCGCGCTGGCCAAGCTCGTCGGCGTTGACTATGTTCTCAAGGCGATCCTCAAGGACGTCCGCGCGCTCAAGGTCGACGACCGGCCCTTCGCCCGCTACTTCAGCGTCAACCACCTCCTGACCGGCGGCGCGACGCGCGACGAGCTGGACCTCCAGCGCGAGGCCCTGGCCAAGGCGATCAACCACCTGAGCCGCGAGGCCGCCGTCGTCCGCCCCGAGCCCATCGAGCCCTCGGCGACCGTGTTCCGCGTCGACCTCCGCGCCCTGGGCTGGGACACGCGGCCCTTCGAGGTCGTCCGCGACGGCAAGGCCGCGGGCAAGGGCCGGCCCGACCTGTTCGACCTGGCGCTGCTGGAATACCCCTACGGCGTGACCTTCGAGTCGTCGGAGACCTTCGACGCGCTCGCCGACGAGTTCCTCAGGCCCGCGGGCCAGGTGCGCCCGGTGCCGTATGTGCGGGCCGACTGGTTCGTCAGCACCGCCACGCAGCCGCCGCTCTACGAGGACTTCCTCCGCCTTCCCCCTTCCCTGAAGGACCTGGAAGCCCGGCTGGGTGTCGACTCGCAGGCCGACCTCGACCACGGCAAGGCGCTCCGCGCCGGCATGGCCGTCTCGGGTGTCTCGCGCAACAACCGTGTCGTCGAGCGGCACCCCGCGGCGCACGGGGCCTACTGGAAGAGCTACGACTTCCGGTCGAGCAAGGGGGACGAAAACATCTTCAAGGACCCGGCGGACCTGCACCCGGCCGGCGGCGAGATGATCTTCAACCTGCCCAACGGCCTCCAGGGCTACATCCTGGCCAACGGCGCCGGCGGGCGCCTGGATGCCGCGCCGACGGAGATCGTCACCGACAAGTTCTCCGAGGACAAGACGGTGCGCAACGGCCTGGCCTGCATGCGGTGCCACGACGCCGGGATGAAGGACTTCGCCGACGCGGTCCGCCCGGCCGTCGAGGCATCGCCCGGCAGCCCCGGCTTCGACCGCCGGCTGGTGCTGCGGCTCTACCCGGCGCAGGCCGAGATGGATATCCTGCTCAAGAGCGACACCCGGCGGTTCGGCGACGCGATGGCGAAGGTGCTGGGTAAACCCCAGGCCCGCGAGCCCCTGATCCCCGTCACCCGACGGTTCCTCGATTCCCCGCTGCCGCTCTCGGCCGCCGGCGCCGAACTCGGCCTGGCCGACCCCACCGAGCTGCGCCAGGCCTTCCGGTCGCGGGAGTTCACCTCCCTGGGCCTGGCTCCCCTGATCTCCGGCGGGGCGGTCCGCCGCGACATGTGGGAGGATTACTTCGACCGCGTCGTCCGCCACCTCGGCCTGGGCGTCCCCCTGCTCCCGCTGGACGCCCTGGCGCGCCCGGATTTCCGCCCGGACCCTTCCGGCATCGACGTGGCGCTGGGGACCAACGGCAAGAACAACGTCTTCGCCCCCGGCGACGAGCTGGTTCTTACGGTGAAGAACCCCACGAAGGGCGAGCTGTTCGTCGAGCTGATCGGCACCGGCGGCGAGGGCCGCAAGGTGATCCTGACCCCCACGACCACCCGGATCAAGCCCGGCGGGGTCTTCCGATTTCCCTCGGAGGGGGCCATCAAGGTCCGCGGCGGCCTGGGCAAGGAGCGCGTCACCGTCTTCGCGTGTGACGCCCCGTTCCCCGCGGGCGAACTCCTGCGGGGCGTGGATGTCGCCGACCGGGTCGTCCACCCGTTCTACCGCGACGCCAAGGCCCGTGCCAGGGCGTTCGACCCCTCCCGACTCGTCAAGAAGACCATCGAGATCGAGACGCGCTGAGCCTGGCCCGGGCGGATTGCGCCTGTTACCATGCGCGGCCGTCGCGCCGGCGACAATCGAGATCAACGGCGGCCGAGTCCGGGCAACTTCCCATGAAAACCGACGCGATCCGCGGACTGCGGGAGAAGCTCGACGCGGGCGCCGCGGTGTTTGGGCTCTGGGTGACGCTGGAATCGGCCAGCGTCTCGGAGATGGCGGTCGCCCTGGGGCTGGACTGGATCGTCATCGACGCCGAGCACGGCCACCTTGACTGGAAGGAGGTTCTGGAACACGTCCGGGCGACGGTCCGCAGCGACACCGTGGCGCTGGTCCGGGTCGCGGCGCTGGACCGGGGGCTCATCAAGCGGGCGCTGGACGTCGGGGCGGATGGGGTGGTCATCCCCTGGATGGAGTCGGCCGCGCAGCTCCGCGAGGCCGTCGCCTTCGCGCACTATCCGCCCTCGGGAGGCCGGGGCATTGGCGCTGAGCGGGCGACGGGTTGGGGGGAGTGCCTGGCCGAGCACGCGGCCGTGGCCGACGATCACGTCCTGGTGGTGCCCATTATCGAGTCGGTCGCCGCCGTCGCCAACGTGGCGGAGATGTGCCAGGTCGACGGGGTGCAAATCTTCTTCTTCGGCCCGGCCGACTTTTCGGCCACCGCCGGATACCCGGGGCACTGGGAAGGGCCCGGGGTGGCCGGTCAACTGCTCGCCTTGAAGGACACGATCCGCGAGGCCGGGAAGCATTGCGGCCTGCTGGCGGCCGGCGTGGCGAACCTCGCCGAGCGCCACGACCAGGGCTTCCGCGTGATCGGCCTGGGGATCGATGGGAGCCTTCTGCTGCGCTCACTGCACGAGGCCCTCGCCGCCGTCGGCCGCGACCGCAAGGTCGATCCGAGCTTCCGGCCCGGTCCCCCCGCGCCGCTCAAACGGCCCCCGGAGGCGTTGAGGCCGGACCGCCCGGAGGTGCTGACGCCCGCGGGTTCCGGCCGCGCGATGGAGGTCGCGCCCGGCGTGCGCCTCGACTGCCAGGTCGGGACCCACGTCGGGGCGCGACGGCTCACCACGGGGATCGTCACGATCGACCCCGCGGCCGAATTGCCCTACCACACCCACACCTTCGGGGAGTCGATCACGCTCCTGGAAGGCGCGGCGTACTTCGAGGTGGAGGGCCGCCGCTATCACCTCGCGCCCCTGGACAACGTCGCCATCCCGCGCGGCCTCGCCCACGGCGCGCGGAACACGTCGCCCGACCGGCCGGCGATCCTGCACGTCGCCCTGGCGAGCGAGACGCCGTCGCGGACGCTCGTCGAGGCGCCCGCCACCCACGCGCTGATGCCCGAGGACGCGACCGGGATCGAGGGGTCCGAGCGCATCACCCGCTTCCGGTCCGCGAACCGCACCGAGGCCGGGCCGGGCACGAGGTTCATCGATTACTTCAACGAAACGCTGATGCCCGGGTTCGAGATGAGCGGCGGACACGGCCTGTTCCACCCCGGCGGCCGGCTGCCCGCCCACGTCCACGACTTCGACGAATCCATCTGCATCATCGAGGGCGACGCCACCTGTGTCGTCGAGGGCCGCCGCCACGCGATGCGGGACCGGGCGACCGCTTTGCAACCGCGCGGGCGGGTGCATTACTTCCTCAACGAGTCCGACGGCCCGATGGCCATGATCTGGGTCTATGCCGGGCCGTCGCCGATCCGCATCGTCGTGGACGAGCGGTGCGCGACGGCCGAGGGGGACCCCTGGCGCGACGGAGGCTCGCGATGAGCACCCCAACGGGGCGGTTCCGGGTGGCCCTGACGGGCGACTTCTTCGGGGTCGACGGCGTCCCCCGATATCCCGACCTGGGCCTGTCCGTCTTCGAGGGCCACCCGCGGATCGAGTGCGTCCCCTTCCCCTGCCACCGTCCGCGCGTCGAGTCTGACCAGGTGGCCGATGCGCAAGGGGTGATCGTCCTGACGCCCGCGGTCACGGCGGAGTCGGTCTCGGTGAGCCGGAACCTCCTGGCCATCGGCCGGTTCGGCGTGGGCTATGATGCCGTCGACGTGGGGGCGTGTACCCTGGCCGACGTCGCCGTGTTCATCACCGCCGGGGCGGTCGATCGGTCGGTGGCGGAAGCGACCGTCGGCTGGATGATCGCGCTCTCGCACCACATGCGCATCAAGGACAGGCTCGTCCGCGACGGCCACTGGGACGAGCGGTCGAAGTACATGGGGCGCGAGCTGCGCGACCGCACCTTCGGCGCGATCGGGCTCGGCGGCATCGGCCGGGCGACCGTGGAACTCCTGCGAGGGTTCGGCATGAAGCCGCCCCTGGCGTTCGACCCCCACCTGAGCGCCGAGGACGCCGCAAGGGCGGGCGTGACGCTCGTCCCGCTCGACGATCTGCTGGGAGCCGCGGACTTCGTCTCGATCCACTGCCCCTTGACCGAACAAACGCGCTCGCTGATCGGCCGCCGCGAGCTGGCCCTGATGAAGCCCGACGCCTGCCTGATCAACACGGCCCGCGGCGGCATCGTCGACGAGGACGCGCTCCGCGAGGCGCTCGAAGGCCGCCGGATCGCCGGCGCGGCCCTTGACTGCTTCGCGGTCGAGCCGGTGACGGTCCCGCATCGCCTGGCGGGGCTCGACAACGTCTTGCTGGCGCCGCACTGCATCGCCTGGACGGAGGAACTGTTCCGCGACATCGGCCGCGCCGCCTGCGGTGGGATGCTCGACCTCTCGCTCGGCAAGCGGCCGCGCGGGGTCGTCAATCCCGAAGTCTTCGACCGGCCGGGCTTCCTGGAGAAGTGGGCGCGACTCACCTCCTCGACTTGAAGGGAAGGGCGACACCGATGGGCGGTCGGCTGGCAGGGCAGACGGCGTGGATCAGCGGGGCCGCCTCGGGCATCGGCGAGGCCACGGCCCATCTCTTCGCCGCGGAGGGGGCGGCCGTCGCGCTGGTCGACGTGCGGGCCGATCGCGGCGAGGCGGTACGCGCCGCCATTGAGGGCTCGGGCGGCCGTGCCTGCTTCCAACGGGGCGACGTGGCCCGCGAGGACGACGTGCGAGGCTCGATCGCGGCGACGGTCGAGCGGTTCGGCGGCCTGCAAATCCTCGTGAACTGCGCGGGCCTGGTCCACGTCGGTCGCCTGCACGAGTACGGCGGTGACGACTGGGACCGGCTCATGGGGGTGAACCTCAAGAGCATCTTCTTCGCCGTCAAGCACGGCCTGGAGCCCCTCCGCCGGAACGCGCGCAGTTATGTGGTGAATGTCGGCTCGATCAGCAGCTTCGTCGGCCAGGCGGCGACCCCGGCTTATACGGCCTCCAAGTTCGCCGTGCTGGGATTGAGCCGCTCCATCGCGCTGGACTATGCCTCGGTCGGCCTGCGCTGCAACTGCGTCTGCCCCGGCATCACCGACACCCCCATGCTCCGCGAGCACCTGAACACGGCGGCGGACGCCGATGCGATGCTGGCCAGGCGCCTCCGGCGCGTGCCGATGGGCATGGCCCTGGCGCCGGCGGAAATCGCCCGGTCGATCCTGTACCTGTCCTGCGAGGATTCCGCGGGGATCACCGGGACCTCGCTGGTGGTCGACGGCGGCTACCTGGCCGCCGCGGAGTGGGACGCCGATTGACCGGGGCCCGGACCGGAGCCTTTTCCGATGGACTTCAAGCTGGCCTGCGCGGACTTCACGTTCCCCCTGCTGCCCCACGACCAGGTTCTGGACCTGATCGCCATGCTGGGTTTCGACGGCGTGGACATCGGCCTCTTCGAGGGGCGGTCGCACCTCTGGCCGTCGGGCGTTTTCCCGCGCCTGGGCGAGGCCGCGCGGGAGCTCGCCCGCAAGCTCGGCGACCGGGGCCTCGAACCCGCCGATATCTTCCTCCAGACGGCGCCGGATTTCGAATCGGTCGCGCCGAACCACCCCGACGCGGCCCGACGCCGGCAGGCTCGCGACCTGTTCGCCCGCGCCGTCGAGTTCGCGGCCGAGTGCGGCTGTCGGCACGTCTCGGCGCTGCCGGGCGTCCACTTCGAGGGCGTTCCCGAGGCTGATTCCCTCGCCCGCTGCCACGACGAGCTGGCCTGGCGTTGCGAGACCGCCCGCGACCGGGGGATCACCTTCGCCGTCGAGGCCCACGTCGGCTCGATCGCGCCAACGCCCGCACTGGCCGGCGATCTCGTCCGGGCGGTCCCCGGGCTGAGCCTGACGCTCGATTATACCCACTTCACCCGGGGCGGCGTCCCCGACGCCGAGGTGGAGCCCCTGATCGCCCTTGCCAGCCACTTCCACGCTCGAGGCGCTCGCGAAGGCCGCCTTCAGGCCGCGTTCACGGAGAACACGATCGACTACGGCCGCATCCTCGACGTGATGCGCCAGACGGGGTATCGCGGCTACGTCGGCGTGGAATACGTCTGGATCGACTGGGAGCACTGCAACGAGGTGGATAACCTGTCGGAGACCCTCCTGATGCGTGACGCCCTCCGCGCCCATTGAGCCTCTGCCCGACCGACGCGGCGCGACGCCCCCGCGGGCGATCGCGGGTTGGGTTATCATGGAGACGCGGGCGGAACGCTTCCGAGGGAAGGGGGCTGCGATGGAACCGACGCGAACGCATCATCATCGGTGGGGCCTGTCGCGGCGGGAAATGTTCCGCGCCGGGGGGCTCGGCCTCTTCGGCCTGGGCCTGGCCGACGTGCTGAGGGGAACGGCTCGCGCCGACGCGGCGCAAGGGGGAGGGCGAGGGCGAGGGCGGCCCCGGTCGGTGATCCTGGCGTTCTGCCCGGGGGCGCCCAGTCACATCGACACCTGGGACCCGAAGCCCGACGCCCCCGCGCAGATCCGCGGCGAATTCGCGACGATCGCCGCCAGGACGCCGGGGCTGCGGCTCTCGGAGCACCTGCCGAGCCTGGCGGCGCTCTCGGAGCGGTTCTCGCTGATTCGCTGTATGACCCACGGCGAGCGCGAACACGAGCCGGGCAGCCACGCGATGCTCGCCGGCCTGCCCAAGGCCCCTCCGGGCGCCACCGAGCGCGCCAACCGGGCGACCGACTGGCCGAACCTCGGCTCCGTCCTGGCCTACGCCCGACCCGGCCCGGCCGACCTCCCTCCGGCGGTCGTCCTGCCGACGAAGCTGACCTTCGGCGGCTACTCCTTCCCCGGGCAGGACGCCGGGTTCCTCGGCCCCCAATACGACCCCTGGCACCTGGAGGGCGACCCGGTCGACCCCGGCTTCCGGCCCCCCGCGCTCGGGCTGCCCGAGGGCCTGAGCCTCGCGCGCCTCGGCCTGCGGGACGACCTCCTGGCGCAGGTGGAATCCGGTCGGCGCAACCTTGACCTTGACCTCGACCTCGACGGCCGGACGGCCCGCCTCGACGGCTTCCGTCGCAAGGCCATGTCGCTGCTGGCCTCGCCCCGGACCCGCGACGCCTTCGACCTCGACCGCGAGGACCCGAAGCTGCGCGACCGTTACGGCCGCCACCTGATGGGCCAGGGGCTGCTGCTGGCTCGCCGGCTGGTCGAGGCGGGCGTGGGCCTCGTGCAGGTCAACCTCGGCGTCATGAACCACTGGGACACCCACAACGACAACTTCGCGACCCTCAAGAACACCCTCCTTCCCCCCTTCGACCGCGGCGTCTCCGCCCTGATCGAGGACCTGCACGCCCGCGGCCTGACCGACGATGTCCTGCTGATCGTGACCGGCGAGTTCGGCCGCACCCCGCGCGTGGGCCAGAAGACGACGGTCGCCAACGCCACCAGCTCCGGTCGCGACCACTGGGGGGGCGTGTTCACCACCCTCGTCAGCGGCGGCGGCACGAATCCCGGCCTTGTTCTGGGCGCCTCCGACAAGATTGGCGCCTATCCGGCTTCCGTCGGCTATACCCCCGCCGACCTCGCCGCCACCGTGTATCGTCAGGTCGGCATTGACCCCGAGCAGGAGGTCCGCGACATGCTCGGCCGTCCCTTCCGCCTCAACAGCGGCACCGCCATCGCCCCGCTGCTGGCCTGAGGGCGCGTCGCGACTCGACGAGTCCGCCGCCTCAACTCCAGGGCCGGGCGTCGTCGGGGGCCTCCCAGCCGGGGATCGGGGCTTGCAAGGGGTCGTCGATCCAGAGGAACCGGCCGTTCTGGCGGCCACCTTCCTCGCCGGTCAGGCGCAGCACCAGGTCCGCCGCCTTGCAAGGGTCGTCGCCGCCGGTGGCCTCGACCCACTCGACCCACTTGCGGTATCCCTCGGCCTCGGGGCCCATCCGCCGGGCGCGATCACGGATATCGGCCCACATCTCCGTCTTCACGTCGCCGGGGTGGATCACGTTGGCGGTGACGCCGGTGCCGGCCACCTCCGCCGCCAGGTGCCGCGTCAACTGGTTCAAGGCCACCTTGCTCGTCGCGTAGGCGCTGTTGAGCGGCCCGGGCGGGTGCAGCGAGGCGGCCGAGGAGAAGTTCACGATCCGGCCCCACCCCCGCTCGACCATCGGGCCGAGGAACGCGCGACACGTCAGGTACGGCCCGACGAGGTTGGTCGTGAGGGTGTCCAGCCACGCCTTCGGTTCGCCGTCCTTGATGAGCTGGATCGGCCCGAAGACGCCCGCCGCGTTGATCAGGATCGAGACCGGCCCCAGGTCCCGCTCGACGGCCCGAGCCATCGCCTCCACGGCGTCGGGGTCGCCGACATCGGTGGGGAAGGCCCGCGCGTGGCCGCCCTCTTCCTCGACCAGGAGCCGGGTCGCGCGCAAGGCTGCTTCCCCACGCGACACCAGGGCCACCCGGTCGCCGCGACGGGCCAGCGCCACCGCAACGACCCGGCCCAGCCCCCTCCCGGCGCCGGTGACCACCGCCACGCGCCCCGGCGTGACAGGACTCGCGGCGCTCAAGGGCTCGCCTCGCTCCCCGGCTCTCCGGTTCCGGTCCCGGTCCCGGTCTGGAGGTGGAAGATCTCCAGTAGCTCGCCGGAGTCCACCGTCATGTCCGGCTTGAGGTGCATGAGCGGCTCCATGACCTGCGCCCACTCGCGGTGGATCGGCGAGTGCCACAGGCGGTCCCAGGCGCCGGCGTCGCGGATCTCGGAGAACAGGAACAGATCGTCGCCGCGACGGAAGGTCGTGATCGACCCGATGCCGCTGCGCTCGATCTCCGCCACGAGTTCCGGCCAGACGGCGTCGTGGTGCCGCTTGTACTCCTCGAACGCCCCTGGCTTGAGCCGCATGGTGAAGGCGCGACGGATCATCTTGGGAATCCCCCTCCAGGTCTCTGGCCGATCGGGCCGGGCGCAGTGTAACGGATACCGCGCGAGGGGGAAGGGGCTCGCGGACGCCGATTCGGGGAGGACGACGGGCCATCTCGGGGCGGTCGAGGAACTGGCCTGTTGGCGGCCCGCGGATTACCCTGGAGGACGCGACACCAACCCCGGCCCGGTTCTTCCCGAGGGGGAGGCCGGTGCGCCCAGCCGAATTGAGGGACGCCATGAGCTTGAGCGACCTCGGGCCCGATCAGATCGCGGAGCGCCTCTACCCCCGAAGCGCCGTCTTGCCCGTGCTGCCGGACCCGCAATCGTTGGCTGATCACCACGTCGCGGAATTCGAGCGCCAGGGCGTCCTCGCCGTCGCGGGTGTCTTCACGACGGAGGAGCTGGAGGCGGCCAGGGCCGGGCTGAGGCATCTGATCGCCGGGGGGTGCCCCGACTTCCGGGGCCTCCAGCTCGAAGACGCCGCGCAGGGCCTCGACCTCACCCCGGAGGAGCGCGAGTCGTACGTCCGGAAGCTGTTCGACTTCACGCCTTCCGATGGGCGGCTGAAGGCGATGGCGGAGAAGCCGTCGTTCCTCGCGATCGTCGAGCGGCTCGTCGGGTCCGAGGTCGCGATCAGCCAGGAGATGGCCCTGCTGAAGCCGCCGCGGATCGGCCGCGAGAAGCCTTGGCACCAGGACTCGGCCTATTTCCTGTTCGACCCGCCCGGAGGGGTTCTGGGCACCTGGATCGCGCTGGACGAGGCGACGCCGGAGAACGGCTGCATGCACGTCATCCCGGGCAGCCACCTCGGCGGGCCCAGGCCCCACTACCACGACCGCGATTGCCAGCTCGCCGACGAGGACGTGGAGGTGGACCGCGGAGTCATGGTCCCCCTGGCGCCTGGGGGAGTCCTGTTCTTCGGCGGCCTGCTGCACCACGGCACGCCGCCCAACCGTTCCCCCTCGCGTCGTTGGGCGTTGCAGTTCCACTATGCCTCGGTCCACTGCCAGAAGGCGGACCCCCTCCAGCACCGTTCCGTCTTCGTCGACCGGCAGGGCGACGCCAGTTGCACGGGCCACCTGACCGGGCGGCCGGCGCGACCCGTCTCGCGGAAGCCGGGATGAGCCGAAACGCCTGCGGCCGAGGGCTTGCAATGGCTGGCCGCCCCCTCCATCCTGTCCTGGGAGGCGTGCTGGCGCGTCCTCCCTTCCTTTGAACTGCCCGAACGGGTCACCGGGGCCACTGCGATGGAACACGTCCCAGCTTCCCAGGCCGGAGAACCGACTCCCCGGCCCAATCGTCGCCAGTTCGTCCGCACAGTGGCCGGCTCGGCCGCTGGGGTCTTGGGAGTGCCGGCGATCCTCCGGGGCCGCAACCTGAACGAGCGCCTGAACATCGCCGCCATCGGCGTTGGCGGGCGTGGTGCGTCCAACCTGGAGGGGGTCGCTTCCGAGAACATCGTTGCGCTGTGCGACGTGTTCGAGCCGGCGCTGGAACGCGCCGCCGCGGGCCATCCGCACGCCCGCCGCTGCCGCGACTTCCGACGGCTCTTCGACCATGCCGGCGAGTTCGACGCGGTGGTCGTCAGCACCACCGAGCACACCCACGCCTTCGCCACCCTGCCGGCCTTGCAACTGGGCAAGCACGTCTACTGCGAGAAGCCGCTGACGCACGACGTCTGGGAGGCCCGCGTCATCCGCCAGGCCGCCGCCAAGGCCAAGGTGGCGACCCAGATGGGGACGCAGATCCATGCCGGCGACAACTACCGACGCGTCGTCGAGCTGATCCGCGCCAACGCCATTGGCCCGGTGCGCGAGTGCCACGTCTGGGTCGGCCGCGCCTGGGGCCGGCAGTCCGAGGCCGATGCGGCGAAGTACGGGGACATCGTCGCCGTGCGGGAACGCCCCGCCGACGCCTCGCCGGTGCCCAGCGGGTTGGACTGGGACCTCTGGCTCGGCCCGGCTCCCGAGCGGCCCTACCACGAGGTCTACTTCCCCGGGCCGAAATGGTATCGCTGGTGGGACTTCGGCAACGGCACCATGAGCGACCTGGGAAGCCACTGGATCGACCTGCCCTTCTGGGCCTTGGGGCTCCGGGCCCCGCGAACGGTCGCGGCGTCAGGCCCCCCGGCGCACCCGGAGATCGCCCCGGCCTCGATGCAAGTCGCCTACGAATACGGTCCCCGCGACGACATGCCCGCGGTGCAACTGACCTGGTATCAGGGGGAAGCCAAGCCCGAGCCGTGGAAGGCCGGCACGATCCCGCGCTGGGACAGCGGCGTGCTGTTCGTCGGCGACAAGGGGCTGCTCCTGTCCGACTACGGCAAGCACCTGCTGCTGCCCGAGGACCGGTTCCGCGAGTATCGCCGGCCCGAGCCCACGATCTCCGCGTCGATCGGCCACCATGCCGAGTGGATCCGGGCCTGCAAGACCGGGTCGCCGACCACCTGCCACTTCGAGTACGCCGGCTGGCTGACCGAGGCGAACCACCTGGGCAACGTCGCCTTTCGCGCCGGCAAGCCCCTGGAATGGGACGCCGAGGCCCTCCGCGCCCCCAACGCACCCGAGGCCGAGCCGTTCCTCCGCCGCGACTACCGCAAGGGCTGGACGCTGGCTTGAGCGTTCCAACCCGGGAGGAGCGGCTCGCCGTTCCCGGCCGCATTCCGCCCGAATTCCGGGGCGACCTGACGAAGCGCCGGGAAATCCGGGATCGCACTAGCGCCGTCCGCCCTATCATCGCGTGGACCCGCCGAAAATTCTCACGCGCAAGCATGGACGCGTTAAGAAGACAGCGCACGTGCGGCACTCTTTTCCTATGCCCGACAATCCGCCTTTGGACCCCCCTGAGCACGCCCAGGATTTCGCCGAGCGATGGGCGGATCGGCACGACCAACACGCCGCCGAGCGTATGGAACGCCTTGGCATCCCGCCGGAGCAGATCGGCACCAGCGACCACGCGAGCAGCGTGTCCTGGCGGGCGTTCTTCGCACGCGAGAGGGCGGGTGGCAATGTCACGGCGGATGGCCGGATCAACGTCGATTCCGGCGTGCTCAACCCCGACCTGCTGGCAGAAGCCTATGGTCAGGATGCGAGCCGAATCTAGGCAAATTCCCGTCTGCGCGACCGCATGGACGCAATCATTGTTCACAAAGAGGCTGAACATCGCGAACGCAGCCATGCGTCGGGATTGGCCTCTGGCCCGGCAACGGACAGGCCGGTCACCCACCAGACGAGGCGGATTCTCGCGGCGATGCGTGACGGCTGCGGAAGCTGGCGGGATGGAAGGGTCGGGGTTCAAGCTGCCTTGTGGACACAACTCCTTGGAAATGTCCCCGTTAGACGCCCCTGGGCGGCATCTGGCGGGGCCTGGAGTGAATGACCGGGCTGGGACTCGAACCCAGGACCAACGGATTAACGTACCTCATCGGCTTTCACCGACCCGCGCGGGCCAGGGGCCCTGGCGGTTGAAGTCTGGACTATCCCATCGCCATCGCAGGCGTGCCGCGTCTAGTCTCTGGGGCTGGTCCCGGCGATCCGCCGGGCCCTTGCCTGCTGATTGCCCAATCCCCCGCCTTTTCGACCGTCACGTCTGCCGTCGCCGGCTCTCGTTGTGGTGTCGGGGGCTCTCAGGGTGTCCCAGCATACTGCGGCATTCACTCGTCGCGGTTCGGTTTCTTCCCGCGCGAGGCTCCTATTGCTTCCCTCGTCGAAGTCCGTTGCTCTACCGACTGAGCTACCCGGTCAAGGCAGCGGGCAGGCGAACTACCCCCCCTTAGGATAAACTGAAGCGGTCGGTCCGTCCAGCCCCGACCCCGTCGGGTCGTGCCGTGGTGTTGCGACGGGAGGGCTCGAGGACGGGCCGTCGGGGGGTTGGCGAGGCCGGACCGAACCGTTGCCGGGCCGCGTCCCCCCCGGATCGACCGGTCGATTCAGACGGAGTCCTTGAGGGCCTTCAGCGGCTGCGCCTTGATGACGTTGCGGGCCGGCTTGGCCTTGATCGTCATCGGCTCCTTGGTGAAGGGGTTGATCCCCTGCTTGGCCTTGGTCGCCGGCTTGCGGACGACCTTCAGCTTCAGCAGGCCGGGGATCACGAAGAGGCCGGGGCCCTTCTTGCCCAGCTCCTTGTTGATCAGGTCGCCCATGGCGCCAAAGACGCTGGCGATGTCCTTCTTGCTGAGCCCGGTCTTGTCGGCCAAGAGGCCGTAGATCTCGGCCTTGGTGACCGACTTCAAGCGGGACGCGGCGGCCTTATCGGCCACAGCGGCGGGGGTGGTCGCGGGTGCCGGAACCGACGTGGACGCGGACACGGGGGCCGACTTGGCGGGAGCACTCGGGCTCTTGGCGGCGGATTTCTTGGCCATGGGGCGACAGCCTCCTCGTGCGGGTCGAACCCGCGCGTGTGGACCGAACCGAACCGGCCGGCCGACCCCCTCGTTGGAGGCTCTGACCGGGGCTCCTGCCGAACGTGATCGACGCGGATGACGAAAACATACAGGAAAATCCGGGCATTATCAGCAGGAACCCCAAGTTTTCCCGAGATTTCCGGCTTTTTTCCGCGTCACGCTCTCGGCATCCTCGCCGTCCGGCCTCGCGCTGGTTCGCCCGACATCGCGCTGTTGCCCCGGTTTCTCCGGGGAAAACGCCCGTTCTAGCGCGGACGGACCCGCGGCTTCGGGTCGAACCGCATCAGGAATCGGCCGGTCGCCGAGACCATCGACACGGCGAAGCCCGCACCCGCGAACGCCTCGGCACTGCGGACGGCCAGCGTGAAGTCGTTGAAGGCCCGGTGCATGTAGGGGTCGCCGGCGCTGATCCGCAGCAGGATCGTCGGGCTCGTTGAGCGCTGGACACTGGTCATCGTGTTCCGCTCCGTATCCGCGGGCGGCAAGGAGGGGCCGCACTCTTCCAAGGGTAGGCCATGGCCGCGAGGGGGGGATCGCGAAATCGGCAAGCGTTGACGGCCGGGGAATCAGTCGCCCGCGGCCTTCGAGGTCTGCCTTCGCCGGTCGGCGACGCCGACACGACGGCCGGTCTTGAGGTCGACGACAAGGGTGTGGGCATCGCCCTGTGGGCCCGTGATCCTGCACACGTGGCCGAGGGCCGTGAGCGCCTCGCGGGTCGGGGCTGGCCAGGATTCCCCTTCCAGACTCAGGATGTCCGGCATCCAGGGGTGATGCAGCCGGGGGGCGTCGACCGCGGATCGGGCGTCGAGGCCGAATTCCAGCAGGTTCAGCAGCACGCACACCGTCGTACTCGGGATGGTACGGCCCCCGGGCGATCCCGTGACGACCCGGACCTTCCCCCCTTGCAGGACGAGCGTCGGCGCCATCGAGCTGAGCATCCGCTTGCGGGGCGCGATCCGGTTGGCCGGCGTGCCGACCCGCCCTTTGGTGTCGGTGAGGCCCGGCACGAGGTTGAAGTCGCCCATCTCGTTGTTCAGCAGGAACCCGCACCCCGCGACCACGGCCTTGCTGCCGTAGCCCTGCTCCAGCGTGTACGTCAGGGCCACCGCGTTCCCCTGGCCGTCGATGGTCGAGAGGTGCGTCGTCCGCGACCCTTCCGCCCCCTCGATCCCGAAGGGGGCCAGCGCAGCGCTCGGGGTCGCGCGGCGGTCGTCGATGGTCCTCGCCAGCTCGTCCGCCGCGCGCTTCGAGACCAGCTCCGCGACGGGGACCTCGACGAAGTCGGGGTCGGCCACGGCCGTCGCCCGGGTGAGGAAGCCTCGCCGCAGCGCCTCGGCGACGCGGTGGATCGTCCTCGGGGACTTCGGCCCGTCGGCCTTCAGGTCGAAGCGTTCGAGGATGTTCAAGGACTGGGCCACCACGATTCCCCCCGAGGAAGGGGGCCCCATGCCGTAGATGTCCATGCCCTTGTAGGTCGTGTGGACGGGAGGCCGGAGGATCGCGCGGTAGTGGCGCAGGTCCTCCGCCGAGATCAGGCCCCCGCCGGCCTGCATGGCGGTGAGGATCGCACGGGCGGTGCGGCCCCGGTAGAAGTCGTCGGGCCCCTCGGCGGCGATCCGGTCGAACGTCTCGGCCAGGTCGCGCTGGAGGAGCAGGTCGCCGGCTTGCCAGGGATGGCCGTCGGGCTTGCGGTAGGCCGCGACCGACGCGGGGAAATCGGCGAGCCGCCCGGCATCGGGGCCGAGGTCCTCGACGACTCCGGTTCTCTGCCCTTGGAAGAGCTGCGCGTTGAGCGAGCCGGCCAGGGTTTCGGAGACCGGGAACCCCTCGCGGGCGAGCGTCGCGGCCGGGCGGACGAGGTCGGCCCATGCGGCCTGGCCCCAGCGTTCATGGGCCATTGCCAGGCCGCGCACGGTCCCGGGCACCCCCGCGGCCCTCGGGCCGGCGCGATGTCGGGGCGTCGGGAGGCCGTCGGGGCCGAGGTACATGCGCTCCTCGGCAGCGGCCGGGGCAGACTCGCGGAAGTCGACGGTGACGACCTCGCCCTGGTCGGCCAGGAAGGCGACAAGGAACCCGCCGCCCCCGAGGTTCCCCGCCGAGGGGTGCGTCACCGCGAGGGCGAAGGCGGTCGCCACCGCCGCGTCGACGGCGTTCCCCCCGCGTCGCAACACGTCCCGGCCAACCTCCGAGGCGTGGGCCTCCTGAGAAACGACCGCGTGCCTCGCGAACTCCTCGGCGGCGACGGCCTCGGCGGCCTTGGATGTCGTCGGGGTCGCGGCGAAGCCCAGCAGCAGGCCGACCAGGGGGCCGGCGACGCCGCGCCCGATCCGGGTCAGGCGGAGGGAAGTCGGCCGGTGTCCCGACCCCGTTGGCTCGTGCATGAGGGACGCTCCCAGGAGTTTGAGGACGGGGGGGCCGCGCGTTTCACCTCACCCGCCCGTGAAAAACTCGGGAGGCACGGGAGGGTTTGCGCCGGAAATCCGGGGATTTCACGGAAAAAGCCCGCCCCTTCGGTGAAAGGGACGGGCTTGCGTCGATGCGGCGGAGGGTCGAGGCCGGGAACTCGGCCCGATCAGGCCTTGGCGGTCGCCTTCTCGGCCTGGGCCTTCTTGACGACCTCTTCCTGGAGGCGGGAAGGAAGGCGCTGGTACTTGAGGAACTCCATCGAGAAGCCCCCCTTGCCCTGCGTCATGCCGCGCAGGTCGTTGGAGTAGCCGAACATCTCCGAGAGCGGGACCTCGGCGGTGATGACCGCGAACTGGTCGCGGCCCTCGGTGCCCAGGATCACGCCGCGCTTGGAGGAGATGGCCCCGGTGACGGGCCCCTGGAATTCGGTCGGGGTCTCGACCTCGACCTTCATGATCGGCTCCAGCAGGACCGGGTCGGCCCGGCGGAAGGTCTCGCGGAAGCAGTCGCGGGCGCAGATCTGGAAGGCCATGTCGGAGGAGTCGACGTCGTGGTACTTGCCGTCGGTGAGCACCATCTTGACGCCCAACACCTCGTAGCCGGCCACCGGGCCCTTGTGCAAGGAGTCGCGGAAGCCCTTCTCGACCGAGGGAATGTACTCCGACGGGATGCGCCCGCCGGTGACTTCGTTCTCGAAGAGGAAGGGCTCAGGCGCGTCTTCCGGCAGGGGCTCCAGCGTCCCGACGATCTTGGCGTACTGGCCCGAGCCGCCGGTCTGCTTCTTGTGGGTGTAGTCGTACGCCGTGATCTTGGTCGGCGCCTCGCGGTAGCTGACCTTGGGCATGCCGACGTTGCAATCGACCTTGTACTCGCGGCGGATGCGCTCGACGTAGATCTCCAGGTGCAGCTCGCCCATGCCGGAGATGATCGTCTCGCTGGTTTCCTTGTCGACGTGGACGCGGAAGGTCGGGTCCTCACGCATGAAGCGGTTCAGAGCCTTGGAAAGCTTGTCCTGGTCGGCGCGCTTGATCGGGGTGATCGACAGGTCGATGACCGGCTCGGCGGCGTAGATGCTTTCCAGCGAGTAGTTGGTCCCCTCGTCGCAGTAGGTGTCGCCGGTGGCGCACTCGATGCCCATGACCGCGACGATGTCGCCAGCGGAGGCGAAGTCGATGTCTTCCTTCTCATCGGCGTGGACGCGGAGGATGCGGCTGACCCGCTCCTTCCTGCGCTTGCGCGAGTTGAAGTAGAACGTCCCCTTCTTGAGGGTGCCCTGGTAGATCCGCACGAAGGTGACCTGCCCGAACTGCTCCTCCACGAGCTTGAAGGCCATCGAGACCAGCTCGGCATCGGGGTCGGCGGCCAGGGGGACCTCGGCCATGCCGTTGTTGTTGTCCTTGGCCATGATCTGGCGGTCGAGCGGGCTAGGGAGGTAGGCCGCCACGGCGTCCAGCAGCAGTTGCACGCCCTTGTTCTTGTAGGCCGAGCCCACCAGGACCGGGCAGATCTGCTGGGCGACGGTCGCCTCGCGGATCGTCTGGCGGATCAGGTCCAGGGGGACCTCCTGCTCCTCCAGCAGCAGCTCCATGATGCGGTCGGAGAACAGCGAGAGCGCTTCCAGCATCCCCTGCCGGGCGCGGTCGACGGCCTCGGTCAGGTGGGCCGGGATCGCGTCGCGGCGCACGTCCTCGCCCTTCTCACCGTCGAAGTAAACGGCCTCGCGGGTGATCAGGTCGATCACGCCCTCGAAGGTGGTCTCGCCGCCGATGGGGATTTGCAGGGGCACGGCGGTCAGGCCCAGCTTGGTTTCCAGCTGGGTGATGACGCTGTTGGGGTTCGCCCCGGTGCGGTCCATCTTGTTGATGAACGCCAGGCGGGGGACGCGGTAGCGCTTCATCTGGCGGTCGACGGTGATCGACTGCGACTGCACGCCGGCCACGGCGCACAGCACGAGCACGGCGCCGTCCAGGACGCGCAGGGAGCGCTCGACCTCCACGGTGAAGTCGACGTGGCCGGGCGTGTCGATGATGTTGACCTTGGTTTCACCCCACTGGACGGTGGTCGCGGCGGAGGTGATCGTGATGCCGCGCTCCTTCTCCAGCTCCATGTGGTCCATCTTCGCGCCTTCGCCCTTGACCTCCTTGATGACGTGGCTCTTCCCGGAATAGAAGAGGACGCGCTCCGTCAGCGTCGTCTTGCCGGAGTCGATGTGGGCGGAGATGCCGATGTTTCGGACGTTGCGGAGGTTTTCCATGGAGATGTACCGTCTTCTCGGGAAGGGCGAGTCGCCCTTCGGTTCGGTGGGGACCGGCCGGACTCGCGCGGGTCGGGGATCGCTCGACCCGTCAACACACGACGGGCCGAAGGTGAAGGTGTGGTTCGGGTCGAGCAACGGGTCGTCGGGGGGAGCCCACCCGGCAGACTCACCGGCGAGCGAGGTCGGATGATGGTGCTCCGCGCATGGTAGAGCCTGCATCGGCCCACACGTGGAAGCGCAATATCCTAGCAAACGCCGAACGCCCGTCAACCCCGCGGCGAGGAGCCTTCGGATTATACGCCAAGAGGTGTGCAAATCGTTCGGTTTCCCCCCCGTTTTCCCGGAATCTTCTTACCCTCGCGGCGAATTCCCCCCGGACCTCCCAAGAAATTGCTTGCCCGGTCGTGAAAGACGCGGCGGGTTGACGGGTACTATCCGTGGTCGGTTTGACACGGGCCACCGACGCGCGTTAGGCTGTCACCGACAAGTGTAGGACGAGGGTCGGGGCGATGGCGGGTGCAACGGAGAGGCGAGCCATGCGAAGGGAACGGCCATCGTCCTCGGGGCTCCGGCGTGGGCCGCACGACTGGCCCGCGGGCCTGAGGGTCCTGGTGCCGGGCCTGGCCCAGTGGGGCTGGCGGCAGCCGGAGCGGGCCCTGGTGCTTTTCGGCTCGTTCGCCTCGGCGCTGGGGGCCGGGCTGCTGGCCTGGGGGACGTGGGGCGGGCTGCTGTTGCTGGTTTTTGCCTTCGGGACGCACGTGACCTCCACGGCCGACGTGATCCGGCAGGGGGCGTTCCCGGGCTTCGGCAGGCTGGTGCCGTGGGCAACGGCCTCGGCGGGCCTGGGGCTGGGCTGCTATGCCCCGGCGCTGCTGTTGGCCACGGTGCTGGCCTGGCCGGGCGCGAGCGCCGGCGGGGGACCCGCGGCCGATGGCTACCTGGTCAATCGCTGGGCCTACGACCACCGCGAGCCGGTCGCCGGGCATTGGGCCTGGATCGACGCCGGCAACGGCCAGCCGCCGCGGGTGGCGCGGGTCCTGGCGGGGCCCGGGCAGGCGGTTTCCTGGACCGAGAACCGCATCCGCATCGACGGCAAGCCCCCGGCCTTCCCGGTCGCCGAGGCGGCGGGTCGTCCCTTCGAGGTGGCCTTCGAGGTGCCCGCCGGGTTCCTTCTGGTGTCCGACGGCGGGCCGCCCGCGGCGGGCGTCGAGGGGCTCCGGCTGGTCGCCCGCCGCGAGGTCGAGGGCCGGGCCTGGGCGCGGCTGTATCCGGTCTGGGACCGCCGCTTCCTGCCATAGGACCCGGGGGATGGCTCGACGAAACGGTTCGTGGCGGGCCAGGCTCGCGTGGCGGTCGGCGCCGCGATCCGTTATGCTTTTCGGGGTGCGTCGCCGCGTTTTCGCGCCCCTGGCGGGGCCGGCAAGGGAATCCTTCGGGAACCGGACATGGACCGCCTCTGGGCCCCTTGGCGGGCCCAATACATCCGGGAATCGGCCGCGAACCCGGCCCCGGTACCGGCCTCGGCGGCGGACGCGGGCTGCTTCCTGTGTCGGGGGCTGGCCGGCGACACCGACCGGGAAAACTTGCTCGCCTGGCGGCGGCCTGCGTCGGCGGTCTTCCTGAATCGGTATCCCTACAATAACGGTCACTTGCTCGTCGCGCCCCTGGTGCACCGGGGGACGCTGGCGGAGCTGCGGGGGGCCGACCTCACCGAGCCGCTGGAGACTGTCCGCCTGTTGATCGGGGTGCTGGATCGGATCTTCCGCCCGCAGGGATACAACGTGGGCCTGAACCTGGGCAAGTCCGCGGGCGCCGGTCTGCCCGGGCACCTGCACTGGCACATCGTCCCGCGCTGGGATGGGGATACGAACTTCATGCCCGTCCTGGGGCAAACCAAGGTAATTGTGGAAAGTCTCGACGCCTTTTATGATCGATTGGTCGAGGAATTGGCCCTGGAGGGCTGATCTCCGCCCGGCACCCGCCCGCTCTCCCGCCCATTCGGTCCGCCTGTCCGATCGTTTTCCTTGAGTCCCGTTGAGCCCAGGAGGCTCCTGGCGATGCTGTTGATCATCATCCGTGCCGTGTTCGTGCTGGTCGTCGCGAGCCTGGCCGCCCAGGCCGCGAAGGTCGCCGGCCTGCGCGAGCTGATGAATCCGGCGGTCGTCTTCCTCGGCGTGATGCTCACGGCGATCGTGGTCGTGCTGGTCGACCTGCTGACACCCCGCAAGCGCGTGCAGTCGATCTCGGCGGTCTACTTCGGCCTGATCGTGGGCCTGATCCTGAGCTTCGCCCTGAACCTGGCGATCGACCCGACCCTGAAGTGGCTGACGGTCCCCCCAGGCGAGGAGCTGGCGCAGTCGATCAAGCTGATGGTCCAGGTCATCATCTGCTATGTCTGCGTCAGCACGCTGCTCCAGACCAAGGACGACTTCCGGTTCATCATCCCTTACATGGAGTTCTCGCGCGAGGCCAAGGGGGCGAGGCCCCTGATCCTCGACACCTCGGTCATCATCGACGGCCGCATCGCCGACGTGGCCGAGACCCGCGTCATCGACCAACCCCTGGTCATCCCCCGGTTCATCCTCCAGGAACTTCAGGGGATCGCCGACAGCTCCGACAAGCTCAGGCGCAACCGCGGGCGCCGGGGGCTCGACATCTTGAACCGGCTCCAGAAGTCCGCCGGGGTCGAGGTCAAGATCCACGACGCCGAGGTCCCCGAGCTCGCCGGCATCCGCGAGGTCGATCAGCGCCTGGTGGTCCTGGCCAAGCACCTCGGCGGCAAGGTCGTGACCAACGACTACAACCTCAACAAGATCGCCCGCCTGCAAGGGGTCGAGGTCATCAACCTCAACGACCTGGCCAACGCGATGAAGCCGATCGTCCTGCCCGGCGAGGGCCTGACGGTCAAGCTCATCAAGCGTGGGGAGGAGGCCGGTCAGGGGATCGGCTACCTCGACGACGGGACCATGGTCGTCACCGAGCAGGGCGGCCATCGCCTGGGGGAAACCGTCCGCCTGACCGTCACCAGCGTCCTGCAAACCAGCGCCGGGAGGATGATCTTCGGCCGTGTCGATCCCGTCCCCGCGCCGGCCCCGACCAACCGCGCGTCCAGCACCACCGACCACCCGCACGAGAATCTCGGCAGGCCGGGGGCCTGAGAATCCCCGCCGGTCAACCGAGGTTCCCCGCAACGTCGTCGTCGTCGAGGCGGCCGTCATAGGGCAGCTTGCACCATCGGCAGACGAGCATGCGACCGCAGCCCTTGCAGAGGACTGGCACCTCGATGCGCGACAGAGCGGCATAGGCGTCGGGACTTTCGGGCTCGTAAAGGACGCCGCAGGCGTCGCACGTCAAGGGGCGTTCGCAGGACGTACAAGGGATCATCGCGACGGCCTCCCCTTCCGATCAGCGGGATTTCGCCAGAATCCGCGAAGGACCGGGCCCGGCGGGTCGATAACGGTTGTGCCACCGGGACGACCGGCCGAATTGCCGACCCACTTCCCAGAGCCGCACACCGCGTGCCCCAAGTTCGTCCGGATGTCCGATAGCACCGCTGAGCGGGGCCGGCGCCGGGGTCGTTCCCCCGTCGCCGGCCCCGCCGCGGTCGTGTCGATTCCTGGTCGCGGCTTCGCTCAGGGCTTGGCGGTCGTCGTCTTGAGCGTCGGGGGGGCGCCCGCGGGCGCGAGCCGGGGCGCGGGCGGGTGGTTGACGCGGTCGGAGGTCTTGGCGGCGTCGGCCTTGGGGAGGGCGGCGTCGGGGTCGGAGGTCAGCTTGACCTGGCCGTCGATGCGAGACTCGGGCAGCTTGTCCTCGTTGGCCTCTTGTTGCTGGCCCACGAGCTTGTTTTCGATGGCGGCCTTGTGGGTCATCTCGTTGTAGATCTTGGCCATCTCGTCCTTGAGCTTCGCCTCGTGAACGACCTCGGTGACGCGCTTCCTGACGGCGGGGTCCTTGGGGTCGACGGGGTGCTGGGGGTCCTGGGCCTCGCCCGGGTCCAGCGACTCGCGCTTGATGATGACCCAGGTGGTCTCGGAGACCTGGATCAGGCCGCTGATGTCGCCGTCCTTGGGCTTGTGCTTGGGGTCCTTGTCCTTGGGGTCGCCGTCCACGAGGTCGTGGAACGCGGCGTCGGACACGACCCGAGGCATGGCGTGCCGGCGCAAGGGCTCGCCCAGCAGGCCGCCCAGGGACTTGGTCCCCTGGTCGACGGAGCGGTTGTCGTCGCGGGCGATCCGCTCGAAGCGCTCGGGGTCCTTCTTGAGGGTTTCCCAGATGTCGCGGCCGTCGCGGGCCTTGTTGACGAGGATGATGCGGCAGCGCAGCTTCTCCCCGTAGGAGGTCGCGAACGCCTCCTGGTACTCCGCGTCGGTCACCACCACGCCGGGCTCGGCCAGCTTCCGCAGGGCCAGGGCCGGATAGATGATGTCGCGAGCATACTGCACCGGGCTGATTCCGCGCTCCTTGTGGAGCGTCCGCAGCCAGTTTTCGCGCGAGATCCCCGCCATCTGCTGGGCGACGCGCTCGATCTCCTCGTCGATCTCCGTCGGGGTGATCGTGAGGTTCTTGGCCTTGATCGCCTGGTCGATCAGCTTGCGGGCGATCATCGTTTCCAGGATCTCTTCCCCCTTGCGGACGATGCACTCGTCGGCAAGTTGCTGATACGTGATGGTCTCGCCATTGATCTTGGCGACCGCCTCGCCCGGGTTGGTCGGGACGACCACCGTCTGGAGTCGAGGCTCCCCGTCGTTCGCCCCCGGGGCGGGAGTCTTCGGCACGTTGACCGTGGCCTTGCCCGGCTTCGTCCCCCTGGTCTGCTGGGCCGACGCCACGCCGACCATCCCCGCCAGCAGGGTGGCCATCGCCAGTCCGAACCGCCCGCACGCCCGACCGCGACCCTTGCCCAACATCGTGTCCCCTCCTTGGTGGTTTTTGCTCCAAACCGGTTTTGCTCAAGTCCCGGCGCCGATCGGCCGGGACTTTAGGCTCCCCCACCGAATCGGTCAACTCCAATTCGCCGCGTCCCTGTGACCTTGGGCCTTGCGGCTACAGCATTGGACCCATCCCGCCGGACCGCCACGGTTTTCGCAGGCCACCGAAACCGCCATTGGGTTCGTTCGGTCGTGGGCCCCATTGCTCGGAAAGTCATGATTCTGGGTCGATTGCGTC
>JAABUQ010001126.1_pt1 | contig 59589 bp, 64 predicted proteins | sample 5560001 | NCBI WGS metagenome assembly JAABUQ01 (sample SAMN10711888, study PRJNA513371) | rock metagenome | isolation source: Antarctica rocks | place: Antarctica: Victoria Land, Finger Mt nord | collected 2015-12-18
CCTGGCACTTGCGGCATCCTGCCTCAGTGTCGCTCCCTCAGCACTGGCTCCCTGGAAGGCCCCTGTTAGGGAAGGGCTTCGGATTATGTTACGAGGCTTTGCATCTTGGCGAGAGGCAGAGCCATTTGTTACAGAATTGTCTTTACTGCCCTTCCCTAACAGGGGCCTTCCAGGGAGCCAGTGCTGAGGGAGCGACACTGAGGCAGGATGCCGCAAGTGCCAGGGACGAGCGGGAGGGGTTCTTCTCATTGACAACCCTCCGCGCCTGTGCTAGAATGACGGCATGGCGGCGGACTACATTTATCCCCCACAGATCACGCTTTCTCCCGTAGACGGGCCGGTGGCGGCGTCCGTGCGGCTGCCCGGCTCGAAGAGCATCACAAATCGCGCCCTGCTGCTGGCGGCGCTGGCGGACGGTGAAAGCCGCTTGGTTGCGCCCCTACATTCGGACGACACGAGGTACATGGCGTCGGCCCTGCGTGAGTTGGGTGTAACCATTGAAGAAACACCAAAGCGGGACTTTGTCGTTGCCGGACGCGGGGGGCGGTTTGACGCGCCAAGCAAGCCGCTCTTTATCGGCAACTCCGGGACGACGGTGCGTTTTCTGACGGCCGCGGCGTGTTTAGCCCCATCGGAGACGGATGTAATCTTAGACGGCGTCGCACGGATGCGGGAGCGGCCTATTCGGGACCTCGTCGGAGCGCTGCTGACGCTCGGCGTGGACGCCGAATGTCTCAACGGTCACGGCTGCCCGCCGGTGCGGGTGCGGGGCGGCGGAATGCCCGGTGGCCCGTGCCGCCTGCGCGGGGATGTCAGCTCGCAGTTTCTGACCGCGCTGCTCCAGGCCGCGCCCTATGCACAGCGCGATGTCGAGATTGAGATTGTCGGCGAGCTGATCTCAAAGCCGTATGTTGACATCACACAGTCGGTCATGCGCTCGTTCGGCGTCTACTTTTACAACGACAGCTACCAGAGGCTGCGGGTGCCGGCGGGTCAGCGTTACGCCGGCCGGGACTATGCCATTGAAGCCGATGCGTCCAATGCGTCATACTTTCTGGCGGCGGCGGCGGTCACCGGCGGCACGGTGACGCTGGAAAACCTCGGCGTAGGTTCCATTCAAGGCGACATCGGGTTCTTGGACGTTTTAGAACGTATGGGCTGCACGGTCACGCGCGGGCAGTCTATCACGCTGACCGGACCCATTAGGCTGTCCGCGATCAACGCCGACATGGAAGCGATCCCCGACACGGCGCAGACACTCGCGGTTGTTGCCGCCTTTGCTGAAGGCCCGTCACGCATCACCAATATCGGCAGTCTGCGGGTGAAAGAGACGGACCGCGTCAAGGCTATTGCGGCAGAGCTGCCGAAGCTGGGCGTCTATGTAGACGAAGGGCTTGACGAGTGGACCATCACGCCGCCCGCTGGCGGCGTTTATCTGCCTGCCGCGATAGACACTTATGACGATCACCGCATGGCAATGGCGTTTGCCGTTGCCGGGCTGCGTGTTTCGGGCGTCACCATCAACAACCCCGGCTGCGTCGCGAAGACTTTTCCCGATTTCTGGGAGCGCTGGAACGGAGCATTTCACCCATGACAGGCAGAAAATTATGACAGGCGGGAAATTATGACCGGCGAAGAGTTCTCGGAAGTCGGTGTCGCCGGCGCTTTGGCCCATGCTTACGCCCAGGACGCTCGCGGATTCCTGCCCCTGCTGGCGGTTGTCCTGACCGGCACCCTGCCCGACGAGACCCAGATTGAGCGCAAAGGCGGCCTGTTTCAGAAAGAAAAGCCGGTCCGCAAGATTTTAGTCACGCTCGGCGACAACCTGTACACGCTGGAAGACTTGGGGCGCGGGCCGCTGGCCGCAAGCCGGGTCAAGATCGTGCGCGGCATTACGCTCCAAACCAAGTCCCTGCCGATTGAAGAATGGCTGGCCGAGATGAGTGCCGAGATTTCCGCCCGCGCGGCAAGCAACGAAAAAGCTTTTTTTGCGCTCAAGAGCTTATTGGACTAACTTATGCCGCTTTTTGGAAAACGCCCCATCAACACCGAGGCCACGACGCTGGCGTTAAGCGATCAGGAACGCCTGACAAAAGGCGGGCTGCCGCTCAAAGCCGAGCGGCGGCTGACGGAACTGGCTGAAAACAAACGCTTCTTTACCAGCAACCTCAGCGTCAACGAGCTGGCGCTGGCCGGAGCCGAAGGCGTCCGCCCGCTGGGGCAGGTCATGGGCAGCACCGTCTACCATGTCGGCTGGCAGTATACGCCGATGTACGCAAGCGCCGAGCTGACCCTCATCTCCCATGCCCAAACTCACGCCCGACAGCTTGCAATCTCGCGATTGCAGCAGGAAGCGCGGCTTCTCGGCGCACACGGGGTCATCGGCGTTCGCCTAGAGCGCAAGTCTTACGACTGGGGCGCGAACCTGATTGAATTCGCCGCATCGGGAACCGCGGTCGCCCTTGAAGACCGTCCTGTTCCGGCGCATCCTTTTGTCAGCGATTTGTCGGGGCAGGAGTTCTACGCCCTGCGCCGGGGCGGCTTCTTCCCCGTCGGGTTCGCGTTCGGCACCTGCACTTACTACCATGTCGCGACCTTTGGCAACCGCATGGCAAGCCAAAGCTGGAGCAATGTCGAGCTGACCGACTACTCGAAAGCGATCTACCATACTCGGCACTCCGCGATGACCCGTCTCAGCACCGAAGCCAACCGGGTCCATGCCGAAGGCGTCGTCGGCGTCACGATTGACAAGTACATCAGCACCTACGAAGTGGAAGTCAACGACCAACCCCGCCGCGACCTGATTGTCGAGTTCACGGCATTAGGAACCGCCATCGTCACCGACGGCCCCGATACCTTGACCATTGACTACGGCCTGCCGCTTAACGGTTGAAGATGCCGGGGGTGTAGAAACTCCCGGCAAAGCAACGTCCTTTGGACGAGCAAAAGAGAGTGGCCGGTAAGTCTGAACCCACTCCTTGTCTGAAAGACACTTCCTGCCGGGGTTTTCTACACCCCCGGCACATCATTGAGCGATCCACGGAGGGACCATGCAGCGCAGTAAGACAGAGATTTATTTGCATTTTGTTTGGGCAACCCATCGGCGGCTGCCACTGATTACGCCGTTGTCGGCGGCTGCCACTGATTACGCCGTTGTCGGCGGCTGCCACTGATTACGCCGTTGTCGGCGGCTGCCACTGATTACGCCGTTGCTGGAAGCGGCGATTTACCAGGTTTTCACTGAGCAGGCGCAGCGTTTGGGGTGCCAAGTGCTTGCGCTGGGCGGCGTAGCAGATCATGTCCATTTAGTCGTCTGTGTGCCGTCCAAACGCGCTCCGTTCGAGATCGCCAAACAACTCAAAGGCGCTTCTTCGGCCTGGGCACGCCGCCATGTCAGGCCGCATCAGCCGATATCAGCGGAACCGTTCGGCTGGCAGGACAATTATGCGTGTTTCAGCCTCAGGCGGACACATCTCAAGCAGGCTGTTTATTATGTGACAAACCAAAAGCGTCATCATGCCGATCAAAAACTTTGGCCGGACTGGGAAGAAACCGATCAGCCGGGTTAAGTTTGTGTCGCGGGCTGGTGCCGGGGTTGTAGAAAACCCCGGCAAAGCCGTGTGCTTCGCACAAAGATAAGTTGCTTCGCACAAAGATAAGTTGCTTCGCACAAAGATAAGTCCCAAGCATTCTGTGTCCGAAGGACATTTCCCTGCCGGGGTTTTCCACAACCCCGGCCATTTAGGAGAACCTCACCAATGCCCGATAAATATACGCCCGGCTCACAAGAGGGTCTGCCGGTTCATGCCCGGAACCGCCTTGCCGCGATGACGCCCGGCGCAGGCCGCAAAGGCTTGTTTACGAGTGACCTCTCGGTCAATGAGTTTCTGCTGGTCAAAGAAGCGGGCTTTGACCCACTGGGGCTGGTGGTCGGGTCGAGCATCTATCATATCGGCTGGCAGAAGCCGGCGCTGACCCAGAGCATGGAGCTGGAAACGCTGACCCAGGCCATGTACCACGCCCGCGAGCTGGCGATGACCCGCATGGAAGAAGAAGCGGACTCCATTGGCGCGGACGGCATCGTCGGGGTTCGGCTGGAAGTCGGGCGGCAGGAATGGGGCGAGCATCTGGCCGAATTTATCGCTATCGGCACGGCGATTAAGGCCCGGAACGGCGAAAGCCACCGCGCCCCGAATGGCCGTCCCTTCACCAGCGACCTCAGCGGTCAGGACTTTTGGACACTCACAAAGGCTGGCTACCGGCCTATTTCATTTGTCATGGGCAACTGCGTCTACCATGTCGGGTATCAAGGGGTTAAAGCCTGGTTTTCCCAGGTTGGCCAGAACATCGAGATGCCGACTTACACCCAGGCCATTTACGATGCCCGCGAACTGGCCCTCTCCCGGATGCAGGCGGAGGCGGAAGAATTGCAGGCCGACGGCATTGTCGGCGCGACCATCAAAGAAAACTCGCACGGCTGGGGCAGCCATGTGATTGAGTACTTCGCCGTCGGCACCAGCATTATCGCGACCCGCGCCGACCACACCATCCCTACCCCGCAGCTCATGCTGCCGCTGTCGGACAAATAGGCGGAAAAGGAAAGGGAGGCTGAAAAGCCTCCTCCTGCACTTGACAGGGGAAAGCAGATGTGATAAAATAGTCTTGTCGCATTTATTGCGCCACTACTTCAGCGGAGGTTTACAGCATGAGAACAAGACGAGGCGGGTTTACGCTCATTGAGCTGCTTGTCGTGATTGCAATTATCGCAATTTTAGCCGCAATTCTATTTCCTGTCTTTCAGAAAGTGCGGGAAAATGCCCGGCGCGTCTCGTGCGAGTCCAACCTGAAACAGATCGGGCTGGCCTTGACCCAGTACACGCAGGACTATGACGAAAAGTTTGTCAGCGGAGCGACGGGGAAAGCGCCGTTTTCCGGGTGGGCCGGGCAGGTCTACCCTTATATCAAAAGCACCGGCGTTTTCCACTGCCCGGATGACCCGACGGCTGCGGTCAGCATTCCCGCAAACGGCGCTACGCCCGCCGGCACCGCCGTTCCCGTTTCTTACGGGCTGAATTACAACATTGTCGCCCTGGACCGAAACTCCGCAACGCTTTCCGGGCTAAACGCTTCCGCAAGCACTGTTTTGTGCTACGAAGCCAACAATGTCGTCACAAACGTCACGACCAACCCGGAAACCCCCAGCGCCTCCAATCAGTATTCTCCGACCGGCAACGGCCTCACCTTCGGCGCAACCGGCCCCGGATTGTTTGATCAGCAGGCCGGCTTCGGCAACGGCGGCGGGGCGTTCGCAACCGGGAAGATGGGCGGCAAAGCCAACATCAGCGTCGGCACCCCGCCGGGACAATACACTTCGGTTCCGCCTTACCACACGGACGGCGCAAATTACCTGGCGGCAGACGGCCACGTCAAGTGGCTCCGGCCAAGCTCCGTCTCAGCGGGCCAATCAAAGTCGCAAAACGACTCCCAAGGTCCCGGCAACTTTGATACCGCAGCGGGGGTCAATAATCTCGGCAGCTTCACATTGACCTTCAATATCTAAAAAGCGGCTGTCAAAGGTATGCTGGGCGGCGGGAACATAAACAAGGCACCTGCTGTCCTTGATAAAGAGGAACCCAAAATGACGATTTTAGGAACAGTGCTGTCAACAGCAAAACACGTCGCCCTGCTGGGGGCGGTCTGTGCCGCCGCGCTTCCCGCCGCCGCTCAGACACCTGCCGCCGTGCCCGCCAAAATCCGGGTGGCGTGTGTCGGGGACAGCATCACGCAGGGCGTTTTTGTTGACCAGTCAGTCCGCTGGACCACGGTTCTCCAATCTGATTTGGGGCCGCGCTACGATGTCGAGAACTACGGCGTCAGCGGGACCACGCTCATTAAAAGCGGCGACTCTCCCTACTGGAAGCAGCCAGCACTGGCTCAGGCCATCACGTTCCAGCCCAACATCGTTTTGATCATGCTGGGAACCAACGACTCCAAGCCGCAGAACCTTCCGGCTCATCCCGGCGAGTTCCAGCCGGACCTCAAAGCGCTGATCGCCCAGTTCACGGCACTTCCGACCCACCCCAAGGTTTGGCTGGTGCAGCCCATCCCAGTGGTTGCCGACGGCCTGGCCGGGATTACAGAGCCTGTGCTGGCCGGCACCATCCGTCCGGCGATCCGGCAGGTGGCCCAGCAGACGAAATGCCAAGTGATTGACCTTGTCCCGCTGCTTGCGCCGCACCCAGAAGACTCCCTCGACCACGTCCACCCGAACCCTGCCGGCCACAAGATCATCGGCGATGCGGTCGCCGCTGCGCTTCAAGGCAAGAAATCAAACTAAGCCTCACGAAACCCGCAGGCAAAAAAAGAGGAAGGCATCTGCCTTCCTCTTTTTTGATCTTCACTTGCTCCGCAAAAGCAGAACACGATTTGCGGGATCGCCCTGCTTGTATTCTTCCAGCGACGCTTCCCCAATTTTGACAATCACTGCCGGCGGCATGACGGCGGCCGTGTGAGCAGGGGTGATTGACACCGGGGTCGGCGACGCGGGAACCAGCAGCAAAGCGCAGACAGTCAGAATGTTCATCGAGGTCTCCTTCGGTATCGTCGCAGTTTGGTAGCCCGGCGGCCAGTTCTTCCGAAGAATATCAGAAAAAGAATATCAGGAAGAGTCAGGCCCGTAGCTTTGCGTCCCGCCTTTTCAAGCGGTTTGCCCTTGTCAATATGCGAAGGACGACGGCGCTCTTGTACGCCGTCTAGTACTGATTATGCCATTTGACGGCAAAATCTTCAGACGGTTCCCACAGGCAGGTTGTTTGATGGTATAATTCTCCCATGTATAGCCAAAGCGAAATTGAGTCTGCTCTTGACAACCATGACTGGCTATTGAGCGAAGCGTTGTACAAAATAGGAAGGTTTGCGGAGTCACAAGGATTAAGCGATTTGGCTGAGTGGGCTAATGAGGAACTTAATGGATACTCGGCAGGCTACGAAATATCCGAGGAGCGGCCATACAGAGTTGTCAGTGGAATATGGAAAGATGTTTACGGGCGACCAGTACAAATGCAACCAGAGATGATAATTCAGTTAGGGCATCAGCCTATGCCAATGGGTGTTCAAAGACTCGAAGGTTATTCTAAAGATGGCATGACATTGAAAAACCCAGGCCAAATAAAAGTGTTGAATGACTGGTCTAACGGATCGATTGACGGTGTCTCCATAGATGGAAGTGAAATTCGCTCTCTACTTTCACGAATCCGCATGGAATCGCGTCGCCGCTTCCATGATGCTCTGCCGCGTGTACCAAACCGCTCATTGTCGTATCAAGCTCCCGACTTCATGTCATTAGTATCGGAACCTGAGTTAGCCAAACTTTTGGGAAGACGCTGGGTGGAAGCCAACTACTGCTTTGCGGCTGCGGCTTACCTCTCCGCAGTTATCATGCTTGGTAGCATTTTGGAAGGAGTTCTGTTGAGTAAGGTACAACAGGACCCAGCTAAGGCAGGCTCGTCAAAAGCTGCTCCCAAAGATAAGACTGGTAAGGTATTTCCTGTTCAAGATTGGAAGTTACAGAGTCTTATAGACGTATCACATGAATGCGGCTGGCTCAAGAAACAGGATAAAGACTTTTCCCATATCATTCGAGATTACCGGAATTATATTCACCCGAACAAAGAGTTACAAGAAGGCACAACATTTGACGCGAATACCTGCCGAATTATATTTGAGGTGGTGATTGCTGCTCTTAGTTAATGATTGATTGTTGGTCTGATAAGATATTCTTGACCAAAAACGCCCGCTGAATGATCGGCGGGCGTTTTGCCTTAAAAGATTACCGAGCGGCCGCCACGGAAACGGGGTGGCAAAATTATTCTGTCGCGTCGAAATTCCGGCAGGAATCGGCGGCGGCAACCGCGAAAAGAAGAGAACACGACAGGAAGTCCAAAGGTCGTTCAGGAGGAACTATTATCATGCTCGCTCAAGTAGATTCCAGTGCCATTCTCGGCATTGATGCGTATGTGGTTCGCGTGGAAGTGGATATCTCGTCCAGCGTTCCCATGTTCACGATTGTCGGGCTGCCCGATGCCGCCGTGCAGGAGTCGCGGGAGCGGGTGCGGAGCGCAATCAAAAACTCCGGCCTAGAGTTTCCGCTGCGGCGCATCACGATTAATCTCGCACCGGCGGATATCAAGAAGCAGGGACCGGCGTTTGATCTGCCGATTGCCGTCGGCATCCTCGCGGCGACCGGGCAGGTGGGGAGCGAGAAGCTGGCAGACGGCATGTTTGTCGGTGAGCTGGCGCTCGACGGGTCGGTCAGCCCCGTGGCGGGTGTCCTGCCGATCGCAATCAAAGCGAAAGCCGATAAGCGGCCTTTTCTTGTTGTCCCGGCGGCGAACGCCCCGGAAGCGGCGATTGTCGGGGACGTGAATGTTTACGCCGTGCGCTCGCTGTCCGATGTGGTCGTGCTGCTGAACGATTTCGAGTCGCAGGTGCCGCTTTTGTCGGACCCGGAAGCGCTGCTTCAAGTGCCGGGCGGCGACGACCTCGATTTCTGCGAGGTGAAAGGCCAGGAGCATGTCAAGCGGGCTTTGGAAGTCGCAGCGGCCGGCGGGCATAACATCCTGCTTGTCGGGCCGCCCGGCTCAGGAAAGACAATGCTGGCGAGGCGTGTGCCGTCCATCCTGCCGCCGCTGAACCTTGCCGAAGCACTCGACGTCACAAAAATTTACTCGGTCGGCGGACTGCTCGGCACCCAAACGTCGCTTGTGACAAAGCGGCCGTTTCGGTCGCCGCACCATTCGATCTCGAACGCCGCGCTTGCCGGCGGCGGCTCCTCGCCCCGGCCCGGCGAAGTATCGCTCGCCCATAACGGCATTTTGTTTCTGGATGAGCTGCCGGAGTTTAAGCGGGATGTGCTGGAAGTTCTGCGGCAGCCGCTTGAAGACGGCCATGTGACGATTGCCCGGATTGCCGCGACAATGACCTATCCGGCGCAGCTTATGCTGGTTGCCGCCATGAATCCGTGTCCGTGCGGGTATTATGGAGATACGGTCAAGACCTGCACGTGTTCGCCGCCGATGATCGCCAAGTACTTGCAGCGGATCAGCGGGCCGCTTTTAGACCGTATTGACATCCATATCGAGGTGCCGCGCCTGCGCCAGGATGAAATGATCCAGGGCAGCGGCAGCGGCGAGCCGTCGGCCTCTATTCGGGGCCGGGTGCTTGCCGCCCGCGCCCGGCAGAAAGAGCGGTTTGAGGCAACGACACTGCACTGCAACGCCCACATGGGCGCAAAGCAGATCCGTCAGTTCTGCCGCGTCACCGACGATGTCAAAGACCTGCTACGGGCGGCCATCTCGCAGCTTGGGTTATCCGCACGGGCGTATGACCGCATTCTGAAGCTGGCCCGGACGATTGCCGATTTAGACGCCGAAGCCGACATACAGCTCGCCCATGTCGCCGAAGCGATCCAGTACCGGGCGCTGGACCGCAAGCTGTGGGGGTAACAGGAGAAAGTTCATGGCGGAATTAGTCATTCCTTCAGAGGAAGAAACCGCGCGGCTTTGTGCCATCGGCCGCGCCATTTACGACAACAAGCTCAAAGCGATGCTGGAACCGGAATATAACGGTAAAATAGTTGCCATCCATTTAGACACGGGCGACTATGAAGTGGCAGGAAATTCGCCTACAGCATCGAGAGCAATCCGCGCCCGGCACCCTCTTGGGCTTTTAATGGTGACTGACGTTGGGCCTGCCAAAATGGACGGCTTAACTTTACGAATGATGGGCAGTCAATTCCTCTCAGAAGGCCGGAAGTAATGCGGGGTGAGTTTCGTGACGACCATCCACGCACGACGTTGACCCTGCCGGGGTTGCGAGACGACTTTGAAGTTGAGTTCATTGTTGACACGGGCTTTGCTGGAGACTTGTCTCTGCCACTGCGTCTGGTCAATCAATCCGCAGTTTCCTTGATGGGCTTCCGCCTCCGCAGGCTTCCGACGGGGCAGGAGTTTCAATGTCCCTACTGCTTTATGATGCTCGAATGGGATGGAGAAGTTCGCCAGACCGAGGTTCTTATTCTTGAGGGCGAGCCGCTTCTGGGTACGGTACTGATGCGGGAAAACCTGCTTCAAGTGGAAATGACGGACGGCGGCGAGGCAGTCATTGAGCCGCTTTAATGCCAGTTCTAAGGCTCGACGTGCGGGCCATGTTTGGAAAGCAACAAGAGAGATGCGGTATAACTCACCTAATTCACCCCTCGATACTCTGCGGGACTTCGTGACCCGTGGGGGCGCTCCCGTGACGCTGGCCCTGCTGGGGGTTAATATCGCCGCGTTCCTCGCGGCGTTCTTCTTCCGGCCCGTCGTCATGCCGTTTCTTGAAACCGAAATCGCGTTCAACCTCAGTAACTTCTTCCATGCGCCGTGGACGCTGCTGACGTACCCGCTCATTTCGGTGCCGCCGTTCTCGTTTATGCTGATTGTCACCTGGATATTCTTCTGGCTTTCCGGCAGCAGCTTGGAACGGAGTTGGGGCAGCTCGCGGTATGCGCTTTTCTTCTTCGGAGTGACATTATTTACGTCGCTCTCGCTCTTGACGGGCGGGCTTGTGTTTCGCCGGGACATTATCCCTCTGAACGATCTGTTCCTGCCGCTGACTGGGCTGATTGTTGCCTTCTGCCTTTTGAACAAAGAGCAGCAGATCACCGTGTACTTCTTCCCGGTTCGGGCAAAGTATGTCGCGATCGGCGTCACCCTCTGGACCTACTTCAACTACGGCACGGTGCTTGGACCCGTGCTTGGCTTGTATGCGCTGGGCGGGATTTTCGCCGCCGTTATCTACGTTAAGTTTGGCCGGTCTTGGGCCGACATCGGCTCTTACAGCGCCCCCCGGCGAACTTCGCGCGGGCCGGACCTGCGGATGGACAGCCGGCCCGCAAGGCCGGCGTTCCGCACGACTTTGGACGGCTCGCCGGCGCAGCGCAGCCCGTTTGACTTTTCCGGGCGCTGGAAGGACTGGCAGGAACGGCGGCGTCTGGAGAAACTGTGGAAGAACTCCGGCTTTTCGTCGTCGGAGACCGAATGGCGCGATGATGAAAAGCGCCGAAAATAAAAAGCGCCGAAGATGACACCTCGAAGGAACAAAATGCCTGTGTTTAAGACTTTGATCCCAGCATTGCTGCTGGCAGCGGCAGCCGGGTCTCCGCGCATCGCAGCTCGCGCCGATACCCCGACACCTGCCAAGCCCGCGCCCGTGGTCGGCTTCTACCGAGGCGATCTCGGCCACACCGGCGTCTCGGCCGAAACTCTGGCCGCCCCGTTCTCCCTGCTCTGGCGGCACACGACCCAAGCGGCCGTGAAAAACCCGGCGTCTGCCGTCACCGCGAACGGGGTTGTTTATTTTGTTTCCGGCGGCGGGGTTTACGCCGTCAATGCGGGCGATGGGACGACAGTCTGGCAGTACCCGGCGGACAGTAAATCCGGGGCGATTTTCTCGGCGACCCCCGCCTACAGCAGCGGCTTTTTGTATGTCACCAGCGACGGCAGCCAGGTGACGAAGCTGGATGCGGCCACGGGGAAAGCCGCCTGGCAAGTCAAACTCAGCGGCACCCTGCGCTCATCCCCGGTCGTCAGCGACGGCACGGTCTTCTTCGGCAGCAGCAATTCCCACTGCTACGCCCTCAGCGCGGCTACAGGAGAGACGCTGTGGGATGTCACGACAAACGGCGCGGTGCTGACTTCTCCGGTCGTAACCGGCGGCCTTGTGACCTTTGTGTCGTCCGACAACACTGTTTACAGCCTGAGCGCCCGCACCGGGCATAAGTCCTGGTCTGTTCCCTACGATGCCGACCCCAGCCTGGTACCGCTGGTCTACGATGGCCGGCTGCTGCTGGTGACGGCCGGCGATACGGTTCACCTGCTCGACCCCGGCACCGGGCGGCAGCGCTCGACGGTCAAGCTGCCGACCAATGTGCTAATCCCGCCGACGGTGACGGAGGACGCGACTTATCTGATTACCCAGTCCAACGCGCTTTATGCTCTCGGCCCCGGCGGGCGGCAGCTTTGGAAGACCACGCTTGACGCCGCCCCGACCGCCCCACCGCTGCTGGCCGGGTCCCTGCTGCTGGTGACGACTCAGCCGGGCGTCATTTCGGCGTACACCGCCGGCAGCGGCAGCCTGGCCTGGCGCTATGTCATGCAGGCCACCGCCACCGACAGCCAGCCGAAAGCGGCCGCCGCAAATGTCTTTGCCGCCCCGATCGCCGCCGCCGGCACTTTGTACATTGTCAGCGACGACGGCACGCTCAGCGCCTTCCGGCATGATGCGCCCGACACTGTCGGGCCGGACATTGTCCAGCTTGCCCCGGCCTCCGGCACCACGGTTCCAACCGACAATCTGACTTACGGCGCACTGATTGTAGACGACGGCAGCGGGATTAACCCTTCGACGGTCACCCTGGCGCTGGACGGCACGGCTGACCCGCTTGCCCTGTTTCACTCGGATGCAAATGCCATCTACCACACGTCGACCACGCCGCTGACCGAGGGCGACCACCAGATCACCGTGACAGCGACCGACTGGCGCGGCAACACGGTCAGCCAGAACTGGCACTTCACGGTCCGAAACGGCGCGACCAATCGTGGTAATCGCTTCAATCCCTTTAATCGCGGCTATCCCGGCGCAGGAGGACGCAATCCGTATGCTCCGCCGCCGCCACCGCCGTTCAGTAGTGGCAACGGCTAGTTGTATTCACCCTATGGAAAGAGAGACGGCTATGGAAGGCCCTAACCAAAACACTTCCCCCCAACGAGCAGACACGCCGGAGCGAAAAGACGCGCCGGAAGACTGGCTGAGGCTGCACGCGACAGAGCTTGCCCCGCACCGGCTGAACGCCTTGCTGGAAGCCTACGGCGGCAGCCCGGCGGCCCTCTTTGCCGACACGCATGCGGGCCTGCGCGAGCGCCTCCCCCTATTCGGCGAGAAGCGTCTGGCCCGGCTGGATGCCGTGCGGAGCCGTGACTTCTCCCAAATACTTGCGGCTCTTGGCAAACACAGCGCCCATTTAGTAACTGTCCAGGACAGCAGCTACCCCCCCAATCTTCGCCCGCTTGTGGATGCGCCGCCGGTGCTGTTTGTGCGCGGCACGCTTATCCCTGAAGACAAGTTCAGCATCGCCATTGTCGGCTCGCGCCGGGCTACTTCCTACGGGCTGGGCCTTGCGCGGCAGTTCGCGCGGGAGTTGGCCCGGCACGGCCTCGCCATTATCTCCGGCGGAGCGAGAGGCGTGGATGCCGAGGCGCACAAAGGCGCACTGGAAGGCGGCGGGCGAACAGTCGCGCTCCTCGGCTGCGGCGTGGATGTTGCTTACCCGTCGAGCAACCGGGGCTTGTTTGGCGAGATCGCCGCCGGCGGCGGAGCGATTGTCTCTGAGTTTGCGATGGAGACGCGCCCAGAGCCGTGGCATTTTCCGGCCCGCAACCGCCTGATCTCCGGAACTTCTTTGGGAGTTCTGGTCATCGAAAGCCCGTCGGACAGCGGCTCTTTGATTACAGCGCGGGAGGCAGGCGAGCAGGGGCGGGACGTCTTTGCGATCCCCGGCCCGATCGGCATGGGCCACAATGCGGGCTGTCACAAGCTCATTCAAGACGGCGCAAAGCTGGTGGAGACGGTGGACGATATTTTGTCCGAGCTGGGCGTTCTGAAGATGGCTTCCCCGGACAGCGCATTGGCAGTCAAGCCTGTTCTGAACCTGCCGCCGGAGCAGCGTCGCATTCTGGACATGCTGACCCTGCACCCGCGTCAGACCGAGGGCATGATCCACGAAAGCGGCCTTTCCGCCCCCCAAGTCACGGGGATACTGACGCTGCTGGAACTGCGCGGCCTCGCCAAGCGCGTCCCCGGCAACGCCTTCGTGCGGGTACTTTAGCAAGAAGAAGATGATTGTGACTGTTGAACAAACTGTTAATGCAACCTATGGGGCTTTAGAGCAAGTATTGCTGAAGCTGGGGTTTAAAGCATTGCGCGGTATAAACGAGTTCGGCTTGCCTTGCGTCGTCTATGAGAATAAGGTTGATGCAAGCATTGCGCTTCCGGCCCGGCCCGAAGAAGACAGGCTCTATGGTAGTCACTGCACTGTCGCGGTGAGAACTATCGGGGGCGGGGTGTCGCCAGCCATGCGGCATTTGACGAAATGCTGGATCACGGAGCGCGAAAAGAAACACGGCGGCTTAATTCAGCGCCGGGAACTCATACGGCGAGTTCCCGGCTCAGTGATGCGCGGCGATTAGCGGCTCTGAGCGGCAGTCTTGCGGCGCAGGATGAAGAGCAGGCTGCCGCCGATGAGGAGCAGGCCGAAGGAAGTCACTGTCGAGGCTTCGGGGACAGCGGGCAGGACCGGAACGGGCGGGCCGACGGGAGAGCCGTTGCTGCCACCGCCGTTGCCGTGGCCGAAAACCGCAACGGCGGCGCCGGCACCGAGCAAGGCGGGGAAGACGCTGCCGAAGCCGGGCGAGCCGCCGAGGAACTGAAGCGACGGCGACACGCGCACGACCGGCGGGGCCGACAGGTCATCCGGCAGGATTAGATCGCTTTGCGTCCCGTCAATCGCGGTCAGCACGGGCGGGCTGAGAGAAGCATCGGCCAGTGTCACAGGGACGGCGGCAAGCTTCGGCGCGGCGAGGGGCTTGTTCGGAAAGACAGTCGGCGGCAGGGCGGAAATCATCGGGTTGCCGCAAGCGAGCTTCAGGATGGGCTGGCCGGTGGCACGGGAGACGAACACCGGAGTTCCGGCGGGCAGGCGGGACTCGATCCAGTACTCGCTGCCGTCGCGGCGCACGCAGGCAACCCGGTAGGTTCCTGTTTTCCGCAGATGGCTCAACACAAGATTGTGGTGAATGTAAGTCACCATCTGTGTTTGCGTGACATGGAAATGGTTTGCAAGACGCGCCCGGACGGCCGGATCTACCGAGACTTCGCCGGAAAGCTCAGGGACGGTGGCCGCATGGTAGTTGAGAAACGACTCGGCGGGGACCGGCAGGTGCGGCGCAGCCAGGGGCAAAGCGGAAGCCGAAGAAGCTGCGGCAAGTGCAAGAAGGGGCAGCAGCACGGTCTGCTTACGGCTGAGAAGAAGGCTCAGGGCGTGATGAGTGCGAAACATTATTTTTCCTTGTCTCTTAAGCAAAGTAGCAGCGAAGGGCGAGCGCCAGGCAGTCCATGCCTGACTGTTATGATACCATCATTAGTTTGTATTTGCAACTTTGGTCAGCATTGTAACCAAATTGAAAGAAAAACCGGTACTGATACCGGGTAACGGACGGCGCTCAGGCACAAAAAGTTTCCTGGAGAGCCGAAAAACTCTTTCCTTAGATGACAGTGCACAATTCGTGCCAAGAGGCAAGGCCGGCACCGCAAAAACCTGGTAACAAAAACGGCCGATTGAGTGTTATAATGGGAGGTAAGGAAACAAAGACGTAAATGGCAAAAAAGTTAATTATTGTCGAGTCGCCGGCGAAAACGAAAACACTGAAGGGTTTTCTCGGCAGCGACTATCAGGTGGAAGCCAGCATGGGCCATGTCCGGGACCTGCCGGAAAAGAAGCTTTCGATTGACATCAAAAACGATTTTGCGCCCACCTATGTCGTCATCCCGGAGCGCGAAGAGGTTGTTCGCAAACTACAAGCGGCGGCCAAGAACGCCAGCATTGTTTATTTAGCGTCCGACCCGGACCGCGAAGGCGAGGCGATCTCCTGGCATCTTCAGGAAGCGCTTCATCTCGTGAACCCGCGCCGCATTCAGTTTAACGAGATTACAAAGACCGCCGTGCAGGCCGCGCTGCAAAACTCGCGCGAGATTGACATGGACCGGGTGAACGCCCAGCAGGCCCGGCGCGAGCTGGACCGGATTGTCGGCTACAAGATCAGCCCGATTCTCGCGAAAAAAGTTCGTCCGCGCTTGTCCGCCGGCCGGGTGCAGTCGGTCGCCGTCAGGCTGATCGCGGATCGCGAGCGCGAGATTTTGGCGTTTAAGCCCGTGGAATACTGGTCCATCACGGCGTCCCTGACCCCGGACACGCAGAAGCAGAAGTTCGACGCCGCGCTGACCGAGCGGGATGGTAAGAAAATCGAGATCGGCAACCAGAAGTCTGCCGACCAAGTGCTGGCGGATCTCGACGGCGCGGACTACAAAGTCAAGTCGGTCAAGCGCAGCGAGAAGCGCCGCAACCCGGCCCCGCCGTTTATCACCAGCACGATCCAGCAGGAAGCCTCGCGCAAGCTCGGCTTCAACGCCAAGAAGACCATGCAGGTCGCCCAGCAGTTGTATGAAGGCGTGGATGTCCCCGGCGAGGGCCATGTCGGCCTGATTACCTATATGCGGACCGACTCGACGCGCATTGCCGACGAAGCGCAGGCGGCGGCGCGGGCGTTGATCGTCGAGACCTACGGCCCGAAGTATGCCCCAGCCGCCGGCAAACAATATAAGAAAGGCGGCGCGGCGCAGGACGCCCACGAAGCCATCCGGCCTACTGATGTCCGCCGCCTGCCGGAGCGCGTCGCCCAGATGCTGTCCCGCGACCAGGAGCGGCTCTACAAGCTGATCTGGAACCGCTTTGTGGCGTCCCAGATGACCCCGGCGGTCTTTGATGTCGTGACTGTAGATATTACCGCCCGGAACTACACGTTCCGTGCGACCGGCTCGACCCAGAAGTTCGACGGCTTCCTGCGGGTCTACCAGGAAGGCAAAGACGACGCCAGGGCAGTGGACGACGAAGACAAGCAGCCGCTGCCGCCGCTGACCGAAGCGCAGATGCTAAAGCTTCTGGCACTGACCCCGAAGCAGCATTTCACCGAGCCGCCGCCGCGCTTTACCGAGGCGACATTGGTGAAAGCCCTGGAAGAAAAAGGCATTGGCCGGCCCAGCACTTATGCGTCCATTATCGCAACTATTCAGGACCGGCAGTATGTGGAGCTGGCTGAGAAGCGCTTCCGTCCAACGGAGCTTGGTACGACCGTCAATGATCTGCTGGTCAAGCACTTCCCGGAGATTTTGGATGTCAAGTTCACGGCGGCCATGGAAGCCCAATTAGATGCGGTCGCCGACGGCAAGGAAGACTGGGTCGGCATGATGCGCCGCTGGTACACGCCGTTTGCCGAGAGCATCACGAAAGCCGGCGCTGAGATGGAGTCGCTGAAGCAGCCGCCGCGCGAGGCAGGCCAAGACTGCCCGACCTGCGGCAAGCCGATGGTCATCCGCGCGTCCCGCTACGGCGAGTTTATCTCGTGTTCGGATTATCCGAGCTGCAAGACGATTGTGCGCCCGGAAGCGGAGAAGATTGAAGAAGCCTGCCCGAACTGCGGCGCGGCAATGGCCGTGCGTGTAGGCCGGTTCGGCCAGTTTGTCGCCTGCACGAACTACCCGGAGTGCAAGACGACTAAGCAGCCGGCGTCGGCGAGGATTGATGTCCCCTGCCCCAAGTGCGGCGGCGAGGTGGTGCAGAAGCGCTCGAAAAAAGGTGCGACTTTCTTCGGCTGTGGCAACTACCCAAAGTGCGACTTTGTCGCGTGGGGCAAGCCGATTGGACGCGCGTGTCCGAAGTGCAAGCAACCCTTAATGGAAAACACCATGCGCGGCGGCCGCGTCGTCGGCATCAAGTGTACCGGCGCAGACTGCGATTACAAAGAAGCGCTCCCGGTCAAAGTCAAAGAAACCGCCGAAGGCGCGGAGTATGGCGACGGTGCGGGGTATTCGGACGCCGATGCGCCGCCTGCTGAGGTGGGTGCCGAGCGCGAGATGGCGGCGGTATAGCGTTGGGAAGAACCAGACAAACCAAGAGGGCGAACAGACAAGAGGGCGAACAGACAAGAGGGCGAACAGACAAGAGGGCGAACAGACAAGAGGGCGAACACAAGGTTCGCCCCTACGGGGCAAATGTCGGAACGGCGTAGGGCGCGAACCTTGTGTTCGCCCTTTGCTTTATTTGACGATCAATCAGCAATTCGGGGGATGATTTACGTTCATGTTAGCGCTGAATTTCTACAGCGATCTCTACGGAGACGCACTTAAAAAAGGCCGCAAGTCGGCCACGATCCGCCTCGGCGACAAAAGCGACAAGTACCAGACCGGCCAAATTGTTTGGGTCACGGTCGGCCAGCGGTTTGCCAGGCGCAAGAAGATCTACAGCGCGATTTTGGACGCCGTGGAAGTCAAGCCCTGCGGCGAGCTGTCGCCGCGTGATGTCCAGCGCGAGAACCCAGAATTCCGTACCAAAGAAGAAGTCATGCCGCTTTTAGGCCGTATCTATGGCCGAGAAGTTATGGGAGACGACATTTGCACAGTGATTTACTTCTCGCCCGTAGACGAGTACGAGCTGTAGGAGCGGATTGTGGGTCAAATCAGTCGAGCTGCCGCTCCTAATCTTGAGGATTGGGTGTTTGTCAAAGAGCGTGGGGCAATTACTCGCAGCGGGGACGTTTACCGCTCGGCCGACGGCAGCTTTTACCTACGCACAGGCGAAGCAGCCGCGATTCGCCACGAAGCGGAGTTTGGCGTAATGGTCTGCCAGCAGGGCTTCCCTGTGCCGGAAGTGACGGAGTTCGGCACACTCCCCAGCGGTCTCGGCTACTTTGTTGAGAAGTCGGTCGGCACAGAGAGCTTTGGCGACTTGTTTAGCCGCGAGTACGCAGTAGCCGGCGGCATCAGCGATGAAACTTTCGCTGCCTTCTGCGAGGTAAGCCTGCGATTTCTTGCCGCCCAGATCAACCCGTCGTGCCGCCAGTCCGGCCCGTCGGAGCTTCGGGTCGGCATTCAGCTTGCGAATGTCCTGCACCGAAATCCCGATGTCGCGGGCGTGTTGCAGCAGGCCGTCGCAAAGACCGAAAAACGAACACAGGTGCTGCCGCTGGCCTTGACGCACGGCGACTTATCACCCTTCAACATCCTACCGGGCGGCGTAATTGACTTTGAAGAGCGCTTTGTCGCGCTTGCTGGGCTGGATGCGGTTACCTGCATCGCCTTCCAGCAGCTTTGGGATCACCCGAAGCCGGACGGAACCGGAACGATGCGCTTGTGGGACTTTAGCCGCCGACAGGTCGCAGACTTCCTCTCGCAAGCCGATACCTTGTTCGCGGCGCAGGGTCTCCCGCTTCTTTCGGTATTTTTCGACGAACTTCTGATGCTTAAAGCGATTTGGGCACTCAGTTATGAGCGGCCTGACGACTTGAATAGCGCTCAGGTTCAGCGCTGGCGGTGGAGAAAGCGCGTAGCCACTTACTGCGCCGAATGCTGCCTCGCCGGAAGGCCAATCGAAAGTGAATCGTTCCGAGCTATCGGGATGGGACAAATAGATTTTGGGACAAATAGATTTTGGAACACTGATTTATGACTGACGAGATTACGATTATCGGCGGCGGGCTGGCGGGCAGTGAAGCGGCCTGGCAGGCGGCGAACGCGGGCGCGAGAGTGCGGCTGGTGGAAATGCGCGGGGTCAAGCCGACCCCCGTGCATGTCGGCGACAAGCTGGCGGAACTGGTCTGCTCGAACTCACTGAAATCCAATTTGCTGACCAATGCCGCCGGGCTGCTGAAAGAGGAAATGCGGCGGCTGGACTCGCTGATTGTTGCCGCCGGGGATGCGTCCTGTGTGCCCGCCGGCGAGGCGCTTGCCGTGGACCGGGACCTGTTTGCCGCCTGTATCACGGGAAAGCTGGAAAGCCATCCGAACATCACGCTGGAACGGGCGGAAGTCACCAAGATTGACGAGAACGCACCCCATATCATCGCAACCGGGCCGCTGACTTCGGACGCGCTGGCAGGTGAAGTCGGGCGGCTAACAGGCCAGTCGCAGCTTTTCTTTTATGACGCCGTCGCGCCGACGATTGACGCGACGACCATCAACCGCGATGTCGCATTTATGGCCTCACGCTACGACAAGGGCGACGCGGCGTACCTAAACTGCCCGTTTTCGAAAGCCGAGTACCAGGCGTTCTACGAGGCACTACTTGCCGCTGAGCTTGCGCCTTTGGGGGAGCATGAAGCCAAAGTCCCCTACTTTGAAGGCTGCCTGCCGATTGAAGTGCTGGCATCGCGTGGGCCGAAAACGCTGTCGTTCGGCCCGATGAAGCCGGTCGGTCTGACCGACCCACGCACCGGCCATCGCCCGTGGGCGTGTTTGCAATTACGCCAGGAAAACCGGGCTGGAACGCTCTACTCGATGGTCGGCTTCCAGACCCGCATGAAATGGGGCGACCAAAAACGTGTCTTCCGCATGATCCCCGGTCTAGAGAATGCCGAGTTCGTGCGTTACGGGGTCATCCACCGCAATACTTATATCCAGTCCCCGCATGTGATTGACGACACGCTCCAAATGAAGGCTTATCCCAATGTCTTCTTCGCCGGGCAGATTACCGGCGTTGAGGGCTATGTCGAGTCGGCAGCCACCGGCATCTTGGCGGGCCGGAACGCTGCCCGTCACCTGCTCGGACAGCCGCTTTTGACGCTTCCCGATACGACTATGCTGGGAGCGCTGGCGCATTATGTCGCGCATTACGACGGCAAAGACTTCCAGCCGATGAATGCCAACTGGGGCATTGTCCCGCCGCTGCCGGAGCGGGTCAAAGACAAAAAAGAAAAGAACACGCTGCTGGCCGAGCGCGGCCTCTCCGCATTGGAGGCATGGATGCCCGCTACCGGGCAATGATCGAAGCCTGCCGCGACCTCTTCTTAGAAGCGCAGGCGAACATTAAAGGCGCGTCGCCGCACACGGTCAAAGCCTACGCCGAAGACCTGCGGCAGTTCGAGGAATTTGCAGCAGCGCAGGGCGTCACCGACATCCACGCCGTTGACCCGGCCCTGCTCCGCTCCTACCTTGCCGCGATGCAGGCCCGGAACCTGGCCCGCGCCTCCCGCGCCCGCAAGACTGCCGCTTTGCGCTCGTTCTTTTCCCACTTGGCTCGCCACGGGCATATCAAGCGCTCCCCGGCGATTGGCCTTCGCAGCGTCAAACTCGAACAGCGTCTGCCGAAGTTCCTGCGTTCCGACGAAATAGACGCGCTGCTTGCCGCCCCCGATCTCTCAAAGCCACTCGGCCTTCGCGACCGCGCTCTGCTGGAAACTCTCTATGCGTCAGGAATGCGTGCCGGAGAGCTTGTCACGCTGACACTGACTGATGTCAACTACGATGAAGGCGTTATCCGGGTCATCGGCAAAGGAAACAAAGAGCGCGTGACTCTCTTAGGCCGTCAGGCTGTCTTCGCGTTGCAGCGCTACATCCGCAAAGGCCGCCCCACCCTGCTGATGTCGGCGGCGGAAGACGATGGGGCGCTGTTCGTCAACCGCTACGGCAAGCGCATCTCCGACCGGGGCATACGAAAACTGTTTGACCGCTACTGCGTCGAAGCGTCCACGCATTTGAAGATCACCCCGCACGTCCTCCGCCATACGTTCGCCACTCATCTGCTGTCGAATGGGGCCGATCTGCGTTTGATTCAAGAACTCCTCGGCCATGCCAGCGTCGCCACGACCCAGATGTATACCCATGTCACGACGGAGCGGCTTCAGGAAGTTTACGAGAAGGCACACCCCCGTGCAAAGCGCGAGGCAGAACAAACTTGACAGAGGTCCCGTTCGGCCCGACCTGCACCCGCTTCTTGATTGGTAGATAGCCATGCCTCCCGGCAATGACATCATAATCCCCCATCAAGCCAACATGCTGGTAGGTTAGACCGCCATACCCTGATGAGCGAACGACCAGGTCAGGGTCCTCCACAGTGTTTCCAGCAAGGTCAGAAACCTTAAGTATCACGTTGGGAATGCCGCATTTATGCTCGTCCAGAACTCGTGCATTGATCAAGTACCACTTTACTTGAGGCGGTATGTCCTGCGGACGATAAACTGCTATATCGTAGCTGTTCAGCGTCAGGCGATAGCCCCGGACAGGTTCATAGTTTAGCATGACATCCGTGGGTCCAAGATACCACTGAGAACGCTCCGGCGTTAAGGTACGAGTGACAAACGTATAATGGCCTGCCTTCAGCAGTCCGCCAATCAGCAAAGGCGGAAGCAAAAGGCAGGCCAAAACAATTCCGGCGGTACGCCGAGTTCTTGTCATGGTTTAGCTGAATGAAACTGTTGTGTCTTTCGGTAGGGCAGCGATTTTGGCTTTGACTTCTTCGGTGGCTATCTCGAACTTGGGCTTGCCGAGAAGTGCGAACATGTTGGTCTTGTAGGCTTCGACGCCGGGCTGGTTGAACGGGTTAATGCCCATGAGATACCCGGAGACGGCGATGGCACGCTCGAAGAAGTAGAGCAGTGCGCCTAAAGAGTAGGCATCAAGCTGGGCGAGATGCACGGTGGAGTTTGGGACGCCGCCGTCGCGGTGCGCGAGGGATGTGGCTTCATAGGAGGCTTTATTGACTTCGGTGAGCGGGCGGCCCTGCAAATAGCCCAGCTCGTCTAAATCGTTTTCGGCGGACGGGACAGCGAGATTAGGTTCGCCGCCGTCTAAGATAATGAACGTCTCGATAATGTTGCGGCGGCCTTCCTGAATCCACTGGCCCATTGAGTGCAGGTCGGTTGTCAAATCCACCGACGCGGGGAACAGGCCGATGTGGCTCTTGCCTTCGCTTTCGCCGGTGAGCTGCTTCCACCACTCGGCGATGTAGTGCAGGCGCGGCTCGAACGACGCGAAAATCTCGGTCGAGTAACCCTTGCGGTACAGCAGGTTCCGGGCAGCGGCGTAGAAGTAAGACGGGTTCTTGGTCACGTCGGGGTCGGCAGCCGCGTTGGCGACGGCTTTGGCTCCGGCAAGCAGGGCGTCAATGTCAATGCCGGCGACGGCAATCGGCAGCAGGCCGACGGGGGACAGGACGGAGTACCGCCCGCCGATGCTGTCGGCGATGACGAGCGACGGGTAGCCTTCCTCGTCGGCAAACTTTTTTAGCGCCCCACGCTTCGCATCGGTGGTCGCGACAATGCGCTTCTTGGCTTCGTCTTTGCCGACGTTCTTTTCCAGCAAATCGCGGAACAGGCGGAACGCAATCGCCGGCTCCGTGGTCGTGCCGGACTTAGAGATGGCGTTGATGGAGAAACGCCTGCCGTCGAGCTTTTTGAGCGTCTTCGCGTGGTCATGCGCCGACAGCGAATTCCCCGCAAACAGCACTTCCGGCCCATCACCTTCGCCGAGCGCTTCAATCACGGCCCGTGCCCCCAAATACGAGCCGCCGATGCCGATGGAGATCAGCACATCCGAGTCGGCACGGATTTGGGCGGCGAGCGTCTTGATGGTTTGAAGCTCTTCCCCGCTGACAATCTGTGCGGGGTCCAGCCAGCCTAAGTAGTCCGAGCCGAGGCCGGTTCCCTGCGTCACCTTCTGGTGCGCCAAAGTAACGTCGGCTTGAAACGCCTTAACTTCTTCCAAGTCTACATCGGGGGCGAGATACCCGTAATCCAGTGAAAGCGGCAGTGCCATAGGTGTAATCCTCCAAAAAGCAAACAAAAACGCAAACAAAAATGGCGGAAGCTGCTTGCCTCCGCCGTTCTTATACCCAGTTTATGCCCCTTGCTCTTTTGCGGTCAATGTCCAGAGAGTCACGGTCAGTATTGAGACAATCGAGACACGCCTCTTTGCCCTGTTGGTCACATAATCTCGTGGAAGCCGCTGATGAACTCCGACTACTGCTGCGGACCACAGCAAGCTAATGGTCTTTAGACACGGTGAGGCACAATTTTATTGGGTTGACTTCATGCTCCCAGTGTGATATACTATTTCTATCGTAATCGCAAACTGTTACGAAGAGCAAGCGAGGGGCAGACGCCTCCCGCTTTTTTTGTTCGCTCCTCTCTTTCCTCTTTCGGCCTTTTGAGTATCAAAACTCCGGCGTTTAGACTGCATCACTCGATTTTTTTGAGATCACTTGTTTGCAGCGGGGAGACCTTTCGATTTTTGCCTCTACTCCTGACCGGCCCTGACCGGCGCTACTGAAAAAGGAAAACCATGACGAAAATCGTCTCCCCAAAAGTTGAGTTCAACAGCCTGCTTGCCCAGGTGAAGCAGATCACCCCGGAGATTTTTGATACCGATGGCAGCAGCTTCCTCAATCTCGCCCAGGGCGAGTGGAAGTTCCCGGCCACCCCCCGCGACTTCCTGTCCTGCGTGGACGGCTCCAGGCTGGGCGCGTTGCCGATGCTGAGCCGCGACGCGACACTCGCCGCCGTCGAGTTCGCCAGCACGGAGTTCCGCGCCTGGTCTAAAACCGATCTGGACGAGCGCAAGAGCCGTGTCGTGAACTGCCTTGAACTGCTGGCGCTGAACACAGACCTGATCGCGTACCTGCTGATGTGGGAAATCGGCAAAACATATAAGCTGGCGTTTACGGATATTGACCGCTGTATTGACGGCGTCAAATGGTACGTCGAGAATATCGAAGCGATGATGCAGAACCGAACGCCGCTTGGCCTAGTTTCCAATATCGCGTCCTGGAACTACCCGTTCTCAGTGCTGATGCACGCGGTGCTGACTCAAATCTTGGCGGGGAACGCCATTATTGCGAAGACTCCCACCGATGGTGGCTTTATCTCACTGAGCTTTGCATTCGCACTTGCCCGGCGCTGCGGGCTGCCGGTAACTTTGGTGTCCGGCTCAGGCAGTCAGCTCAGCGAAATCCTCGTCAGGAACGAGCATATTGACTGCGTCTCGTTTGTCGGCGGTCGGTCGAGTGGGCGCGACATTGCCGCGTCTCTGATTGACAAGCGGAAGCGATACATGCTCGAAATGGAAGGCGTCAACACTTACGGAATTTGGGACTTTTCCGATTGGGACAGCCTGGCAAAGCAGCTCAAAAAGGGACAGGACTACGGCAAGCAGAGATGTACGGCCTATGTACGCTTCGTGGTTCAGCGCAGCCTGTTCCCGAAGTTCCTGGAGACCCACCTTGACGTACTGCGCTCCCTGCAAATCGGCAACCCGACGCTTGTAGACAACGCCCACGATGATCTGCCGAACCTGGACTTCGGTCCCGTGATCAAGCCGCAGCAGGTCAAGGATCTGGACAGCCTGTACGCGAACGCTTTGCAGACGGGCGCGACACCGCTGTTCGAGGGACATCTGGATGACTCGCTGTTTCTGCCGAACCAAGATCGGTCTTCTTACACCGCGCCGCGCTCCCTGGTTGACTTGCCGAAAAGCGCCGAGCTTTACTTCCGGGAGCCGTTCGGTCCGATTGACTCGATTGTCCTGGTCAACCGGATTGAAGAGCTAGTCGGGGAGATGAACATCTCGAACGGCGCTTTAGTCGCGGCAATCGCATCAGACGACGAAAAGCTGGCAAAACATACCGCAAAGGAAATTCGCGCCTTCAAGGTCGGCATCAATACCATGCGCTCACGCGGCGACCGGCAGGAAGTGTTCGGCGGCCTCGGAGAATCCTGGAAGGGCTGCTTTGTCGGAGGCAGTCTGCTGGTTGAAGCCGTTACCAATAGTGCAAACGGCGAGCCGTCTAAAGGCAACTTCGACGACTTCACGATCCTGCCCGAACAGCGCTAGAAATTGAAGCTAAGACAAGAAGCCGCCCGGCGCAGTCGCGCCGGGCGGCTTTTCCGTGTCTTAGCTTTCACCCGTCTTACGGCTGTCTTAGCGAGGAGCGAGAGACGGCAGAAGAAGGCTAACCGCGATCACGCACATGACTGCTCCGACAAGGGAGTCCAAGACCTGCCAAGCGTGAGGATGCCGGAAGTAAAGATTTTCGGTTTGTTTCAAGCTGTAGTTATGGCGGCATGATCCGCCGGACTGTAAAATTCGCTGGACTGGGGTAAAATATGTTGTAAAAGGATTACCATGCTTCCTGTCCCGCGCACACTTTTGTTTTGGCTGCTCCTGCTGATGACCTGGCTGCCCGCCAGTACCCAAGCCAGCGGTTTAAGCCTATCGCCGCTTTATGGGCAAAGTCTTGGGCGGACTCAAGTCGCGGTCTTGAAGACCAAGACTCCTTCCCATAAGGCTGCCAGTCATAAAGCCACTCGTCATAAGGCTACTGGGAACGCTAGGCGGAAGACTGCAAAACTTTCCCGCGCCGCCAGTGCCGCGTCTGTTGCCTTCAGCGCCGCCTACCCGAACGTGACCGGCCACCGTGTCTACTTCCACTATCAGGCGGTCGGGGCGCACGAGTACGGCACGATCCCGACCGGCGGCTACACCAGTCAAGCGGCCTACCTTCAGGACATCACGGAAGCTGCCGCCCTCGGCGCTGATGGGTTCTCCCTGGACCTCGGAGCGCTCGACCCGGCAACGCTTGATGAAATGTCCCGGTTCTTCGCCGCCGCCAATCAGTTCAATGCAGAGCATCCTGTCCCGGCAGACTCGGTCAATCCTGCCTTTACCCTCTTTATCACGCTGGACTGCTCGACGCCGGGCATCGAAAGCTCCCGGCCAGTCGCTGCCGCCTTTCTGCGCTTCGCCCTGGACCCGGCCTATACCCGCGTCAAAGACGCGAGGGGAAACCTGCGCCCGCGCTTTTCGACCTATGCGGGGGGGGGCGGCGACGGATGGGCGGCGGTACGGGCAGTTTGGAACCAGCCTCTGGCATTGATCAAGGCCGCAGGCATTCGCCCGTTCTTTATTCCCGGCTTTGAGCAAAACCCGCAAGTGCCGGGCGGCCCGGCTCCCACTGACCCTCAATGGGTTCATGGCCTGCTTGTGGGCCTTGCAGACGGCGACTGGGAGTTCGCCAGCAACTATCCCCCGCTCGGCACGACGCCCGGCCCTTCCCCTATTCCGGGTGAGGAGGCCAAAACCGCCGCCGTGCAGGCCGCAGGGCTGTACCGGGAGTCGAGCATTCGTAATCAAGCGTGGGCGACGGGAAGCAAGCCCCGGTTCTACAACGAGTACTGCGGCGGGGAAGGGCTTGACGCTTGGTGGACGAGCATCATCACGGTCCAGCACCCGCAAAGCGTTCAGGTTCTGACCTGGAACGACTACGATGAAGCGTCCTGGACCACAAACGCGGACGAAGGGCCGGGCAGCCCGTGGCCGTACTGCAAGCACTCGGATGTTCCCGGTTTTTATCCATCGCGGCTAGGGCTGCAAAAACTGTACCGGTATTACATCGAATGGTATAAGACCGGCCAAAAGCCGCGCATTGCCGGCGATACGCTGGTCGCGATGTACCGGACACAGACCGGCGCGGCGTCGGCCGCGCCTTCGGCGGACCCGCTCGGCGGCATCACCTACTCGGCGGACGACACCGGCGGCGGACCTGCTATGTCCCATGCTCCCGATGTCATCTATGTAGACGCATTCTTTGTTCAGAAGGCAATGGTGACGCTGACGCAGGGCAGCCGGACCACGCAGCGGTCCGCTCCCGCCGGGCATTCGCATCTGCGCCTGCCGTTTGTCGCCGGCCTCGTCACCCTCACCGTCCAGCGGAACGGACAAACCGTACTTACGCTGCCGGGTCACGCGATTGCCGGAAAAGCAGCACTCGCAAATGCCAACTACTACACCTGCACAGCGCACAACTAAGCATGGAGTAACGTTGCGACAAGGCCGAACGCAATGCACCACATGACAATCCCAACGCCGCGATCCAGTATCCGCCAGGCTTGCGGACGGCGGAACAGCGGCGCAAGGTAAACAGCGCCGAGCGCGAGACTGGAGAACCAAAGGAAGGACGCGCAGACAGCGCCAAGCGCGAAGAACAGACGGGGAGAAGCCGCATACTGCGCGGAAATGCCGCCGACTAAAACAACCGTGTCCAAGTAAACATGAGGGTTGAGCAGACTGACAGAGAGTGTTGCCGCTGCAATGCCGCCGCGCGTCGCCGGTGCCGACGCTTCAAGAACGGTAGGGCGTAAGGCACGACGGAAAGCTGTGAAGCCATAGAAGAAGAGAAACGCCGCACCGCCGAGAGACGCCAGCCGCGCCAGCCAGGGCAGATGCGCGATGAGGCTGCCGACTCCTGCCGCCCCTAATGTGACCAAGAGAGCATCACACACCGCGCAAATCGCGGCGACAAGAACCGCCTGTTCCCGGCGCAGGCCCTGACGCAACACAAAGGCGTTCTGTGCGCCGATGGCAATAATGAGGCTTGCGCCCAAGCCGAGACCGCGCAGGAACGGAAGAAGCCAGACAGCTACGCTCACAGCCGCGTCAGGGTCTCGCGCGTTCGTTCGGTCTGAGTTGTACCAGTGTTAAGCGTCGTTGCTGGTTCCACCAAGAGCAAATGCACTTCGTCTTCGGCCACCGGCAGGTGCTCAACACCGTGCGGAACAATAACGAACTCGCCCGCGCCAACTGTAATGTCACGGTCACGCAGCTTCATCGTCAGCGTGCCTTTGAGAACCAGGAACAACTCGTCTTCGGTCTCGTGATGATGCCAGTCGAACTCACCTTGCAGTTTCACAAGCTTGACCTGCATCGTGTTGATGTCGCCGACAATGCGCGGGTTCCAGTGGTCGTTGATTTGGGAGAGCTTCTCAGCGAGATTGACGGCAGCGATTTTCATGATAGCTCCTCAAAAACAGAAAGCCCGGCGCGGTGCGCCGGGCTGTCAACTACTTGCCTCGGAAGAAGCGCTTGAACTTATATAAAGTCACGTCCCGGTTCATCTCAGCGATGGCTTTTGTCAATGGGATTTCTTTCGGGCAGGCTTTGACGCAGTTCTGGGCGTTGCCGCAGCTTGTGACGCCGTCGGAACCCGAAATCGCCTCTAGGCGCTCCTCGCGGTTCATTGCGCCGGTTGGGTGGCTGTTGAACAGGCGGACCTGGCCGATGGCGGCGGGGCCGATGAAGTTTGAGTGCGTGTTGACCTGCGGGCAGGCTTCGAGGCAGGAGCCGCAGGACATGCAGCGGGCGAACTCGTAGGCTTCCTGCCGGTCCCGCTCGGCGATGCGCGGGCCGGGGCCGAGGTCATAAGTGCCGTCAATTGGAATCCAGCCGCGAATCTTCTTGAGGTTCTCGAACATCCGGGAGCGGTCTACCGCAAGGTCCTTAACAACCGGGAACTTGGACATCGGCTCCAAAGTGATTGGCTGGGCCAGATTGTCTACAAGTGTCGCGCAGCTTTGGCCGACTTTGCCGTTCATCAGCATGGTGCAGGAGCCGCAGACGTTTTCCAAACAGTTCATCTCCCACACCGGGGCCGAAGTCTGCTTGCCGTCTTTGGTGACCGGGTTCTTGCGAATCTCCATGAGGCAGGAGATAACGTTCATCGCGGGTCGGTACGGCAGCTCGAATTCTTCCCAGTACGGGGCCGAGTGCTGATCTTTCTGCCGCTTGATTTTGAGCGTGATGGTCTTCTGGTCAGGCATCAATGTCTCTTTCTATTATCTATCTGCATGTATAACAATCAGTCGGCGCGGGGCATTCCCGACATGAAGAGCCTTCGTAATCGCATCAATATCGGCTTTCAGTGCCACGGAACGCGGGTCGGACGCAAACGTCAAATCCGGCGAAGACTGCCCCTTGTAGATGATCGTTGTCTGCGTCCCAAACGACGCGCTCCGCATTCCATGACGCACTGGCAAAGCTGTCAATGGCATCGCAGCATCAAGGTCTTGAAACAATTTAGTTGCAAATTTGTATGTACCTAGCTTCTCTTTCTTCTCCACAAGCGGTACATGGCTTGTAGACTTAGCAGGAACTAAAGTTAATAGTGTAGCATTGCCATCTGAGGAGACCTGGATTTGGTATCCTGTGGTGTTAGTTGAGCCGGTATTCTGAATCGTGGCTGTCTGCATGGGTGCCTTCGGCGTCTTCTTGGCGTACACCGGCAGGGCCGTTAATAGCAGCCCCGCCGCGCCCGCTACTAACAATCTACTGCGCTTTGACATCGCGCTCTCCTTGCTGCGAGACAGGATTGCTCGCTTTGACAGGGTCGGCATCGTTAAGTTGCTGCTTGCCGGTGAGCCAGCTTTTGCTTGCCTCGGCGACTTCCGACTCGTCGTCGTGGCCATAGGCGGTATCGCGCCGTGCCTCCGGGGGCCGGGTAGAAAGCTGGTCGCCGCCACCGTCGCCGCCTGCACCGGCGGCAATTTGCATTTCCTGAACGGCGGCTCCGGTCAAACCCGCGCCCATCGCGAGGACGCCGTTCGCGCCGAGGGCGCCGCCCCGATCGCCATTTGCAACCGGCGCGTGCCCATTGCCATTTCCGTTCTTGCCGTGCGTGTCCACCACTAGGGTTTCTTTGGCGGCTTCGGCAGTCGGCGTCGCCGTACCTGCCGTATCTTCCTCGGCGGCGTAGTTGCGGAGGCGCGGCTTGATCAGGGACGTGTCTACTTCTTCATACGACAGCCGGGGGCCATCGGCGGTCCACTCAGCGATGGTAGACTTCAGGAACTTCTCGTCGTTACGCTTCGGGAAGTCCGGCTTGTAGTGAGCGCCGCGCGACTCATCGCGGGCCAGCGCCCCCAGCGTGATGGCGCGGGATAGATGCAGCATGTTCTTAAGCTGCCGCGTGAACGGGATCAACTGGTTGGTCCAGTTGGAGCTGTCGGCAATCGAGACATTCTCGACCCGCTCCATCAGCTCTTGAATCTTGGCATCGGTCGCTTTGAGGCGGTCGTTGTAGCGGACGACGGTGACATTCTCCGTCATCGTATCGCCAAGCTCTTCGTGAATTTTGTACGGGTTCTCGGTTCCCGTGGACGCCGCCAGCGTCTCGTACTTGGTCGTTTGCTCTTTCAACGCGCTCTCAAACAGCGACGACGGCAGATCGTCCGCGCTCTTCTTCAGGTGCTTGACGTAGTTCACGATCCCCGGCCCAGCAAGCTGCCCGCCGGTCAGGCACGACAGCAGGGAATTCGCGCCAAGCCGGTTCGCGCCGTGGTACTGGTACTCCGCCTCGCCTACCGCAAATAAGCCGGGGATGGAGGTCTGCTGGTTGCGCGGGTTGCCTTCGGTGAGGCCGCCGGTGGTCTCGTCTTTCGCGAAGTCTACCCACAGGCCGCCCATTGAGTAGTGAACCGCTGGGAAAATCCGCATCGGGGTCGTGCGCGGGTCCTCGCCGATGAACTTCTCGTAGATTTCGAGAATGCCGCCAAGCTTGATGTCAATCTGTTTCTTGTCCAAGTGGGTCAGGTCGAGGTACACCTGGTTCTGGCCGAAGACGCCCATCTTGTCGTCTACACAGACCGAGAAAATCTCGCGGGTTGCAATATCGCGCGGGACCAGGTTGCCGTAGGCCGGGTATCGCTCTTCCAGGAAGTAGTAGCGCTCGGCTTCCGGGATATTCTCGCCGCGCCGCTCGTCGCCCGCTTTGCGCGGGACCCAAACACGTCCGCCCTCGCCGCGTGCCGATTCAGACATCAGCCGCAGCTTGTCCATGCCGGGAATGGCAGTCGGGTGGACCTGGATAAACTCGCCGTTCGCGTACTTCGCGCCCTGCTGGTAGACGGCGGACGCGGCGGTGCCAGTATTCATCACCGAGTTTGTCGAGCGGTTGTAAACAATGCCGGGGCCGCCGGTCGCCAGTACCACGGCGTCGGCCCGGAACTCTTGGATCGCCATTGTCCGCAGGTCCTGGGCGACAATGCCCTTGCAGACGCCATCATCGTCTTTCACAACGCCTAAAAACTCCCAGAACTCGTGCTTCTTGACCTTGCCCTCGGTCTCGGCCCGGCGTGTCTGTTCGTCCAGCGCGTACAAGAGCTGCTGGCCGGTGGTCGCGCCGGCGTAGGCCGTCCGGTGGTACTGGGTCCCGCCGAAGCGCCGGAAGTCGAGCAGACCTTCGGGGGTTCGGTTAAACATGACCCCCATACGGTCGAGCAGGTTGATAATGCCCGGCGCATTGTCCGCCATGTGCTTAATCGGCGGCTGGTTTGCGAGGAAGTCGCCGCCGTAGACGGTATCGTCGAGGTGCTTGTCAACCGAGTCGCCCTCGCCTTTGGTGTTGACCGCGCCGTTGATACCTCCCTGAGCGCAGACCGAGTGGCTGCGCTTGACAGGGACAAACGAGAACAGGTCTACAGGAACACCCGCCTCAGTGACTTTAATTGTCGTCATCAGCCCGGCCAGCCCGCCACCGACCACAATGACCTTCGGCTTCAAATTGCTTGCAACGCTTGCCATAGTTTATGCCTCTTTATCTTGTAACAATCCTCAGTAAACCCCAGTTCCGACCAGTTCGTTTTCGCAAATTTGCGTATCAAAAGGCGTCCGGTTTTGGTTTTCGGTAGTCTTCGTTTGCCTGATGCACTTCTTCCATGAGCGCGACGAGATCAGTCTGCCCTTTCGTTTTGGCAATATCTACCGCCGACCTGCCATTGTTGGCTTTGATGTGGATGTCCGCCCGGTGCGACAGCAGGGAAACAACGGCGGAACGATGATCGTAATTCACGGCAATCATCAGCGCAGTCCGCCCTGTTTCGGGGTCCTCGGCATTGACATTCACGCCCATCTTTACAAGCTGTTCAAGGAGCATGATGTCGCCTTCGGCAGCGACATGGCGCAGTTGAAGTTCCAAAGCTTTGCGCTCATCATCCAGTTTTTTATGTTCCTCAGTCAGCCTTCGGGCCTCAGCCTCTATCTTTTTACGTCCGCCAAAAGCTAATCGCAATGATTGACCGAGGTTCGCCATGGCAATCTCCTGAGCGGGACACGGGGCTGAACCCCCTTGCTTTAAAAGTGCAATCTCTCGCCTGCGCGGGCGAAGATATGAGACTCGCTTTTGCTAGTCATCCAGCGCATCTGTAAAATCTACCTGATCATAAATCTCCGAAAGCGCCAGCGTAATACCTAGCGACGGAACAGCAATCATGCTGTCTAAACCTGCAACCATCGTATAATCCCAGTGGCCGTTTTCGCCGCGCTCGAACAGTTCCACGCGCGGCTCGGTTTGACTGACCAGTAGGTACGACCGCAAACTTTCGATCTGCTGATACCGAATGAACTTCTCGCCCCGGTCTTTTGGCTCGGTACTTGGCGACAGGACCTCAACCACCACAATCGGGTTTGTGATAACGTGCTTGTTGCCGTTCCGGTAGGCACTCGGCCCGCAGACGACGGATAAGTCCAGGTAGTAAAAAGCGTTTGCCGCCCAGACCTTCATGTCTGAGGACAAAACTCGGCACGCCTTGCCGCGCAGTCCAATCCAGAGCAGTGCGCCCATGTTCATTGGGATGGACGCATGGGGTTCCGAGCCGCCGGACATCGCACGGATTTTGCCGTCAATGTATTCAGACTTTTCGACTGCGTCTTCTTCCCATTTGAGGTATTGAGCTTCGGTATAGCGGTCTTGTTCTACATAGTGCCGGGCGAGTGCCATTGCGGTTTCCTACTGCCCTGCTGCGCGGGCGAAGATTACGGGTTGGGCGACGGCAGGGTGATGGTCTGGTCTACGCTCATCACGGTCAGCGTTGCTTTGGACTTAGCATCTTTCAGAGCCTGGCCGAACGCTGCCGGGGTGCCGGTGAGCGCGGGGAACGTGCCGTAATGCTCTGGGATAACGATTTTCGGGTTGACAAGCCTCACGGCATCGGCGGCACGGGTTGGTCCCATCGTGTAATGGTCGCCGATGCAGCAGAGCATGACGTCTATTTTGTGGAACTTTGGAATGAGCGCCATGTCGCTGAACTCGTCGGTGTCGCCGGTGACATAGATGACTGGGCCATTTGTGACCGAAATCAGGAAGCCGCCGGGGTTGCCGCCGAAGTGTTGATCCATATCCGGCGTGCCGGGCGGAGGCGTGACAGTTGAGCTATGGATGGCCGGGAGGAACGCGATTTTGACATCGCCGCCGAGCAGGGTCAGCTCACCGCCGAAGTTTCCCTGCGTATCTCCGCCTGCCTGCGCCTTTGGGAAGCCGCCGTACTGCACGAGCGCGGTTCCCAGGTCGGCGGTAGAAACAAGTTTTGCGCCCGTGGCGTTTGCAATCGCCGCCGAGTCGCCGACGTGGTCAAAGTGGCCGTGCGTAATCAAAATGAGATCGGCTTTCGTGATGCCGGCGAGGTCCGCCGCGCCGCGCTTGTTGGACGGGTTCTGTATCCACGGGTCAATCATCAGAATATGCCCGGCGGGCGTGGTCAGCTTGAACGCCGCGTGGCCGTACCAAGTGAGCTGTGTGCTTTGTGCAAACGACGGCGCGGCAGCAAGGGCGAAAACGACTAGTAGGGCGAAGGCGAAAAGTTTACGCAAGGTAATCTCCAAAGAATATCGTTAGTGCTGCATGACGGCGACGGTCGGCGAGACTGACGCAATGTGCTTCAGGCCGTCGGCCCGCAGGTGAGCGATGGTCCACAAACCCATGCCGGCGAAGACTGCGAACAGGCCCCAGCAGACAAACTGGTTGGAACGCTGCGCCTGGGCCGAGATCGTGATGCCCCAGCGGATGCAGAAGTTCCAGAGGCCGTTCGTGAAGTGGAACACGGTCGCGACAATGCCGATGGCCTGGAGCCAGAACAGCCACGGGTTTGCCATCTGATGCGACATCGCCAGGTAGCTGATGGCGGTCTCCGGGTTCGGGTTGCCGTGCCAGAGGGCGATATACTTGTGAATGCTCGTGTCCCAAACATGGACGCTGATGTAGACCAGCGCGACAAGGCCGGATGCCCGCTGCAAGAAGTACATCCAGTTGCGCCCGTAAGCGTACTTGGTCAGGTTCGCCTGTCCGTACATGCTGATCCAGATGCCGTAGACCGAGTGGTACAGGAGCGGAACGTAGATCAAGAGGACTTCCAGCACGGCGACAAACGGCAGGCCGCCGTAGACCCGGATGACGGCATTGTACGCGCCCGGCCCGCGCAGGGCGTAGGAGTTCGCCAGCAGGTGCTGCAACAAAAAGAAGCCGATGGGAAAGATGCCCGATGCCGAGTGAAGCTTGTGCCAGATAAAGGGATCATGCAGGCGGCCTTTGTTTGGCGCAGCCGGCTCGGTTGGTTTCGGGAGTGCGACAGCCATGAGAAAATCCTTTCACGAATGTGTGACTGCTCAGTATACCCGCCGGGGCAGGCAAAGTAAAATGAATTGTTTTTGCGGGTATTATAAGGCTGGCTTAATTATAAGCGCAAAACATGCCACGGATTGAAATCCGAGGCTGAACAAACCAGCGCCTTCCAGGTCTGCCCTCTTGCGGCATCCTGCCTCAGAGCCGGGTAGCCAGTGCTGATACGAAGTAATCCGCTTGCGGATATACGCAGTAATCAGAATGATACTAGTGCAGTCGCGGCGACACAAGAAAATGCCATGCGCGACAATATTGCGTCCCCTGGATGCTGTTCTCTTAGCCTCGGCCTTCAGGCCGTGGCACCTACGTTGACTTTTCTATGCTCAATCTAAACAGCCTGCAACTCTTCTCGGACCTCGTGGACACCGGCAGTTTTTCGCGGACGGCGGAGAAAAACTTTGTGTCCCAGTCGGCAGTTTCCCAGCGGCTTAAAGCGCTGGAAGCCGACTTCGGGCAGACACTGATTGACCGGGGGCAGGGACGCGGGAAAGTGACGCCGACGGTCGCGGGAGAAATCCTGCACGCTGGGGCGAGAGTCCTCCTGCAAAGCGCGTCGGCGCTGGATGCCGAAATGCGGCAGTTGTCTGATGAAGTGGCCGGGACCGTGCGGGTGGCGACCGTCTACTCGGTTGGACTCCATGCCCTGCCGCCGCGCCTCAAGCCGTTTCTCGCGGCGCATCCGCGCGTCAATGTCCACCTAGAATACAGACAGACAGATAAAGTGTATGAGGATGTCGTCAGCGGCAGCGTGGATGTCGGTATTGTCGCCTGTCCTTCGGGAAAGCGCGGGCTGGAGGTCGTGCCGTTTGCCGAGGAAGAAATGGTACTGGTATGCGCCCCGGAACACCCGCTGGCGGGGGCTAAAGTGTCTCTGCGGCAATTAGACGGCCGCACGTTTATCGGCTTCGCTGACGACATCCCGACCCGGCGGCTCGTAGACGAGAAGCTGAAGGCGGCAGGAGCGCGGGTCAAAGTGGTCTCGACGTTCGACAACATCGAGACAATCAAGAACTTGGTTGAGATCGGCAGCGGGGTCAGCATCCTGCCGGCGGATACCGTCCGTCAGGAACAGCGGGCCGGGACGCTCGCTGCCGTGCCGTTTACTGCGGCGGATGCGTTTACCCGGCCCACGGGCCTGCTGCTGAAAAAGACCAGAGCCAGGCGGGCCGCCGTGCAGGCATTTGTGGAAGCGATGCAGAATGAATGAAAGCAGAATGAATGAAAGTGGGAGAGCATTCACATGAGCCAGTATTTCGCGAAGAAAAGCATCGAAGAGTTGCAGGCGGAGGACACCGAAGGCGCGGGGCTAAAGCGCAGCCTAGGACCAGGGCGGCTGCTCGCGTTAGGGATCGGCGCGATTATCGGGGCGGGGATTTTTGTGCTGACCGGCGAGGCGGCGTCGCAGTACGCGGGTCCGGCGATCATTCTGTCATTTATTTTAGGCGGCATCACCTGCGCGTTTGCGGGCCTGTGCTACGCCGAGTTTGCCGCGCTGATCCCGATTGCCGGGAGCGCGTATACCTATTCCTATGCGACGCTCGGCGAGCTGGTGGCCTGGATTATCGGGTGGGACCTGATTTTAGAGTACGCGGTCGGCGCGGCCACGGTCGCGGTCGGTTGGGCCGGCTATGTGTCAAGCCTGTTGCATGACTTCGGCGTTACGGTGCCGCATCCGCACGGCTTCAACGTCCTGGCGATGGCCGGAGTTCTCGCCGTGACCGCGATTTTGGCGACGGGAACAAAGGAGTCGGCGAGCGCCAACGCTGCGATTGTCGGGATAAAGCTGGTCGTCATTGCCGCATTTTTGGGGTTCGGCGTGTTTCATCTGCATCCCGCCAACTGGCACCCGTTCCTGCCGCCGAATACCGGCGCATTCGGGCAGTTCGGCCTGAGCGGAGTGTTGCGCGGCGCGGGCGTGATCTTCTTTGCGTACATCGGCTTTGATGCAGTTTCGACTGCCGCGCAGGAAGCAAAGAACCCGCAGAAGGATATGCCGATCGGCATTCTGGGGTCTCTCGCGATCTGCACCGTGCTGTATATCCTTGTCGCCGGGGTGCTGACAGGCTTAGTTTCGTACAAATCGCTGAATGTTGCTGATCCCATCGCCGTCGGCGTCGGGGCCATTGGCATCGGCTGGCTGATCGGCCTGGTCAAAGCGGGCGTCATCGCCGGGCTGTCCTCAGTCATGCTGGTGCTGCTGTACGGCCAGTCGCGCATCTTCTACACGATGGCGAGTGACGGCCTCCTGCCGAGCTTCTTCAGCCGCCTCAGCCCGCGCTTCCACACGCCCGCCGCCGCGACCTGGCTGCTCGGCGTCATTGTCAGCCTCATTGCCGCTTTCGTGCCGCTCGCCCTGCTCGGCAAGCTCGTCAGCATCGGGACACTCTTCGCGTTCATTCTCGTCTGCGCCGGAGTGCTGTACCTGCGCCGGACACAGCCGGACTTGCCGCGCCCGTTCCGCTGCCCCGGCCTGCCCGCCGTGCCGATTTTAGGCATTCTGTGCTGCCTGTACCTCATCGCCGGCCTGCCGCTTTCCACCCAAGTTCGGCTGGTCGTCTGGCTGCTCCTCGGCTTTATCGTCTACTTCGGCTACAGCCGCCACCATTCCAAGCTTCACAAGTCCAATAGCAAGCTTCACAAGTCCAGTAGCTCGTAGACGCGCGTTCCGGCTCGGTGCGTTTCCTCCGGGTCAGAACTTCCAAACACAACAAGGCATCTCAGGGCGACAAGCATCCGCGACATCTCATAGAAGGGCCTGGGGCGTTCATAACCTGCGTCCAGCGTCATATGCGCTCCGTAGCCCTGAAAGAACGCTGCCCGCAGCGCGTCTTCGCCCTCGCCGAAATGAGCCAGCTCAAGCCGCATCAGATCGTACTCATTGTGACCGATGACTGCTTCTTCTACATCTATGACGCCTGTGATTTTGCCGCCTGCGACCAGAATGTTGCTCCGGTGCAAATCCATGTGCAGCAGCCGAGGCGTGATTGCGTCATTCAGCAAAGCGTCGCGGCGGTCAAACCAGACCTGTGTAGGTTCTGTGAGACTCTGAAACTCCGTGCGCGACAAGAACGCGAGCCGCCCGCGCACAATCTCTCGGTGCATCTCGTGCCAAGTCGTGAAGGGACCAATTTGTCGGCCTTCTGCTTCTTCTGCCAGCTCAAGCGCAGGTCCGGCAACGACTTCCCCTTCCCGCTCGGCAACGTCGCCGAAGTGGTCAAACGTCAGCGAGTGCATCCGCCCCAACAGGTCGCCGAGTTGGATGTATATGTCCATTTTCTCTGCGTCCGACAGATCAGAATATGCCTGGGAGAGCGTGACGCCGGGTAGGCGCTCGGAAAGGGTATAGGCGAAGGGAACTAGGCGGCGGGAGCAGTCAGCGGCAAATACGCTCGGTGCAGGAACGCCCTGATCTCGGAGAAGGCCATAAACTATGCGCTCTTTAATGGGATTCCAATCCTCTGCTGGATCGCGGGAGACTTTCAGGATGGAGTCGCCTTGATCTGTTTCCAGAACCCAGACGGAACCAGATAGGCCATTCTGGGGCTTGCTGACTTGCCGCAGTGTCAGCCCGGCAGGCGCAAGAATGGCCTGTATCTGTTCTTTCTCAGGAGTGAGTGATTTGCTGAAAACGGGCGCATTAACTCCCATGTCATCCAAGATGTAGGGCACTTAGTCTTCCATTCTTCTGAGGCGCATGTCATCAAGCCTCACAGTGTAGGCAGCAAGAATGCCAGTCAGTTCCCTGACGCTTCGCGCAGTAAACCTCTCCACCGTGCTTGCAAAAAGGTCTTTTTCTTCCGCCCCTCCTCCATAACTGCTGTATTCTTCGTACTTGTCTTGGTCTACTTCACGGTAGACAACAGCATAACCAGTCAGGTTGGGCGAGAGCTTATCTCGTTGAAGTGGGCCGTTTCTCCATCGGGAAATGTATCTGACTGTCGGATCAACATTAACGATAGCATGGTAATCTGAAATCGGGATCAAAGGAAAGTCACGGCACCGATCCGGTGTCGTGACTGTATGAGCCGCAACAGAGTTGTTGGCCGCCAATATCTGGAGAACACGCAGAAATCTTGGAGTGTCTGAGGTAGCTCCTCTTAAAGCAGTTCGCCAGACGTTCAACTTCACAGTCCCAGCGCTTGTTTGACGAGACCCGGAATGTCGGCGGTGCTTTCGGCGATGTGGACACCGGCGGCACGGAGAGCATCTACTTTGGCCTGCGGGCTGCCGGAGGTGCCGGAGATGATGGCGCCGGCGTGGCCCATGCGCTTGCCGGGCGGGGCGGTGAGACCCGCGATGAAGCCGATGACGGGCTTGGTCATGGTCTTGATGTATTCGGCGGCGATTTCTTCATCGGAGCCGCCGACCTCGCCGCACATGACGACGGCTTTTGTCTCCGGGTCGGCCTCAAAGAGCGGCAGGACATCAATGAAGCGCGTGCCAGGCATCGGGTCGCCGCCGACGCCGACGCAGGTTGTCTGGCCGAGGCCTGCGCGGGTCAGGGCGTCCACCGACTCGTAGGTGAGCGTGCCGGACCGCGAGACGATGCCGATGGGGCCGGGCATGAACATGGAGGCCGGGATGATGCCGATTTTGGCACCGCCGACGGTCAAAATGCCGGGGCAGTTCGGACCGAGCAGGCGGGATTTAGAGTACTTGACGACGTTGACGGCCTTGATTTCGTCTTCAATCGGGATGCCTTCGGTGATGCAGACGATGAAGTCAATGCCGGCGTCCACCGCTTCCATGATGCCGTCCGCCGCGCCCCGCGCGGGGACAAAGATGCAGGTGGCATCCGCGCCCGTGGCGTTCTTCGCTTCCTGCACGGTGTCAAAGACGGGAACTCCCTGCACGGTCATCCCGCCCTTGCCGGGGGTGACGCCGCCGACGACTTGGGTGCCGTAGGCGATCATCTGGGTCGTGTGGAATTCGCCTTCACGTCCCGTGATGCCCTGAACGATGACTTTGGTATTTTGGTCAACAAGAATTGCCATGACTGCTCCAGTTAATCTTTGCGCCGCTTGAAGTAGAACACCGTCACCGGGACATTCTCATCTTCCGCGCCGTCCTCGGCATCGTCGTTTGCCCGGACATCGGCGACCGCGTTGACCAGCTCCCAGCCCTGCCCGCCATGCGAGTTCAGGGTTTCTTCGTCGGTCTCGTCGTCCGAGTCGCTCACGATAATCTTGTATTCAAACAGATCCGCCATTGTGTGTCTCCTCCAATATCATACAGTCTCAAAAGCGTGCGTGTTCACTCCGCCGTCAAATAGTACCCAATAAGCCGCGCCGTGTCTACCAGGGCGTCCAAATGGGTGCGTTCATACGAGTGGGACGCATCCACGCCCGGCCCGATGAGCGCCACCTGCACATCGGCCCCCGCCCGCCAGAACGCTTCGCCGTCGGAGCCATAGTACGGGTAAATGTCGGTCTTCAGGTCTAAATTGTTGTCTTTTGCCAATTTGCGTAGTTGACGCCCAAACTCAATCGAATACGGCCCGCCGCTGTCCTTGACGCAGAGCGTGCAGTGGAACTCGTCGGACGCCTGCCCATCTCCAATGGCCGCCATATCCACCGTGAGTAACTGCGTTATATCTAACGGAAACCCGCCCGCCGCGCCGTGTCCGACTTCTTCATAGTTGCTGATGTGAAGCGTCGTCGTCTGCACCGGCCTTTGCCCGCCGACCCCTATTGCCTTAATTGCCGCAAGCATACACGCCACGCAGGCTTTGTCGTCTAAATGCCGGGAGCGGATAAAACCGTTCACGACTTCCACGCGCGGGTCGAGATACACAAAATCCCCGACCGCAATCCCCAGCGCCTTTGTCTCCGCCGCGCTTGTCGTCCGGGCATCAATCCGCGCTTCCAGCGTTCCCGCCTCGCGCTTCGTCTCGTTCACCGCCCCGCCATGCACATGGGTTGAGGCTTTGTTAAGCTGAACGCTGCCCCGAACCATCCCCTGCCCTTCCGTCGCGACCGTGACCCCTTCCCCTTCAATCGCGTTCCACGCATACCCGCCGATCTGGGACAGCGCCAGCCGCCCGTTCGGCTTGATTTCCTTGACCATCGCCCCCAGCGTATCCACATGCGCCGTCACCGCGCGAGGCTCGGCACTAGACTGCCCTGCAAGCGTCGCCAGCAGAGCACCCTTGCGCGTCCGCCGCGTCTCTAAACCTAACGCCTGCAAGGCACGTTCGGTGTACGCAATCGCCGCTTCCGTATCGCCAGTCGGGCTAGGCGTGTTCAGCAGGCCGACAAGAAAATCCGTCAAATAGTTAGTGTCAATCGTCATCTAGGGTATCGCCTCAACTCTCACATGACCGCCATCTAAGACGCGCAGCCACACATCAAACCCATACAACAAGGCCATTCCAACCAGCGGGTCGCCTTCGGCCTCAAGAACTAGAATATCCCGTGCCTGCCCGTCCCACTCAACTGTCGCCAAAAACTCACGCAAGTTGGCTTGAGTGCCTTCGCCTAGAGTGACGACTACCTGGCTTTGAAATGGTAGATTAAGCTTGACAATTTCGGCGCTGGAGAGCGTGAGATAGCCGTTAAAGCCGGTGTCGATCACGGCTTCATAGTCCTGAGTGCCTGTTCCATCATGGATCACAACCGGCAATACCGCCTCGCGGTCTGCATTGATGCTGCCGATGATCATGTTGAAGCTATCACCTTCCGGCTGCCGATCCGGTAAGCCGCTGCATGACCGACTCGCAGAGTAAACAAAGGCGCATCAGGAAATCGGGATTTTGCCCGCTTCGCCGCGAGAACGTCATCGGCGTCCATCTCGTATTCCCCGGTCTCCGTGTTGATGACAAGGAATTTCCCCTGATTGCCGTCTTCAACTTGCGCCTTGATTTGCTGTTCGTAAAGTTCGATGCCGCGCTGGACAACTTCCTGCGGCGTTCGTGTGATTGTCTGCATGATGCTGTACCTCCATTAACAGTTTACTTGTTAAGTAGTCGAGCGTAAATAGGTTAAACTATCGGTTTCGCAAAAAATGGCTCATATCAGAGTGGAATGCGTTTGACGCGACTTCGGATAGTTTAACTTATTTCAGTTCAGGCACTTATCGTTGAGTTCTTTCGCAATACCGCTGAAGCTCCCCTCAATTAGCCGCCTTCTCTCCGGCGAGGTATTGAACACCAGGGCGCTCATGTGATAGGTGTGCTTGATAGAAACTTTCGGGATGGACCGCGAAGTTAGCAGGCGGATTTGCGGCTCAGCGTATTGCGCCTTGCTGCCGACCAGTACGATCATCTCCAAACGCGGCAGCAAGGCGAGCAGTTCATTGAGATGCGGCAGCGCCTGCCGAATGTCGGCGGCGTTGACGGGCAGAATATGCTCGCCGGTGCCGACGTACCACGGGACGATGTTCCAAATCAACGTGTCCGTGCGAGCAATCCCGGCGTTGCGAATTAAGTTCCACAGATTTTTGGCCGTCGGGTCCGGGTTATTGCTGGACACGAACTTAGATGCTTTTGCTTTTGGCCCCGGCGCTTCCAGAAGAAACAACACGCGGGCTTGTATGCCGCCATCGCAGGGGTCAAAGTTCGGAATATGATACTGTTCACCAAGGTTAGCCCGCAGGGATGCCACATAGCCGGTCAGTGGCTCCATGTGCGGCAGTGTTAGCATTCCAAGCCTGCGCTGCTGTTCTTCGGGAATGCTTAACGTGTAAGGTGCATCTTCCATCGCTATTGCTGTCCCTTTCTGAGTGCTTCAATTTCAGCCCGCAGACGGGCGTTTTCAGCTTCGGCATCTTCTGCACGGCGAGCTTCAGTCTCAGCGCGTCGGGCTTCGGCTTCCACACGCTCGGCTTGTTCTTGCGGCGTCGGCAGAAACTCACCGCTCGTGGGGTTATAGAGGCGCAAAGTTTCGCCGATTTGCACGAAGTCTAACTCAAGCTGCTGACTGTGAAGACGCCCCTGCTTGGGTTCCAGCCGAACATACTGGCCGTTTTCGAGCCGGTAGCCTTGCAGGCGCGGCTTTAAATAACCGCCGGTGGGGTCAAACAGGAAGTATTCGGGTGTTTTGAGCGTTTGCTCATAGAGCGGCAGCTTTGTTTCGACATCTTCGCTCTGCGTGCTGCGCGAAGTGATCTCAACAACGACGCTCGGCAGGAGGCCGCCCTCTTTCCACGACATATAGGAATCACGCAGCCGGTCTTCCGCTCCAAACACGACGTAAGCATCGGGGGAGATGCGCGACTTCGGGTTGCCTTCTTCCCAGAACACAAAGTTGTTGCCGGACACATAAACATCCGGCTGCCCCATGAAGTGAACTTTCAGTGCGGCAATGAGATACGCCATCAGCTCGCGGTGCTTGTCGGTTTCGCCCATTGGTCTGCCATCCCTGGTCGGATAAATGACGGCTTTGGGAGCCGTTAAAGTTGAGGTCGTCATCTGAAGCCTCCTAAGCTGCTGCTTTTTAGTGCCGGGCGTCCATCGGCTGCCATTTGAGATCGCGGGGGCCGGTGTAGATGGAGTCGGGGCGGATGATGCGGTTGCCGTCGAGCTGCTCGATCATGTGGGCGGTCCAGCCGGCGGTGCGTCCGACGGCGAAGACGGGGGTGAACAGCTCGGACGGGACGCCGACGGCGTGTAATATCAAAGCGGCGTACAACTCGACGTTTGCGTACAACTCGACGTTTGCGTACAACTCGACGTTTGCGTACAGCTCGCGGCCCGGTTTCAGTTCTTCCAAAACGCTGACGGTGGTCTGCTCGACGGATTTAGTGAGATCAAGCAGCTCGTAGTCGCCCGTCAGCGCGGCCATCTTCTCGGCGGCGGCGGACAGCAGGGCGGCGCGGGGGTCGCGGACGTTGTAGATGCGGTGGCCGAAGCCCATGATGCGGCGTCCGGCGGTCATCTCGGACCGGATATAAGTATCGGTCTGCTGCGGGGTGCCGATGGCCCGGAGCATGTCGAGGACCGGGCCGGGAACGCCGCCGTGCTTCGGGCCTTTCAATGCGCCGACGGCGGCAGTCAGCCCGGAGACCATATCGGAGTCGGTGGAAATGGCGACGCGGGCGCAAAAAGTAGACACGTTCAGGCCATGCTCGCTGACCGCGACCATGTAGGCGTTCAGGCCGTCTACCCGCGCGGGGTCCGGCTCGGTGCCTTCCAGCATATAAAGAAAGCCGGCGGCAAGGCCGTGTTCGGGTTTAGATTCGACAATCGGCAGCCCGTTTTTGAGGCGGTAGGTATGGGCGACAATCGCCGACATCTGGGCCTGCAAACGGGCTGCGCGGCGCTTGGCGAGGGCCAGGTCGAGGCTGTCTACTTCGGAATCGCCGATGGACAGCATGGACGCGCCCATCCGCAGAATGTGCATCCCGGACGCATGAGGGGCGAGGTCGGCGAGAGCAGCCATAACCGGCGCGGGCAGGGAACGAGCCGCGCTCATTTCGGCTTTGAGGTCATCGTATTCGGCCTGGGTCGGCAGATTGCCGTTCCAGAGTAAATAGGCAACTTCTTCAAACGTCACGTTTCCCGATAGCTCGGATACATCGTAGCCGCGCAGGGTGAGGCGTCCGTTCTGGCCGTCTACTTCGGCGATCTGGGTCGCGGCGGCGGTAATGCCTTCAAGGCCCTTATAAATAGTCGGTTCTGTCATTGTGTTCTCCTTTAATATGCAGGGACCCACTCCTGCTCGTTCCTCGCTTCCCCTCCCGGAGCGGGAAGGGTAAGAGGTAGAAACGGAAGGCTTATTCGATACGTTCTTAAGCTCCGGCTCTTCCCATTTCGGGAGGGGAAGCGAGGAACGAGCAGGGGTGGGTTCTTTTACCCAATCAGCTCTGCCGGGTAGCCGTGGGAATGCAGGGCGGCAATGATACGCTCCTGATGCGCCCGGTCGCGCACTTCGATCAGCATCTCGACGCGGGTGACGCCGAAATCAAGGTTCGGACTGAGGCGGTTGTGGTTGACTGTAATCACGCTGCCGCGCTCGCCTGCGATGACCGAGAGCAGATTGACAAGCCCGCCGGGGCGGTCATCGCAGGACGACATGAGGTGCAGGTAGCGGTCGGCGCGGAGCATTTCGCGCTGGGTTAAATCAGCAAGCGCGAGGGCGTCAATGTTGCCGCCGCACAAAATGACGGCGGTTTTGCCATGAGCCTCGGTGCAGTGTGCGAGAAGCGCCGCCAATCCTGCCGCACCGCTCGGCTCGACAACGAGCTTGGCGCGTTCCAGCAGCAAGAGAATGGCGGCGGAGACGGCGGTATCGGGGACGGTGACGATGTCGTCGGCGTACTTTTGGAGGTACGCGAACGTGCGCGGGGTTGGCGTTTTCACGGCAATGCCGTCGCAGATGGTGCGGATGGGAACGGAGCTTGGGACGAGATGCCCGGCGCGGAACGACTGCATGGCCGCGTCGCAGCCTTCCGATTGGACCCCGACGACGCGAATTTTGGGATTGGTTTCTTTCAGGGCCAGCGCAACCCCAGCAAACAGCCCGCCGCCGCCGATGGGGATGATGACTGTGTCAACATCGGGAACGTCTTGCAGCAGTTCCAGCCCCAAAGTTCCCTGTCCCGTGATAATGCCGTCGTCGTCAAACGGCGAGATGAAGACCGCGTTTGTTTCGGCGACATACGCCAAGCAGGCTTCAGTCGCCTCGTGAAGATTGGAACCCGCGAGGACGATTTTCGCGCCGTAACCCTCGGTCGCCTTGATTTTGGCGATGCTGGCGTTCTGCGCCATGAAGATTGTCGCGGGGATGCCGCGCAGGCGGGCGGCGAGCGCCACTCCCTGCGCGTGGTTCCCGGCGCTTGCGGCGGCGACTCCGCGTGAGCATTCGTCCGGCGTGAAGAGTGACAATCGGTGATAGGCGCCGCGTATCTTAAACGAGCCGGTGCGCTGCTGGTTTTCGCATTTCAGCACAATGTCGGCGTTGCCGCCGACCCGCCGGGAAACGCTGTCGCTGGTCGCAACCGGGGTATGATGCGCGATGGACTGCACGCCGGGCAGGGCGGCTTCAATCTGTGCCAGCGTGACGTTCATAACTCAATTCTCCTGTCGTTTATAATACTGGCGCAAGTGAAAAAAGTCAAGCCGGTAGTCTTAGGTTGACTTACGCCGCGCGAAGCAGTATAATAGAGTAGTAACGGGGTGTAGCACAGTTGGTAGCGCGCAAAGTTTGGGACTTTGAGGCCGCAGGTTCGAGTCCTGTCACCCCGACCATTAAGTGTTGAAGGGACGCATATCTGTATGCGTCCCTTCTTTTTTATGCGTCCCTTCTTTTTTGCGAACTTTGGACAAGGAGAACGAGAACGAGTGAAAGCGAAGTGCATGGTCTGTGAGGACAATTACGAGATCGAGCGCGACCGGGGACAGGTCATCGAGATAGACGGGGCCGGTCACTACATCTGCCACCGGGACTGGCCGGGCTTCACCGCCGGTGTTGACTTGCAGAAGAAGGTTCAGGAAGCCGAAGAAGGCGTTCAAGGCCAGCAAAATGAAGCCAAGCGGGCGGAAGCGCGGGCGTCCCTGGTGGCGTTTGACCAGTCGCCGCGCCAGATTGTCGCAAGGCTTGATGAGTATGTGATCGGTCAGGAGCGGGCCAAGCGCGATGTTGCGGTCGGGCTGTACGACCATCACCGCATCCATCAGGACGATTTGGCCCAGTCGGAAGCCGGCACAAAGGCCGAAGTCGAGCTGGAAAAAGCAAACATCATGCTGGTCGGGCCGTCGGGCAGCGGCAAAACACTGCTCGCGAAGACGCTGGCCCGGTCGCTCGGCGTTCCATTTGCCTCCGCCGACGCCACTAGCCTGTCGCCGACAGGTTACACGGGAAATGACGTAGAAAGCATTTTGACGGCGGCGTATATTGACGCTGGGGAAGACTTAGACTGGGCGGGCCGCTCGGTCATCTTCATTGACGAGATTGACAAAATCGCCCGCAAAAGTCAGTCCAACCCCAGCATCACCCGCGACGTGTCCGGCGAATCGGTTCAGCACGCCCTGCTGAAGCTCGTCGAAGGCACGATGGCCCAGCTTCCGCTTGGCGCATCGGGCCGCAAGCACCCGGACGCCCCGCCGGAGTATATTGACACGTCCAAAATCCTCTTCATCGGCGGTGGGGCATTTGAGGGCTTCCCGGAGATTGTCGCCAAAAAGATGAAGCGGCAGACCGAGCGGACGATGGGCCTTCGGGCAAACCCCTCGGCGATTTCCGGCGATCCGCAGCGCGACTATGAGATCCTCGCCGAAGCTCCCGCCGAAGTCCTGATTGAGAGCCTGATTGAGTATGGCTTCGTCCCGGAGTTCGCAGGCCGCTTCCCGATTATCGTCCCGCTTGCGCCGCTCACCCGCGATCAGATGCGCCTCGCGCTGACCCAGCCGAAGAACTCGGTCATCAAGCAGCAAGTAGAGCTGTTTCGCCGCGACGGCATTGACCTCCACTTCACCGAAGAAGCCTTAGATGCCATTGTAGACAAAGCCGTCAACATGAAAACCGGCGTCCGCGCCCTGCGCTCGCTCGTCAAGAGTATGACCAGCCAGGCCCGGTACGATTTGGCAGGGGATCACAAGACGACGGCGGTTGAAGTCGGCCCGGAAACTTTGGACGATCCCCGAAAGTATGCAGCGACGATGGATTAGCGGCAGAGCAAAAGAGGCAGCAATTTTTATGACAGAAACAGACACAGTCGGCCGCTTTGTTGAGCAGGCGAAAAAGTTCTGCCAGCTAATCGAGCGCCGGAAATTCGTCAGTGCTTCTGACTTTCCTACCCAGTGCGCTCAATGCCTCAACGATTTGTACCGGGCGGCACCAATGTTGTCAGCTCTACCAGTAGAAGCCGACACCGAGGCTCTGATAGAAGATGCAGTTTTGGATGACCAAGCCCGGAAAATCCGCGATGAGATTGGTAAGAAGTTTGGTGATCATCGCTTTTATTGGACAGTCTTCAACCCCTACGAAGTTAGTAGCCCTATTGCTTGCGATTTAGGCGACGACCTCGCGGACATCTACCGCGATATTAAAGATGGCTTGGTGGCCTTCAACAAAGGCGATGCCGCCGAGGGTCTTTGGCATTGGCAACATAGCTTCCGCACACATTGGGGCAGTCACTTGGTCAACGCACTTCGTGCCATTCATTACATCCTCTCCGCGCGGATGTTTGAGGAAGCCTACCTTGATACCTCACATGCTTAGGCGGGCCGCTTGATCCAGTTGCCTTCGCGGACTTCGCGCTCAGTGAGGACATAGGCGAGCAAAAGGGCGGCGGCAAGGGACGGCTGGACGGGGGCGCGGGGCAACGGCTCGATGTAGTAGACATCAGGCGGGTCGCCGTCGCCTCGGAGGAGCAGGCAGCGGCGCTTGGTGTCGCGGGTCACGCCGACGCCGCCGCGCCAGCCGCGCCCCAGAATGTCGAAGCCGCCGAGGCGGGAGTCAGCCTCGGTGATGCGGAAGAATTCTCCGGTGACGCCGGAGCCGCCGGGATAGTACGAGGCGGCAGGGACGGCGCCCGCCGAAGTCGGCTGAAGCAGAGTTCGAGTGCGCTCCCGGCGCATGACGGTCCAGGGCTTCGTTTCGCCCGCCGGCACAATCCCCTCGCCGAGGTGGAGCGATGCGGCAAGGGTACCATCAGGCCAGGCGGCGACGTAGTACCAGAGATACCGGCGCGACGGCACGACGACGCCAAGCCGCGTGGACCCCGACAAGTGGACGGGCCTCGCGCGGATGGTCAAGAGCTGGCTGATGGGCGCGAAGATGTCCATAAAGCGGTACGAAGGCTGGGTTGACTTTGAGCGCCGTTACCACGCATAATAAAGCGGTTTTAGGATAAAGCGATTTGAGACGAATTTCAAGTCACAGGAGACAGTCAGCATGGAACAAACATTTCTCATGGTCAAGCCCGACGGGGTGCGTCGGCAGCTTGTCGGCGAGATCATCAAGCGCTTTGAGGCGAAGGGCTTCACGCTCACGCGGCTTCAGATGGTGACGCCGACCCGCGAGCAGGCGGAAGCACATTACGAGGTTCACCGGGGCAAGGCGTTTTTTGAGGGCGTCGTGAACTTCATCTCGTCCGGCCCGGTCGTCGCGATGGTCTGGGAAGGCGACGATGTCGTGGCTTTGGCCCGCAAGATGATGGGCGCGACAAAGCCGTCCGACTCGGTTCCCGGCACGATCCGGGGCGATTACGCGAACACGATTGAGCAGAACCTGATCCACGGCTCGGACTCGGTTGAGAACGCGCAGACTGAGATTGGGATTTGGTTTCGGTGACCCAGGCCCCCTAGCCCCCAATAATGGGGGGACATGAGAAGGACCCGGATGGGCTTATCTGTATTTTTCTGATTCCCCCATTATTGGGGGCTAGGGGGTCCTACCTCCGCTCCGCACCCACCCTTTCGGCCAATAATCGTGCTGCCGCCGCGACTTCGGCGTCTACCTCGGCATCGGTCAATGTTCGGTCCGCCGCGCGGAACGTGAAGCGCAGGGCGACACTTTTTTTGCCATCCTCAACGCGCTCGCCCGAATAAATGCTTTGCAGTGAGATTGTTTCAGTCAGCACCGGGCTGACGGCTTCCCGCGCCGTGGCTTCAATGACGCCATAGGGCATTTCCAAGCCTACGACAACAGCCAAATCACGCGAAGTGGACGGGAAGCGCGGCAGGGGCGCGTAGCGCAGGGCCGGATCGGCGTAGGCAAGCAGCAGATCGGCATCGAGTTCTAGGACGGCGACACGGCCGGTGGTCGCGGGAACGTCTAAGTATTCTTTGAGCGCGTCCGGGTCGGCCTCGGCGACAAAGCCAAGCGGCTGGCCCGCAAGCATGAGAGAGGCGCAGCGTCCGGGGTGCATCTGAGGGCGCTGGGCGGCGGTGAATGTGAGTGTCGGCAGGTGCAGCGCGTGTGCGAGCGACTCGGCGATGCCTTTGGCGGCGAAGAAATCTGTCGAGCCGCCGGTGAGAATCGCCGCGACCCGGCGCGGCTCGGAATACTCGCCCGGCGCGTCGCCCAGCGCGAACACTTTGCCGACTTCGAATAAGCGCACGTCGGCCTGGCGCTGGCGCAGGTTCCGTGCCAGCGCGTCCAGCAGATTGGGAACCAGGGACTGACGCAGGCCGGACAGCTCGGCGGACAATGCCTGCCGGATTTGAACGCGCTTCTCGGCTTCATTCGGGTCGTCAAACGGCGACGGCGGGGCAAGCGTGTGGGTCATGGCTTCGGAGAGGCCGAGACCGATGAGGAGTGTTCGCAGATGCGCCGCGAGCCGCCCCTGCGGCGCGTCCCCGCCGCCGACGCCACGCGCGGGCGGCAGGGTTTCGGGCAGGGTCGCGTACCCCACCATGCGTCCAACTTCTTCAATTAAATCAATCTCTTTGACGAGATCAAGCCGGAATGTCGGCACGGTGACGGAGAGCGGCTCCGTCGCGGCATCCACCGCAAGACCGAGCCGCCGCAGGCTGCCGGCGATTGCCGCGTCATCAAGCTGTGTGCCGAGGATAGCATTGGTCCGGCGGGGGCGCAGTGCAATCACACGCTCCTGAACCGGGTTCGGATACAAATCCAGGCGTCCCAGCACGACTTCCCCGCCCGCAAGCTCGGCCAGTAAATCGCAGGCGCGTTCCAGCGCAATCGGGGCCAGCGCCGGGTCTACAAACCGCTCGTACCGGTAAGATGCCTCGGTCGTCAGTCCCAGCGCTTTCGCTGTCCGGCGCACCGTGCCGGGGTCAAAATGCGCGGACTCCAGGAAGATATGCTTCGTCGTTCCCGACACTTCTGTTTCGCCGCCGCCCATGACGCCGGCCACGGCGACCGGCTTGTCGCGGTCCGCGATCACCAGCATCTCCGGCGACAGCGGGCGCTCGACGCCGTCCAGCGTCGTGATCGCCTCGCCGTCCTTCGCGCGGCGCACGACAATCTGGCCTTCGGGCAGAGCCGCGTAGTCAAACGCATGGAGCGGCTGGCCCATCTCCAGCATCACATAGTTCGTGATGTCAACAACAATGTTTAAAGGCCGCATTCCCGCCGCCGTCAGCCGTTTCTGCATCCAGTCGGGGGAGGGGCGGAACACGACATGACGGATCAGCTTTCCCGTATAGCGGGGGCAAAGCGCCGGGTCTTCCACCCGGACACCCACCCAGCGTGTGATGTCGGCGCTTTCGTCGGGCAGAGGCGCGGGCTGACGGCTGAGGGGAATGTCTAAAGCCGCCGACGCTTCCCGTACCGTTCCCAGCACGGAAACCCAGTCGCCTCGGTTGGGCGTGACTTTGGTGTGGTAAACCGGCCCGTCATCCGAGTCCGTCGTCTCTTCCACCTCCAGCCCCGCCATCGTCAGCACCGCCGCCAGCGCGTCATCGGAAAGCGGCGTCTCCACAAATTCCCGCAGCCATTCAATCGGTAATTTCATTCCATGTCTTCGTTCTTAGGAGCAGGCAATCGCCCCATCTTCAGCAGCGTATTTTCCAGGCGCAATGCCATCTTTTCCCGTTCATGCGCTTCATTCTCGCGGGAGTGCTGCATTTCTTGATGCATAAGCTGAACCGCAAGCGAAAGCTGACGTACTTCCCGCTGCACTTCCTTGATGTCGGTCTGATTTTTCTGCAATGTTTCGTTGATGTTGATCAATGACTTTGTGAACTCAGCCAATTTTTGCCACATAATCATGCTACCTTTAGTGTTCGCATGATGTTTGTTATGATGGCATCAGTTTCCGCCCGCATGATTTCTATTTCTTGTTGATCTTCATCCATCTTTTGCTGCATCTGCTTCAGTCGGCTCAAGTCGTGGTCAACCATCGCTTCGTACTCCGCATCGGTTTTTGCCGCTGGACTGTTAGTAAATGTTGTTTCCATGAAGTCACCTCTAAAATTATTGTACCACGTCATACGTTCTGCCGTGTCAGGGGCGGGGCTGAAGCCCTTTTGGCAAGTTAATTTCCGGGGCAAGTTCTTCCGTAAACTGCTCCCCATAGTACGCCGCAACAATCTCAATTCTGCCGACGATGTGCCGGTTGAACTCCTCTAGCTCCTCTGCCGGAACCCAAAGCTCCTCATGCTGCCGCCCACCAACCACCTGAACCGGGAACTGTTTAGCATACTCGCCGTCTACGCTGAACTTGGTCACAAATCCCGCGAAGCCATTGCTTTTCGTATTCCAGTCCCGCGCAATCTGTTCGGCGTACTCGAAGTTCATCACGGGATAGAAAATCGGCTGGTCCGGCAGACGCGGCGGAAACGCGGCATACTGTGTGGCTGCAATCAGCTTCAATTCATTGTAACCGACAGGGCGATATAAAGTTGTGGTGAATGACATATTCCTTCGTTTCCAACGGCGGTTAATACAGAGGCTAAACAGCAGGACTGCTCAAGGGGTCTTTTTTGCTCAACTTCCAGCACCATCTTAGAAAGCGGGCGACGGAGTTCGTAGAACATCTTCGCCCGTGACACCCGGCAGTATAACCTAATGCAGCCAATCCAGGAACAAGGACAATGCAGCTTAATACCATTGGAATAATCAATTTATTAGATGGCTCGACCAATGTCTGTAAGACCTGCCTCGCTGACGCAAACGGCCAATAGGCATAAATCTGCATGGATGAGAACAGCCCGACAAGAGCAAGCAATACAGAGGCAGACCAAGTGGCGGCAGCTTTAGCATAGGCTCGCTCCTGCCCCGTCGGTGCAGCAAATGATGCCATTGCTGAACTGACACAGGCTACGGCAGGAAACACCACGCACGCCACATAAACCATTGCCAGAACGAGCAAAGCACGGTGATTTCCATGCAAAAACAGTAAGCAGAGGAAGAATGGAATACCCAGCACAGGACCGGCGAGTTTTTCACCCACTGTGAATGCTTCGGTGGCAACTTCTGGTCTCGTCATTCCGATTGCCTCTTTGATTCATTGGAAAATTAGAACTGCCGGAGGAAGCGGAGGTCGTTCTCGGTGAAGAGGCGGATGTCGTCAATGCCGTATTTTGCCATCGGCATTCGGTCAATGCCGAGGCCCCAGGCAAAGCCGGTGTAGCGCTCGGAGTCGATGCCCTGGCTCTCCAAGATGTTGGGGTGGACCATGCCCGCGCCGCCAAGCTCCAGCCAGCCGGTGCCCCAGCGGATGGCGACTTCGACGCCGGGTTCGACGAACGGGAAAAAGTCGGGGCGGAACCGAATTTCCACGTCGCCGAAAAGCTGCTTGACCAAATACGCGAACGTGCCTTTGAGGTCGGCCAGCGTGAGGCCCTCGTCTACCGCCAAAATATCTACCTGGTGGAACGTGTGCGAATGCGTGGCGTCAACCGCTTCGTAGCGGTAGCATTTGCCGATGGTCGCGGCCCGGATAGGCGGCTTTTGGGACTGCATGACATGGGCCTGGAAGGCCGTCGTCTGGGTGCGGAGCAGGTGGGTCGGGTCAACATAGAACGACATCTGCTCGTCGAACGCCGGGTGGTCGGGGGGATAGTTCAGTGTCTCGAAGTTGTAATAATAATCTTCGATGTCCGGCCACTCGTTGAACGAAAAGCCGATGCCGATGAGGGCGTTCTTGACCGCCGACATCTGGCGCATGATCGGGTGCTGGGTGCCGGCGGGGTACGATTCGCCGGGCAGGGTCACATCTACGGCGTCGGCGGCGAGACGGCCTAGGCGCTCCCGCGCCGCAAGCGCTGAACGCTTCTCGGACAGCAGCGCGGTGAGGTCATCTTTGCGGGCATTGACCGCCGCGCCGAACTCCGGCTTTTCGGCGGGCGGCAGAGTGCCGATGAGGCGCAAAAGGCCGGTGAGCTGGCCTTTGCGCCCCAAGTACTGCACGTCAACCGCATCAAGTTCGGCAACTGTTGCGGCGTCGCCGAGGGTCGCGCGGGCTTCGGCGGCGACTTGTTCCAGTTGGCTGATCGGGGTCATAGCCTAAAGTCCATCTTAGGCAGCGACAGCGAAGTTATGGGTGGGCGCGACGACGGTGATGTTCAGCGACGCGACAAGCGTGTTGAACGCGGCATTGTCACTGATCGCCATTTCCGACAGGACCTTGCGGTCCAGCTCGACGCCGCTGTCATGCAGGGCGGCGATAAACCGGCTGTACTGGACGCCCTGCGCCCGGCAGGCGGCATTGATTCGGGCAATCCAGAGCTGGCGGAACTCGCGCTTGCGGTTGCGGCGGTCGCGGTAGGCGTACTGGCCAGACTTCATCACCTGCTCGTTTGCGCTCTTGAACAGGCGCGACTTGCCGCCGAAATAGCCCGACGCTTCTTTGAGAATCTTATGGTGGCGCTTATGCTTCATTACGCCGCGCTTGACACGTGCCATCTTTGGGTTTCCTTATGTTGGTAAATTGCTTTGTTAAGCTGTGACGCAGTTACTTCGGCAGGCCGTTTGGCAGCATCCGACGGATGGCCTTCTTTTTGCCGGGGTACAGCTCGGTATCCGAAGTCAGCACACGCATATTCGAGGGGCTTTTATGGATATTCAAGTGGTTATGATTGGCATGGCCGTGCATAAACTTGCCGGTGCCGGTGATCTTGAAGCGCTTGGCGGCTGTCTTACGGGTTTTAATTTTCGGCATCTCTGTTCTCCTGTGTGGCTCTGCTAACACGGCAACGAACCCGGCGCACGGGCTGTGTCCGGGTTCGTTCGTTTCCCGAATGGTCTTCTTTGCTATGCAGGCGGCGGCGCGTCTGACTCAGCCGGAGGCGGTGCGGCGGCTTTCGGGGCGGCAGGCGGCTTAGGAGCAGCCGGCTTCGGCGCCGGCGCTCCCCCACCCTTTGCCGGGGTCAGTGTCAGGCTCATCGAGCGGCCTTCCATCGTCGGCGGCTTTTCGATGGCGGCAACATCAGCGACCTTCTGCATAAACGTTTCAAGCTGCTGGCGGCCGACTTCTGGGTGGCGGATTTGACCGCCGATGAACCGGAACGTCACCTTAACTTTGTCGCCGTCTTCTAAAAACTTGCGGGCATGGTTGACTTTCGTCATCAGGTCATGCTCGGACAGCGTCCCATAGCGCGGGTCGAGCCGAATGTCCTTCAGCTCGCTCTGCTTGTGCTTTTTGGCAGATTCTTTTTCTTTTTTGGCTTGTTCATACTTGAACTTGCCGTAATCCATGATCTTGCAGACCGGCGGCTGGGCCTGCGGGGCTACTTCAATGAGGTCAATGCCGCGCTCGCGGGCGATCATCAGCGCCTCGCGCGGGGTCATAATCCCAAGCTGGCCGCCGTCGTCGTCAATTACACGGATCTCACGGGCGCGGATGCGCTCGTTCATGTTGACCCGTGGCTCGCGCGGGTCTCTGCGGAAGTCTCTGTTGTTGATGTTTTATTCCCTTGTCTTAGTCGCTTACTCCAAAAAAACCGGTGTGGATAGTCCGACACCGACCGACAGTATAGCCGAATTTCGCGTTTCTGTCAATATACCTCGTTCCAAATCTGTGCTTCGCCCTCGCCCGGCCAGGGCGGCGTATCGCAGCAAAGAAAGACAAGATCGTCTGCGCCCGTGTTCTCGACCCAGAACCGGTATCCGGTCAGGATGAGCAGTGCATCGCCGGCTGCGACTTCCGCCGTCTGCTCTTCACTGCCGTCCGGCAAGAGGCGGTGGAAGCGCCCTGTGCCGCGCACGATGTACCAGATATCTTCAATCGTCCGGTGCGAGACGCAAGCCGTCCGCTCACCCGGCTTCACCACGGATTCGGAAATGCTGAGGCGGGTCGCGCCCTGGGGCCGGTCAATCAAGACACGGATTTCGGCACCGTCCGGCGCGGTCGCATTCGGCGTCTCCGAGCGTTCTGATTTAAGCGCGGGCTGGGTCACAGAATGCCTTCCAAGTTCAGCACAAATCCTGGCAGCACATCTTCGCCCGAAACTGAAGCCGGAGCATCCAATAGTTCTACTTCCTGACCAGGGCGGTAAACTTCCACCTGTTTGCGGCGCGGATGAATGAGCCAGCCGAGGCGTGCGCCGTTTTCTTTGTATTCTTCCATCTTCTGGCGAGTTTCAGCGAGGCTGTCTGTCGGCGACAAGACTTCAACCAGAAAATCCGGGCAAAGCGGCAGGAACTTCTGCCTCTCTTGCGGCGTCAGCGCTTCCCAGCGGTCCCGCCGTACCCAGGAAGCATCCGGGGCGCGGGTTCCCCCCATCGGCAGGTTGTAGCCGCCGTTCGCGTCAAACGTCAGTCCCGTTTCGTCCTGATCGGCTTTGTCCTGATCGGCCCAGGCAAACAAGCGCCCACCGACAATGCTGCTTTGATGGCTCGATTCGCCTCCTGATGGCGGCATGATGATCAATTTCCCTTCCCTGGTCAGTTCCATTCGCAGCTCTGGGTAGGCCGCAGCAAGTGAAGCAAATTGCTCCCGTGTGTACGGTTCAGGAATGTCTTCCGCTTCTTTCATCAGCGCCGGGTCAGGACGGACGGCTTCCACAACGGTCATTGTTAGGCTCACTTTCCGCAACGGTTCCGTGCTTAATCCAGTATGCCGGCAAGAGCCAGCACAAACCCCGGCAGCACCTCTTCCCCAGAGAGCGAGGTCGGGCTGTTTAGGGTCTCTACTTCCTGCCTTGGCCGGTAAATCTCGACCCGGCGGCTGATTGGGTCAAGAAGCCAGCCGAGCCGAGCGCCGTTCTCTCTATACTCGCGCATCTTTGTTTGAACGGCGCTCAGGCGGTCGGTTTTGGAGCGCAGTTCGGCAACGAAATCCGGGCAGATGACCAGCAGCGTATCTTGATCTTCTTCGCTAAACGCAGCCCAGCGCGACTTTTCGATCCAGCACGCATCTGGAGACCGTATCGCCCCGTTCGGCAGGGTGAAAAGGGTGGAAGAGTCGAACGTTTCCCCTAATTGAGCAGCCGCACTCCAATGTTCGAGGCGGGCAGTCAGCTTTGCGTTGCGCCGCCCGGACTTCGGGAATGTTGCCGGCATGATAATCAGTTCGCCTTCTCTAGTGAGTTCGACCCGAAGGTCCGGGTGACTTCGAGCGAATTGTTTCAGGTCATCCGGGGTGAAAGCTTCCGGTTCTTCGTAAGCTTCCACCCGTTCCCCCGACACTGCTGCACTCTGATGTACCGCCTCAGCAACTGCCATTTCATTCCCTCACTTGTCATTCTCCGACTTGGCGTGACCTTATTTGGCGTAGGCCAGCGCGACAATCTTCTGGGCCGCTTCCTGCATGGTCTCAGCAGGAACCAGGTTCGTTGTCTTCAGCAGCTCCGCACCTTCCGCCGCGCGGGTTCCGGCAAGGCGGATAACGATGGGGACCTTCACGTCGAGCGACTTGACGCCTTCGATAATGCCCTTCGCCACTTCGTCGCCGCGCGTGATGCCGCCGAAGATGTTGAACAGCACGCCTTTGACATTCGGGTCGGATAGGACGATTTCCAAACTGCTCGTGACCGCTTCGGCCTTCGCGCCGCCGCCGATGTCGAGAAAGTCCGCCGGGGAGCCTCCCGCCCGCTTGACTTCGTCCATCGTCGTCATCACCAGCCCCGCGCCGTTGCCGATAATGCCGATGTCGCCGCCTTCGAGCCGGACATACTGGATGCCGCGCCGGTGCGCTTCCACTTCAATCGGGTCGGTCTCGGTGTCGTCCTGCAAAGCCGCAAACTCCGGGTGCCGGTACAGGGCGTTTTCGTCAATGTCCCATTTCGCGTCGCCTGCAATTACCGTGCCTTCTTTGGTGATGACCAGCGGGTTGATCTCGGCCAGCGTCGCATCCGTCCCGACATACGCTGCGTACAGCGCCTTCAAGACGGGAATTGTCTTGCCGATGAGCGCCTTGTCGAACTTGGCGTCAAACAGCACCTGCCGGCAGGCGTAATCGGGCAGGCCGAGCAGCGGGTCAATATAAAGACGCGCAATGTCGGCGGGGTTGTTGTGGGCGACTTCCTCAATGTCCATGCCGCCCTGCGTCGAGACAATCAGCACGTCCCGCTGCCGCACCCGGTCCTGCGTGACTGCGACATAAATCTCTTTATCAATGTTCACGGCTTCTTCGACTAATAGGTTGTTGATCTTGAGGTCCGAGTTCGCCTGCGCGAAAAACAGCGTCTTCCCCAGCAAATCCCGTCCAATCGCCTCCGCTTCGTCAGGGCCTGCGGCCAGCTTCACCGCGCCCGCCTTGCCGCGCCCGCCCGAATGCACCTGCCCCTTGATGACCACGCGCCGGGCAAGCGCCGCCGCCGCCGACCGTACTTCCTCCGGCGTCCCCGCCACCTGCCCTTCGGGAACCGGAACCCCATACTGCTTCAACAACTGCTTCGCCTGATATTCGTGAATCTTCATGTGTCTCTCCTGGTTAAACTTCTTGGCTTGCGGGAGCCTGATAGTCTCATCATACCCTATTCTGCCGGTGCGCTTTCCACGGCGGCGTTGCGTGTCAGCAGGTCGGCAAACGCCGCATCTACCGCCGGCAGCAGCGCGGCAGTCTCGCGCATGGCGGCAATCATGCGCCGGTAGTGCGCGATGTCGTCCGCCGTCAGCGTCCGCCCCGCCCGGTCTTCCAGCCACTTCGCCGCCGGCTGGTAGCCGCCGACCCGAAACTCCCACGCTTCCGGCGGCACATTGTCAAAGTGTTCCGTGTCGTTCAGCCGCACCCGCCCCGAAGAGCGCCCCCCGGCCCCCAATTCTGGGGGAGTCGGAGGTGGAAGATACCGCTCTGCCGTCTTCATCTTCTTGACCATGTGGTCTCCGGCAACGGGAAAAGCTACGCCGCTTGGCTCCAAGCCGGGGTCTTCCAGCAGATGCAGCGCGGTCAGGTTGGCTCCGAGCGCGGCGAGGCTGTGGAACGTCTCGCTGTCCGGCGGCAGCGGCAGGCGCGGGAAGTCGGTTTTGAGAAACGCGGCATAGCGGGTGCGGTAGGTCGGCGCATGGAAAACGGCGTAGGCGTAATGGAAGATGTCTTCCGGCGTCGGCGTATCCCCTATTCGCTCTTTGACTTCGGCGACAAAGGCAGGCGCTAGATTTGCTTCGCGCTCCATCCCTAGAGCGGCTTCTGTTTCAGAAGGATAGCGCCACAATGGAAAGAGGTAATTAACCTCCTTGATACTCACGGAATGATGAGTAAAAAGGGCAGAACATACGAAGATATGTTCAAAGGCTGAACCTGACTCTATGCCTTTCGCCGCACATAAACCTAAGTTTTTCTTACCCAACATTTGTCCCATAAGCTCGCGGCGCGGCATACAGTGGAAGCCTCTGGATACACCAGTATAATAGGTGTAGCGTACATCAAAGGGACGATACAAAAGCGGAGTAAGAACACCTTTGGAAGATCGCAAATCTTCTTGGGCTAAGTCCACCTTCCAATCTCGCGCATCTGGTCCTAAATGATATTTTTCACGTGCAATTTCTATCGCTAGTCCCTTAAAGTCATCAACAATAGTTTTAGTTTCATCTTCCGTAAAATGAATCGTTAATGCGTCACGAGCAGTTGTAATTCCAACGTTGTTTGCGGGAAAAATCTCGTTGACGCTCCACCCTGCTTCATACTCCTCTCTGTATGCCTGCTGCTGCGGCATGAATAGATAGTAAGGAGGATTCGGAGTGATTTCTGTCCAATTGATGTCAGAAATACTCGCGCCTTCATGCTTAGAACCAGTAGCAGAGCCTAGCAAGCGCGAGTATTTCTGAGAGCGAGTACCGTAAAAGTCGGCATGACTAATTACTCTCCTGGACTTCGGAGCATCGTGCTTAATCATCAAACAAATGGCGACGCCTTGTTTGATGTCGAAAACATTTTTA
>JAABUQ010001127.1_pt1 | contig 59547 bp, 48 predicted proteins | sample 5560001 | NCBI WGS metagenome assembly JAABUQ01 (sample SAMN10711888, study PRJNA513371) | rock metagenome | isolation source: Antarctica rocks | place: Antarctica: Victoria Land, Finger Mt nord | collected 2015-12-18
GGCCAACGACGGCCGGTGGCCACCGGCCCTCCGAGGAATTCCCGGGTCGATGCCGGAATCCGCGGACGCACCCAGGCCGACGGTTCGCCGGTTCCCGACGCCCGGAAACCATTTGCCGGGGGGTGGGGGACCGAGTACGATCGGACACGACCGCGCGAACGCGAGGCCTCCCACGCGCGTACATCTTAGATCAGAGAAGAGGGACGGGCGGCGAACGTCCCGGAACTCCTGGACCGGTGGCCGCTTCCGACTAGAATAGCGATGGAGACGCCCCGCCGCCCCCGCCCGCCCGGGGGCCCCCGCCCCCGACCCTCCCGCCTCCGCTGGACAGGTGGATCAACTTATGGCGACCGCCACCAAGTCGAGTTCGACGACCCCCGCAACGTCGCGGCGGCCGGTTCCCCAGGGCCCCTTGGCGAGGGCCGCGGGGGCCACCTTCCACTTCCTGGCGTCGCTGAAGCTGGCGGTCATCAGCCTGCTCAGCCTGTCGGCTCTGCTCGGGGTCGCCACCTGGCTGGAGTCGCGCTACGGCACCCGCGCGGCGGCCGAGATCGTCTACCAGAACCCGATCTTCGTCGTGGTCCTGGGCTTCCTCGCGACCAACATCCTCTGCGCGGCCCTGATCCGTTACCCCTGGAAGTTGCGGCAGATCGGCTTCGTCGTCACTCACGTCGGCCTGCTGGTGGTCCTGGCAGGCGCGCTGGTGACGTACCTGGCGGCCGACGAGGGGACGTACATCCTCAACGAGGGGGAGGGCAAGGGGCGCGAGGTCCTGATGAACCGCGACCAGTCGGCGGTCCTCCGCGTCCGGGTGCCCGACGTGAGCGGGAATGGCTCAACGGAGTTCTCGCACCCGTTCCGCCCCGGCGTCTGGGCCTGGAAGCCGGGCCGGTACGAGAAGGTCACGGACCCGGACTACTTCCTCAAGCCCCTCATCGGCCCGTTCCTGCCCCCGGAGCCCGAGGCCCCTTACAAGCTGGCGGTCAAGGCGTTCCTCCCCTCGTCCCGCCCCCGGTACTTGCACGAAGCGGTGGCGGGGGGCCAGGGGGAGCCGATGATCCGCCTGAAGCTGGCGGTCCAGCCCCCGAACGCCCTGACCCCCTTCGACCCGCTCCAGGAGGACAACGTCCTGGACCGGAATCAGTGGCTCGTCGCCGACGACCTGTTCCGCCACGCGTCGCGGGACCTGTCCCCCGCCCGGTTCTCGTTCCAGTACGCCGACACGCCCGAGATGGTCGCCGACTTCCTCGACCCGCCTGGCGAGGGGCTTCGCAAGGCCGCGCGGCTGCACTACCAAGACAAGGCCGGCAAGACCCGGTCGTATGACTGGGACCTGGAAGGCGACGGCGGCAAGTCCGGCAAGGCCGTCACCCTGCCCGACAGCGATTTCACGGCCACGCTGGTCGAGCAGAGCCGCTTCCCGGATCGCGGCGGCAGCATCGCCGCGGCCACCGGCTGGCCGGGCGGGCCGCCGGTCGTCAAGTTCCGGGTGCGCAAGGGGGACGGCCCCGAGGAAGTCCACGCCGGCTGGGCCTCCCTGCCGATGGGCCCCGGTTACGTCGGTGAGAAGGGGACGGGCCCGCTCCTGACGGTCGGCTACTTTCACCCTCCACTGGCCGGGGGGTTCGGTGTGGTCGAGGTCATGGGCACCAGCGCGGGCCAACTGTCCTACCGCGTCTTCGGGCGCACCGGGATGGTCGCCAAGGGCCCATTGGAGCCGAAAACGATGGTCCGGGCGTTCGGCGGCCCGGGCTCGAAGGCGCCGATGTCCTTGCAGTTCGCCGTCGAGGAGTTCCTGCCCTCGGGCCGGGAGCGGTTCGTGTATGAGCCCCTGGAACTGCCCGTCGGCCAGCTTTCCGAGGCGATCCAGGCCTGTTTGGTCGAGCTAACCGTCGACGGCAAGTCCAAGGAAGTCTGGCTCCGCCGCCACGAGGGATACACCTCGGAATTCACCCCGGTGAAGTTCCAGGGGGCGGAGTACGGGCTCTGCTTCGACAACGACCGGCTCCCCTTGGGGTTCGCGCTGGAGCTGGAAGACCTGAAGGTCGGCGTCAACCCCGGCACCAAGGACTCGGCCAGCTTCGAGAGCAAGGTCCGCCTCACCGACGAGTCGTTGGGGATCAAGGACCAGCCCAGCGTGATCGCGATGAACGAGCCCCTGACCCACCGGCACTACACCTTCTACCAGAGCCGCTGGGACAAGGTCCGCGACAACGATCGGCGTCCCACGGGGCAGCTGACCTCGATCTTCCAGATCGGCTACGACCCCGGTCGGGTCGTCAAATACACTGGGAGCCTGCTGGTGGTGCTGGGCGCCTTCCTCCAGTTCACCATGCGGGCCGGCATCTTCACCGACGGCGGCAAGGCCGAGCGTGCTCGCGCCGCCGCCAAGGCCGCCCGCCTCGCCGGCAAGGGCACGACGCCCGTCGAGCCGGCGCCCGACGCGGACGCGGACGCGGACATGGAAACCATCTGAGACTGAGACTGAGACCGAGACCCTTTCCGGAGGTGCGATCGATGCGACGCGCGAAGTGGTTCAGCGTCGGCCTGGCCCTCGCGGGGATGGCCTCCGACGCCTCGGCGGCCACGGCTCCGACCCCGGCCCCTGTCCCGGGCGCCGACGCCTACAAGGTCCTCGGCCAGGTGGCCGTCCTGCACCACGGGCGGATCAAGCCGCTGGACACCGCCGCCCGCGAGGATGTCAAGCACATCTACGGCCGCGAGTCGGTCAAGGCGATCGACCCCGCCACGGGCCACGTCGTCGAGGTCTGGCCGGCGGTGGCCGCCGTCTTCGACTGGTCGGTCCGCCCCGAGTTCTGGGACGACCAGCCGATCCTGCTCGTCGAATACCTCCCCTTGAAGCGCGTGCTCCTGGCCGACGCCGTGAAGGCTCGGCTCGACGCCATCGCCGCGAAGCCGACGACCCCCGGGGCCGCCCGCGCCCGGATGGTGGAACTGGCCGCGTCCGGGGATGTTGGCGCCGAGCCCCTCAAGGCCCTGGCCCTCGACGCCGCCCTCGACGCGGGCGACCGCAAGGCGCTGGAGGAACTGGCCGCGAAGCTCGGCGAGGACCGCAAGCACCTCACCCCGCGCGAGGTGGAGTCGGCCACCGTGACCGTCGGCGGCAAGCGGGCCCCGATCGCCGCCTGGTTCGCCGACATCGGCCGTCGCAACATGGCCTCCGAGGAGCGGATCGACCCTGGCCCGAAGGTCTCGGAGCTGGAGAAGAAGGCCCTTGAGGCCGGCGTCCGCCTCCGCCAGCTCCGCGCGATCCAGGGGGAGAAGTCGATCTTCAACGCCCCCGCCCCGGTCGACACCTACGTCCCCCGGCCGAGCGACCCCGCGACCTTGAAGTTCACCACCGCCGCCATCAACAAGCTGCGGGAAGGCGGGCGCGCCGCGCAGGACAACCTCACGCCGCTGGAGGAGGAGTCGCTCAAGGCCCTGCAAACCTACCAGGAAGACGTCCGCGTCGAGGAGCGTCACGACCCTGGCACGAACGCCGAGTTCGACGCCCGCTTCGTCGAGTTCCTCCGCCAGACCGCCGACTGGCTGTCCCTGAAGCTCTTGCTCGCCGCGGACGCCGAGGAGTCCACCCGGTTCGGCTACCCCGCTCGGGAACTCGAACGCCTCCGCGTCGCGAGCCGCGAGGCCCGCGACGCCGAGGCCGAGGCCCCCGGCCGCCTGCCCCTGGCGAAGGCCGAATCGTTTGTCGCGGCGCTCCGAGCCGTGGGCGAGTCGGCCGAGGGCAACTACCCGACGACCGCGCAGGTCGGCCGCGAGGTCCGCTTCAACGCCTTCGCCCCCTTCTTCAAGGCCCCCTACGGCTACGGCGCGGCCCTGATCCTCCTCGTCCTGAGCCTCGGCATCACGGCCGATCGGCGCTCGTTGATGGGGATGGGCTCGCAGGGGCTGTATCTCGCCGGGATGGCCGCCTTCCTCGGCGGCATCGGCCTGGAGGTCGCGGGCTTCGTCTTCCGCGTCCGCATCACGGGCTGGGCGCCGGTGACGAACATGTATGAGACGGTCATCTGGGTCGCCCTGGTGACTTCGGTGATCGGGCTGGTGATGGAACTCCTGACACGCCGGGGCTACTCGGCCGCGGCGGCTTCCGGCGTGGCGTTGCTCTGCACGACGCTGGCGGCGACCTCGCCGTCGCTGCTCGACCCGGACATCCACGTTTTGAACCCGGTGCTCCGCAGCAACTACTGGCTGACGATCCACGTCCTGACGATCGTGTCCAGCTATGCGGCGTTCGCCCTGGCGATGGGCCTGGGCCAGATCGCCGTGGGCGTGTATCTGACAGCCACCTACCGCCGCGCGGTGGGCTACCTGGAGCTGGCCCGCCCGCTCCTGCCGGGCTTGCCGATCGCGGTGATCGGGGCCTACGGGCTGTCCCTCTCGCAGCCGCATGAGACGGGGATGGCGTGGGCCTCGACCCAGTGGTTCTACTACCTGACGGCCACGGTCTTCGGCGCCGGCGGCATTCTGACGATCATGGGGGTCGTCAGCGTCCTGGGAGAGGTGGTCAGCCGCGCCCCGCTGCGAGGGCTGACCGCCGGCCTGCCGGTGCTCACGCTGGGGGTCCTCGGGCTCGTCATCGCTCCGTTGCTGGGCCTGCGCACGGCGGACGTTTCGGCCGTCGCGTTCGCCTCGACGGTCGTCGCGGTCCTGGGCGCCTTCACGACGGGCCTCGGCCTGGCGGCCCTGCTCGGCCAGGGGACGACCCGCCCCCTGGCGGTGGCTGAAGCGATGTCCGAACTGCCCGAGCCCGCGATGGCCCCGGCGACGGCGACGGCGACCCTGGCCAAGCCGACCCTCGCTGAGATCCGCGCCCGAGCCGCCGCCTCACGGCCCAAGCTCGACCCCCGCGGTTTGGCCATGCAACGCACGGCTGCGCGGATCAAGCCGCTGTCGAACTTCATCTACCGCGCGATGCAGGTCGGCGTCCTGCTGGTCGCCGCTGGCACGATCCTGGGCGGGGTCTGGGCCGATTACTCGTGGGGACGCTTCTGGGGTTGGGACGCCAAGGAAGTCTGGGCGCTCATCACCCTGCTGGTCTACCTCGTGCCGCTGCATGGCCGGTTCGCCGGCTGGGTCAACACGTTCGGCCTGGTCGTCTCGTCGGTCGTCTGCTTCCTGGCCGTCCTGATGGCCTGGTACGGCGTCAACTTCGTGCTGGGCGTCGGCCTGCACAGCTACGGCTTCGTGGAAGGGGGGGCCCAGGGCAGCGTGGTCGCCACGACCATCGCCGTCATGGCCGTCGCCGCCGCCGCCGCCTGGCGTCGGAAACTCGCCTCCAGCGAGGTGGCCTGAAGTCTGCTCCGCGTGATGAGAATCCCGGAGGCCCGCACGATCCTCGCAGGTCGCGCGGGCCTCTTCCCGTCGTGACCCTCGAAGCCCAGCGGTGAGCCGTGCCCGAGATCGCCCCGGTCGTCCTGATCAACGCCGTCGGCCTGACGGGTCGGCTGCTGGCGATGGCTCCTCGGCTGCGGGCCCTGGCCGATTCCGGCTGGTGGCGCCCGTTGCGTGAGGCCGTCCCGGCCGTCACCTGCACCGCGCAGGCGACGATCCTGACGGGCCGATCGCCCGAGGGCCACGGGGTCGTTGGCAACGGCTGGTACTTCCGCGACACGGGGGAGGTCCGCTTCTGGCAGCAGTCCAACGCCCTGATCGGTGCCGAGCCGCTGTACGCGACCGCCCGCCGCCTGGCCGCCTCCCGAGGCCGGGCCTTCCGCGCGGCCAAGCTCTTCTGGTGGTTCAACCAGGGGGCGGCCGTCGACCTGAGCGTCACCCCGAAGCCGTACTATGCCGCCGACGGCAACAAGGCGTTCGGGATCGCCGGGACGCCAGAAGGGCTCCGCGAACGCCTGGAAGACCGCCTCGGCCCCTTTCCCTTCCGCACCTTCTGGGGCCCAGGCGCGGGCTTGCCCTGCACGGAATGGATCGCCCGATGCGCGGCCGACGTCCTGGTCAACGACCGGCCCGACCTGACGCTCGTCTACCTGCCACACCTGGATTACGACCCCCAGCGGTTCGGCCCCTCGGGTTGCGACCTGCCCCGGCTCGTGCGCGCGCTGGATGACGCGTGCGTCCCCCTGCTGGAGGCCGCGAAGCGACTCGGGGCGCGGGTCTGGGTCGTGAGCGAGTACGGCCATTGCGACGTTGCGCGCCCGATCCCGCCGAACCGCATCCTCCGCCGCAACGGCCTGCTCGCCGCGCGGCCCGGCCCGTTCGGCGAGGTCTTCGAGCCTCACAACAGCCGGGCCTTCGCCGTCTGCGACCATCAGGTCGCCCATGTCTACGTCGCCGATCCGGCCGACCTGGGCAGGGTCCGCGACCTGCTCTCGCAGGAAGCCGGCGTCGCCCGCGTCCTGGCGGGGGAGGAACGCCGCGAGATCGGCCTGGACCATCCGAGGTCGGGCGAGCTGGTCGCCTTGGCGGAGCCCGACGCCTGGTTCGCCTATCCCTTCTGGCTCGACGACCGCAAGGCGCCCGACTACGCCCGGACGGTCGACATCCACCGCAAGCCCGGTTACGACCCCTGCGAGCTGTTCCTCGACCCCAAGCTCGCCTGGCCGAAAGGACGCGCATTGCGGCGGCTCGTTCAGAAGACGCTCGGTTTCCGCACCCTCTTCGACCTGATCCCGCTCGACCCGACGCTCGTCCGCGGCAGCCACGGCCTGCGGGCCGCGAAGGCCGACGACCGGCCAATCCTGATCGCCGACGGTGCGGCTCCCGATTCGGCCGGGACGATGGAGATGGCCGGCGTCCATCCGCTGCTGCTCGCGGCGCTTGTGCCGGAGTTCGACCCTTCCGAGGCGTCCTCCTCGCGATTATGATGGCCGCCTCGGACCTGACACCCCACGACTTGACGAGGCTCTCCCTGTGAAACTCCGCGTCCTGCTCCGCCCCGCAACCGCCTTCCCGACCGCAATCGCGCTGGCCCTGGGCCTCGGCTGGGCCGGTCGCGAGGCGGCCTTCGCCCGCGAGAAGGCCCGCGAGGTCGAGTCGAAGACCGTCGCGCTGGAACAGGTCGAGATGAAGCCCTACAGCGACCGCGGCAAGGCGGTCGGCAAGCTCGGCATCTACCTGGCCGGCGACACGCCCCGCAGCAAGCAGTTCGTCACCGGCCGCCTCGTCCTCGACGCCGGCCAGACGCCGCACCCGCCGCACACCCACCCCGAGGAAGAGGTCATGGTCATCGAGCGCGGGACCGGCGAGATCGTCGTCGACGGCAAGACGACCAGGATCGGCCCCGGCTCGATCATGTTCACCGCGCCCAACGTCTCGCACGGCATCACCAACACCGGCGACGAGCCAATCGCCTTCACGTTCATCAAGTGGGCGAGCAAGGAGTGAGCGCGGTCTCACTCATCCCAGCAGTTGATCCATCCGGCGCGCGACATCCTTCATGGCGGCGAGGTCTCCCTTGGCGACCTCGGCGGTGATCCAGCCGTCGTACTTGACATCGGCGAACGCCTGCTTGACGGCGGGCCAGTCGATCTCCTTGCCCTCGCCGAGGGGGTAGTCGAACCGCTTCGGCTTGGCGTACTCCTTGACGTGAACCTTCAGGATGCGCGGGCCGAGTTCCCGGATCCACTCCTGGGGATAGCCGTACTCGACCACGTTGCCCACGTCGAAGTAGGCGCCGACGGAGGGGCTCTGGAATTCGTCGAGGTAGCGGGCGAACTCCGGCGCGGTCAGAAGGAACTTGTTCCAGACCTCCTCGATCGCGATCTTGACCCCGGCGGCCTCGGCGTCGGGGATCAGCTTGCGGATGTTCGCCTGCGAGCGCTCATACGCCTGCCGGTGCGAGACCCGCGGGTTGACCACGGCCGGCACGATCAGGACGGTGGTGGCGCCGAAGACCTTGGCATCGGCGAGCGCCTGGCGGGCGGCCTTCAACCCGCGGGCGACCACCTGCTCGTCGGGGTCCGAGAAGGTGTCGACCCAGTGCGCCGAGTCGCAGATGCCGTGGATGACGAGGCCAGTTTCATCGCGGGCCTTCAGGATCTCGTCGCGGTCGAAGTCGCCGGGGCTGTTGATCTCGACCCCCTCGAACCCGGCATCCTTGAGGAGCCGGAACCGCTCCAGGATGCCTCCTCTGGGGGTGTCGCCGCCGAGCATGAACGCCTTCTTGAGGCGGTCTTTCTGCGCGTCGGCGGCGGCCGCCGAAGTCCCGGCCAGGGCGAGCGCGGCGGTCGAAGCCTTCAGGAAGGCGCGGCGGTCGATCGGGTCCATCATGGCATCCTTTCAAGTTCACATTTCAGAGAAAAACGCGGCCACTCGGCAGACATATCGCGGTTCAAGCTCCGGGGGTTGACGTGTCTGTCCGGACTTCCGACGCGAGGCGCCGGCGAAATTCATCGTTCCGGAACCGCAGCCGGACGACACCCCGAGGGGCGTCCGCGACCTTGAAGCGGAATGGCGCGGTCAGGCGGGACGATAGGTCGGCGGCAAGGTAGAGGTTTAGCAGGCAGAGGCCGCCCGAGAAAATCCACAAGGCGATCTCATCTATGTCCATGGCGGCGAGCGCCCCGATCCCTGCCCCGGTCGCCAATCCGAACGTCGCCAGCCCGATCAACCATCGACGATGCTCCCACGCCCGGGCGCACGGGCGGCACAGGGGGATCGAAAGGTCGAGGGCCGTCAAGACGCGTTGTCGAGACGACGACCCCGGCTCGGCCGGGTGGAGGCATTCGCAGCAAAACTGCGGCAGTTCCTGCCTGCCGACCTGAAATTCGATCCAACCGCCGCCCTCGTCGTCGGGGGAGTGACGAGGCGCGGCGACTTCGAGTTGCCCCGTCGCGTCGTCTACGAGCAACGCTGGCGGGCTTCCCTCCGGGAGGGAGGGGGGGAGCGGATGATCCCGATTCGGCCGAATCCGCCTTCGCAACCAGCTTTGAAGTCCCAGGACGAGGACAGCAGTCGTGACGAAGAGTGCCGGTCCCCCGATCAACGCATACGGGACGGCGCCGCGATCGGCCTGCGGGCCGACCGACAGATACCACGCGGCGATCAGGGAGGCGACCGTACCAAGGCCGCCGCAGCATGCCGCGAACAAGCCCCAGCCGCGGTAACGGCCCCGCCGGTAGCCCGAGATCAGGTCTTCGTTGATCCAGTCACATCGGGGGCACGGGACAAGTTCGGCCTCGTGTTCGAGGCGTTTACGCAAGTCGTCCCGCGCCTGCTTCGCTGCGGAGGCCGCCGCAGAGGCATTCATGAGCCAGTATGGTGACGACGCGCTGCCCGTACCGACGCGGGCCAGCTCGTAATAATAGCCGCACCCGCAACGGTCGCAGATGACCGCGATCAGCAGGCCACCGACGTTCGCCGCTTCGAAGCGTTGCGCGTGATAATGGATCACCCGGCCAGCTCGGCCAGCTTGTCATCGAGAATCTTGCCGACGAGCGCCGGGTCGGCCTTGCCGCCGGTCTGCTTCATGACCTGGCCGCGGAGGAACCCTTTGACGGCGTCGGGCTTCTTCTTGCCCCCCTTGAGGTCCTCGACCGCCTTGGGGTTGGCGGCGAGCGCGGCCTCCACCGCGGCGAGGATGGCCCCCTCGTCGGACACCATGCGGTAGCCACCGGCATCCATGATCGCCTCGGCCGCCTCGCCGGTCTCGATCATCTTGCCGAGGACTTCCCGCCCCTGGTTCGTGTTCAGCTCGCCCCGCTTGACTCGATTGACGAGGTCGGCCAGCGCGGGGGCCTTGACGGGGAAGTCGGCGATCGCGAGCTTCCGGTCCTTGATGGTGCGCAGGACGTCCTGCTGGACCCAGTTGCTCGCGAGCTTGTATTCGCCGGTCTCGCGGGCGACGGCGTCGTAGTAGTCGGCCACGTCCTGCCCCTGCTCGACCAGGACGTTGGCGTCATACGCGGGCAGGCCGTACTCCGCCTCGAACCGCCGCCGGCGCGCCGAGGGGAGTTCGCCGATCGACGCCCGCACTCGCGCGACCCAGGCGTCGTCGACGACGACGGGCACGAGGTCGGGCTCGGGGAAGTAGCGGTAGTCGGCGGCGGTCTCCTTGGTGCGCTGGGGCTTGGTGACGCCCTCGGGGTCGCTCCAGCCGCGCGTCTCCTTGGGGGCGTCGCGGATGGTCTTGCCGTCGAGCGTCCACTGCCGATACTGGCGCTCGGCCTCGAATTCCAGGGCCCGCTCGACCGCCCGGAAGCTGTTGAGGTTCTTGATCTCGACGATGGGCGTGGCGACCGCCACCCCGCGGTCGTCGATGTGCAGGTTGACGTTGGCGTCGCAACGGAGGCTCCCCTCCTGCATCTCGCAGTCGGAGACGCCGAGGTATCGCAGGGTCAGCCGCAACTCCTCCAGGCAGACCTTGGCGTCGGCGACGCTGCGGAGGTCGGGCTCGGTGACGATCTCCAGCAGGGGGATGCCGGCGCGGTTCAGATCGACCTCGGAGAACCCAGCGCTGCCGTGCGTCAGCTTCCCGGTGTCCTCCTCCAGATGGACGCGCGTCAGCCGGACCGTCCCGCCGCCGCCTTCTTTATGAGGAGGCACTTCCAGGTGGCCGCCCTTGCTGAACGGGAGGTCGTACTGGCTGATCTGGTAGTTCTTGGGGAGGTCGGGATAGTAGTAGTTCTTGCGGTCCCACTTGGTGAAGGGGGCGATCTCGGCCCCCAGGGCCACGGCCGTCTTCAAGGCCAGCTCGAACGCCCGGCGGTTCATGACCGGCAGGGTCCCCGGCAGCCCGAGCGAGACCGGGTCGGTCTGCGTGTTGGGGGGCAGGCCGAAGTCCGTCCCGCATCCGGAGAACATCTTGCTCTCGGTCGTGAGCTGGACGTGGACTTCCAGGCCGATGACGATCGTGTAATCCATGTCACTTCGCGCCTTGGTCAAGACGTCGACCTTATCTTGTGGAAGGCCCAATAGTCCTCGTACCCCGCCCCCTGCAATCGCAGGAATTCGCTGTTGTCGTCGGCCTCAATCTCGAGATCGAGGGTATTGAGGATTTCCGGCTCTTCGCTCAACCTCGAATTTGCGTAGCGATGGAAGGAGATCATTCGCTCGTCGACGCGGCGATCGTCGGTTTTCTTCACCAGGACGGCGCATTCGACGCGACTCTGATCAGGGATGGCCTTGAACAATATCCGGTAGTCCTGCTCGTTCCACCCCTGCGTCTTGGCGTAACCAGCGACGAGGCCAACCGTCTCTCTGATCGTCAGCTTCACGAGGTCGCGCGGCCTCACGAAGGTAGAATTGGCGCCGATCGCATAGATACCGCCTTCTTCAACTTGCTTGAAGGTACACACGACCAATCCAACGGCCTTGGCCAAATCCGGACTGTCCATGGTCCTCTGTCTTAGGAAATTCAGGATCTCTTGATAGCATTCGAGATTGTCACGCCCTTCGAAGCCGTCCGAGACGAACGTGGCGTGGATTCGACCCCAGGCTTCGTCGGCCCGGAAATAGAGCCGGAAATCCAGCGGCCACCACCCTTGCTTCCGCGCGTAGACTCCGAAGATATCGGCGATCCGGCGGACGGCTCGTTTCATGCTTGGGCTGAGAGCCATGTCAAAATTCCATCGGAGGGGTCTTCGAGGCAATCCAGGACCTTGCGGGCGTCTTTCGGGAGGTATTGAGTCCCCGGAGAGTATCTGAGGCTATCCGTATGATGATTGTTGTATTTTCCTACGATAAAATCCCAGTTTCTTTTGATCCCAACATTTTCGGGATCTTCGATCCTCCTGGATAGGCCGCTGAAGATCAACAATCCCTGGAAGTCATGGATCTGAAACGTCACTGGGAGGGCATCGACATCGAGCCGCCGGCAGATGGCCACCTTGAGAGAAATCTCCAAGGCGTATAAGCCCATGGCGATGGCCGTCGCATAGCGGCTACCTTCCAATGCCCTGGCATCCTCAAGGCGTGCGGTCGCCGCTTCCTCGAGATCTGAGAGCTTTGCACCCAGCTTCGAGAGCTTCTCCCTAGCCATTATATAAGCCCCGGCCGCTTCTCATGCCAGTCTGTCGCCTTCTCGAAGACCCGCGCCGTCCGCAAGAGCGTCTCCTCGGCGAAGGCGGGGGCGAGCAGTTGCAGGCCGATCGGCAGGCCGGATTTCGTCAAGCCGCAGGGAAGGCTCAGGCCGGGGATGCCGGCGAGGTTGGTGGTGATCGTGTAAATGTCGGAAAGGTACATGGCTAATGGGTCGGAGGTCTTCTCGCCGAGTTTGAACGCCGGGGTCGGGGAGGTCGGGCCGAGCAGGACGTCGACCTCCTGGAAGGCGGCGTCGAAGTCGTTGCGGATCAGGCGGCGGACCTTGAGCGCCTGGTTGTAATACTGGTCGGCGTAGCCGGCCGACAGGGCGAAGGTGCCGAGCATGATCCGCCGCTTGACCTCCGGACCGAACCCCTCGGCGCGGCTGGCCATCATCATGCGGATCAGGGGGGGGATCGACTCTTCCTCGGGCGACGTGGGGGCGAAATCCGCGGCGCGGTGGCCGAAGATCGTGCCGTCGTAGCGGGCGAGGTTGCTGGAGCACTCGGCCGGGGCGACGAGATAATACGCCGGGCCGCCGTACTTGGAGTGGGGCAGCGAGACCTCCTTGACGGTCGCGCCGGCGGCCTCGTAGACGCGCACGGCCTGGCGGATCGCGGCCTCCACCTCGGCGTCGAGGCCCTGGGTGAAGAACTCGCGCACCAGGCCGATGCGCAGGGGCTTGGGCGGCGTGTCGAGGGTCGCCAGGTAGTCGGGCACGGGTGTGTCGACGCTGGTGGCGTCCCTGGGGTCGCGGCCGGCGATGGCACCCAGCAAGATCGCGGCGTCGGCGAGGTCGTGGGCGAAGGGGCCGACCTGGTCGAGCGAGCTGGCGAAGGCGATCAGGCCGTAGCGGCTGACGCGGCCGTAGCTCGGCTTCAGCCCGACGATCCCGCAGTGCGACGCCGGCTGGCGGATCGAGCCGCCGGTGTCGGACCCCAGCGCCAGCGGCGCCAGGTCGGCGGCGACGGCGGCGGCGGAGCCTCCCGAGGAGCCGCCGGGGATGCGGTCCTCGGCCCAGGGGTTGAGGGTCGGGCCGTAGACGCTGTTCTCGGTGGACGAGCCCATCGCGAACTCGTCCATGTTCGTCTTGCCCATCAGCACGGCGTCGGCCGCCCGCAGCTTCGCGATCGCCGTGGCGTCATACGGCGGCCGGAAGTCGCGCAGCATCCGGCTGCCGCAGGTCGTCGGCTCGCCGGTCACGCAGAGCACGTCCTTGATCGCCACCGGCACACCGGCCAGCGGGCCAAGGGGTTCGCCCTTCGCCCGCTTCTGGTCGACGGCGCGGGCCTGGGCGAGCATCGCGTCGGCGTCGAGGTGGACGAAGGCGTTGAGCCGGCCGAGGCGGTCGGCGCGATCGAGATAAGCCCGGGCCACGTCCTCGGCCGAGACGGACCCCGCCTCCATCAGGGCGATCAGGCGGGCGGCGGTGGCGCGGGTCGGGTCCATCGGGTTCGGTTTCGCTCGCGATCTGGTGGGTGGGGAATCGCCGAGAAGGCGCCGGCTCATTCCAGAACGGCGGGGACCAGGAAGCTATCGGCGTTGCGCTTCGGGGCGTTGGAGAGGGCCTGCTCGCGCGGAAGGGAGGGGGTCCGCACGTCGTCGCGGAAGACGTTGCGGACCTCGACGCCGTGGGCCAGGGGCTCGACGGCCGCGGTGTCCAGCTCCTGGAGCTGGGCCACGAAGCCGACGATCGAGTTGAGCTGGCCGGTGAAGGTGTCCAGCTCCGCGGGTGTCAGGCGGAGGCGGGCCAGCAGGGCCACCTTGGCAACCTCCTCGCGCGAGAGATCCATCGGCGAAGCGCTCCCCAACACGGTCCCGGGCGACGTGCCCGCGGTCGGCCAGGCCAGTCTGCCAGATGTCCCACGCCGGTTCAAGGTTCGTGGAGGCCGCGTCGCCGTTTGACTCCGCATGTTGTAGGCTCTAAGATCGTCGGCAATCCCGGTGGGGCGGCCGTCGACCTGTCCCAGGTTCCTCCGTGGAGGGCGATCCCCGATGCAAGGTCCGGTGGCGATCATCCTGGCGGCCGGCCACGGCAAGCGGATGCGTTCGGAGAAGGCCAAGGTCCTGCACGAGGTCTGCGGCCAGCCCATGATCCGTTACGTCGTCGACGCCGCTCGGGGCGCCGGGGCGAAGTCGGTCATCGTCGTCGTCGGTTTCGGCGCCGACCAGGTTCGCGACGCCCTGGCGGGGGAGCCCGATGTCCACTTCGCCGTCCAGGCTCGGCAGCTCGGCACGGGCGACGCCGTCAAGGCCACTCGCCCCCTGCTGGAAGGCTACCAGGGGCCGGCGTGGGTCCTGGTCGGAGACGAGCCGCTGATCCGGCCCGAGCCGCTGGCCGACCTGTTGGCCCGCCAGGAGGCCGAGCACATCGCTTGCCTGCTGGGCACGGCCCTCGTCCCCGACCCCACCGGCTTCGGCCGCATCGTCCGCGACTCCGCCGGCCGCTTTCAGCGCATCATCGAGCAGCGCGACTGCACGCCCGAGCAGGCCGCCATCGCCGAGGTGAACCCGAGCTGCTACGTCTTCGAGCTGCCCGGACTCTGGGACGCCCTCGACCGGCTCGATACCGGCAACGCCCAGGGGGAATACTATCTCACCGACGCCCCCGCCCTGCTCCAGACGTCGAGGCGCAAAGTCGTCGCCCTCTCCGTTCTGGAACCCGACGACATCCTCGGCGTCAACACGCGACAGCATCTGGCCCAGGCCAACGCGATCATGCAATCGCGGGTCGTCGACCGCCTGATGACCGAAGGGGTCAGCATCGTCGACCCCCACAACACCTACATCGACGCCCGCGCCGAGATTGGCCACGACACGATCATCTACCCCTTCTCCGTCCTCCACGGCGTGGTGAAGGTCGGCAAGGGCTGCCGGATCGGCCCGTTCGCCCACCTCCGCGACGGGACGGTGCTCGACGATGGCGCGGAGGTCGGAGCGTTCGTGGAAACCTCACGCGCGCACCTGGAGACCGGCGCGATGGCGCGTCACCTGGCCTACCTGGGAGACGCCCACCTGGGGGCGAACGTCAACGTCGGCGCGGGCGCGGTGACCGCCAATTTCGACGGGAAGACCAAAGGCCGCACCGAGATCGGCGCGGGGGCCTTCATCGGCTCCGGCTCGGTCCTGATCGCGCCGGTGACGGTCGGCGCGGGCGCGACCGTGGGCGCCGGGGCGGTCGTCCCCAAGGGGCACGACATCGCCGACGGGCAGACCGTCGTGGGCGTTCCGGCCCGACCGCTGGAGGTCAGGCCCGGCGGGTCACTTCCGGCCGATCGTCCGCCCCGGTTCCCATCCCTGGGGCCCGGGGCCTGACGGACTTCGTGCGAGTGATCCCCTGGGATGTCGCGGGAGTTGGTTCAGCAGGCGGACTTCTTGTGGCAGCCGTGGCCCATCTTGGGCATCTTGAAGAAGTGGCACTTCTTCTTGGCCGGGGCGCACTCGACCACCTCCGTCGGGCAGTACACGGGGGCCGGCGGCGGGCAGTACACGGGGGCCGGGGCCGGGGCGTAAGCTATCGAGGTGACGCACGGGGCCGGGGCGCAGGCCTTCTTCTTGTGACAGCCGGCGGTGGCGTCGCTCGCCAGGAATGCGCCGAACATGCCCACCAGGGCCAGCGAGAGGAAGTGATGTCGCATGGAGCAGTCTCCAGGTAGTAGAGAGGCGGCGATCGGTCCGACCGCAGTGGCGGCCGAGGATTTTCCGATTCCCCAGGATGGGCAAAGTATGAGCCCCCCGGCGATTAGGATAGAGGAAAGGAACCCCCTTGCCAACGGTTTTTTCGAATCCGCGGGAATTCCCGTGCGAATTTGCACCAACTCTCCGGATTATCACGATTTTAACGATCCCTCAGGAAGGATTTGTGCAATCCTGGGATGATGGGGGGACCGGCCCGTTGAGTTGTCGATACGCGGCGACATAGCGTCCATAAACGTCGGCGTCGCGATAGGCCCTGACGTGGGCGGGAATGGGCTCGATGGTACGGGAGAGGTGGACCATCGCCCCGGCGGCGGCGTCGAAATCGGGGAAAAGGCCCGCGGCCAGCGCCGCGGCCATGGCGGCTCCCAGGGCGCACGACTCGCCTTCGCGGGTCAAGGCGATCGGCCGACCGAGGACGTCGGCGTGGATCTGGAGCCAGAGCGGCGACTTCGCCCCGCCGCCGCCGACGACGATCCGTCGGATATCCAGGCCATGCACGGCGGCGTCGTCCAGGATTTGCCGGGTGCCGCAGGCGGTCGCCTCGTAGAGCGCGCGGACGATGTGGCCGGGTCCGTGCGCTAGCGAGAGGCCGAGGATCGCGCCCCGGGCGGAGGGGTTCTTGTAGGGGGAACGATTCCCCTGCCAGTCGTCACGCACGAGCAGGCCCTCGGACCCCGGTGGGACGACGGCGGCCCGCTCGTCGAGCACCTCGAAGACGTGGACCCCGCGCCGGTCGGCCTCGAGTTGCTCCGCCGCGGCGAAGTGGCGGCGATACCAGTCGAGGATCGAGCCGGTGGCGGTCTGCCCGGCCTCCAGCGTGTAGAGGCCCTCGACCGTCGCGTCGGGGAAGCAGCCCGAGGCGCCCGAGCCGAAGATCCCGGCCCGCGACTGCGCCAGGAGACAGGTGCTCGAACCGACGATTACCGCCACGTCGCCCGCCCCGGTCGCCCCCAGGCCGATCATCCCCAGATACGCGTCGATCCCCCCCTGCGCCACCGGCGTCCCGGCCCACAGGCCCAGGGCGGCGGCGGCCTCGATCGACAGCGCGCCGTCCCCGCGCCCCAGGGGCACGATCCGCGAGGGCCATTTCTCGGGGAGGTCGCCGAGGCCGACAGCCTCCATCAGCGCGATCGGCCAGCCGCCGTCGGGCCGTGCATAGTTCCATTTCACGACGACGTGGTTGAGCGAAAGCGTCCATTCGCCGGTCAGGCGGTGCATCAGCCAGTCGGTCCCCTCGACGATCCGGGCGGCGCCGTCATAGATGCGGGGCTCAACATGCTTCAGCCAGAGGGCTTTGGGCAGCATCCATTCGGGGGAGACCCGGCCCGACACGTACCGCAAGGCGGGGTCGCCGGTGGCGGAAATCGCGTCAGCCTCGCGGTGCGCCCGCTGGTCCATCCAGAGCAGGGCCTTCCGCAGGGGGAGGCCCGCCTCGTCGCACGCCAACACGGTGCAGGCCGTGCAGCAGAGGCCAATGCCCGCGACCCGCGCGGCGTCGATGCCCCCGGTCGCCATCGCCGAGGCGATCGCCAATCGCGCGGAGGCCCACCACTGGAGGGGATCCTGCTCGGCCCACGTCGGACGGGGGAACTCGGTGGCGATGGGGGCGACGCCGAAGGCGATCGTCTGCCCGCGGAGGTCGACGATCGCCGCGCGCAGGCTCTGGGTCCCCACGTCAAGGCCCAGCAGGACGGGTTCGGCAGGCACGGCCGGTCTCCGAAGTTCAGAACGCCTTCCGGCTGTCCAGCAAAAGGGTCACGGGGCCGTCGTTGAGGAGGTCGACCTTCATGTCGGCGCGGAAGACGCCGGTGGCGACCGGCAGTCCGAAAGCGGCGACGCGGTCGGCGAAGCGGAGGTAGAGCCGCTCGGCCTCGGCGGGGTCGGCCGCCTCGACGAAGCTCGGCCGGCGGCCGGCGCGGCAGTCTCCCAGGAGGGTGAACTGGCTGACGACCAGGACCGAGCCCCCGACGTCGGCGGCGGCTTTGTTCATCTTCCCGCCCTCGTCGTTGAAGGCCCGGAGGCCCACGACCTTCTCGGCCAGACGGTCGGCGTCGGCGTCGAGGTCCCCGCGCGCCACGCCCACGAGGACGAGCCAGCCGACGCCAATCCGGCCGACGATCGCGCCGTCGACCTCGACCGACGCGCGTGTCACCCGTTGCAAGACCGCCCGCATGGCGCCATGTCCCTCACTCCCTGCCAAAATACGCCCTGGTCTCCGGCTTGATCCAGAAGATCAGCAGGGGGATCGACGCCGGCATGCAGCACGGGCTGGTCATCCCGATGCAGATCAGGACGAGATCGAAGATCCAGACCCAGGGCCTCGGCTTCAGGATCGCGCCCATCGTGAAGGGGACGGCGAGGCCCAGCCCGATCGCCCCGTAGATGATCCCCATGATGATCAGGGGGGGGCGTCATTCGGATCTTTCATGGGCACGGTGGCACCCGCGATCACAGCGCCGATGGCCACGATCACCACCATCGCGTTGATGACGGCGAAGAAGATCGCGTAGACCTTGAACCAGACGAGGACTCGCGGCTTCGCGTCCTTGTCGAAGGACTGCGGCGACCATTCGACATCGTCGAACTGCGGGGCGGAATACGGATTCTCTTCGGGCTCCATCGGGGGCGTCCTCCGTCGTCAAGGTGCCGTCGCGGACTCGGCAAGGGCCTGGGGCCGGGTCTTGTAGGCGGCGAGGGTCCGATTGCCGGCGAACGAGGGGTCACTCCAGCGCGGGAGGCCGCACAGGCCGCCGCCGCAGAACAGGTGGTGCCAGAGCTGCGTCGCGACCACGGAGGTCATCCCGAGGTCGAAGACCATCCGCTTGGGCGTGATCCGAGGCCGGCTGACCTGCGCGGCCCGCTCCCTGGCGACGGACGCGGGGTCGAAATAGCCGGCGGCGCGGAGCGATTCGGGGCTGAGCAACTCGTCGACCCAGGGGGGGCGGTCGCGGCCGAGGAAGGTCTTGGAGAGGCTGGCGCGGAACATCGTCTTGGGACGGTTGGCGATCGCCTTGGGGAGCGTCCGCGCCGCGACCTGGCGCAAGAGCCACTTGTCGGTCAGCCCGCGCAGCTTGTATTCCGGGGCGATCCGCGCGCAGAAGGTGATGACGTCGTCGTCCAGGAAGGGGTAGCGGGTCTCGATCGACGAGTGCATGGCGATCCGGTCGCCCTTGGAGATCATCAGGAGGCCCGCGAGCATCACCTTGTAGCCGACGTACAGCGACTGGTTCAGGGGCGCCCACCGGCCGATGCGGGACGTGTCGATGTTCAAATCGTCGTAGGGGTTGTGGCCCGCCAGCCGCTGCCACATCCCGGCCGAATAAAGGGTCGGCCGCGACTGGCTGATAAGCTCGTACATGTCCTGCTGGGCGGTCCGCACCCCGCCGATGGCCGCCAAGGGCGTGCGGCGGGCCGAACCGCCGCCGATCGCCGCGAAGGCCGCGCGCCGCAAGGCGTTCAGGAAGGGGTCGCCCCCGGCCCGGCTGACCCAGTTGCGGACCTTCTGCGTCTTGTACCAGACGTATCCGGCCAGCGCCTCGTCGGCCCCTTCCCCGGTGAGCGCGACCTTGTAGCCCTGCCCGTGCACCGTCGCCGCCAGCCGCATGAGTGCCGCGCACGAGGTATCCAGCACCGGGCCCTCGGCCGCGACCGTCAGTTCGGGGAAGGCCGCCGCGATCCCGGCGCGGTCCATCGTGACCGTCGTCAGCGGCGACCCCAGCGCCGCCGCGGATTCCGCCGACCGCGACCGCTCGTCCGGCCCGGCGTTCTCCAGCCCGATGGTGAACGACGGCACGGCCAGGCCCCGTTGCCGGGAACTCAGGCCCAGCACGACGGTCGAGTCCAGCCCCCCGCTGATGTAGCTGACCACCGGCACGTCGCCCCGCAGCCGGCGCTCCACCGCCTGCCGCAGCAGGTGTTCCAGCTCGTCCACCAGGGGCGTCGGGTCGTCCAGCCGGCGCTCCTGCCCGGCGTCGGGGAAGTCGAAGTCCCAGTAGCGCACCACCTCGATCCGGCCGTCGCGGACCTTCAGGTAATGGCCAGGAGGAATCGACTTCACCCCCTGGAAGAAGGTCCGCGTCGTCCCGTGGCAAAAGAACGTGAAGAGGTGGTCGATGCCCGCGGGATCGGGCACCGGCTCGACCATGCCGGAGGCCAGCAGCGCCTTGACCTCCGAGCCCCACAGCAGCCATCCGTCCCGCTCCGCGTAATACAGCGGGCAGATGCCCACGCGGTCGCGTCCCAGGATCAGCGTCCGATTCTTGCGGTCCCACAAGGACACGGCGAACTGGCCGCGAGCCGCCGCGAATATCCCCTCGGCGCGATCTTCGAAGAGGTGGACCCACGCCTCGGTGTCGCAGCGCGTGGCCAGGCGGTGGCCGCGGGCCAGCAGGTCGGCGCGCAGCTCGGGATACTCGAAGAGTTCGCCGTTGAAGGCGACCCAAACGGTGCCGTCCTCGTTGGCGATCGGCTGCCGACCGCCCGCGAGGTCGACGATCGCCAGCCGCCGCGCGCCCAGGGACACGCCCGGCTCGGCGTGCGCCTGCTCATCGTCGGGCCCCCGGTGCGCAATCGCCCCGGTCATCGCGGCGAGGACATCGGGCGGAAACTCGCGCCTGCCGTTGAGGTCCAGGGCCCCGGCAATCCCGCACATAAGCCAGCATGCTCCCAGGGAGTCGGGTCGGGGCCGGGGCGATCAGACGGCGTTGCGGCCAGATTCCCGTTCGGGCATCGGCCCGAGAATCGGCAAGGGGGCAGGAGCCGAGGCCCGGGCGCGCTTGCGGCAGGCCCGCCGGTAGACGAGTCCGCCGATGATCCCGGTCAGGAGCGAGCCGAGGCGGAAGACGAGCCCCCGAGGGCCGAGGGGGACGTAGAACGGCACGAGAGCGGCCCTCGGCAAGGGTGGAGGGTGACGGGGGCGAGGACGACCTCCTCGGCGATCCCGGCCGTGGTCGGGGGTCCGTGGCGGCCGTCGCAGATGGCGCTACGGCCGGCGAAGCGGTCGTCGATCCAGGACCCCAGAACCGGAATCTTCGTGCGCGTCTCGCCGCACTGGTTGGCGAAGACCACCGGGATGCCCAGGTCGCGGGCGACCCGGCCGGGGATCTCCGCGGCCATCGGGCCGACCTTGCCGAACAGCCAGTCCTTGCGTCCCGTCAGGCGACAGGCGAACTCGGGCCAGGCCGCGGCGACGATCGCCAGGTCGATCCGGCCCCGGTACGCGTTCCACACCCGGCGATAGATCATGTCGGCGCAGACGGCGAAGCCGACGCGGCCCCAGGGGGTCGCCACGACCAGCGGGGCACGCCCTCGGCCGAACCGTGACGGCTCCCAGAAGACGAGTTGCCGCTTGCGGTAGACGTCCAACCGCCCGTCGGGCTGGCAGAACGCCAGGGAATCGTAGAGGTGCGACCCCTCGCGTTGCACGAAGCCCGCGGCGATCCACATCCCCCACTCGCGGCTGCGGCGGCCCAGGTGCGCGAGGGTCGGGCCCGTGGCGGCCTCGGCCACGGGGGCGTAATCGGGGATCAGCCCATATCCTGTGTTGAACATCTCCGGGAGCACGGCCAGCCGGGCGCCCGCCTGCTGCGCGCGCTCCAGCAAGGCGTCAGCGCGTTCAAGGTTCGCGGCCACCTTCAGCGGCTCGCAAGGCATCTGGATCGCGGCGGCCGTCACTCGCACGGTGGAACCCTTCCGCGACGTTTGAGGACCAGTGTCGCGCGGGAGACACGAGGCCGTGACATCCCCTCTTCCCGGCAAGGTCGTGGGCGTTCCCGGTGACCTTCCCGAACCCGTGCGACTGTAACCGGGGAGTCACGCGGGAGCCAGGGCCAGGTCTCGGGCGGCTCGCGGCCCGCGGGTCAGAACCCGAAAAAGCCGAGGATGCCGCGACGCTTGGGCGGCGGCTGAATCTGTCCCTGCTGCCGCAGGGCGCCGGCGCGTGCCAGAAGCTCCGGCGCCGGGGTGTCCGTCGATGGTGTCAGATTGTAGGTGAAGACGCGCTCGTCGCGGAAGGTGTAGGGGATCAGGTTCTCTGTGACGAACTCCGTCAGGCCGTTATCGTAGAAGGGGGCGTTGATCGGCTGGACGACGTGCAGGGTCTGATACCCGGGGGCCATGATGAGGATGTCGCGGTCGCCATAGAAAACAAACGAGTGCGAGGCCGGCGACGGCCCGATCTCCTCGCCGTTGACGACCACCAGGGCGTTCTCCGGGACGGTGCGGATCGTATACCGGCGCTCGACGCAGCCGACCAGGCCCGTGGCCAGCAAGGCCAGGGCGACGGCAGGCCACGGCCCCCCCGCGCATTCCCGGATCATGTCCACGGCCTCCGTGCCGATCCCGCCCTCACGGCCGAGGCGGCCCCCCGGAAAACGGGCAAGGGCGCCGCTCCGATCCCCCAGAAAGGTGGGGGCTCGGCCGCGGGATTCGGGGCGGCTTTATCGCCGATCTCCGCCCGAGCGTCAAGGCGGCTTGGCGCGTCGGGCAGGAGCCTGCGAAGATGGGCCGCGTCGAGATCCGCCCCCTCCACCGCCCCCGCTCCGCGAGACTTGCATCGCAATGCGCATCCGGACGACCCAGCAGACCCCGAGTTCCGTCCCCGCGGATTGGCTGGCCGTCGGCCTCTTCGATGGCGACGAGGGCGTGCCCGCCGCCTTGCGGGAAACGCGTCTCGCCGAACGGCTCGCGCGCTTGATTGCCTCCAAGGAGATCCCCGCGGGCGTCGGCGACGTTTCGCCGGTGCTGGGGGCGGAATCGGGAACGGCCAGCGGACTGATCCTCTTCGGGCTGGGCCCGCGGTCCACCTTTGACGCGGGCGCGGCCTTCGCGGCGGGAGTGGCCCTGACCAAGCGGCTCTCGGCGAAGCTCAGGGAGGTCGTTGCCGTCGTCCTCCCCGACGCTGGCGACCCCGCGGCGGTCGCCTCGGCGCTGATCGAGGGGGCCATCGTCGGCATGAGGGGGCCGGGTCTCCGCAAGTCGGAGGCGGGACGGCAGCCGTTCGGCGAGCTGGTCGTGGTGACGCCTGGGAACTGGGGCGCCGAGGCGCTGGAGGCCGCCGTCAAGCGGGGGCAGATCGTCGGTGAGGCGATCAACCTCGCGCGTGATCTCGCCAACACGCCCCCGGCGGAGAAAACGCCCAGGACGCTGGCGACGACGGCCGTGGGGGTGGCCGCCCGCTGCGGTCTGGTCGTCGAGGTCTGGGAGGAGTCGCGGCTGCGGCAGGAGGGTTTCGGGGGCCTGCTCGGCGTGGCGGCGGGGTCGGTCGAGCCGCCGGCCCTGGTCATGCTCTCGCACCGCAAGGGGGGAGACGCCCCGCCCCTGGCGCTGGTTGGCAAAGGGGTGACATTCGATTCCGGCGGGCTGTCGCTCAAGCCCTCGGCCTCGATGGAGGACATGAAGGCCGACATGACCGGCGCCGCCGTCGTGCTGGCCGCGTTGCAGGCCGTCGCTCGGCTCGACCTGCCGGTCAACGTCGACGCCTACTTGCCGATCACCGAGAACATGACCGGCGGCCGGGCGTTGAAGCTCGGCGACGTTCTGACGATCCGCGGCGGCAAGACCGTCGAGGTCCTGAACACCGACGCCGAAGGCCGCCTGATCCTGGCCGACGCCCTGGCCCTGGCCGCCGAGCGGGCGCCGGCCCGCATCCTCGACCTGGCGACGCTTACCGGCGCCTGCATCGTCGCGCTGGGCCCGAAGGTCGCGGGCCTCTTCGCCAACGACGACCCCTTCGCCGAGGCCGTCCTGTCCGCCTGCCGTCGCACCGGCGAACGCGCCTGGCGGCTGCCCCTGGATGACGACTACAAGGAAGCGCTGAAAAGCCACGTCGCCGACCTCAAGAACGTCGGCGGCAAGTGGGGGGGCGCCATCACGGCGGCCAAGTTCCTCGAACAATTCACCGCGGGCATTCCCTGGGTCCACCTCGATATCGCGGGCCCAAGCTGGGTCGACACCGACTCCCCGGCGCGCGACATCGGCGCGACCGGCTGCTTCGTGCGCACCCTGGTCGAGTTCCTCTCAGCGGTGAGTTGACGAGCAAGCGGGAGGAGGAAGAGGCGGATTCGGCGGGCGGGGTCGCGTGCGGAAGGAAAGGAAGGGGTGTGCTTGCGGGTGGGAATCGGCCGGCGTCGATTCTGATCTGATCTAGCTGGCCTGCGAGAGTCGCTTTTCGAGCAGACACTCGATCCGCCGGCCGTTGATGTCGAGCGTTTCCAGGATGTCGTGGACCTCGTCCATCGGCAGATGTTCGTCGATAGCCCAGTTCAGGATGTCAAGGTTTTCCTGGCCCGACTTCAGGCGATCCAGGATCGCGTGGAAGAGCGGGGCGTCCTGGAAGGCCCGCTGGAGGAGGCCGAAGTCGTCGTGGTCCAGCTCGATCCAGAAGTTCCGACCTTGCAGGTGTTCGAGCCAGCGGTCGCGAAGGAATCCGTTCCAGTGCTCGCGCACCCAGCACCGGATGGCCCACACCCCGAGGTCCCTGCCGGCCTTCTCGCTCTCGATCCACTTGTACCGCTGAGCCTCGACGGCCCCACGATCGTGGACGCTGAGGCGGAGATCGGGCGGGAACTGTCCGAGGGCGGGAGAGCTACACAGTTGCATCGTGACCCCCTGGCGTGCGGTTCCTCACGACTCGGTGAACGATCCCATCATCTCGTCTTGCGAGATCTTCACAATTATCCTAGCAAATCCAATTCCCAAAGGCCAAGAGGTTTCGGTTCCACTTTCGAAAGAAAAAGGTTCGAAGGGAAGGACCAGCAGGCGGCCCTCGGAGGGGTTTGGTACGCGGAAGATCACAGCGGCCCAGTTCTGGTACGCATGAGGGCGTGGATCGTGACCCGCGAGCCTGCGACCTTGTTACCTCATCGGCCGAATGGGCGTCAAGCTTTCTGACGAGGTCTCAAGACGTTGCCAGGCGGGCGAGATCAGGGGCGATCGGCCGACCCGAACCAGGCGAGCTGACGGCCGATCAGGGCCGCGACGCCGGGGCGGCCGAGGGCGAGGGGGCCGATGGGGGCGTCGACGATGCTCCGCCAGAGGACGTGGCCGCCCAGGTCGGTGCAGAGCAGGTGCATCCCCTGCCGGGCGACGCGCCTGGGGCGGCCGTCGGGGCCGGGGCCGTAGGACGCCTGGGGGTCGCCTTCGCGGCTCGGCTCACGCAGGGAACCCTCGGCGTCGAAGGCCAGGGCGCGACCGTCGGGGGCGGACACCAGCGCGAACGTGCCGACCCGCTGGAGCCGCCAGCCCTCCCAGGGCAGGGGCGCCTCCCAGAGGACGCGGCCGTCGCGGCGGTGGCCGGAAAGGACCTGGAGCCGCCTGGCCAGCGTGATCCAGGCCAGACCCTCGGGCGCGCCTTCCGGGGCCTCGATCAGCAGGAGCGGCTCGGGCGGCCCTTCGGACGGGCGGCCGGCGAGGGGCTCGCCGCCGGGTCCGAAGACGCGAAGGCGGCCGTCCTCGGTGCTCACGGCGGTCAGGCCCTCGGGGTGCAATGCCAGGTCCTCGACCGGGGAGTCGAGCTCGTGGTGCCACGCCCAACGCCCGTCGAGCGTGGCCCGGCCGAGCCGGTCGCGCTCCTGCACGATGGCCAGGCCGAAGGAATCCGGGAGGATGGCCAGGTGGGTCAGCTCGCTGAGGCTCAGTTCGAGCCGCTGGGTGCCGTTGCGGCGGGCGTCGTAGAGCACGACCATGCGGTCGGTCGCGCAGGCGATCCACCCCGGGGAAGTGCTCAAGGTCCGCCCGACCCCGGCGACCTCGGGGGCCTGGCCCAGGGCCGCGCCGTCGGGCTTGAAGACCTGGAGGCGGTTGCGGCTCGTCAGGACCCCGATCCGCGGCGGGTCGTCCAGCACGGTGAGGACGGCCGTCTCCGCCTGGTCGTCCGTTTGCGCCACGCTCACGGACCAGTCCGGCGCGCGGACCGAACTCCCCGCGGCCGGGCGTGTCGGCGCCAGCGGCCGGGCCCTGGCGGAGTCGCCCGCGGGCCGGGGCTCGCCTTCCAGGTCGATGCGCGTGACCTCTCCGGTCGCCATCCCGAAGACGAAATACCGCCCGAGGGCGTCCATCTCCAGCGCGATGGCCGGGCGCGGGGAGCCGGACTTCCACCGCACGACCCCGGCCTGATTCAGCAGCGCGATCTCCCCTTCCAGGGTCGCCACCACGATCGAGCGCCCCGCGAAGTCGGGCACGGCGTGCGAGGCCGTGCCGCCGAGGTGGTACGAGCCCTCGTTCCGCCCCTCCAGGTCGTAGCGCTGGATGCCGTGCGTGAAGCAGCTCGCGAGGATCGCCCCGCCGTCGCCGGTAGCCGCCAGCCGGCCGACGTTGGACATCAGCGAAACCTGCCAGGCGACCTCGGCGCGCAGCCCCCCCTGCCCCTCGGGCGTCAGGTCCACGCGGGCGATGGTGCCATAGGCCGCGGTCCCTAAGAGGATCGGTTTGGTGGCGAGGAACGTCAGGTGCGAGAGGGCCTGCCTCGTCTCGAAGTGGTCGACGTTCTGGCCGTGACGGTTGACCAGCTGGGTCCGGTTGGTCCGCGACGACACCGCGACGAACCGCCCGTGCGAGTCGACCGCCAGCGCGAGGGGATCGGGAGGGGCCGGGCGCTCGGCGATCGTTTCCAGGTCCGCGCCGAGGAGCCAGAGTCGCGAGCGGTCGCCCACCAGCGCGATCAGCGAGCCGTCGTCGCTGAGGGTCCCGGTGAGGATCTTGCCGGGTGCGCGTGAGGTGGCGCGTCGCTCTCCGCCGGCGCCCAGCAAATACAGGTGGTCGCCCTCGTCCCAGGCCAGAACGACGCCGGCCTCGCGGGCGAGGGAGCACCCGCGCAGGGGGGCGTCGGTGACAACCGTCCACGCCGACCTCGGGTCGATCCGCGGCCGGCGGGCGGGGCCGGGTGCCGGGTCGATCATCGCGGCGTGGCGGCCGGGCGGCGGGCCTGCTGGATCGCCCGCTCCAGGACCGGGTCGCGAGCCGGGTCGCCGATCTCGCTCAGCGGCGAAAGGTCCTCGCCGGGCGCCGGGGTGGCCGGCTTGGCGGCGACGCGGATGGCCAGGTCGGGCTCAACCCCCTGCTCGCTATAGGGACGGTTCGTGGGCGAGTAGAACTTGGCGGTCGTCAGCTTCAGCCCGGCGGGGACCGACTTCAGCGAGAAGATGCTTTGCACCGAGCCTTTCCCATAGCTGCGCTGGCCGATGATGAGGGCGCGATGGTTGTCCTTGAGCGCCCCGGCGAGGATCTCGCTGGCGCTGGCGCTGTCGTGGTCGATGAGGACCGCCATCGGCATCCGCCAAGGAGCACTGGCGCGGGCCCGGTAAACGGAACTCTGGCCGGGGGCGCGGCCGCGGGTCGAGACGATGACCCCCTGTTCGAGGAAGCGGTCGGCCATCTCGACGGAAACGTTCAGGAGCCCCCCGGGATTGCCGCGAAGGTCGAGGATCAGGTAGCGAAGCCCCTGGCGCTGAAGCCCGGCGATGGCCTGCTCGAGCTCATCGGTGGACGACTTCTGGAAGCCGGTCAACTGGATGTAGCCGACGCCGGAGGTCGCCTCGACGATCTTCGCCTGGGGAACGCTGCGGACCTCGACCGGGCGGCGGGTCAGATACAGCGTCTGGGAACTGTTGTCGGCGTGCAGGACGGTGATCCGCACCGTCGTATTCTCGGCCCCTTGCAGGCGGTTGGCCGCCTCATCCAGACCAAGCCCGGCGACGGAATGGCCGTCGACCTGCGTGATCCGGTCGCCGACGCGCAGGCCGGCCGCCGCGGCGGGGCCCTTGGGGATCACCCCGACCAACCGCAACCCCCGTTCGTCCTGCTTCAGCTCGACGCCCAGCCCGACGAAGTTGCCGTCGATCATCGCGTAGAGGTCGTCGAGCTTATCGGGCGTCAGGTAGCTCGTGTAATCATCGAGCGCGTCGCACGCGCCATACACGAACTCCAGGACGACGCAGGCCGCGGGCAGCCCGAGCGTCGCCCGCCCCTGCTCGGCGATCGCGGCGGCCGTCGCCACGGCCTGCGCCCGGTCGCGTACCGACAGGCTCGTCCGCCGGGCTCTCAGCTCGTCGCGGAGAGCGGCGATCTTCGCGGGCTCGGCCGTCGGCGCATTGGCCTTCAGGAAGCCCGGGTCGCGGAGCGCGACCTCCATGTTGTCCAGGCCGCGGCGGAGCATCGGCTCCATCGCGACGGCCTCGACGTAATGCGACTCGATCCGCTCCAGCAGCTCGTCGAAGAGCTCGAGCGCCTTCTCGCGCGGCAGGTGCAGCAGGACGTTGCGGAAGCTGCGGTCCTGGTAGCGGCGGCCCAGGCGGTAGTGGATCTCGCAAAGCCGCAAGCGGTGACGGAACTCCGAGCGCGCGGGCCAGCTCTGCAACGCCCCTTCATACAACTCGATGGCGGCGGTCCAGTTGTGCTTCCGCTCCAGGTCCAGCGCGTTTTTGAGCGTTTCCTCCGCGAGGTCATCGCGGGCCGAGGCCTCGTGCTCGGCCCTGGGGGGGACCGCCGGAGGAGTGGCCAGGAGAGCCGGGAGGGGCCAGGCCAGCAGCACCCAGGCCGACCACAGGGCCGCGCGGGACTTGTTGGCTCGCATCGCGGTCGATCCTCCCGCAAAGGGCGGCCGGGGAGGATCGTGATCGCGTCGGCAACCGGCAACCCCTCGTCGCGACTCGGCGACGGCGGTGGACCGGGTTTTCGTCCCGAGGCGACCTCTGACCCGTCCGCGCACCGCTCCTTGAAAGCTGCCGTACGAGGTGGTTGGCTCAGGAATCGGCGGGCGCGACGGCGGTCGCGCGGCCCGGGCGTCGGCGCCCAATCCGCAGAATCGAACATCGGGGGGTAGCCCATCGGCCCCGACCCCACCGCTCCTCCAGAATATATCATATCCAGGCGAGGCAAGGGCCGGCGAAACGTGCAAAGCCAGGCCGATTACCACCCTCGTCGGAGGGAGTCAACGAAATGTCACCCCGCCGCAACGGGTCCGCTTCGACCTGTAGTCAGGCCCGTGACTGCCAGATCGACGGGTCACGCGAGGTATGGAAGACCCCGATCACGAGGAGGTTCCCGCGCTCCTCACGGTAATAGACGCAGTATGGGAACCCCTGGACCAGCCCCTCGCGGACTTCATCGAAGACGCGGGGATGCCGACTCGGGTTCACCGAGGCGGAATCGAGAACCTCTTGAACCGCATCTGTGAATTTCGCCCCGAGACCGGCCCGGCGATCCTCGTACCAGTCGGCCGCCTCGCCGTACTCAAGGCGGGCCTGCCGCCGGAAGACCACGGGCCGATTCATCCAGAGAACCGCGCCAGGGCTTCGGCCTTGACCTCTTCCCAGGAGACCACGTCCTCCGGGTTCGCTTCGTGCTCGGCCAACCTACGTTCCAGTTCCCTCCTCTGGGAAACGGTCAGATGTGTCCGGCCGGGCTCGGAGGCGATGCTGTCCCAGATTTCATGCATCAATTCAAGCCGCTCATCGATATCGAGACGGTCGATCCCGAGATCCTTCATCTTTGTCGCCATCAATTGCTCCGACGATCGAAGGTTAAAAATCCGGCGCAATAGGTATTTCCAGAACTATTCGCGAATGTTACCATCAAGTTTGTCAATGCCGGATCTGGGCTCTGGTGAAGCGGGTGCCCCCGAACGCTAAATGCGAATCTTTAGTTAAGCTCCAGCTTTTCAAAGAGTTGCCTAGGCCGTGTGGACAAAATTTAGGCGGAATGCGTCGACTAGGCTACCGCAATAACACCATGATCGACGCCACATAAACGAATCCAAGGAAGTTGCGGGCCGTCTTCTCGTACCGGGTCGCCACCTTTCGGCATTGCTTGATCATGCCGATGAACCACTCGACCTTCTTGCGTTGCTTGTACAAATGCTTGTCATACTCACGTCTCAACTTCCTGTTCTTCTTCGGCGGGATCACCGCCTCCGCCCCTCCCCTCTTCGCCGCCGCGACCACTGCGTCGCTGTCGTAGGCCTTGTCGGCGATGAACGCACCCGCCTTACGACCCTCCATCAACGGCCCGGCCTGCGTCACGTCGGCCTCCTGGCCCCCGGTCAGGATGAAGTCGACGGGGTTGCCCAGCGCGTCGACGAGGATGTGGACTTTCGTGCTGAATCCGCCCGTGGAACGGCCGAGTGCCTCGCCTCCTTGCCCCCTTTTTTCCCGGCCGCATGCTGATGCGCCCGGACCACGGTGCTGTCGATGATCATCCAATCCAGGTCGGGGTCTTGCAGCGCCTCAAAGACCCGCTTCCAGACCCCCTTGGCGCCCCACCGATCGAACCGCCTCCACACCGAGTTCCAGTTGCCGAAGCGCTCGGGCAGGTCGCGCCACGGGGCCCCGGTCTTGGCGATCCAGAGGACGGCGTTGACGAAGAGGCGGTTGTCCTTGGCGGTCACGCCGGGGTCTCCGGACCGGCCGGGGAGGAAGTCCTTGATGCGTCCCCAGGGCTCATCCTCGATCTCATGGCGACGCATCGTGAACATCCCGGTTGGTAAAAGGGGCGAGCGACCTCCCTTATCTTGCTCAGAACCCCTCAATTTTGTCCACACGGCCTAAGTTGCGCTAAAATTCGACCTCTCCAGTCACTTCACGAATAGACGGTATTCGCCCCCGACAAGGACTCAACCGACTATTGTAACCCTTCGAAGCGATGGGATCAATGGGGCCGATCCGCCACCGTCAAGCCGCCGGCCTCGTCCACGAGATACGTCTCCCCGGCCTCCAGGTCTTTCGCCTCCGTCACCTGGCCCGAGGGCCAGATGATCGTGAGGGAATCGGCCCGCGCCCGCGTCCCCAGGCCGAAGGTGACGGGCAGCTCGACCGACGAGAGATAGCCCATCGCCGGGAAAAGCTGGCGGCGGGATTCGCGGTCGCCGACCTTGAGGGTCAGGCGGGCTCCGATGGCGTCGCGGTTGGAGGCTTTGCCCTTGAGGATCAGGCGGACGCCCTTGTTGCGAGAACCGCCCTCGTTGCGGAAGAGGCGGGCGGGGCCGCCGTTGGCGGTCAGGACAACGTCGAGGTCGCCGTCACCGTCGATGTCCACATAAGCGCTGCCGCGACCGACGATCGGGCGGAAGAGGTCGGGGCCGGCGACCTCGGGGCCGATGGGCTCGAACAGGGCGCGGCCCGCCTGGCCGCTGTTCCAGTAGAGCTGCGCCGACTGCGGATAGGTCTCGCTGGCCTGCACCCGCGCGATGTCGCTTTCGAGGTGGCCGTTGGCCGAGAGCAGGTCGAGGCGGCCGTCGAGGTCGTAGTCGAAGAAGAAGAGGCCGAACTTCAAGGGGGGCTGCGTCGGAGCGCCCAGGCCGTGGATGCTCGCCTGGTCGGAGAACTGCATCGATTTCGGGTCATCGGTCACGTACAGCGCCATCATCTCGTTGGCGAAATTCGCGACCGCCAGCGCGAGGCTGCCATCGTTGCGGATGTCGCCCCAGGCGATGCCCATCGCCCCGCGGGTGGAGCCGCCCTGGTCGAAGGCGAGGCCCTGAGTGATGCCGATCTCCTCGAACTTGCCGCCGCCGAGGTTGTGGAAGAAGAAGTTCTGCACCGTGTCGTTGGCCACCGCCAGGTCCACCAGCCCGTCGCCGTCCACGTCGCAGGGGGCGACACCAAGGGATTTGGCGATCGGGTCCTCCGTCTCGGTGGAGGTCCGCACGCGGATGCCCGCCTCCTCCGAAACGTCCGCGAACTTGCCGCCGTCGTTGCGCAGAAGGACGCACGTCGAGCCTTTGAAGGATGTCGGCGCGTCGTAGCCGAGGTCCTTGCCGGTGAGGTAGTAGGTCTGCGAGCGGTCGATCGCGGCGGACCACTCGACGTACTGGCAAAGGAAGAGGTCGAGGTCGCCGTCGTTCTCCATGTCGAACCACGCCGCGCTCGTCTGCCAGCCGTCGCCCCCCGACGCTTTCGCCACGGCGGTCACATCGACGAAGCGGCCACCGTCGTTGCGAAAGAGGTGGCCGCCGCCGAGGGCGGTCACGTAAAGGTCGGAGTCGCCGTCGTTGTCGAAGTCGCCGACGGCGGCCCCCATGCCGAAGAAGGTCTTGTCCAGGCCCGCCTCGGCGGTCACGTCGCGAAGGTTCCCCTTGCCGTTGTTGCGGTACAGGGCCTGGGTCGGCCTGGGCTTGGATGCGTCTTCGTTGCCCGGCCAGGGGGCCGAGTTCACGAAGAAGAGGTCGGGGTTGCCGTCGCCGTCGTAGTCGATGACGGCCACGCCCGAGCCCATCGTCTCCGGCAGCAGTTTCTCACCCGCCGCGCCGTTGCTGTGGACGAACCTGAGGCCCGATGCCTCGGTGACATCCACGAACTTCACGTCGGGAGCCTTGAGCGCCGAGACGGCCGGCTTGATCGGCCCCATCGACTTGGGCAGTTTCGCATCGGACATCTCGCGGCGACAGCCTCCGGAGATGGCGCAGAGCGCGGCGACTCCCGCGGAGATCCACCGAAAGCGATTCATGGCCGATTCTCCCGAGCGGCGACGGGTCCGGGTTCGACGCCCGGGGCTCCCGGGCGTTGCAGGGAATGGATCACGATCGACTGGGCGTTGAGGTTGGCGGCATGGCTGTTCTTCCGGGCGATCGCCATCACGCGCCCCTCGGCCGTCTCGTCGGGCTTGAACATCTGGTGCAACGCCTTGTGGGCGACGGCCAGGGCGCGGGACATCGCGGCCCTCGCCGCCGGTTCGCCCTCGCGGACCCGGGCCTCGCCCAACTGACTGACGACCTCGTGCAGCGGCTCCATCCGCGAGCCGGAGGGGACCCGCGGCGCTTTGAGGTACGCGGTGATGGCGAGGGCCAGCCGGCCCGCCTTCCCCGCCCTGGCCTCGGGGGCGGCCTTCGCATCGGACGCTTCCGCCGCCAGCGCGATCAAGGCTCCCGAGTCGGGGGGCGGGCCCGACCAGGACGCGGGAGCCGCTGGCGTGCCGGCGATCCGGGCCAACTCGGGATAAGCCAGGCCGAGGCCGTAGTGGGCGGCGACGTTTTCGGAGTCGATCGCGAGGCTCCGCCGGTAGGCGTCAACGGTCCTCTCCAGCCAGGCCCGGCGGTCGTCGCTGCCCTGGGGCTCGCGCCGAGAGCGACCGTAGAGAACGTTCCCCAACGCGTTGATGACCTCGTAATCACGGCTGAAGTCGAAGCCACGGGCCGGGACCTTCGTGGCGAGGACGGCCTCGTAGCGCTCGATCGCCTCGTCGAGATACCCATTGCGCTCGTTGATCTGTCCGGTCAGCCAGGCGATGACCCACGGGGCGGCCAGCTTCTCGTGCTTCGAGGCCGTCTCCAGAGCCTGCCTCGCCTCGGGGATGCGGCCCTCGCGCTGGTAGACCCGGGCGAGGTTCACCCAGCCATCGGCGAAGCCCAGTTCGGCCACTTGCTTGAAGACCAGCTCGGCCTGGCGGAGTTCCCCCTTCTGGCCCCCCTTGTCGCCGCCTTCCAGCAAAAGGCCGATGCCATAATCATTCCAGCGCTGCCAGAGATCCTTGATCGGCGAGGGGGGGTTGCTCGCCTCGGGGCCGCCCTCGACGGGGAGGTTGATCGAATCCTCGGCCATGACGACCACCGGCAAGTCGGGCCCCTGCCCCTTGCCGAAGATGATGTTCATGTAATTGCGATCGAACTTGCGGTAGTTGACCCGAGCTTCGAGGGTGATCGGGCCGGGGGCCTCGCGCGGCACGTCGAGCCCGAAGTGGACGACCTGGCCGGCGCCGGGGGGGATTTGCTTGTTGTAGAGCGGGACGAAGATGTCCTGCGGGTTGCGGCGGTCGACGCGGTTGCCGTCGCGGTCGAGCATGTAGACGTTGATGAAGTGCGAGTACGGGTCGACCGTCCCGTCCTGCCCGATCCCGCCCGAGCGGCCGATCACGCGGTCGCCGGCCTTCGCGGTCAGCTCGACCCAGATTTCATTCGAATCGACCGTCCCCTGGCTGAACGGATGCCCCAGGCCGAGCGTCCGCACGACGACCTCGACGAGGTAGGGGTCGCCGGCCTTCAACGTCGGGACCGTCGGCCGCAGGGGACCGAGCAATTCGCCGTCGATCTTGCCCCCCTCGCGGAGGGCGAAGAGGTCGACGCGGATCTTCTTGTCTTGCAGGAACTTCTCATGGACCTTGGCCGTGTCGAGGTCGCCCCGGATCGTCGCGAGTCCGGTGTTTGCGCCGGGGAACAGGTGATTGTGGATCTCGCGGCCCGGCACCCCGTCGAAGTTCTGGGCGCCGAAATCGTCGGAGGCGAGAAAATTCATGTGGCAGTCCGCGCACTTCCCCTTCGCCTTCTGGTCGGGCGGGGGATAGTAGAAGCTCCTCGCTCCTCCCCCCGAGACGCCCGAGAGCAGGTGGGTGTCGTAGTGGTTCTGGCCGCGGACGAAGTCCTTGTAGTGGTTCAGGTCGTAGGGCAGGCCGACCTTGTGGCAGGTCGAGCAGAATTGCGAATCCTTGTGCAGCGGCTTCAAGAACGTTTTCTTGTGCATCTCCGGCTTGGCCTTCACCAGCGTCTCGTTGACCCAGCGCAAGACCGGGTTCTCGCTGTAGGCAAAGGGGTAGTGCCGCGGCTCCTCGATCGTGTAATCCGCATTGCCGCGCGTGCTGTTGACACTAGTGATCGCGTGACAACTCGTGCAGGTGATCCCCGCCTGGCTGGACTCGCTGCTGACGTCGTCGTAGTTGGGGTCGTCGAACTCCCCGGAGAAGAACGGTACGGGGTCGTGGCAGCCGGCGCACCAGCGGGCGGCCCGCATATCGCCGTCGCGCTTCAGGGCGACCTGCCGGGTCTCGCGGACGCTGGCCAGGTAGGCCCGATTGTTGAAGGAGCTGAAGTGGTGCGCCGAGTGGTACCAGCCGTCGTAGGAGTCTTTGTGGCACTTCAGGCAGTACTCGTCCATCATCAGCGTCCTGGCCGGGATGAAGTTGCCCGTCCGGGTGATCGCCTCCGAGGGGCGGAAGTACTTGCGGCCCTCGCGAGGCCCGACCACGGCGTATTGCCTGGGGTCCTGCGAGTGCAGCAGGCCCATCAGCACGACGGTCGCCGCGACGCTGCCGACCCAGGCCCGCACCCACACCCATTGGATCCGAGGGCCCGCCATCCGGTGCCGGATGTAGAGCGCGATCGCCACCAAGGGCGCCGCCACGTGCAGCCAGTAGCCGACCCGACGGACGGACGGGTCGCGCACCTGGAACCCCTCGAACCGCACCAGGACGATCCCCGTTACCAGGATCACCAGCGAGGCCGCCAAGAGCGCCATCCCGTACCGGATGGCCGCCTTGTTCGGACGCTTCCACGAGGTCGCGAGGTGGACGGTCGCGAAGACCAAAAACGGCGCGATCAGCGCGATGCCTAGCGCGAGGTGGAGCCCGAACATCAAGAGGTAGAAGGGCGTCTGATACTTATGCCCCTTCAGCCACTCCAGGCCCGAGACGCTGGCGAGGTAGACGCTGTTCGCGCCCAGCAGGGCGACGCCGACCAAGATTACCCAGAGCAGCGCCTTGAGCCGTCGGCCGATGGCCGGCTTGTACACCCGGCCCCGGCGGTCGGTCGTGGACCGTGCGGTCATTGCCATCTGGGAGACCTCCGCCAGGGCCCGGATTCGGGACCGGGAACGCGATTCAAAGTCCGGAGGGATGCGTTCAATACGAGGAGGAAGTCCCGTCTTCCCATCGCAGGGACGCGACCGCCGCATCAACCCGCGGGGCCACCCGCGCCCGGGACGATTCGGGGAAATGCCATGTCAGCCAGCGAATCGGACCCGCGCCGGGGATGCCGAACGTGACCCGGCGCGTCGGCACGAGCGCCTTCCCGGCCGGCGCCACCGGAACCCCCTGGCCGCTGGGCGCCAGCGCGTCCCCGACTCCAGGAGCGACCACCTCGACACGCGCCACCTCGCGACCGGCCAGCCGCTCCACGCGGCGGACCTCGACGCGCACGCCGGGAAGGTTCGTCATGCGATTGGCCAGCTCCTCGGCGAGACCCTTCGCCGTCCGCCCCGGCGCCGGGAGCGTCCGGAAGACGACCAGCGACGCGCCCGCCGGCCCTTTCCACGCGGACAGGGGCGTGCCTGGGACGGGGAACGTCGATTTTGGGACCTGCGACCAGCTCGTCGGCAGGTTGAGGCGGACCCCTTCCACCTCGGAATCGGAAGGCGTCGGGGCGCGGCACCCGCACAGAAACATCAGCGCGAGCCCCAGCACCCCGGGTCGCCGGGATGGGGCGAGGATGGTCGCACAAGGCATGATAGCCCTTCCCGATTTCACGCCCGAGCACAGAGGACGGGGACGCGGCCCGAGACCGTTGGTTTCCAGAAACATCAACGGCTCAAAGCGTCGGGCGGGGCGGGCGTTCCAGGCGTGAAGCCACGGGGCCCGGGGCCGTCCGTTCGGAGGCCAAGGGCGGGCGGCGTGTGGGTTGGAGGGCGAGAGGGGCGTCTCCGGCGGTCGAGCAGGCCCACGCCTCGCCCCATCCGGCGCGTTCGGGGGCCATCGGAACGGCCCCGGTGCAGGGCCTCGGCGCGAATTTCGGCGCGACCTGCTCGACCGCCGGAGGCGCCGGCCAGCCCAGACCCGCGGGACGCTCGCGCGTGAAGGAGAGCCCCAAGGTCGGGCGATCGGCCGTGTGACAGCCCATCGCGCCGGCAGGGCGCGCGCTGATACCTAGCCCCAATGCAGCGAGGAGCGCGGTCATCAGCGATCGAGAAAGGCGGTGAGAGCCCGGGCCAGACACGTCGCACGAACTCCCGAGCGAGTTGGGATGGCTCGGTCGCGAAGAAGTTCGCCTGCCGGAATTGATTAGAGAGGTTGGCGATCGCGGCTGTCAAGAGGTCCAGCAAAGCGAGCCCCAGCGGCCGGTTCCGGTGCCCCGGCCGCCGGGCGGGACATCAGCCGAAGTACCTCGGGACGTTGATGTTGTAGAACTCCTGCTCCAGGTACTCCGCGACCAGGGCGTAGTTCACGATCGCGATGTCGTTCTGGGGCGAGCGGGTCGTCGTGTCGAAGCCGGGCGTCGGGCCGCCGTTGAGGCTGACGATGTACGGCGTCAGGGCCGCGACCACCTGGCCCTGCGTCAGCGGCTGCGCGAACGAGGTGCCGCCCGGCAGGATCGGCGCGTTGGTCAGCGTGTTGAGGTAGCCGGAGTGGTACGACTCGACCTCGGCGATCGACACGGCGGCCGAGAGCGTCCCGCGGTCGAAGATGAAGGGGGCGGCCCCGTGGTAGGCGCCGGCGCCGGTGTTCTCGAAGGCGACCGACATGGTGAGGAACGTGCGGAAGTCCGGAGCCGTCAGGCCCTGGAAGGTCGGACGGGGACGCGCCGCGGCGCCCAGGGTGGTCCGGATGAAGTCGACGTGGGCGTTCTCGTCGGCCTGGATCTCGCGGAAGGCGCGGGCGTTGGAGCCGGGGAAGAGGTTGGGATACAACTGGGCGCCGTTGCGGCCGTTGCCGTTGCCGGGGCGGCCACCACCACCACCGCTACCACCGCCGCCGCCTCTGCGCCTGGCGGCGTAGGCGGGGGTGGCGGCCAGCGTCGTGGCGACCAGCGCGGCCGTGCCGCCGACGGTCACCGAGCGGTGCAGGAAGGAACGGCGAGACGTGCCAGACTCGGACGACTGCTCGACGACAGGAGAGGTTTCGCTCGGTTGCATGATCAACTCCTCGACTCAAGATGTTCCAGGGATAGAACTCGCACTGTTCCGTTAGCTAGAACAGAGTACAAACTATACATCGCCTCGATAACCGGAAGATAGACAAAATAGGGCGGGAGAGGGGTATTTTCGGTCTTTGAAAAGCCGTATTTGGAAGGAAATCGCGCAAATTTTCCCGAACATGGGGGGGGATTGTGAAAAAAAGGGGGGAGTTGCAGGCCGCTCGGGGGAGGTCTGGGCGGCGTTCCCGTAGCTCTGGTATGGTGTGGAGGGGGGATTCATGAACGACATCCTGGGTCGAGGGGGCCTGTCCTTTGTTCGCTGGACCGATCATCGCGCGGGAGTTCCTGACCGCTCCGCGTCCACCCCGCCATTATGTGACGAGGGCGTCGTACGCGGGCCTGCTCTTCATCCTGATGTGGACGGCCTGGCAATCATTGATCGGCTGGCGTGAGGTGACGGAATTGGGCATCCTGTCGCGATTCGGCGCCGTGCTGTTCGGCCTGTTCGCGATGGTCCAGTTGACGCTGATCCTCTTCTTCGCGCCCCTGGCGGCGGCCACGGCGGTGGCGCACGAGAAGGACCGGCGGACCTTCGTGCTCCTGCTGATGACGGACCTGGGCAACGCGGAGATCGTGCTGGGCAAGCTTCTGGCGAGCCTCCTCCAGGTGGCGACCTTGCTGGCGACCGGGGCGCCGGTGCTCTTCGCCTGCCTGCTCCTGGGAGGCGTGTCGCCGGGCCAGGTGGCCGAGGTCCTCGCGGTGACGGCTGCCGCGGGCCTGGTCGGCGGCTCGCTCGGCCTGCTGGTCGCCCTCTGGCGCGACCGGACGTTTCAGTCGCTCGCCCTGACCGTCCTGGCGGTGACCCTGGCGTTGGTCGGTGTGGAGGCCCTCGCGCTGGCGATGCCCGGTGTTCGCCTGCTGGGCGTCCCGATCGCCGCCGCGCTCAACCCGTATCGGGCGGCGCTGGCGATCCTGCACCCCGACGCCACCGCCAATGGCCTTGCCGGCCATCCCGGTCTGCTCTTCGTCGGGATCGCCGCGATCGGAGCGATCGCGCTCAACGCGTTCTCGATGGGGAAACTGCGCGTCTGGAACCCCGGCCGCAACGAGCCGAGAGAGCTGCGCGAAGGGGCGGAAACCGAGGAGCTCGTCGAGACGCTCGTCGAGGTGGCCGAGGTCCCCGGTCGCGGGGACGCCACGACGGGCGGGGCGGGCACGGGGCTGCACGTCCCGCGGCGGACGCATCGCCGCATCAGCAAACCGGCCGGCGCGTATCGCAGGCCCTGGAATCACCCGATCGTGTGGCGGGAGTTGATGACGCGCGCCTACGGGACCAAGCCGCTCATCATCAAAGGGGCGTATGTCCTGGCGTTCGCGCTGGGGGTCGCTTTCTTCCTGGTCAACCCGGATGTCCAGGCCGACCCCTGGCGGCCGGCGCGCGTCCTGATCCCGCTGGCCGTGCTGAGCTTGCTGCTAATCAACGCCCAGGGGGTGACGGCGCTGACCAGCGAGCGCGACACCGGGGCGCTGGACCTCCTCCTGGTCACGGAACTTTCCCCCAAGGAGTTCATCTACGGGAAGCTTTATGGGGTCCTGTACAACACCAAGGAGATGCTCGCCCTGCCGGTGGCCCTGACGCTCTGGTTCGCGTCGACACGGGCCATCTCCGGCGAGGTGGCGTTCTACATCATCGTGGACTTCTTGTTGCTGGCCCACTTCGCCGCGATGCTCGGCCTGCACGCGGCGATCACCTACACCAACAGCCGGACGGCGGTGGCCCACAGTCTCGGCACGATCTTCTTTCTGATGGTCGGCATCCTGATCTGCGCCTTCCTGATCATCCTGAGCGACCGCCAATTTTTCCGGCAGTTGCTGAGCTTCCTCGTCTTCGTCGGGGCGGGGAGCGTGGCGCTTTACGGCTCGCTCGGGTCCAGGAACCCGTCGCACGCGATCGCGCTGGTGTCGTTGCTGACCCCATTCTGGTCGTTCTACTGCGTCATCAGCCTGCTCAACGGCGAGGTGGTCGCTGCCTTCCTTTTCAGCTTCGCGATCTACGGCTTCGCCCTTCTGGCCATGCTGATCCCGGCCGTCAGCGACTTCGACATCGCGCTGGGACGGACCAACGCCATCCAGGGTTGAGCGCCCCGCCGACCACTTGACCGCCGCGGCGGGCCCCATCAGCGCGGTGCCCGAGGGCTTGCCGCGTCCCCGCCAGATTTCCTACGCGCGGACCGCGATTTGCTGGTCGGTGATCCCCGAAGTGCGGTTCCTCTCCGACGGTGAATGCCCGGGAATCCCACCCGGCCCCGGCCTGGGTGGGGCGGTTGGGCGGGAGCCCGAGTGAGAGGCGGCCTCCAGCGGCTGTTCCTGGATCGGGAAGGGCTTGCTCATCGCGGCCTTCTTGAAGATCGGACCGTCCCGCCAGTTCCCCCCTTGCCAACGTCTCCGCGTGGGGAAACCGACCTCACCCTCACCTTGATTTAGGCTTCCTTCGCAATCGCGATCCCGGGAGTTCGCCAGGGCCGCGGTGTCCCGGCGTGTCCCGCCCGCGTTTGCTCCACGGGTCCTTCCGGGAACGAGAGCCTGGTCGCATGCCTCACACAACGTCCTCGGGGGAACGCACGCCCAAGGTCGCGTCGGCCTCCCCTGCCTCGCTCCTCCCGGACCGGATGCCGCGGGGAGGGACGCCCTCGGCAAGGGAGGCCGGTCACGTCCTGGTCGTCGACGACCACCGGGCGAACGCGACGATCCTCCGCAAGTCGCTGGAGCGGCTCGGCTACCAGGTGGATACGGCCGCGTGCGGCGTGGAGGCGATCCAGACGATCGAGAACGGAACGCCGGACGTTGTGCTGCTGGACGTGCTGATGCCCGACCTCTCGGGGCTGGAAGTCCTCCGGTTGATCCGCGCCCGCCCCGAAACGGCCGACCTTCCCGTCGTCCTGGTGTCGGGCCTGGACCAGACCAGCGACATCGTCGAGGGCCTCGCCCTGGGGGCGAACGACTACGTCACGAAGCCGCTCAACATGCCCATCTTGCACGCGCGACTCGCCACCCAGACCGCGTTGAAGCGTGCCCGGGACGCCCTGAAGCGTTCGGCGGAACTCCTGGCGGCGGAGATCGACCACAACGCCCGCGAGCTGCAAGTCGCCGGACACGTCCAGCGCTCGATCTTGCCCAAGCCCTCGACGCGTACCGAGGGCCTGAAGTGCGCCTGGTGCTACGAGCCGGCGACCGAGGTCGGCGGCGACCTCTTCGACGTGATCCCGCTGCCGGGAGGGCGGACCCTGCTGTTCGTCGCCGACGCGATGGGCCACGGCGTCCAGGCGGCGCTGGTGGTCACGACGGTCAAGGCGGCGTTGGCGGCGCATCTCGATTTCGCCGATGACCTCTCGCAGTTGATGGAGCGGCTGGACGAGGCGGTGGGAAGTCTGTTCGACGACCGCTTCGTCACGGCGGCGGCATGCGTGGTCGACCCGGCGGCCCCGCGGGTCCGGTACGCGGTGGCGGGCCACCCGCCCATCCTGGTCGCGGGGCCTGCCGGCGTGGTCGAGCTCCAGACCGCGGGGCTCCCGCTGGGGACGGCCATCGGCTGGGGGTTCCCTCAGGGAGAAGCCGAGATCGAGCCCGGCTCGTCCCTCCTCCTGTACTCGGACGGCATCACCGAGGTCGCCGATCCCCAGGGCCGACTCTTCGGAGTCGGCGGCCTGGCCCAACACTTCGCGCCCCTCTGGGCCGCCGACCCGGTCGAGACCGCCCGGTCGTTGCGCCTGGCCGTCGACGACTTCCGGGGCACGAGGCCGCTGGCGGACGACCTCACGCTGCTGGCGGTCCGCCTCGAATAACGAAGGAAACGTCCTCTGCCATCCGTGGGACGCTTGCACCCAACAAAGAACCCCCGGGCGGAGGCATTGGCCTCGGCCCGGGGGCTTTGATTCTCGACTGTCCCCCCCTGGGATGGGCTCAGGGCTCGACGCGGACGGGAGCGGCGGCAAGGGCCTTGGTGCCCAGGGTCAGGTAGTCCTTGAGGATCGCGATGACCTCGTCGTTGTAGAAGTTCGACTCCCAGGCCGGACGGTCGCTCATGCGCTTGCGGGGCGTGCCCTTGGGCTTGGGCTTGGCCTCGTCCCCCTCGGCCTCGTCGTCGACCACCTCGGCCTTGAATTTCTCTTCGTTCAGGGAGATGGAGTGGCGGGCCTTGCGGTCGACGAGCTTCTTGATGGACTCCTCCTGCTTCTGGAACTTCGGGCTGGCCTTGCGGCGGTCCCAGGAACGCGCTTCCAACTGCTCGAGGAGGACGGCCGGGACGCGGTTGTACGAGTCGTGAGGGAGCGGCTCAATTTTGTCGAACTTCAGGGCGTAATCCATCTTCCCTTCGGAAAGGCCCTCAAGCTGGTCGAGGAGCGAGGGGATGTGGATGTCGGGCACGACGCCGCGGATCTGGGTGCTTTCACCGTTGGCCCGGTAGAACTGCTGGATGGTGAGCTTCAGGGCGCCCATTTTCGGCAGGCTGGCTCCCCGGCGGATCTGCTCGTTGAGCATGACGATGCTCTGGACCGTGCCCTTGCCGAAGGTGCTGGAGTCGCCAATGATGAGGCCGCGGGCATAGTCCTTGATGACCCCGGCGAAGATCTCCGACGCGCTGGCGCTATGGTGGCTGATGAGCACGGCCATCGGGCCTTCCCAGGCGGTGCCGGCGTCGTCGTCGTCGAGGTGCCGGGTGCCGGCGGCCTCGCGGACCTGGACGACGGGCCCCTGGTCAATGAACAGGCCGGAGAGGCTGATGGCCTCGGGCAGCAGGCCGCCGCCATTGCGCCGCAGGTCGATCAGGACGGCGTCGCAGCCCTTCTCCTTGAATTCACCCAGGAATCGCCGGCAATCCTCGGTGGCGCTGACGGCGTCGGCATTGCCCATGCGGCGCCCTTCGGAATCGCCGTAGAAGCCAGGAAGGTCGATGACGCCGATCTTGAGGGTCTTGTCGTCGTCGGTCTTGACCTCGACGACCTGGCCCTTGGCGCGCGAGTCCTTCATCTCGATCTTCTGTCGCGTCAACTCGTAGACCTTGCGCTCCTTGGATTCGGCCGGTTGCACGACGAGCTTGACCTTGGAACCCTTGGGGCCGCGGATCTTGCCCACGACGTCGCTGAGCTTCTTCTCGACGAGGTCGTCGACCGTGCCGTCCTCCCTCTCGATGCCGATGATCTTGTCCTCGGGGTTGAGTCGACCGTCCTTGTCGGCCGCGCCACCGGGGACGATTTCCTTGACGACGGCGAAGCCATCTTCGCTCATCAAGGAGGCGCCGATGCCGTCGAGGGTCAGGCGGATGATGACGCCCATCAGGTCGTCGGCGGTGCGGGGGGCCATGTAGCTGGTGTGGGGGTCGACGGTGGAGGTCAGGCTGGTGAGGTAGATCTCCAGCAGGTCGCTGGCGTCGAACTGGTGCCAGAAGCGGTTGCGGTCGCGGTAGCGGACGGTCAGTTGCTTGACGACGTCGGCCTCATCGACCTTGTTCAAGCGGAGCTGGAGCATCTCGAGCTTCAACCGCTTCCGCCAACGCTCATGGGCCTCCTTGGCGTCGGCCGGGTAGTCGAGGGTCTTGGGGTCGTCGATGATGGTCTCGTCGGCGGTGAAGTCGGGCTTCTCGGCGAGCAGTTCCTTGATGGTGGCCAGCCGCTCATCGTCCCGCTTCAGGAACTGGTCGAAGACTTCCTTGGCGAAGTCGACGTTCCCGCGCTTGATGGCGTCGTCCAGGGTCGTGTCGCGGGCGAGGAAGCCGTCGACGTCGGCCTTCTCGAAGAAGTACTTCTGCGGGTCGAGGGATTCCAGGAAGTTGCGGGCCCATTTCTTGGCCAGCTCGTCGTCGATGGTCGGGTGCGAGAGGTGGCTCTTCTCCAGGAGCCCGATGACGAGCTGGGAGGTAAGCTGGTCGACCTCCGGGCTCCTCCCGGGCGCCTGGGCGCCGACGATCGCCGCGAGGGCGCCAGCGGCACAGACCAGGATCAGGGGCCCCCGGTATCGACGAGTTGCGAGCTGGGGCATGTGAGAGGCTTCCGTGAGTTGGAGGAAAAGGCGGTTTCCGAGCCGCGCCTGGCTACACTCGCCATGATATCCCCGCCTGCCCGCGCCAACAAGGCGAGCGGACGTTCGGGCCGCGGGCGGAGGACGCCCATTCCCATTCTACGCCCTGGGCCAGGCCAGGGTTCCCCGGAAGTGTCGGCTTCCCGGTCGGGGATGCCCCCCTGGATTCTGGCGTCGTCCCGGAACTCCCACGTAGGGCCGGTGGCCACCGGCCGTCTTTGGCCCCGAAGGTGACAGCCGGTGGGAACCGGCCCTCCCAAATGCTGAAATCCGCGGGCGCACTCGCGTCCGGGAACTGACATTTCGGCTCAAGTCCGGCCCGCCCGCGGCCGACTTAGGCGATACGGCATCTTGAATTTCACCCCTGGACGACCGATTGCGGAGACCCCCATGAACCGCCACGCGGGCGTGGGCATCTTGCTCAGCTACCTGATCGTGGGCCTCGTCGCCGTCGTCTTCTACCGGCCCGACCACCCGCCCGCGATGGCCGTGGCCGGACCAGCCAGGGCGACCGCGTCCACCACGGCGCCCGCCTCCCCCCCGGCAATCCCCCCGCCGACGCCCGGCGTCCCGCTCGGTGAGACGCCCCAGGCGGCGGCCGAGAAGCCCGTCGCGGACGGCCCCCGGGTCGCGCGCCCGGAGTCGCCGCGCCACGATCGGTCCTCCCGACGCCTCGACTCCACGTTCACGAGGGTCGCGGACGGCGAGACGCTCGCGGACGTTGCGAGGCGGGTCTACGGCGACTCGGAAGCGGCCGGTCCGCTCTGGAAGGCCAACCGCGACCAACTCGACGGCCCGGACGGGCCGCTCCGCGCCGGGATGATCCTGCGGACGCCCTGAGGAGTCCGAGGATGGGCGTCGTTTTCGACGCACGACGAGGCCGGGAGTTTTGGGGCTCAGACGCTGCTGCGGAAGTACATAACGTCGCCGTCCTTCACGATATACTGCTTGCCTTCCAGGCGCTGAAGGTTCTTGGCCTTGGCCTCCTTCTCCGAGCCGGCGGCCTTTAGATCGTCGAACGCGGTGACCTCGGCGCGGATGAAGCCGCGGGCGAGGTCGGTGTGGATCTTGCCGGCGGCGTCGACGGCGGTGCCGCCGCGCTCGACGTTCCAGCCGCGGACCTCGGGCTCTCCGGCGGTGAAGAAGGTGATGATGCCGACGGCGTCGTATGCCTTGCGGATGATGCGGTCGCGGCCGAATTCCGTGATCCCCATGTCGGCCATGAAGGCGGCGCGCTCCTCGGCGTCCATCTGGGCGAGTTCCAGCTCCAGCTTCGCGTCGATCGCCAGGGCGTCGGGGGACTTCGCCAGCAGCGGCGCCGGCACGTCCTGGCCCTGAACGGCGTTGACCAGGACGACCTGGGGCTTGTCGGTCAGGAGACCGAAGGAGCGCATCGGCTTCTTTTCCTCATCCGTCAGGCCGAGCGCGGCGATCGGCTCGCCCGCTTCCAGTGAGGCCAGGACGCGCTTGACGACCTCCAGCTCCTTGAGCTGCGCCTCGCGGTCGGGGCGGGGCTTCTTGGTGCTGGCTTCCAGGCGTTCGGCGCGGTTGGTGACGACGCCGAGGTCGGCGTAGAGCATCTCGTCGCGGAAGGCCAACAGGTCCGCGGCCGGGTCGCCCCCGGCGTAGGCTCCCAGGACGATCAGGAGGGCGTCGCCTTCGCGGATCAAAGCCAGGCGCTGGGGGTTGTCGCCGTGCGAGCCGGGCATCAGGCCGGGGGTGTCGAGCATCTCGACGGTGGCCGGGGTGATCTTCTTGGGGTGGTGCATGGCGGCCAGGAAGTCGAGCCGCGGGTCGGCCAGCGTCGCGACCCCGACCTGGCCGGAGTGGACCTTGCCCGGGTCGGGCGTCGCCCCGGTCAACAGTTGGAATAGCGTGCTCTTGCCGCTGCCGGCGAATCCGACCAGTCCGACCCGCATGTCGCTGAAGTCCTCTCGATCAAGGGAGAAAGGGGAGGGGAACCGTGGCCGTTCAGGCCGTCGCGACGGAGCCCCTGAGGTGGGCTTCCAGCGCATCGAGCCGCGTTTCCAGGCGTTTGAGGTCGTCAGGGCCGGGGTCGAGCCTGCCGAAGCGAATCCGGTAGAAGGCGTCGACGACCATCGGAGGGACGTCGGCCACGCCCTCGGCCCCCGCGCCTCGGCCGCGGAGGAAGGTGGAGGCGCGGAGGGCGAACTCGCGAGGGGTCTCCGACGGCGGGCGCTCCAGCCCGTACTCGGCGAGCAACTGCGAGGCCCGTCGGTAGAAGGCGACGCCCGCGGCCATCCCCGAGGGATCGGCCCCGGCGCCAACCCATCGCGAGAACAGCCGGCGCGCAGCGCGGCGGAGGATTCGGGCCAGCAACCACGAGGCCGAGGCCGCCACCAGCGCCAGCAGGCTCACGCGCAGCAGGTTCCGCGAGAGATTGCCGCGGAAGTCGAGCAGCCAGCGGACCGCCGCACGCAGCGCCCTGCCCATCATGCGGAAGCCGCGGCCCGCGTCCTCCGCCAGTCCCAGCAGGGGCCCGTACAACACGCGCTGCTGGCGTTCGGAGTTGAAGCCCACGATGTAGAAGACCCAGAGGTAACGGATCGAGTCGGTGAGCATCCGGAACCGCCCGGCGAACCCGCCGACCTTCGCGATCGACTCGTCGCGCTCGGTGCCCGGCGTCGGGTCGAGGGTCAGCCAGATCGGCTCGTGGTTTTTCGTTTCGCCCACCAGGGCCTCGACCCAGGTGTGGGCGTGCTTCTGGCGGACGTTGGTGACGCGAGTCAACTGGCTCCAGTCGCCCCCCTTGAACCCGCTGACCATCCGCGCCGGCACCCCCTGGGCGCGAAGCATCAAGGTCAGGGCGCTGGCGAAGTATTCGCAATGCCCCTGCTTGCGGTTGACCAGGAAGTCTTCCACCGGGTCGATCGTCCGGTCGATCACGTTGAGCCGCAAGGAGTAGTGGAACTGCCCGGAGGCGTTGAGCCAGCGGTCGAGGGCCTTGGCCCTGGCGATCGGGTCGTCCTCTTTGATGCCCGCCACGACCGGGTCGGAGATCTCGACCAGGCGGGCCTTCAGGGCTTCGGGGACTTGCAGAAGGGCTTGCCCGCGGTTCGCGTTCGGGTAGTTCTCCGCCGCCTGGACGGAGGTCTCCCCCACTTCGGACACGGCGGACATCACCTTGTAATCGAAGGGGCCCGGCCTGGGGCTATTGGCGAGCTCATAATCGTACTGGAGTCGGGGGACGAGCTCGTCGCGGTACAGCGAGCCGTCGCGCGTGTTGAACTCGATGTGGCTGTGCCGCGTCCCCGACGCCTCGATGACCGGCCGCATCGCGAAGAGGATGTGGTTGTCGGTCGGCTCCAGCTTGATCCGCTGATAACGGAGCGTCCGGGCTCCCACCGGCTTCAGGAAGCTCGCCTTGATCCCCTTGTCGATGACCTCGCGGTGCCAGCGCTTGTTCTCGTACTGGATCAGCGCCACGCCCCGCCAGAGCGGCTCGCCGACCATGTCGATGGGGTCTTCCGCCTCGTCCAGAAGCTCGATGCTCATGACGATCGTGTCGTTCTCCAGGATCTCCCCGAATTGCCCGAGCCGGACGGTGTCGGTGAATCCCGTCATGTGTCGGGGAGGGCCACCCGCCCTGGGCTCGACGCGCTCATTCACCGCCCGGCGGGGCATGACCAGGAAGATGAGCCCTCCCAGGGCCATCGTGACCGCCGCGCCCCGGAGGGTGGCAAGCAGGTAGGACAGCCCGATCAGCCCTGGATACGGCTCGGCGTCCCCGCCCCCGGGGACCGGCGGCCGGCGGTCGTCGCCCCGGGCGCGGATCGCTTCGCGGTGGAGGTAGAACAGGCCGAGCACCCAGAGGGCCGACACCGCCCAGGCGAACAGGGCCATCCCGACGGCGTCGCTCTGGCTGAGCGTCGCGCCAATCAGGACTTGCACCAACGTCAGGAGCAGCAGGAACCAGTCGTCCTCGACCGTCTTGGGCAGGAACATCTTGACGACCATTAGGTACACCAGCCAGTGGCCCAGGGCGACCACGAGGCTGTCGGGGTCGAAGTACCACTCCAGGATCGCGACGATCGAGACACCGAACGCCAGGACGTTGGCCACGCCGCGGCCGATCCCCACGCCCGGGTGGCGGTCGATCAGAAGGTACGAGGCGACGGCCGCGACCGCCACCCCCAGTGGGTAGTAGCGGGCCAAGGGGTAGTCGGCCGACACGTCCATGCTCAGGACGAGCGTCGCCAGCACGAGGGTCACGTCGACGCTCACGCGGTACATCGTGTTGAACTTCAAAGCCGTGCCCCCCCGTCGTCGAAGTGGATCTGGCCTTCGAGATCGCCCCGCGAAACGTCCAGCAGCAGGACCCGCGCCGCCAGCCCGCGGCCCGCGGAGCCGGAGAGGTGGGCCGAGCGTTCCGCCTCCTCCAGCAGATTCACCGGCCGGGTGGTCACGAGGATCATGTGGGCCTCGCGAAGCGCCGAGGGCGGCAGGGCGTCGAACAGGGCGGCCATCTGCCCCTCGACCGAAGGGCGCATCGCGGCGAGTTGCTCAAGCAGTTCGTGCAGGAGCTTCACCGAGGCCGGCCCCTGGCGGACGGTGGCGGTCGCCCCGGTCCAGCCCAGAATCAGGCGGCGGCCGGGGTGCCGGCAGGTCTCCAGACAGACCGTGGCCGCGAACCGGACCGCCGCCTCCAGGGCCTCGCGTTGTTCGGGCATCACCTTGGTGCGTGGCAACCAGGGGTCGAGCAGGATCGCGAGGTCCTGATCGTGCTGCTGCTCAAACTCCTTGACCATCGGCTTGCCGACCCTGGCGGAGGTCCGCCAATGAATCCAGCGCGGGCTGTCGCCAGGCCGGTAGTCGCGCAGGCCGTGATATTCCCGCTGCTGCGAGGAGCGGTCGTACCGCTCCCCCTGGCTCGCCTCGCTGGCCTCGCGTTGGCGCTGGTGCCAGCGGCGGGTCAGGTGCCCGACGGCCGGGTACACGACGATCTCCAACGGGTCCAGGATCGTCAACTGCCGCTCCATGAGCCCGAAGGGGCCCTTGGTTCCCAGCGACATCGGCCCGAAGCGATACCGCCCGCGCCTCGGGACGACCCCCTCCCAGCGGACGTGGAGCCGTTCGCGACCCGCCACCCTGGCGAAGAAGGCCCGGGGCGAGAGCGTCCCGGCCCCCGAGACCACGCGGTCCATCGGCGTCAGAGCGTCCTGCAACGTCAACGCGAGGGCAGCCGTCCACCGGCGCGTATTCTCCAGGGTGTACTCCACCTGGAGCGGCTGGCCCGAGAAGACGTAGGCCGGCGCCCGCCGGGTGGCTCGCAACCGCCGGAGCATCTCGGCGCTGACGAAGATCGAGCCGAAGATCGGGCCGAAGGCCAGCCCGGCCGTCAGGAGGATCAGGTTGATCTGCTGGTGCAGCCCAACCCACAGCAGGAAGCTCCACACCCCGAGATAGACCCACCCCTCGCGCGTGATGCGCAGCCGCTGGCTCGGCCAGAAGACCCGGCTAACCCGGCGGGCGAACTGGCCGAGTGAGCGTCGCGATGCCATGATCGGCTCCTCCCCGGACCGGACCGTCCCGGTGCTCGGGGGCGAGGTTCCAGGTCAAGCTCAAGCTCAAGGTCAAGGTCAGAGGGGGACCCGCAGGCGGTCCAACAGGTCGCGAATGATCGCCTCGGCCGCCCCGAACTCCCCGGCCTGCAAGAACGACTTGCCCACGACCCGGTGGGCCAGCACCGGCACGGCCAGCGCCTTGATGTCGTCGGGGACCACGAAGTCGCGACCCGCCACGAACGCCCGGCTCTGCGAGGCGCGGTAAAGCGTCAACGCGCCCCGAGTGCTGACGCCCACCCGCAAGTCCTTGCTGTCGCGGGTCGAATGAACGAGGTCAAGCAGGTAGTCGGCGATCGCGTTGTCGACCTTGACCTCGCGCACCGCGCGCTGCAAGCGGAGGACCTGCTCGGCCGTCAGGACGGGGCGCAGCGCCTCCACGGGCTCGCCACCGCGGTGGCTCGACAGGATGCGGCGCTCCTCGGAGCGGAGGGGATAGCCCATGCTCGTGCGGATCATGAAGCGGTCGAGCTGGCTCTCCGGCAAGACGTACGTCCCCTCGAACTCGTAGGGGTTCTGGGTCGCCAGGACGACGAATGGCGGCTCCAGCGTGTACGTCTTCCCCTCCACGGAGACCTGGCCGTCGCCCATCGCCTCCAGGAGCGCGCTCTGCGTCCTGGGGGTGGTGCGGTTGACCTCGTCGGCCAGGATGACGTTCGCGAAGATCGGGCCCGATTTGAACACGAACTCGCCCGAGGCGGCGTTGTAGACGCTCGACCCCAGGATGTCCGAGGGCAGCAGGTCGGGCGTGAACTGGAGCCGCCGGAACGAGCAGTCAATGCTGGCCGCCAGCGCACGCGCCACCAGCGTCTTGCCGACACCCGGGACGTCCTCGATCAGGACATGCCCCTCGGCCAGCAGAGCGACAACGACGAGCTCGATCACTTCGGGCTTGCCGAGCACGACCGTCCCGATGTTCTCCAGCAGGCGGTCGAGCAGCGGCATCAAATCTTCGGAGGCGGGTTCGGACGTGTCCATCAACGGCGCTGAATTCATGCCAATCCCTTCGCAACCACCGCGGGTCCGGACTCGCCTGATCGGGAGGGGGGGACTCCTCCCACTATAATCCATCGGAAGCCCGGTTCCAACGATCCGGCCCGTCCTCGATTGCCCCTGCCCGTCCACGCGAGGGAAATGCCGGGTTCCGCGCGGACGAGGCCGAGTCGGCGGTCGCTTGCGTCTCGCCCTTGGGAAATCGCCGATTGCGCGTGCCCGGGGGGGCCGGTTGTGCTAGATTGCGGCGCCAAGGCGTTGACAGGACCCCCCAAGGAGGGGCGGGCGATGCGTGATCCCGGTCCGAATCTGGTGTTCCTGGCCGGCCGCCTGGAGGCGCACGACGCCCCGGAGGTCGAAGGGCTCGCCGACCGCCTGCGGGCCGCGGGCCTGGGGGCCGAGATCGTTTGCCTCGCGGGCGGCCCTCGCCCCAAGGTCGTGGAGTGCCCCGGCCTGGGCAGGCACTGGCAGCGGTCGTGGGCCGCCCGACGGCTCCGCCCCAAGAAGACGGCCCGGCCCGACCTGCTGCACGCCCTCGGCATGGAGATGGCGCCGGCGGCGATCGCGCTGGCCGAGCATTGGCAGGTCCCCTACGTCCTCACGATCGACGAGTTCCTTCCCCCCGGCGGCCGGCTCCGCCTGAGCCGCAAGTGGTGCCGCGCCCTGGTGGCCACCGGCGCGGACCTGGCCGAGGACCTTCGCCTCCACCTGGGCGTCCCGGAATCGCGGATTGCGGCGGTCTCCCCCGGGCTGAGACTGCCGGAGCACCCGGCGACGCCGGGGGTCAATCGTGTCCCGGTCATCGGCGCCGCCGGGCCGATGGACGCGGATTCCGGCTTCTGGATCTTCCTTGAGGCGGCCTGCCGCGTCATCAAGGCCGGCATCGACGCCGAATTCGTCGTCGCCGGCAGCGGGCGTGACGAAGGGGACCTGCGCCAGCGGGCCGAGCGCCTCGGGATCGGCGATCGCGTCACCTTCGCGGGCGACCTCGACTTCGACCGCGACGCGACCTTCTGGAAGGTCCTGGACGTCTTCTGCCGTCCCGCGCTCGCCCCGGACTCTGGGCGGCCCCTGCGGGCGGCGATGTCCCGCGGCATCCCCGTCGTCGCCTCCGCCGTCCCTGGCCTCCGTCCGCTCGTGGCCGAGGGCCGCGCGGGGCGACTCGTCCCGCCGGACGACCCGGACGCCCTTGCCGCGGAAGTCCTCGCCCTGCTGGCCGATCCCGCCGCCGCGGCGGACCTCGGACGAATGGGGCGGCGGCAGATCGCCGAGGAATTCGACCCCGGCCGCGAGGCCGTGGAACTGGCCGCCCTCTACCGCCAGATCGTGGGCGCGCCCGCGGGTCTTCACGCCAGCGGATTCGCCGCGGCGGTCGAGACCTTCCGCTCGTAGACCTTCGCCCACGCCAGGAAGTCGTAGAAGGCCAGCAAGGTGCAGAAGACCAGGCCAGGCCCCCCGTCCAGGAACCCCAGGCGCAGGACGTAGGCGTACAGGAACCGCACGAGCGGGCGCATCGGCAGCCGCAAATACACCTTCTTGAGCCGGCGCTTGAGCCGCTTGCCCGCCCCGATCGAGATCGGGATCGGCTCGCGGAGGAACCGCTCGTACATCGCGGCCTCCCAGGTCGCGTAGCGGTTGTGCTTCTCGACCCAGGCCGTGATCGTCGGATATGCGTAGTGGTCGAGCTCATGCGCCAGCCGCCCGATCCGCCCGCGGAGCTCGACGTGCTCGTGCGCCTCGTTGTCGCCTGTCTGGGTGCCGGGGGCGACGGGCATCTTCTCGTAGCGGCCGAGCCGGTGCTTGAACAGCCGCAGGTTCCAGGCCTCGGCGTACCCGCAGTGCTTGATGCGGCGGCCGAGGAAGTAGTACTTCATGTTAAGCTCGAACCCTTCGGCCTCATCGGCCCCGGTGCGCCTGGCGATCTCCTCGGCGAGTTCGGGGATCACGACCTCGTCGGCGTCGACGATCAGGACCCACTCGTTGCGGAAGGGGAGGTGTTCGAGCGCCCAGTTCTTCTTCTTCGGGTAGGTGCCGTTGAAGCGGAACTGCACGAGCGTCGCCCCGTGCTCGGCGGCCACGGCCGGCGTCCCGTCGAGGCTCTGACTGTCGACGACAAAGACCTCGTCGGCCCACTCCAGCGCCGGCAGGCAGCGCCGGAGGTTCTCGGCCTCGTTCTTGACCGGGACGATCACGCTGACGGGGACCTTGAAAGCCTCCCGCGACTCGCCGTTGGCGGCTCGACTTTCGGAGCGGACCAGTTGTTGCAACATCGCAGGCTCCCCGGCCGTTCAGGCCCCGACGACGGACACGCAGGCGGGGGCCATCCCCCCGCCGATCACCCAGTGGTACACCTCGTCGAGGCGCTCGCCCTGCCGCTCCCAGGTGTAATCCCGCTCCACCAGCGTCCGGCCGTTGCGCCCGAGTGCGGCGCGCTCCGCGGCCGAGCGACCGAGGAGACCCCGGACTCCGGCGGTCACCCCCTCGGCCGTCGGCTCGACGACGATCCCGCCTCCGGCCGCCGCGAGTTCGGGGAAGTGGCAGGCGGTCGTGATGACGGCGGGAAGCCGGCAGGCCAGCGCCTCCAGCACCGACATGCTGAAGCCTTCGCTGTAGCTGGGCAGGATGAAGGCGTCGGCCGCCCCCCAGGCTCGACGCGCCCGCTCCCCCGCAACGTGGCCGAGCGTCGTGACGCGGTCGGAGAGGCCCGCCGCATCCACCCGATCGAGGAAGGGCGAAAGGGACCCGTCGTCGAACCCGGCCAGCAGGACATGGAGATCGCGCGCCTCGTCGCGGACGGCCGCCATCGCGCCTGCCAGGAGGTCGAGCCCCTTCTTGGCGTGCAGGCGACCCAGGAAGAGCAGGACGAACTTGCCCGCCAGCTCCGGGAATTCCGCTTCCAGCTCCGAACGGGGCGGGAGGTCGTCGAAGGGCCGTAGGTTCACCCCGTTGGGGATGAAGCAGACCGGGGCGTCGGGGGCCAGGGCGCGCAGGTGGCCGATCTCGGGCCGGGAGAGGGCGTGCAGGCAGGCGGCGCGGCGGAGGTTCCTTCCCTCCACGAGTGCCGCGTAGGCCCGCTTCTTCCAGGCCTTGTGCCGCAGCGCCCAGGGTTCGGCGTGACCGTGCGCGGTCATGAGGTACGGGATGCCCGCGCGCCGGGCGGCGGCGGCCCCGCGACGGGTGTGGCCCTGCCAGAGCCCGTGCATGTGGACGACCTCGGCACGCCGAACGGCGCCTTCCAGGTTGGTCTCGGGGCCGTCCAGGAAGACGCCGGGCGCGATGGCTGAACCGTCGAGTCGCGAGGGGGTCGGCGTCACGATGCGGACCGGCTCCCCGAGCGCCGCCAGGGCGCCGGTCATCCCGAGGATGCTGGGGACCATGCCGCCGTCGCGCATCGGGTCGAGGCCGTTGCACAGATGCAGACGCCCGGCGCGAACCGTCGGTCGCGGCGGGCGGGTCCTTGAGAGCGTCGCGGTGGCATTCATGGCGAGCTTCTCCGGGGGTGAAATCGTGGCGATCAAACCGTGGCGTTCGGGCGGGCGGCGACCGGGGCGCGCCGGCTTGTGCGATGCCTGTTCGCGGGCACGGCGGCGGCGGCCATGTCGAGGGCTTCCAGGGTGCCACGCGCGAACCGCTCCGGTCCCCACAACGCGACAATCTCCGAGGCGCGGCGGCCCAGCTCCGCGCGCTGCTCCGCCGGCAGCGCGGCCATCCGGCCGAGGGCCGCGGCGATGGTCGATTCGCGGGTCGGGTCGAACCGCCAACCCGTCGTGCCCGGCGGGTCGGGCACGAGCGTCTCGACGCACCCGGCCAGCTCGGAGATCAGCAGTGGCACGCCGCAGGCCGCCGCCTCGTTGGCGACGAGGCCCCAGGGCTCCATCAGGCTCGGGTGGACGAACGCCGAGGCCGACGCATACCAGCGCGGCAGCTCGTCGTCCTGCAGGAAGCCCGGCCGGTGGACCGCCCCGGCGGCGCCACAATCCGCGACGGCCGACTCGACCTCCCCCGCCGCCGGGCCATCGCCGCAGAGGACGAGGTCCCACGCGTCCGCGACGGGATTCGTCGCGCGGTAGCTCGCGAAGGCTCGCACCAGCGCCGGCAGGTTCTTCTCCGGCACGAACCGGCTGACCGCGAGGAAGTACGGGCGGTCGGGCAGCCCCGCACGACTCGCCGACGGGCGCCTGGCCTCCGTCGCCAGCCGGGAATAATGATCATGATCCACGGCGTCGTATCCCAGGGCAATCCGGTTCGCGGGCATGCCGAGATCAACGAGATAGTCGCGATGCCGTGGTCCTCCGACGAGCGCGGCCGAAAACCTGCGCACGCGGAGGCGCTTGACCGCCTCCTTCCACCAGACGCGTGGGTGGTCGATCGCCTGGCTCTCCGACATCAAGACCGTCGGCGTCCCGAGGCGGGTCGCCCAGTCGAGCGCGGCCATCGACTCGGGCCGGGCGTAGCCGACGATCGCCACGGCGTCGGGCCGGTCGCGCTCAAGCGCGGCCCGCAGGGCGCGGGCGCAGGCCGTTGCGGAGAGCGATTCCAACGAGCGGCCGGGGAAGAGGGTTTCCCAGGCGAACGGCTCGGCCCTGCGGGAGGTCAGCCAGGGATAGCGCTGCTCGGTCCCGGCCGTCTCGTAGGCGAGCAGGCTGCCGCCGCGAAGGGCCAGCGATCGCGCCAGGGCCCGCAGGCGGGCGAGGTGGTAGGGGCCGAAGTTGGTGAACGAGATCGCCAGTTTCATCGCGGGGCCGCCTCCTTTCGGTCCGGGTGTCGGTCGGCTCATCTCAGGTGGGCCAGTGGCCCAGCGTCGGGGCCCAGCGTTCGGGGGCCGCCTGGGGCGCCGACACGCGGAGATACAGCCACGACAGGATGACGGGCGGCATCGTCGTGAATCCGTAGATGTAATAGAACCAGACGAACGGGTCGTCGTTGGCCGTCATCAGCCAGGCGTTGTAGAAGGTCACCGCCCACCAGGCCTGGGCCCAGGGGGTGTGGGCGAATCGGCGATAATATTCGTAGGCGGTGCGGAGCATGATCGCCAGCACGGCCATCACGACCACCGTCCCGACCGCGCCGCCGTTGAGCTGCGTCGCCCCCATGATGCCGATGGCCGGACCGGTGAACGAGGCGTCGCGGTGGAACTCCGAGCCCGCGATCCAGGCATTCGCCCACTGCTGACGGCCGTAGAACGGCTTGTCGGCCCAGAGGACGCGAGGGATGAACGTGGAGACGATGCGGAGGTACGACTCGCCGTAGTCGTAATCCGCCTTGCCGGGGACCGTGTCGAACATCAGGAGGTAGGCGCAGTATTCCTCGCTCTCCTTGCTGATCTGCTCCGCGACCCGCGCGTCGACCCCCTCGCGCTCCTTCAGGTTCAGGTTGACCAGCACCATCTCCGGGCGGAACTCGACGACGTACTGGAAGAACCCGGCGGGGCTGCGCTCGTAGCGGGGGTTGTTCCGCCACCCCAGGGCGAGCGTGACCGCCAGGACGCCGGCCAGCGCCGTGGCCCCCAGCACCGCGATCGACGGCCGCTTGCCGCGCGGGAGGTAAAAGGCGCAGACCAGCGTCAGGACACCGATCAGCGAGTGCGACCGCTTGCCGTTGAACATCCAGATCAAGGAGTACGACCCCGTGACGGCCACGCCGATCCAGGTCATCGCGGGCCTCGGCCGGTCGGGCTGCCTGCCCGTGACGATCAGCAGGACCCCGGCGATCATCATCAGGATCGGGAACTGCCGCAGGATGTTCTCCTGGGCCGAGACCGATTCCTGGCTCTGCGCCATCAAGACGCCCGAGCAGATCAGCCCCCAGGCGATCATCGGCGGCGAGATCGCGCCCACGATCCCCGGCGACCAGTGCGTCGGCGCCTTGGGCAGCTTCGACGCCAGCATCCGGCCGAGCTTGCAGTGATACACCAGCAGGAACCAGAGCAAGGCCCAGAGCACCCGGCCGTTGGCCTGCGTCACCAGGTCGAGGCCCCGGACGCGGACGGAATACTCGCGGTACGAGATCGCCTGGATGACGTAAATCTGGAAGTACCCGATCAGGAACAGCCAGAGCGGCGCGAACGGGTCGAACGACTTGCGGAAGACCTGCGACAGCACCAGTCCGGCGATCACCGCCGCCGTCGTGTAGACCAGGATTTGATCCATCGCGGAGCGCCCTCCGTTCCCGTTCAGGCCCGGTCGCCGACCGCCGTTGCGACCGCGTCGACCACCGCGGCGTGATACCGCGGCCAGCCGAACGCCTCGGCCCGAGCCCTCGCCGACGCCGCGCACGCGGCCCGCAAGGACGGATCGAGACCCAGCCGCGCCATCGCCCAGGCCAGGGCCTCGGAGTCTCCCGCCGGGACGATCAGGCCCTCCTCCCCGTCGCGGACGACCGAGCCGGCCGAGGGCGTGACCACGCTCGGCAGGCCGCAGGCGAGGGCCTCGTACGTGACGACGGCCGACCCCTCGAACAGCGACGGGAAGACGAACACGTCGGCCGCCGCCATCCGCGCCGGCACCTCGGCGTGCGGCACCCGGCCGAGCCATTCGACCTCGTCGAGATGACCCCGCAACGGTCCGGGGTCGCTCGGCAGGGCGCCCAGCAACTGAAGGTTCCAGCCGGGCCGACGGATCAGCCGCCAGGCGTCCAGGAGGTACTTGATCCCCTTGCGCTGGGTGATCCCGCCCGCGAAGAGGAAGGTACACGACTCGCCGTGCCGCTTCCCGGCCATCGGGACGAAGCGCCGGGTGTCGGCCGCGTAGGGGACGACCTCGATTCGTTCGCGAGGGGTGCCGTGGCGGGCCAGGGCGTCGGCGATGTGCTGCGAGGGGACCAGGATGCGGTCGGCCAGCGCGACATCTTGCAACCGGCGGCCGTGCAGCCAGTCCATCTCCGTGCGGTCGATCGGGCCGTCGCCGAGATAAATCGGAAAGAAGTCCGGAGCGCCTTCGGCCTCGCGAGCCAGGAGCTCGCGCTCCTCGCGCACGTCGCCGTGGACCATGCTCAGGACGGCCGCGATCCCCGCCTGCCGGCAAAACGGCAGGGCGAACTCCGAGCCGACGTCGCTGAACAGGAAGGCCGCTCGCGGGCGCGTTTCGGCCAGCGTGCGCGCCAGCAAGCGGTCGAAGTGCCGCGTCCGCCAGCGCGCGACGAGCCGACGCCCCGACGGCAGCCGCCTGGCCAGCCGCGCTTCCGCCGAGAGCGCCAGGTCGAAGCTCCACGCGGAGCGGACGCGCCCCATCGGGATCTCGGCATCGTGCCGCCGCGACAGAGCCCGTCGCAATCGTGCCGAGCGACTTGCCGCGGCCAGGAGTGGGCCGCCCCCGTGATAGTACCCGGTCAGGAAGCCATCGAGCCCACCGGCCCGCGCCAGTCCGACGACCGCCTGATACCCCGGGGGCCGGGCATCGGGACACGCGACCAGCACCGAGTCCGGCGCCAGCGGGCGGGGTGCCGATTCCAGAATGCGGGACGCGAGAAAGGTAGGCACGCGATCATCCTTGATCTCGGGAGGCCGATCCTGGTGGCGGTATCGTAGGCGTGGGCGGGCGGCGTTGTCAAGCCGGCGCCGCTACCACGCCTCCCGCGGCGAAGTCCAGGACGTGCCCTTGCATGTCGGCTGGCACCTCCATCCCGAAGAGGCGCAGGATGGTCGGGCTCACGTCCATGAGCTGCATCCCGCCAACGGGCCCGCGCGGGGCGATGCCCGGTCCAGAGACCATCAGGAGGCCGTCCTGGGCGTGGTTGGCGTCGTCGGGGCCGGTGTCGTTCTCGAACGTGTGGATCGCACCGCCGCCGACGGTCCCCACCGACCGCCACCGCAGGTTCCCGAAGTAGATGAACAGATCGGGCGGAGCGGCGCCGCGGACCTCGCGATACAGGTCTTGGGGCTTGTGGACGACCGTCCCGATCGGGCGGCCCTGGGGATCTCCGAGCGCTTCCAGTTCCGCGACCAGCTTGTCGCGCGTCGCCTCGTAGTCTTCCGGCGCGATGATGCCGTGGGGCTCGCGCCCCTTCACGTTCAGGAAGAGGCGGCCGTAGTACCCGCCCGAGCCCCAGGCGATCGTTTTCGACCAGTCAATTTTGAGGGCCTCCAGCCGCGACGGGGCCTTGGGCATCTCCTCGACCACGAGGTATCCCTGCTGGATCAGCCAATCGTTGAGGGCGATCCCGCCGTCCATGCGCTGCGCGCCGTGGTCGGAGACGATGACGACGTGCGCGTCGTCCGGCAAGACTTCGAGCAGCTTGCCGATCTGACCGTCGACGTGCTCGTAGTAATCGCCGATGACGGCCTCGAACGGATTGCCGCGCTCGTAGCGGTGGTGCTCGGGATCGAAATACTGCCAGAAGGCATGATGGACGCGGTCGGTGCCCATCTCGACCATCATGAAGAAGTCCCAGGGCTTGGTCGTCACGAAGTGGCGGGCCAGGGCGAACCGCTTATCGGTCATGCGCACCAAGGCGTCGCGGATCTTCCCCTTGTCGGGCGTGCGGAAGTCGCCGACATCGAACTCGTAGGGGTGAACGTCGGGCAGCGTGGCGATCTCCGCCTTGAGCTCCGGCGGGAAGGTGTAGTTCGACTCGATCGACGGCGTCAGGAAGTCCGTCACCAACAGGCCGTTGACGGGCCTGGGCGGGTACGTTTGCGGCACCCCGAGCAAGATCACCTGCTTGCCGGCGCGGCCGAGGTGGTCCCACAGCAAGGGCTCGCGGACGGCGAGCGAGGTGGCCGTCGTCATTTTTTCATACGAGCGATCCGCGCGGTTGCGGAACCCGTAATAGCCGAGGATGCCGGGGTCCTTGCTGGACATCATCGACATCCAGGCCGGCACCGTGATCGGCGGGTCGCAGCTACGCAGGGGACCCCACGCGCCGCGTTCTCGGAGCCTGCTCAGGTTCGGCAAGCGGTCGGCGAATCGGTCGAAAACCAGGGTCGGCTCGGCGCAGTCCAGACCGATCACCGCCACCTTCACCTTCACCTTCGTTTGTCGCATCGTATCGATTTCCAACTCAGTCAACAGGGTGGGCGCAATCCGGCGTCCCGGCGCCTGGCGAGGATACGGCAGGTTTCACCCACCCTGCATGGCCGGTCAGGCTGTCTGATAGCCCAGGGCGAACTTCTCACGACGGGCCATCTCCAGGTCGTGTTCGACCATCATGCGGACCAGGCCAGGGAGGTCGACCTCGGGTTCCCAGCCGAGCTTGGCCTTGGCCTTGCTCGGGTCGCCCAGCAGGATGTCAACCTCGGAGGGGCGGGTGTACTTGGGGTCGAAGACGATGAAGTCGCGGTAATCCAGGTCGAGCATCGAGAAGGCCATCTCGGCGAACTCGTGGATCGAGTAGGTCACGCCGGTGGCGACGATGTAGTCGTCGGGGTCGTCCTGCTGGAGCATCATCCACATGGCGCGGACGTAGTCGCCCGCGAAGCCCCAGTCGCGCTTGGAGTCGAGGTTGCCCATGACCAGCTTGCGCTGGAGGCCCTCCTTGATGCGGGTGGCGCCCAGGGTGATCTTGCGGGTGACGAACGACTCGCCGCGGCGGGGGCTCTCGTGGTTGAAGAGGATGCCCGAGCAGGCGAACAGGTCGTACGCCTCGCGGTAGTTGACCGTC
>JAABUQ010001128.1_pt1 | contig 59543 bp, 50 predicted proteins | sample 5560001 | NCBI WGS metagenome assembly JAABUQ01 (sample SAMN10711888, study PRJNA513371) | rock metagenome | isolation source: Antarctica rocks | place: Antarctica: Victoria Land, Finger Mt nord | collected 2015-12-18
AGGATTGGTGGGCCTCGCTCCGCTCGACGCCGCCCTACATGATCATGTAAGGTGATGCTGCGGATATTGCTCGGTCACTTCTTGTCCTTCTCGCCCTCCATCGCCTCGCCCATCAGCTTGATGCCGATGGCGGCGCCGAGGTAGGTGCGGTGCCGGCCGTGCTTGAGCGTGCCGGGCTTGGTTTCTTCCTTGTCGGAAGACGACTTGGCCATCATCTTGGGCTCGAAGGTCAGCTCGACCACGTCGCCGATCTCCAGCTCTTCGAGCTTGCACTCGGTCTCCTTGCCGGAGGGGGACACGTCGCAGACCTTGGTCGTGGGCGTGATGGCGACCATGTAGAGGTTCATCCGGCGGCGACCGCCCTCGGAGCCCATCTCCTTCTTCTCCTTGCCCTCGATCCCGACTTCCTTGCCCGCCTTGGCCTCGGCCCCTTCCTTCTTGGCCTTGTCCAGCGCGGCGGTCAGGGAGTGGTCGTGGTGGGGGTGGCCGATCACGGTGACCAGGGTGGCCTCGGCGGTCATGACCTTGCCGGTGGTCTCGTCGACGTCGGCCTCGCCGAGCACGGTGAAGTCGGAGATGACCCCTCGGACGACGATCGGTGTCTCGTCCTTCTTGTCGGCCGTCGACTTGGTGTCTTCGGCCAGGGCGGCCGGGGCCAGGGCCAGGCCCAGGGCGAAGGGCAGGAGGCGGTCGCGGATCGTTCGCATCGGAGAGTCCCCGTCGAGGTGTGAGTCGGGAAGGGCGGGCCCCGACGGCCCGCCACCGATCGGGGGTTGCAAATGCGATGCCTCACCGCCGCCACTCGTCGATCAGGCTAGCGATCAGGGCGGTCCAGCCGGTCTGGTGCGAGGCCCCGAGCCCTGCGCCGGTGTCGCCGTGGAAGTATTCATGGAAGAGGAGATGATCGCGCCAGTGGGGGTCGTCCTGGAACCTGGCGGAATCCCCGAAGACGGGGCGGCGGCCGGACTCGTCGCGGGCGAAGGTGGCGATCATCCGCTCGGCGATCTCGCGGGCCATCGCGTCGAAGGGGACGCCCGGGGTGTCGGCGCCGACCTTCTGGGTGCCGAACGCCTTGCCGAGCTTGCGGAGCGACTCGATCAGGAGGAACGAGGTGGGGAACCAGAGCGGCCCCCGCCAGTTCGAGTTCCCCCCCTTGATCTTCTCCAGCGACTCGGCCGGCTCGTACCCCACCGCCTGGCCGTCGAAGGCGAACGGGCGGGCCTCGTGGGCCTTCGACAGGCTCCGGATCCCGTAAGGGCTGAGGAACTCGGCCGGGTCCATGATCCGCCGGGTGATCCTCCGGAGCTGCTCGCGGTTGAGGATCGTGAGGGCGTGGGTGATCCCGCCCTCGTGCTCGACGGTGTGGACCACCCCCTTGACCAGCTCGGGCCGGTTGGCCAGGAACCAGTGGAGGTGGCCGCGGAATTCAGCGAACGGCTCGATCCAGTCCTCCTCCAGCCGCTCGACGGCGAAGAGGGGGATCAGGCCGACCAGCGAGCGGACCTTGAGCTTGGTGAACCCGCCGTCGGGGTAGCGGAGCACGTCGTAGAAGAAGCCGTCCTCCTCGTCCCAGAGCGAGTAGTCGCGGTTGCCCATGTGCTTCATCGCGGCGGCGACGTAGGTATAGTGCTGGAAAAACTTGGTCGCCAGGGCCTCATACGCCCGGTTGTGCATCGCCAGCTCGAGCGCGATCCGCATCAGGTTGAGGCAGAACATCCCCATCCAGCCGGTCGAGTCGGACTGCTCGATCGTCGAGCCGTCCAGGCAGCGGCGAGACCGGTCGAGCACGGTGATGTTGTCGAGCCCGAGGAAGCCCCCCTCGAAGATGTTGTTCCCCTCGCGGTCGACCTTGTTGATCCACCAGGTGAAGTTGATCAGGAGCTTGTGGAAGCACCGCTCCAGCCACCCCCGGTCGGCCTTGCCCGACCGAATCCGGTCCATGTTGTAGACCCGCCAGACGGCCCAGGCGTGGACCGGCGGGTTGAGGTCGGAGAACTCCCACTCGTAGGCCGGGATCTGGCCGTTGGGGTGCTGGAACTGCTCGAAGAGGAGCAGCCAGAGCTGGTTCTTGGCGAAGTCCGGGTCGACCAGGGCCATCGGGATGCACTGGAAGGCTAGGTCCCAGGCGGCGAACCAGGGGTACTCCCACTTGTCGGGCACCGTCATCACCCGCATCGAGTTCAGGTGCTTCCAGTGCTCGTTGCGGATCGAAGCTCGCGAAGGCGGCGGCGGTTCGAGCCCGTTATCCCCCTTGAGCCAGAGGTTGACGTCGTAGAAGTACGCCTGCTTGGTCCAGATCAGGCCCGAGAGCGCCTGCCGCTGGATCAGCCGCTCGTCGGCCGAGGCGCCGGCGGGGGCGAGGGCCTCGTAATAGGCGTCGGCCTCGCCTCGACGGAGGTCGACGGTGGCGTCGACCCCGGCCAGGGGGTCGAGGAGGTAGCAGGTGTCGGTCAGGCGGAACCGGAGGGTGGCGGACCCTCCCGGCTCGATCGCGTCGAACCGGTAGTGGACGGCGGCCTTGGAGCCGACTAGCTCGGGGTTGACCGAGTCCTCGCCGTGGATGATCCGGCGATGGAAGGCGTCCTTGACGAACCGCGAGCCGCCGGCGTGGCCCGGGCCGAACACCCGGGGCCTGTTGGTCTCGTTCTCGGTGAAGAGGACCTCCCCGCCGCTCGGGGCGTAGAAGGTCCGGGCGCCGATCCGGTAATTCACGGGGACGGTGGCGAGGGTCTCGAACTCCGAGTCGTCGGTGACCAGGGTCAGGTGCGACCCGTCCGACGGCTCGACCCTGATCCGAGGGGGCGAGGCCGGGGGGACGCGCCAGGACCAGATGTTGCGGAACCAGAGGTGCGGGATCAGGTGGAGCGGGGCCGGCTCGGGCCCTCGATTGGTCGCCCTGATCCGGATCGCGATGTCCTCCTCGGCGAGCTTGGCGTACTCGACCTCGATGTCGAAGTACCGGTCCTCGTCGAAGATCCCGGTGTCGAGCAGCTCGAACTCGGGGTCGTGCGTCCCCCGGGCGGCGTTCTCGGCGACCAACCGGTCGTAGGGGAACGCCCCCTGGGGGTACTTGTAGAGGAACCGGGAGTACGAATGGGTGGGCGTGGCGTCGAGCGGGAAATAGTACTCCTTGACGTCCTCGCCGTGGTTCCCCTCGGGCCCCGAGAGGCCGAACAGCCGCTCCTTCAGGATCGGGTCGCGGCCGTTCCAGAAGGCGGGGGCGAAGACGATCAATTGGTACCGGTCGCAGAAGCCGGCGATGGCGTCCTCGCCCCAGCGATACGCCTTGCTCCGGGCCAGGTCGTGGGTCAGGTAGTCCCAGGCGTCGCCGTGGGCGCTGTAGTCCTCCCGGACGGTCCCCCAGGCCCGATCGCTGACGTAAGGCCCCCACCGCCGCCAGCCATTGGTGCTGTCGTGGATCTCCAGGAGCCGCAAGTGCTCGGGGTTTGCTTGGTTAGGCATCGGCGGGCGATCTCGGGGGGATCGGTCGGGGTTGTCGAGAAAAATGAACCCGATATAGCTCTGGGTAAAACAGGGGACCTGGATCGTGTTCGGTTTGAGCTCAACCCGCCGAGAAAAACGAACCCGACATAGCTCTGGATAAAATGGGAAGCTTGGGCTGTATTCTGATCGGCCTTATCAGCCGGGGAAAAACGAACCCGATATAGCTCTGGATAGATTGGGAGACTTGGACCGTCTCTCGATCGGCTCCATAGGGCGCTTCGCGGATTGGGCGAAGGAACCAGCAAATACGAACCCGACATAGCTCTGGGAGGTTTGGTGAAATCAGGGTACCTAACCTGGTGATCGCAACGACGAATCATGGACCGAAACCGATACGCGGATGTACGCAATGGACGTTTTTTGGACGCCGATTGATGCGTCGGGCGACTCTCCGGGCCCCTTTCACGCCAGGCGGAACGAACCCAAGGAAGCCCGGGGCCGGGGGTAATCCGGGGCGTACCGAACCCTCTCCCATTACTATCGTGGGCGAAATGGGCGGCTAACAGTCAATCTCGGGTTGACGGCGCGGATCGGATGTCAGGGGTCGCGGTTGTCGCTGGCGTAGTAGGCGGCGCCCATGAGGGGGGCCTTGGGGTCGAGGGCGACGCTGACGTGGAGGGTCTTCATCAGGTCGGTGAAGCGCCCCTTGGCGAAGAAGCCCCGGAGGAAGGCGTCGCTCTTGGTCAGGGCGGGGAGGATCTTGGGGGCGATCCCGCCGGCGATGAAGACGCCGCCCATCGCCAGGGCCTTCAGCGCGAGGTTGCCGGCCTCGGCGCCGTAGATCGAGGCGAAGAGGTCGAGGGCGGCCGTGCAGTTGGCGTCCTTGTCTTCCAGGGCCATCTGCGAGACGATCGCGCCGGGGTCGCCCGCCCGGAGCTTGGCGGCGAGCCAGTCGGGCTCGGGGGCGTGGCCGGCGTCGCGGAAGTAGCCGTAGATGTTGAACAGGCCGGGGCCCGAGAGGACCCGCTCGTAGCTGACGTGGCCGTCGAACTTGGCGCGGAGGTGGCGGAGCAGGTCGATCTCGACGTCGGTCCGGGGGGCGAAGTCGGCGTGCCCCCCCTCGGAGGCGATCGGCACGAAGTGGGTGCCGTTCCAGAACAGGACCGCCTCGCCCAAGCCGGTACCGGCGGCGATCACGGCGACGTTCCCCCGGTTCCGGCGCGAGGTGCCGGGGTTGAGGACGTGGAGCTGGTCGAGGTCCTGGCGGGGCATGGCGTAGGCGGCGGCCTCGAGGTCGTTCAGGAGCGTGGCCCTGGGGCAGCCGATCGCCTCGGACAGCGAGCTTTCGACCAGGGTCCAGGGGAGGTTCGTGGTGTGGACCCGGCCGTCGAGCACGGCGCCGGCGACGCCGAAGCAGCTCGACTCGACCTTCGAGGCGCGATGGTCGCCGAGGAACTGGTCGAGGATCTCCTCGAAGGTGGCGTGCTGGCGGCTGGGGAACGTCGCCTCGTGGACCGGGCGGAGCTGGTCCCCCTCGGCCTCGAAGAGGGCCAGGTTCGTCTTGGTTCCGCCGATGTCGCCGGCCAGGATCATCAGGGAATCCTCGAATGGGGACGGGAGATCGCTCGCGGCTCGCTCAGGCGACGCGCTCGGCCAGGCGCTGGGCGACCTTCATGGTCTCGCGGAAGACGGGGTCGGGCTCGCGATCGGAGAGCTGGCGGCCGATCAGGTCGCCGATGGCCCGGGAGGGGATCGCGACGGTCCTGGGCTGGACGGCGACCCCTTGCGGGGTGACGACCAGGCGGTCGGCCGACTCGACGGCGAAGTCGAGCACGCCGTCCTGGCCCTCGAAGCCGCAGAGGATCCGGACCCGGCGGATCTCCGACGGCCCGTCGGCCAGGCGGTCGATCCGGAGGACGACCGGGCCGTTGGGCGTGCGGAACTGGAAGGCGATCTCCAGGTTGGGGCGGATCCGGCTGGCGTTGTAGGTCCACCCCAGCCGCGAGGCGAGCCAGCCGGCGACCTGCCAGGCCTGGGTGACGGCGTGCGGGCCGTGCTCGATGATGACCTCGGAGATGTTGCCGAGCATGCCCGGGGCCGAGCAGGGGTCGAGGCCCTGCGAGAGCAGCCGACGCCAGGCCTTGAGCCGCCGCCAGGTCAGGTCGGAGGCGATCCGCCAGCGCCCGGCCGAGTTGTCGCGCTCGAACCGCCCGAGCCAGCTCGACGTGGCGGCGACCCCCCGGTTGGGCTCGACCCAGCCGAGGCTGTCGTAGATCACCTGCTGGGCCTGGTCGGCCAGGGCGTCGAGGATCGGCGAGGCCAGCGGGGGCGGGGTCGAGCTGGCCCACCAGAGGTTGGTCGGCAGGTCGCCGATCAGGAGGCTCCGGACGGCGAATGCGAGCTTCTCGACCGCCCGGCCCCCGGCCCTGAGCGTCACCTGCTCGGAGACCAGCCGGGCGTCGGCGGCGACCTGGCGGACCAGGACCGAGGCCCTGACCTCGGCATCCTCCTCGGCCGGGTCGACGACCAGGAGCAGGACCCTGGCCGGGTGGTAGGCCACGATCCGGGGGACCTCGGCCTCGGCCGCGCAGGCGTGGTCGGCCCGGCTGCAATAGATGATCAGGTTCGACATCCGGACCCGGCGGACCGGCCCGAGGCCCTCCCCTCGGGTCGCCTGGATCCGGCGGTTGAGCTCGGCGTCGACCTGGCCGATCGGCACGTCCTTCGGGGGCCCGGCGGGGTGGCCCACCTCGATCGCCTCGATGATCGACATCTTAGAGGGCCCTCCAGCGGCGGCCGTCGCCCTCGATCAGGGCGTCGGCGGCCTCGGGGCCCCAGGTCCCGGCCTGATAGGGCTGGAGCCCGTCGCCGCCGAGCTTCTCCCAGTGGTCGAGGATCGGCATGACGAACTCCCAGGCCGCCTCGACGGCGTCCCGCCGCATGAACAGGGTCTGGTCGCCGGCCATCACGTCGAGGATCAGCCGCTCGTAGGCCTCGGGCGTGGTCCCGCCGAAGCTGGTCCCGTAGTTGAAGTTCATCTTCACCGGGTAGATCCGGACCTTGGGGCCGGGCAGCTTCGAGGCGATCCGGAGCGAGAGCCCCTCCTCGGGCTGGATCTGGAGCGAGAGGACGTTCTGCTCCAGGGGGACGTCGGGGTGGTTGTTGAAGAGGATGTTGGGCGTGGCCTTGAACTGGATGGCGACCTCGCTCGACCGCTTCGGCATCCGCTTGCCGGTCCTGAGGTAGAACGGCACGCCGGCCCATCGCCAGTTGTCGATGAAGACCCGCATGGCGACGAAGGTCTCGGTCGTGATCGGGTCGGGCACCGGCTGGTGGCGGCTTTCGAAGAAGTCGGCCACCTCCTTCCGGTAGCCCGGGACGTCGACGCCGTCGATGTCGCCGGCCTGGTACTGGCCACGGACGACGGAGGCCTCGACGTCCGCCTCGGCGATCGGGCGGAGGCAGCGGAGGACGACCGACTTGGCGTCGCGGACGACGTCGGGCCTGAGCGACCAGGGGGGCTCCATCGCGGTCATGCAGAGGACCTGGAGCAGGTGGTTCTGGACCATGTCGCGGAGGTTGCCGATCCCCTCGAAGTAGCCGATCCGGCTGGCCTTCATCTTGCCGGCCTCGTCGTATCGGGAGAGCCCCTCCTCCTCGGCCACGGTGATCTGGACGTGGTCGATGTAGTTGCCGTTCCAGAGCGGCTCGAAGATGCTGTTGGCGAACCGGAGGACTAGGAGGTTCTGCACCGTCTCCTTGCCCAGGTAGTGGTCGATCCGGTAGGTCTGGTCCTCGGCGAAGGCGTGGGCGACCGAGGCGTTGATCTCGCGGGCGCTCCGGAGGTCGCGGCCGATCGGCTTCTCGACGATGACCCGGGTGTACGCCCTGGGCTCGTCGGCCGGCCTGACCATGCCGGCGGCCTTGAGCCGCTCGACGCTTTGGTCGATCATCTGGGGGGGGATCGAGAGGTAGAAGATCCGGGCGCCGGGGATGCCGAACTGGGCGTCGACGTCCTCGAGCCGGCCCTTGAGGCGGTCGTACGCCTCGGGGTCGTCGAAGCTCCCCTCGACGTAGAAGAGGCAGCGGGCGAAGTCGGCCCAGTGCCCCTCTTCGAGCCTCTGGCGGGAGAAGTGCTCGACGCCGTCGCGGGCCCGCTGGCGGAACCAGGCGTCGGGGTCGCCTTGCGAGCCGATCCCGAAGCCGACGACGGCGAAGTTGGACGGCAGCAGGCCGTCCACGTTCACGTTGTAGACCGCCGGCAGGAGCTTCCGCCACGACAGGTCGCCCGCCGCGCCGAAGATCACGAGGACGCACGGCTGGGGGATCAAGGACTGCGGGGTGCCCGCGGTCAGGGGATTGATCAGGTCGGCGGGCTCGGGGCTGGTGATGGTGGTGGTGGCCATGGGGGGTTCGGGTGCGCTCCCTTTGCTCCTGGATCGGATCAGCCGCCGGAGGCCCGCTCGACGTGGCCGCCGAACTTGTGCCGCATGGCGGAGAGGACCTTGTCGGCGAAGGAATGCTCCTGCCTCGACCGGAACCGGGCGTAGAGCGCGGCGGTGAGGACCTCGGCCGGGACCGCCTGCTCCACGGCGGCCTGGACGGTCCAGCGCCCCTCGCCGGAGTCGGACACGAAGCCGGTGTAATTGGACAGGTCGGGGTTCTCGGCCAGGGCCATCGCCGTGAGGTCCAGCAGCCACGACCCGACGACGCTCCCGCGCCGCCAGACCTCGGCGATGTCGGCCACGTCGAGCTGGTAGCGGTGCTGCTCGGGCAGCTCGGCGGTGTCGGCGTTGCGGAAGATGTCGAGCCCCTCGGCGTAGGCCTGCATCAGGCCGTACTCGATCCCGTTGTGGATCATCTTGACGAAGTGCCCGGCGCCCGAAGGGCCGCAGTACAGGTACCCCTCCTCGGCCGAGCTGGTCCGCCCCTCGCGGCCCGGGGTGGGGTCGATCTCCCCCTTGCCGGGGGCGAGGGCCTTGAAGATCGGGTCGAGGTGCTCGAAGGCCTCCTTGGGCCCGCCGATCATCATGCAGTAGCCGCGATCGATCCCCCAGACGCCGCCGCTGGTCCCGCAGTCGAGGTAGTGGATTCCCTGGTTCTTGAGCGTCGTCGAGCGGCGGACGTCGTCCTTGAAGTAGGAGTTGCCGCCGTCGATGATGATGTCGCCCGGCTCCATCTGCCGGGCCAGCTCCTCGACCGTCGACTCGGTCGCGGCGCCGGCGGGGACCATGATCCAGACGGCCCGGGGCTTGGACAACTTGCCCACGAACTCGGTCAAGGACGAGGCCCCGACGGCCCCCTCGGACCCGAGCCGGCGGACCATCTCGTCGCTGTGGTCGAAGACGACGCAGTCGTGGCCGGCCTTCATCAAGCGGCGGACCATGTTGCCGCCCATCCGGCCCAGGCCGATCATCCCGAGTTGCAAGATTCCGACTCCTTCGTTCGAGCGAGGTCTCTGCCGATCCCGAGGCGCCCGGGCCCGCGACGCCACCCATTTCAGCAGCTTCGAGGCCGCCGGGCGACCCCGAGCCGGCCTCGCCCCTCGAAAAACGCCCAACGAACGCCGACCGCCGAGGGTGCCAGACGGGCGGGGGCGACGCAAGGGGGCCGAGCGGACCCCGGAATCCCCCTCCGGGCGATTCGCAAGGCTGGGAATCCGGTCTCGGAACGGAGAATCCCCGGCCGACGAGGGGGCGCGTCGGGCCACCGGGGGCCCTCGGGATCGGGGGGCCCGCCGGGGCGGTTTCCGGCGGGCGATCGGGCCGGTCACGCCACGCTCGCATGCGCCGGCCGGTCGATCGAGGCGGCGGTCGCGACACGGGTTAGGAAAGGCGGAAGGCGGGGCCTGCCCTATTGTGGACCCGCCCGCCCGTGGGGTAGTCTCTCGCCTTGTCGCGGGCGGGCGACGCCCTCGGGCCGGCCTCGGAACCGGTCGGGGGGCCTTCGGGAGGCGGGGCATCGGTTTTGCTTCTTGGTCCGCACCATGCCCGGCAAACACCTCGCCGGTCACTTCCGCCCGAGTTCGCCGTTCGGCCGCCGCCCGGCTACAGTATCGAGAGCCCGGATCGATCCCACGAAGGGCGGGATGTGCCCGCCCGCGATCGCGGGGAGGAAGGATAAGGGACCCTGATGGCCCAGGTCTTTCATCGGAGCATGAACACCGTCTCGCGGGTCGCGATCGTCGCGGCCGCGCTGGCGGGCGGGGCGACGCCGGTCCTGGCGTACCTCGTCAACAAGTCCCCCAACGAGACCCTGGTCCGCGTGGTCCGCGACCAGCCCGTCCCCTTCAGCCACGAGCACCATTCCCGGGGCCTGGGGATCGACTGCCGCTACTGCCACACGTCGGTCGAGGTGTCCGCCAGCGCGGGGATGCCGCCGACCTACACCTGCATGAGCTGCCACTCGCAGATCTGGAAGAACTCGCCGATGCTCGAGCCGGTCCGGGCGAGCCTCCGCGAGGACAAGCCGATCCAGTGGAACAAGGTCCACCAGCTCCCCGACTTCGTCTACTTCAACCACGGCGTCCACGTCCAGCGCGGCGTCGGCTGCACCGAATGCCACGGCCGGGTCGACCACATGCCGCTGGCCTGGAAGGAGAAGCCGCTGACGATGGAGTGGTGCCTCGACTGCCACCGCCACCCCGAAGAACACCTCCGACCCAAGGAGGCGGTCTTCGCCATGGACTGGATCGCCAGCCCCGAAGTCCTGGCCGAGCACAAGGTCAAGAACCAGACTGAACTCGGCAAGAAGCTGCTTCAAGAGTACGCGGACGCCGGAAATCCCATTGAGGTCGGGCGGCTCGATAACTGCTCGATTTGCCACCGATGATGAGAACGCCCCGAGAAAACCCCGGTGTCGAATTGGCGGACGTCCGGGCCAAGCTCGCCTCGGCGAGCGGCCCGGAGTACTGGCGCAGCCTCGAAGAGGCGGCCGGGACCGAAGCGTTCCAGGAGTTCGTCCACCGCGAGTTCCCCGAGCAGGCGTCGGAGCTGTCCGACCCCAACAGCCGCCGCGACTTCCTCAAGGTCATGGGGGCCTCGCTCGCCCTGGCCGGGGTCTCCGGGTGCGCCATCCGGACGCCCGAGAAGATCGCCCCGTGGGTCAAGGCCCCCGAGAACGTCGTCCCCGGCCGCCCCCAGTTCTTCGCCTCGTCGATGGCGATGGGGGGCCTGTCGACCGGCATCCTGGTCGAGAGCCACTCGGGCCGGCCGACCAAGATCGAGGGGAACCCCGACCACCCGGCCAGCCTGGGCTCGACCGACGTCTTCATGCAGTCGGCGACGCTCGCGCTCTACGACCCGGACCGCTCCAAGGTCGTGCTCCACATCGGCCAGGTCGGCACCTGGGATGACCTGCTCGCCGCCCTGACCAACGAGATGGACCGGCTCCGGCCCAAGAAGGGCGCCGGGCTGCGGATCTTGACCGAGGCGATCGGCTCGCCCAGCCTCGTCGCCCAGATCAAGGAACTGCTCGGGGCCTTCCCCGAGGCGAAGTGGCACAGCTACGAGCCGGCCAACAAGGACGCCGCCCGGGCCGGGGCCAGGCTCGCCTTCGGCGAGGCGGTCGACCCGGTCTATCGCCTCGACAGGGCCGACGTCATCCTCGCCCTCGACGCCGACTTCCTCGCCTGCGGCGCCCCGGGCCGGGCCTGCGACGAGCGGGCCTTCGCCGCCCGCCGCGACCCCAAGGCCGAGACGATGAACCGGCTCTACGCCGCCGAGGCCCAGCACACCAGCACCGGGGCCTCGGCCGACCACCGCCTGGCCCTCAAGCCCAGCCAGGTCGTCGAGCTTGCCCTCCGGATCGCCAAGGAGATCGGCGTCGAAGGGTCGCCCGAGGCCGCCGGCCTCGACGACGCCCAGGTCAAGTTCGCCGTCGCCGTGGCCAAGGACCTCAAGGCCCACAAGGGCAAGGGCCTGGTCCTGGTCGGCGACTCGCAGCCGGCCTACGCCCACGCCCTGGGCCACGCGATCAACCAGGCGCTGGGCAACATCGGGCCCGAAGGGACCGTCGCCTTCATCGACCCGATCGAGCCCAACCCGGTCGACCACGTCGCCTCGCTCCGCGAGCTCGTCGCCGACGCCAATGGGGGCAAGGTCGAGGCCCTGGTCATCCTCGGCGGCAACCCGGTCTACAACGCCCCGGTGGACCTCGACTTCGCCGCCGCCCTCAAGAAAATCCCGCTGAGCATCCGGCTCGGGATGCACGACGACGAGACCTCGCAGGCCAGCACCTGGCACGTCCCCGAGGCCCACTTCCTCGAATCCTGGGGCGACGGCCGGGCCTTCGACGGCACCGCGTCGCTCGTCCAGCCGATGATCTCCCCGCTCTACGACGGCCGGACGGCGCACGACCTCCTGTCGGCGATGATGGGCCAGTTCGACCGCTCGACCCTCCGGGTCGTCCAGGAATACTGGCGCGGGCAGATGGCCGACAAGGCGGGCAACTTCGACCTGTTCTGGCGGACCGCCCTGACCACGGGGGTCGTCGCCGGCTCGACGGCCAAGCCCAAGAGCGTCACGGCCAAGGGGGTCGGCAGCTTCGGGCCCCGGCCGGCCGCCGTCGCCGCCGAGGCCGTGGAGATCCAGTTCCGCCCCGACCCGACGATCTGGGACGGCCGGTTCGCCAACAACGGTTGGCTCCAGGAGCTGCCCAAGCCGATCACCAAGACCGTCTGGGACAACGCCGCGCTCGTCGGCTTCACGATGGCCGAGCGGCTCAGGCTCAAGGGCGACCAGGTCGTCGAGCTGAAGTACAAGGGGCGGACCCTCAAGGTCCCCGTCTTCGTCGTCCCCGGCCAGGCCGACAACACCGTGATCCTCCACCTCGGCTACGGCCGGACCCGGGCCGGCATGATCGGCACCGGACCCGGCTTCGACGCCTTCCGGCTCCTCACCGCCGACGCCCCGGCGGGCGGACCGGGCCTGGAGATCGCCCCGACCGCCGAGAAGTACGTGGTCGTGACCACCCAGGCCCAGCGGAACGTCGAGGGGCGGGACCACATCCGGACCGTCTCGCTGGCCGACTTCATCAAGAACCCCAACTTCGCCCATGGCCACGAGGAGCATGCCGAGGACTCGTTGACCCCGCTCTACGAGTACGACAGCTACGCCTGGGGCATGGCGATCGACCTCAACAGTTGCACCGGGTGCAACGCCTGCGTGATCTCGTGCGTGGCCGAGAACAACAGCCCGGTGATCGGCAAGGCCCAGATGGCCGCCGGCCGGAACATGCAGTGGATGGAGATCGACACCTACTTCCACGGCACCGCCGTCGAACCCGACGCCTACTTCCAGCCCCGGACCTGCATGCACTGCGAGAACGCCCCGTGCGAGCTGGTCTGCCCGGTGGCCGCCACCGTGCACGACGCCGAGGGGCTCAACGTGATGGTCTACAACCGTTGCGTGGGGACCCGGTACTGCGGCAACAACTGCCCGTACAAGGTCCGCCACTTCAACTACTTCACGTATGCCGACCTCGCCACGCCGGAGATGAAGCTCCGGAACAACCCCGACGTGACCGTCCGGTCCCGCGGCGTGATGGAGAAGTGCACCTACTGCGTCCAGCGGATCAGCGGGGCCCGGATCGCCGCCAAGGAAGAAGGCCGGCGGATCAAGGACGGCGAGGTCAGGACCGCCTGCCAGGCCGCCTGCCCGGCCCAGGCGATCCACTTCGGCGACATCAACGACAAGAACTCCAAGGTCGCCAAGATCAAGGCCGAACAGCGCAACTACGCCATGCTCGGCGAGCTCAACGTCCGGCCCAGGACCACCTACCTCGGCAAGATCCGCAACTCCAACCCCGAACTGAGCGAGGCGTGACGCGATGCCGCCGAAGGATCTAAATCAGGCATTGTACGAGCAGCGCGAGATCCCGGTCATCGCGCCGGGGGAGACGCTCGACTCGGTCAACGACCTCATCAGCGATGCGGTGCTGAAGAAGCCCTACAGCAAGGGGTGGCTGCTCGGCGCCGCGATCGGGTTCGGCCTGGTCCAGATGCTCCTGATCGCCGTCTCGTACCTCCTGGCGTACGGGGTGGGGGTCTGGGGCCTGAACAAGCCGGTGATGTGGGGCTTCGCGATCATCAACTTCGTCTGGTGGATCGGCATCGGCCACGCCGGGACGCTGATCTCGGCGATCTTGCTGCTGCTCAAGCAGCAGTGGCGGACGTCGATCAACCGGTTCGCCGAGGCGATGACCCTCTTCGCCGTGGCCTGCGCCGGGATGTTCCCCCTGATCCACATGGGGCGCCCCTGGGTCTTCTACTGGCTGATGCCGTACCCCAACACGATGGCGATGTGGCCGCAGTTCCGCAGCCCGCTGGTCTGGGACGTGTTCGCGGTGTCGACGTATGCGTCGGTGTCGCTCCTGTTCTGGTACGTCGGGCTGATCCCCGACCTGGCGACGTTCCGCGACCGGGCCAAGAATAGCCTGGCCCGGACGATCTACGCGGCGGGGGCCCTGGGCTGGACCGGCTCGGCCCGGCACTGGAAGCGGTACACCACGGCGTACCTGATCCTGGCCGGCCTGTCGACGCCGCTGGTGCTCTCGGTGCACACGATCGTGAGCTTCGACTTCACCATCGGGATCATCCCGGGCTGGCACTCGACGATCTTCCCGCCGTACTTCGTGGCCGGGGCGATCTACGCCGGCTTCGCGATGGTGCTGACCCTGATGATCCCGCTCCGGAAGTTCTACGGCTACCAGTCGTTGATCACCATGCGGCACATCGACAACATGGCCAAGGTCATGCTCGCCACCGGGATGCTCGTCGCCTACGGCTACATCGTCGAGACGTTCATGGCCTACTACGGGGCCAACAAGTACGAAGGCTTCATGATGACCAACCGGCTCGGCGGCCCGTACGCCCCGCTCTACTGGGCCCTGATCTTCTGCAACATCATCGCCCCCCAGTTCCTCTGGGCCCGGCCGATCCGCCAGAACCTGATCCTGCTCTGGATCATCGCGATGATCGTCAACGTCGGGATGTGGCTGGAACGGTTCGTGATCGTGGTGATGAGCCTGCACCGCGACTTCGTCCCGGCCGCCTGGGGGATGTACTACCCGACGATCTGGGACTGGGCGACCTACATCGGCACGATCGGCCTGTTCCTGACGTTCATCTTCCTGTTCGTCCGGTTCTTGCCGGCCATCGCCTTGTCGGAAACCAAGGAACTGGTCCACGTCGTCAACCACCACGACCACTCCGCCGGTCACCACCATCCTGAGCTGGGAGGGCAAGGGGCATGAGTACCCACACGCACGGCACGCATGGCGCCCACGGCGGCGAGGTCGAGGTCGGCAGTTTCGGGCTCCTGGCCGAGTTCGACACGCCCGAGGCCCTGCTCGTCGCCGCCCGCAAGGTGACCGAGGCGGGCTACACCAGGACCGACGCCTACTCGCCGTTCCCGGTCCACGGGGTCGACGAGGCGTTGAAGGCCAAGACGGTCCTCCCCTGGCTGATCTTCGGTGGCGGCCTCACCGGCGGCCTCACCGGGTTCGGGATGCAATGGTTCGCCTCGGCGGTCCACTACAAGATCAACGTGGCCGGCAAGCCCCTGTTCAGTTGGCCGTCGTTCATCCCGATCACCTTCGAGCTGACCGTGCTCTTCGCCTCGGCGACGGCGGTCTTCGGCATGCTGCTCCTCAACGGCCTGCCCAGGCTGTACAACCCGGTCTTCAACGTGCCAGGGTTCGTCAACGCCTCGCAGACCAGGTTCTTCCTCAGCATCGAAGCGACCGACCCCAAATACGACCTCGACCAAACCATGCGGTTCCTGGAAGGCCTGGAGCCCGCGACCATCTCCGAAGTCCCCCTCTGAAAGGGCGCGATGCGGACCGGGAACGACACACTTGACCCTTCGAGCCGGTTGGGACCCTCGAAGGCCCCGATCGCCGCCCTCGCGGCCCTGCTCCTGCTGCTCTCGGCGGGCTGCCGCAAGGATATGTACGACCAGCCGAAGTACGAGGCCTACGACCCCTCGACGATCTTCAAGGACGGGACCTCGTCCCGGCCCCAGATCGCCGGCACCGTGGCCCGGGGCGACCTCCGCGCCGACTCGGCCTACTACGAGGGCAAGGCCGACGGCAAGGACGTCACCGAACTCCCCTTCCAGGTCACGGCGGAGACCCTGGAGCTGGGCCGCCAGCGCTACCAGGTCTTCTGCACCCCCTGCCACGGCCGGCTCGGCGACGGCCGGGGGATGGTGGTCCGCCGAGGGTTCTCCCCGCCCCCCTCGTTCCACGCCGAATACCTCAAGAAGATCCCGGTGGGGCACTTCTACAACGTGATCACCAACGGCTACGGGGCGATGTACTCGTACGCCGCCCGAATCCCGGTCGACCAGCGGTGGGCGATCGCGGCCTACATCCGCGTCCTCCAGTACAGCCAGGACGCCGACCCGTCCGACCTGACGCCCGACGAGAAGAAGCTCCTGGCCGACGCCTCGGAGCCCGGGAAGCCGACCAACGACGTCCGCAAAAGCTTGGCTGAGGTTGCGAAATGAAATCGGACGGAACGCTGCTGCCGCTGGTCGATCGGATCCGGACCGGGGCCCTGGTCGCGGGCGCGGTGGGCGCGGTGCTCGGCATCGTGGGCTTCGCCACCGATCGCTTCCACTTCGATCGGGCCTACCTGTTCTCCTACGTCTTCATCCTGGGGATCACCCTGGGGTCGCTGGCGCTCCTGATGCTCCACCGCCAGCTCGGCGGGGCCTGGGGCTTCCTGGTCCGCCGGCCGCTCGAATCGGCGGCGATGACCCTCCCCTTGATGGCCGTCCTGTTCATCCCAATCCTGGTCGACCTCGACCGGATCTACCCGTGGGTCAACCACCGGCCCGGCGCCGAGGTCGAGCATGGCGGCAACCCGCGGGCCGAAGGGACGCTCAACCCGGCCGACGAGCCCCTGGCCAAGGGGAGCCCGGTCCGGGTGACCCACGACACCAACCAGGCCGCCGGCCCCGGCTCCTCCGGCGTGCTCCGCGACCCGCTGGAGCTGCACACGCTCGACCTGTTCGCCTTCAAGAGGTTCTGGCTCAACCCGACGTCGTTCACCGTCCGGGTGGCCATCTACTTCTTCCTCTGGATCGTCCTGGCGGCGATCCTCGTGATCGGGTCGAGGCGGCAGGACGAGACCGGGTCGTATCGCCTGGCCTACGGGCTCCAGGCCCTCAGCGCCCCCGGCCTGGTCCTCTATTTCATCAGCGTATCGCTCGCCCTGATCGACTGGGGGATGTCGCTGGAGCCGGACTGGTATTCGTCGCTCTACGGCGTCCTGCTGATCATCGGCCAGGGGGTGTCGGCGATCGCGTTCATCACCGGGGTCGCCGCCGTGATCTCCCGCCGAGGGGAGACCGGCACGCTCGACACGCCCGACACGTTCAACGACCTCGGCAACCTGATGCTCTGCTTCACGATGCTCTGGGCCTACCTGTCGTTCTCGCAGTTCCTGATCATCTGGGCGGGCAACCTCGCCGAGGAGATCCCCTGGTACTCGCGGCGGCTCAAAGGCGGATGGCAGCACATCGGCCAGTTCCTGATGGCCTTCCACTTCTTCGTGCCGTTCCTGATCCTGCTCTGCCGGCCGGTGAAGCGGAACGTCAGGTGGCTCTGGAAGGTCGCCGCCCTGATGCTGGTGGCGCACCTGGTCGACGTTTACTGGTTGATCGCCCCCTCGTTTAGCCCCCCGACTGCCGAAGGGGAGCCGACCAGCATCCACCTCCCCTTGAGCGGCGTGAACTGGCTCGACTTCGTCATGCCGATCGGCCTGGGCGGGATCTGGCTCTCGACCTTCCTCTGGATCCTCAAGGGCAAGCCGCTCCTCGTCACCTCCGACCCCGAACTTCTGCCCGCCCTCAAGCAAGCCGCGGGAGGACACTGAGATGGCCCACGAAGAACCCGAACACACGTTCGACCCGGACGCCGCGGGGCGAGGCCACGAGGTCAACGACGTGGCCGCCCGGCCGATCCTGTACTTCTTGATCGGCCTTGTCGTTTTCGGTGGCCTGGTCCAAGCTAGTATGAGTGTCTTGATGACCGGATACGTCGCCGAGGACACCAAGGCGGCCGTCCCGCCGATGGACGAACTCAGCGACAAGGGCAACATCAACGCCCCGCCGCCGCCCCAGCGGGACACGACCGATGACATGTTCAAGATGTACAAGCAAGAAGATGAGGTTTTGACCTCTTACGCGGTCAACTCCAAGACCAAGGCCATCCGGGTCCCGCTCGACCGGGCGATGGCGCTGGTCGCCAAGAAGGGCCTGCCGCACCGCGACAAGCCGCCGGCGCTCGACTCCTCGGGGCGTTTGCCCTACGTCGGCGGGTCGAAGTCGTACCAGTCTTCGAACTGACCAAGGATTTCCTCCCATGAACCTCGCCGCGTCCCGCACCGATCCCCGGCCAGCCCCCGCCGAGCGGCCCCGCCGCCCGCAAGGGCCCGGGCCGCGTGCGGGCCTGCTGGTCCTGCTCGCCGCGTCCGCCTGGGCCTCGACCGCGACGGTCGCCTCGGCCCAGCCGGCCGGCATCCTCAAGGATGTCGCCTTCGACCAGAAGCTCGATGCCCAGGTCCCGCTCCTGCTGCCGTTCAAGGACGGCGAGGGGCGAGACGTCAAGCTCGCCGACTACTTCGGCAAGCGGCCGGTCATGCTGATCCTGGGCTACAAGAGCTGCCCCTTGCTCTGCTCGCAGGTCCTCTCCGAGCTGACCCGGAGCCTCAGGCCCCTGGAGTTCTCGGTCGGCAAGGATTTCGATATCGTCACCGTCAGCATCGACCCCAAGGAGAAGCCCGAGGTGGCCGACTCCCAGCGCCGGGTCTACCTCAAGCGGTACGACCGGCCCGGGGCCGAGGCCGGCTGGCATGCCCTGGTCGGCGACCAGGCGTCGATCACCGCCCTGTCCAGGGCGATCGGCTTCAAGTACGAGTACAGCGAGCGGACCGGCAAGTATGCCCACGCTGCGGGCTTCGCCCTGCTCACGTCGCAGGGGCGGATCTCGCGGTACTTCTACGGGATCGAGTACCCGGCCCGCGAGCTGAAGTATGCCCTGATCACCGCCTCGGAGAACAAGATCGGCTCGCCGATCGATAAGGTGGTGATGTTCTGCTACGACTACGACCCGACCACGGGTCGCTACACGTTCGCCATCATGAACACGATCCGAGTCCTCGGGGTTGCCACCGCCCTGGCCCTGGGATACTTCGTGGTCGCGATGGTTCGGCGTGACCGACGGTTGGCCCGGGCGACCGGGCCCGGGTTGACCGACCTCCCTCCAGGACCAGCGACCCTCTAACCATGTGGGACTTTCCTCTATCGCCGGACCGCGCCTCTTCCTACGCAGGGCGGGTCGACTTCGTGTTCTTCGTGCTGATGGCCATCACGGTCTTCTTCACGGCCCTGATCGGTTTCCTGGTCCTGTTCCTGGCGATCCGCTATCGCCGGGGTTCGAAGGCCGACCGGTCGCACGCCTTCAGCACGAACCTGAAGCTGGAAGCCGCCTGGATCGGGATCCCCCTGGTGATCGTCCTGGGGATCTTCGCCATCGGCACCCAGGTCTTCTTCGAGATGTTCAACCCGCCCAAGGATGCCGCGCCGATCTACGTCATCGGCAAGCAGTGGATGTGGAAGGTCTACCACCCGCAGGGGCGGGCCGAGATCAACGAGATCCACCTCCCCCTGGGGCGGCCCGTCCGCCTGCTGATGACCTCGCAGGATACCATCCATAGCTTCTTCATCCCGGCCTTCCGGATGAAGCAGGACGTCCTGCCGGGCCGGCTCACCTCGGAGTGGTTCGAGCCGACCCAGGTCGGCCGGTTCCACCTGTTCTGCGCCGAGTACTGCGGGACCGACCACTCCCGGATGGGCGGCTGGGCCGTGGTGATGGAGCCCGCCGACTACGAGCGTTGGCTCAAGAACGGCAACGCCGACGGCACCGGCACAGGCGCCAGCGACGCCGGCCCCTCGATGGCATCGGCCGGCGAGCGGCTCTTCACCAAATATCACTGCACCGGCTGCCACGGGGCGAACTCCGAGTTCCGGGCCCCCAAGCTCTCCGGCGTCTACGGCGGCCAGGTGCCGATCCTCGACCCGGGCGGCAAGGATGCCCACTTCGTGACCGCCGATGACCGCTACATCCGCGACTCGATCCTCCTGCCCAAGTCTCAAGTCGTGGCGGGCTTCGACCCGGTGATGCCGTCCTACAAGGACGTCCTCAAGGAAGAAGAGCTGCTCCAGATCATGGAATACATCAAGTCGATCGGGCGGAAGGAGGGGACCGACAGATGAGCGTTCTCGAAGACGTCCGGATCCAGCAAGGCGCCGCCTCGACCTACCCCGAGCGGAACTACCTGACCGACGGGACCACGGTCAAATCCTGGCTGCTGACGACCGATCACAAGCGGATCGCCATCCTCTATATGATCTCGATCACCATCTTCTTCTTCATCGGCGGGGCCGCTGCCACGCTGATGCGGATGGAGCTGCTGACCCCGGCCGGCGACCTGCTCCGCTCCGACCTGTACAATCGGATGTTCACGCTCCACGGGATCGTGATGGTCTTCTTCTTCATGGTGCCGTCGATCCCGGCGGTCCTGGGGAACTTCCTCCTGCCGATCATGATCGGCGCCAGGGACCTGGCCTTCCCGCGGATCAACCTGCTGAGCTGGTACATCTACATCCTCGGCGGGGCCTTCACCCTGGCGGCCATCCTCTGGGGCGGGGTCGACACGGGCTGGACGTTCTACACGCCGTACAGCTCGATGTACTCGAACTCGAACGTCATCCTGACGGCCCTGGGCGTGTTCATCGTCGGCTTCTCGTCGATCCTCACCGGGCTGAACTTCATCGTCACGGTCCACAAGATGCGGGCCCCGGGGATGACCTGGTTCCGCCTCCCCCTGTTCGTCTGGGCGGAGTACTCCACGAGCATCATCATGGTGCTCGGGACGCCGGTCCTGGCGGTGACGATCATCCTGCTCGCCCTGGAGCGGGTGATGCGGGTGGGGATCTTCGACCCGGCCCTGGGCGGCGACCCGATCCTGTTCCAGCACCTGTTCTGGTTCTACTCGCACCCGGCCGTGTACATCATGATCATCCCCGGCTTCGGCGTGATCAACGAGATCATCCCGTGCTTCTCCCGGCGGAAGATCTTCGGCTACCGGTTCATGGCCGTCTCGATGATCGCGATCGCGGTCTTCGGGTTCCTGGTCTGGGGCCACCACATGTTCGTCAGTGGCCAGTCGATGTACGCCGGGATCGTGTTCTCGATCATCAGCTTCATGATCGCCGTGCCGTCGGCCATCAAGGTGTTCAACTGGACCACGACCCTGTACAAGGGGTCGGTCTCCGGCGACACCCCGATGCTCTACGCCTTGGGCTACATCGGCCTGTTCGTCATCGGCGGCCTGACCGGCCTGGTCCTGGCCACCCTGGCGGTCGACGTCCACTTCCACGACACCTACTTCGTGGTGGCCCACTTCCACTACATCATGGTGGGCGGGACGGTGATGGCGTTCCTCGGCGGCATCCACTTCTGGTGGCCCAAGATCACCGGCCGGCTCTACCCCGAGATCTGGGGCAAGCTGTCGGCGGTCCTGGTGTTCGTCGGGTTCAACCTGACGTTCTTCCCCCAGTTCGTGCTGGGCTACCTCGGGATGCCCCGGCGGTATCACGAGTATCCCGCCGAGTTCCAGGTCTTCAACGTGCTCTCGACCGCGGGGGCCTCGATCCTGGCCGTCGGCTACGTCCTGCCGCTCTGCTACCTGCTCCTCTCGCTGAAGTATGGGGCGATCGCGGGCCCGAACCCCTGGCGGGCGACCGGCCTGGAGTGGGAGGTCGCTTCCTCGCCGCCCACGACGCACAACTTCGTCGAGACCCCGATCGTCACCGAAGAGCCGTACGAATACGAGATCCAGGAGGGTCCGAGTGTCTAACGCCGCAGCACCCGCCCTGCTGTCGCACTTCGACGACATGCGTCAGCAGGACGAATCCACCAAGATCGGGATGTGGACATTCCTCGCCACCGAGGTGATGTTCTTCGGCGGGATGTTCCTCGCCTACATCCTCTTCCGCTGGAAGTATCACGGCCCATTCGCCGAGGGGAGCAATTCCCTCATCATGGGCGCGGGGTTCTTCAACACCTTCGTCCTGCTGTGCAGCAGCCTGTCGATGGCCCTGGCCGTGGACGACGCGAAGCTCGGCCAGGTCCGGCCGATGATCCGGAACTTGATCATCACCATGGTCCTGGGGACGATCTTCCTCGGGGTCAAGGCGTATGAGTACCGCACGGATTACATCGAGCACCTGATCCCCGGCCTCGACTTCCACCCCAGCCCCGAGCACATCAACGCCGCGGATCTTCCCAAGGTCCAGTTATTTTTCGTGCTCTACTTCGCCATGACCGGCCTGCATGCGCTGCACATGGTCATCGGGATCACGGCGATCGGCATCCTGGCTTACCTGGTGCATAAATCCAAGTTCGCCGACGGGACGACCGTGGAGTCGCTCGGGCTCTACTGGCACTTCGTGGACCTGGTCTGGGTGTTCCTCTTCCCGCTCCTGTATCTGATCGACCTCAATTACCAGGTCGGTCCCCCTCACTCGGGGTCCCACTGATGGCCATGACCGCGACGACCCACGACAAGGCCGCCCACCACGACGAGACCGGCCACCACTCGCACCGGGTCCTCTACTTCAAGATCTTCGCCGCCCTGATGGTGCTGCTGGTGCTCACCGTCGGCGCGGCGGAGATCAACATGGGAGAGCTGAACCTGATCGCGGCCCTGGCGATCGCCGTCATCAAGGCGGTGTTGATCCTCCTGTTCTTCATGCATTTCCGCGACAGCGATCACCTGACCTGGCTGGTCGGCGGTGCCACCGTCATCTGGTTCATGGTCATGATCCTCTTGACCTTCAATGACTACCAGAGCCGCGACTGGTTGCAGATGCCCGGCAAGTGATCGAGGTTGGCATCTCGGAATGACCGACGCCCGGCGTCTCCCCCATTCAAGGGAGACGCCGGGCGTTTTTTGTTCCGATCGGTGGTTGACGTTCAGCGGGCGCCGATCCGCTTGCGGTAGCCGGCGAGCCAGTCCTTGCCGGTGGCGGTGGTGAGGTCGGCGAAGAGGGCGTCGACCTTGGCCGACGGGGGGGAGCCGGCCTTCTCCTTCTCCAACCCGGTGTTGATCAGCCGCTCGGTCTCTCCGGTCCACTGGTTGGTCGCGAAGCCGTTGGCCAGGGCCGAGTAGTACCAGACCCGGGCGTCTCCGGGGAAGGCCTCCTGGAGCTTGGCGAACGCCGCGCGGGCCTCGGCGTACTTCCGCTCCTTGAAGAGGGCGGCGGCCTGCTCCATCGCCCGCCCTTCGACGTTGGCATCCTCGGCGGTGGGGGCGGGGGCGGGCTTGGAGTTCGTGACCTGATCCTTGAGCGTGGCGACCTGGCGCCCCAGTTCGTCGAGCCGCTTCGACATCTCGTCGATCGTCGGCTTGACCGCCTGGACGTCATTCTTGCTGGTCTGGCCGAGCCGCTCGTCGATCGAGTCGAGCCGGCCGGCGATGGCGGTCAGCTTCTGGCCGTTGGCGTCGTCCTGGTCGTGCAGGGTCTTCAGCTCGGGTGCCGGGTTAGGCAGCATGTCGATCCGCTTCGACAGGCCGTCGATCTGGGACTCGATATTCTCGTCGCGCCCGGCCAGGGCCTTGAGGTCGGCGGGCTTGACGGCCTCGGAGCCGGGGGTGACAACTTCGGTCGGGGGCCTGGGCGGGGCGTAGGCCCGGGCCAGGGCGTAGCCGCCCGCGGCGAGGACCGCCCCCAGGACCATCAGCAGGGCGTTGGACACGAACCGCGCGGCCGGCCCCGCGGGCGCGGGCGGAGGAGGGGGCGGTGGCAGGGCCGGCGGCGTCGGGTCGGCCCCGATCGCGGCCCGGGACCCCGCGGCGACGGTGGGGGGTTCGGGCTCCTGGACGAACTCGGGCTCGTGGATGGGCTCAGGCTCGGTCGACATGGGCCAGCACTCCTGGAAGATGACGGCCCGCTCGGGGGATGGCGGTGGCGTCGGGCCTCCGGGCAATCCGGGCGGTTGGGGCACTTCGATCTTTGCCGCGAATCCGGGGCCGAGGACGCGGCGAAGGGGGGGCTTCGGCTTTGAAATCGCGCCGGCCGCGTGCGTAGAATGCGGAGGCGAGCGGCCCAATAGCCGGGTTTGCCCGGCGAATCCCCTCGTAAGGCGGCCTCGGCCCGGGTCGTCGCGTTCGAAATACCCCAAAGCCTCGATCGGCCCCCCCTCGGATGAAGCAATCGCAACGCCTCTGGCTGGCCCTGGCCGGGACGACCGTCGCCCTCGGGACCGCGGCCTGGCTGGTCACGTCGGTCGGCGACGCCCACGACCGGATCGCGCCGACCTCGCCCCCGTTGGCGATCGCCTTCGTCGTGCTGGCGAGCGTGACCGCCGGCGCGGCGGCGGTGGCCGGCTCGCGGCTGCTCTGGAAGCTCGGCCGGTCCGAGTCGCCCCCTGCGGTGGCACCCGAGGATGTCGTCGTCGCCGCCGGGGTCCAGGCCGAGAAGGCCGAGGCGGTCGTGGCCCAGGTCCAGGACCCGGGGGCGAGGGACCGGCTCCGCCGCGAGCTCGACGAGATCCGGGCCGACCGGCATGTCCGCCGGTTCCACGTCGTCGTCTTCGGCACGGGGTCGGCGGGCAAGACCTCCCTGATCAACGCCCTGGTCGGCCGGACGGTCGGCCGGACCGAGCCGACGATCGGGACCACGAAGGCGGGCGACGTGTTCACCCACGAGTTCAAGGGGGTGGACGGCTCGGTCCTGCTGACCGACACGCCGGGGATCTCCGAGATCGGCGACGCCGGCGCCGGCCGAGAGGCCGAGGCCCGCGACCTGGCCGCCCGGGCCGACCTGCTCCTCTTCGTCCTCGACCACGACCTGATCCGCTCGGAGTTCGAGCCGATGGCCGCGCTCCTGCGGCAGGGGAAGCGGTCGATCGTCGCGCTGAACAAGGCCGACCGGCTGATCGACGAGGACCGCGAGGCGATCCTGGCCAAGCTCCGCGAGCGCCTGGCCGGCCTGATCGCGCCTGCCGACGTGGTGGCCGTGTCCGCCTCGCCCCGGCCGATGCCGGTCCGGATCCAGGAGAAGGACGGCACCTGTTCGACCGTGATGGAGGCCTCCGACCCCGACGTCGAGCCGATCCGTCGGCGGATCGCCGCGGTGCTCGACCGCGAGGGAGAGTCGCTCAGGGCCGGCAACCTCCTGCTCAGGGCCCACCTGATCGGCGAGGGGGCCCGCGACCAGCTCGGCCAGGAGCGCGACGCCAGGGCCCAGGCGGTCATCGACAAGTTCCAGTGGATGACCGCCGCCACCGTCTTCGCCAACCCGGTCCCGGCGCTCGACTTGATGGCCGCCGGCGCCGTCCAGTTCCAGATGATCACCGAGCTGGCCGCCGCCTACGGGGTCGAGCTGACCACGGCGCACGTCAAGATGATCGGCACCCAGATGATCCAGATGCTGTTGAAGACCGGGCTGGTCGAGGCGTCGACCTCCTTGATCGCCGGCCTGTTCAAGTCGAGCCTCGTCGGCTACGCCGCCGGCGGGGCGGTGCAGGCGGTCTCGATGGCGTACCTCGCCCACGTCTCGGGCCATGCCTTCGCCGACTACTTCCGCCGGGGGCAGTCCTGGGGCGACGGCGGGATGGGCGCGGCCCTGATCCGCCAGTTCGACCTCAACCGCCGGGGGGATTTCCTCCAGGAGTTCGCCAAGCAGGCGCTCTCCCGGGTCACCTCGCAGGTCTTCAAGAAGGCCGAACCCTCGGCCTCGGGCGGGCCCCGACCATGAGCCAAGACAGCAGCGGGCCGACGATGCCGACCCCGGGCCCCGAGCCGACGCTGGAGAGCGTCCTCGATCAGCTCGACGAGTCCGACGTGATCGTCCGGCGGGCCCGCGAGAGCCTGGAGAAGACCCTGGCCGACCTCAAGCTCACGCCCGAGGAGGAGCGGGCGCTCGAGTCCGAGATCGCCCAGCTTCGCGACCTGACGCAGAAGCTCGACGACTCGGTCATCGAGATCGCCGCGTTCGGCCTGGTCAGCCGGGGCAAGTCGTCGGTCCTCAACGCCTTGATGGGCCAGGAGGTCTTCAAGAGCGGTTCGACCCACGGCACGACGGTCGAGAAGTCGGCCCAGCGGTGGGAGATCTCCCGCCCGCTCGGGGACGGGTGGGCCGAGGCCCGCCTGGTCCTGGTCGACACCCCGGGGATCGACGAGGTCGGCGGCGAGACCCGCGAGACCCTGGCCCGCGAGGTCGCCCGCCACGCCGACCTGATCCTCTTCGTGATCTCCAGCGACATGCAGCGCCGGGAGTTCGAGGCCCTGGCCGACCTCCGCGAGGCCCAGAAGCCGATCCTCCTGGTCTTCAACCAGGTCGACCGCTACCCCGACGCCGACCGCGACCTGATCCACGCCAAGCTGACCAACGAGCGGGTCCGCCACCTGATCCGCCCCGTCGACATCGTCATGACCGCCGCCCGGCCCGACCCCTTCAAGGTCAAGATCCAGCGCCCCGACGGGACCTCGACCATCGCCTGGGAGCGGCCCGCCCCGCTGATCGAGCCCTTGAAGGCCCGCATCCTCCAGGTGCTCGAACGCGAGGGGAAGGCCCTGGTCGCGCTCAACACGCTCCTCTTCGCCGGCGACGTCCACGACGACATCGTCGCCCACAAGGTCCGGATCAGGGACGACGCGGCGAATCGCCTGATCTGGAACTTCTCGCTGGCCAAGGGGGCGACCGTCGCCTTGAACCCGATCCCGGTGGCCGACATGGCCGGCGGACTGGCCGTCGACGTGGGGATGATCGTGGCCCTGAGCCGGGTCTACGGCATCCCGCTGACCCGGCGGACCGCCGGCAGCCTGGTCAAGGACATGGTCAAGGCGTTGGGCGCCCTGGGCGCGGTCGAGGTCGGCACCCGGCTCTTGCTGGTCGGGGCGAAGACCCTGCTGGCCGGCACCACCCTGGCCACCGGCGGGCTGGCCGCTCCGCTGGCCCTGCTCGGCTACGGGGCGATCTCGCTGGGCCACGGGGTCACGGCGTCGTGGACGTCGTACGTGTTGGGCCAGGCGGCCAAGGTCTTCCTCCAGCAGGGGTGCCAGTGGGGCAGCCTCGGGATCAAGACGGTGATCGCCCAGATCCTCGCCCAGGCCAAGGACGACTCGGTCGTCGACCGCCTCCGCGACGACCTCCGGCGGAAGGTGGGCCGGTGACGGGCTCGACCCTCGACGTGGCCGTCTACGGGATCATCAACGCCGGCAAGTCGAGCCTGATCAACGCCCTGCTCGGCCGAGCCGCCCGCCCCACCGGCCCGATCGGCGGGACCACGGCCGCCGTCGAAGGGCTCGACTGGCGGGTCGTCCGGGCCGACGACCCTCCGGGCGATGGGGAGCCCTCGACGTACCGGGTCCGCCTGATCGACACGCCGGGGATCGAGGAGGTCGACGACCGGGGCAGGGGGGCCCTGGCGACCGAGGCCGCCAAGGGCGCCGACCTCGTCCTCTTCGTGGTGGCCGAGGACCTGACCGCGACGAGCCGCCGGGCCCTGGTCCGGCTCCGCGAGGCGGGCAAGCCGATCGTCGTCGTGCTCAACAAGGTCGACCTGCTGGACCCCGACGGGCGCGAGGCGGTCGTCGGTGCGATCCGGACCTCGCTCGACGGCCTGATCGACGGCGGCGACGTGATCGAGGTGGCCTCGGCGCCGATCGTCCGGCGGCGGGTCGTCGCCCTCGACGGCTCGACGCGGATCGAGGCGACCCGGGGGGAGCCGGAGGTCGAGGCCCTGGCGGCGAGGCTGGGGGCGGCCCTGGCCGAGTCGGCGGCCGACCTCAAGGCGCTGGCCGAGATTTCCGGCAAGCTCGACGCCCACATCCGGGGGCGCGACCGCGATCGGGCGACGGTCCGCGAGCACGCGGTGAAGGTCGCCGACGAGACGGCCGCCGCGCTGGCGTTGGCTTTGGCGGTCAACCCCTTGCCCCTGCTCGACTTCCTGGCCGGGCCGGGCGGCCTGGCGTTCCTGGCCCGTCGGGTGTCGGAGGTCTACGGCGAGCCGCTCTCGGGCGAGGTCGCCCGGTCCCTGGCCTCGGAGCTGGTCCGAGGGGGCCGGGTGGCCCTCTGGGGGTCGCTGGGGGCGACGGTCGCCGGCGGGGCGATGAAGTTCCTGCCCGGCCTCGGCCACCTGGCCGGGGCGTTGACCCAGGGGGTGGCCGCCGGCTACTTCGCCCACGTCGTCGGCCGGGCCCTGGTCGACTACCTGGAGAACGGCCGCGACTGGGGCGACGGCGGCCTGATCGCCGCGCTCGACCGGGTGGCCGCCTCGACCGACCGCAGGGCCCTGACCCGAGGCTTGGTCGACCAGATCAAAGGCCGCCTGAAGGCCCGGACGTGACCCCGGCCGCCCGCAAGCGGCTGGCCTCGGCGGTGCTCGCCGTGGTCGGAGCGGGCCTGCTCGCCTGGGGCGCGAGCCGGGTCGTCGGGTCGCTCGTGGTGACCCGTCGGGCGGTCGCCGCCTACACCCGCCTGATCGGCGCGGCCAACGCGGGCGACCTCGACGCGGTCCGGGCGATCTGCTCGGCGCGGTTCCTCGAATCGAACCGGCTCGAGGTCGCGCCCGGGGGCGGCGTCGTCGGCCTGCCCCGGAACATCCACCGGAACTTCCAGGCCTGGCGCGACGGGGGCGTCGTCCTGCTCTGCCCGACCGACCGGGTCGGGCCGGTCTACCGCTTCGTCCCCGAAGGGGGCGGCTGGAAGTTCGACGGCCTGGCCGGCCTGCTCCGCCCGGGCGGCCGGGTCGAGCCGGCGGCCGGGCGCGACGAGGGCGGGGGGGCCGGCGGCGGTGATCCCGGGGCGGGATCGGCCGATTTTCCTCGACAGCCCTGACAAAACCGGGTCCGGGATGAGGTTCGAGCCTTGGCGTGGTCACCTCCGAACCGTCGGAGACTCCAGCCTTGGCCGGCGCCCGCGTGCCCGAGGAATTCTTCGACAAGCTCGCCCACCCTCTCCCGCCGGAACAGCCCGTCGGCCCGAAGGGTGGCGGACCCCTGGTCGTCGTCCGGGTGATCCGGTTCGTCCCGACCACCGGGGCACGGTGGGAAGACGTCCGGCCGGATCTCGGTCGCTCCGGCCGAACCGCCCACCGCCGGCCCCGGGCCCGGGAAGAGGCCGGCATCCGGGCCCGGCCCCGTCGACCGGCGACATGACCGGCTCGGCGTGGTCATCGACGCGCGGCATGACGGCTGACGCCGTTTCCGTCCCGAAAGCGCGACGAGCGCGGCCTGTTCGCGGCTCTGTGAGCTACTGTCCCTTTGGAAGCATCCGCGTCGAGGTCCGCGCAGGTGAACTGCGGAGACTTGGCAGGATAAGGCGTGGACCCCAAGCGGTCCGGCGGCCCTCGCACGCGGCGGTGGGTCTCGCGCGCAGGTCGCATGATCACGCCGAGCTTGCCGCCGATCATGCCGCCAGGCCGGGACGAGAACCGGGCTCGATGGGCGCGACCGCGGGCCGGGACGGACATCAAGGTCAAGAATCTCGGGCATAGGATTGATAATGCGAGCAAACACGACCGACCTGCCAGGTCTCCCGGCGTTCGGATTCGAGCACCCTCCGGCCTCGGACGCCGGGGACGTGATCCGCCACGTCCTGCTCGGGGCGCTCGAGGATGCTCAGCGGGGTGTCGTGCTGATAGACGGCAGCGCTCGCGTCGCCCATGCCACCACCCGCGCCCGCGAACGGCTCGGGCTCGCGCCGGGCCACGACGTCCGGGGCGCCTTCCTGCCGGAACTGTTGTCCGGCTTCTCGTTCGATCCCGGCTGCCTCGCGCGGGCGCTTGCCGAGGGGGCCCAGGGGGACGGCCCACCCGCAGTCCGCCTGCGCGGGGCCGAGCCGGGGGGCGGCCTGCTGCTCCGGGTGCGCGACCTGGGCCACGGTTACCGGGCCGCGGTCCTGGAGCCGTCGACCGCCCCCGACGCCGTCCGGGCCGGCCCCGCCCTCGGCGCCCAGGCCGATCCGCTCACCGGCCTGGCCAACCGGGTCCGCTTCGGTGAGGCGACCGCGGCCGCCCTCGCCCGGTCGGACGGCGGGTCGGTGGCCGTCCTGATGCTCGACCTGGACCGGTTCAAGGCCGTCAACGACACCCTGGGCCACGCCGCCGGCGATGCGCTGCTGCGCCTGGTGGCGGAGCGGCTCCAGACCGTCGTGCGGCACGACGACGTGGTCTCCCGCTTCGGCGGCGACGAGTTCGCCGTGCTGCTCGGGTCGATCCAGGCGGCGGACCAGGCCGCCGACATCGCCGCCCGGATCCTCGACCTCGTCCAGCGCTCTTACCTGGTCGAGGGGCAGGTGGCCAACATCGGCGTGAGCATCGGGATCGCGATCGCCCCCGGGGACGGCACCGACAGCCGCGGCCTGCTCGTCGCCGCGGACCTCGCCCTCTACGACGCCAAGGGGGCCGGCCGCGCGACCTTCCGGTTCTTCGACCCGTCGATGAGGCGGCGCGCCCTCGACCGCCGCACCAACGAGATGGACCTGCGGCGCGCCCTGGCGCTGCGGCAGCTCGAGCTCTTCTACCAGCCCCAGGTCACCGTCCGCGGCCGCCTCGTCGGGTTCGAGGCCCTCCTGCGGTGGCGCCACCCCGTCCGGGGGCTGGTCCCCCCCTCGGAGTTCATCCCCCTGGCCGAGCGGATCGGGGCGATCGTGCCGATCGGCGAATGGGTCCTGCGCTCCGCGGTCAAGGAAGCCCTGAAGTGGCCCGACGACGTCGTCTTGGCCGTGAACGTCTCGCCGCTCCAGCTCGCGGCCGACTTCGCCCGGCTCGTCCGGCGGACCCTGGCCGAGTCCGGCCTCCCGGGCCGCCGCCTCGAGATCGAGATCACCGAGAGCATGCTCATCAACCGCGGCGAGGAGACCCTCCGGGTCCTCAACGAGCTCCGGGGCGAAGGCGTCCGGATCGCCATGGACGACTTCGGCACCGGCTACGCCTCGCTCAGCCAGCTCGCGACCTTCCCGTTCGACAAGATCAAGGTGGACCGGTCCTTGACCGGCGCCGAGGGCTCGGACATCAAGAAACGCGCCATCGTCCGGGCCATCGCCGCCCTCGGCAACAGCCTCGGCGTCTGCACGCTCGCCGAAGGCGTCGAGGCCGAGCAGCAGCTCGAGCAACTGGAGAGCGACGGGTGCTCCTCGGTGCAGGGCTACCTCTTCAGCAAGCCCGTACCCGCCTCGGAGGTCGACGGCCTGATCGCCCGGCTCTACACGCCCGCCGACCCGGCCGACGAGCAACCGGCGCCGGGGTCGTGACCTCGATCGGCCCGAGGCACGCCGCACCACCGGGTCGGACTCGCGTCCTCATACACGGAGCCTAATCCCATGAACGAGCCCAGCGACCGCGTCTTCACGCTCACCTATTGCAGCCGTAACCGGATTCAGGGCGGCCCGGCGGAGGTCCGCGAGCACCTCCAGGCCATCCTGACCGCCGCCCGTCGGAACAACCCCCGCTTGCAGATCACCGGGGCCCTGCTCTACAACGCCGGCAGCTTCGCGCAGATCCTCGAAGGGCCGCTCGAGAACGTCCAGCGGATCTTCGAGACGATCCAGCGCGACTCCCGGCACAGTGAAGTGACCGTCATCCAGTCCGAGTCCGACGCGGGGCGCCAGTTCCCCGACTGGGCCATGGCCTTCGCCGGCGGCAGCTCCTTCGAAGGGATGCCGATCGCCTCCGACGCCTTCCAGGCCGTCTTCTCCGGGGCCGAAAGCGCCGGCGAGCAGATGCTCTCGCTGCTGCGCACGCTCATGGTCGACGATTCCGAGTGGCTCCTGCTCGACACCGCCGTCCCCACCTGAGCGGCGTCGACCGGACGGGCGGGGGGGATCCAAAGGCCGAAAAGCGGACGATCTCCGGGCCGGAGGGGCGGCGGACGCGGGTGCGGTCCGACCGGCGGGTGGCCATCCGGGGCCCCCGCGCGACGCTCGCGGCGAGCCTCATCCGGCCCCGCATCCTGCGCCGCGACGCCTCCGGAAAGAGCCCGATTTTCTCGGAATTGATTAAGTTCGGGGCGGGAACATCCGGGCTTGCGACATCCCGTTGGGTCGGGTACAAGTCCCGCTCGCACGGCCCTTCGAAAACTTGAAGACTTTGTCCAGGGACGGGCTAAGTTTTCCGCTCTCCTTCAGGAAACCCGGGCGGCCCTCGCGAAAGGGGGCCCCGGCATCGGTAACTCCTGACCTCCGGCCCGCGCCTCCCGCCCGACGGCGGGCGACCGCGCCGAAGGCCATCATCGGGACCGATCGCGCATGACACGCGGCGAACCACGCAGCCCGCACGAGCCAGGGATGGCGACGGCGGCCGGGATGACGGCGGCGACTCGAATGCGGGCCAGGCCCCTGCTGGCCCCGCTCGTGGTCGCGGCCCTGATGCTCGCGAGTTCCGGCCCGGCTTCGGCCGGCCGGGGCGGCGAGCTGCCCGAGGGCTTGATCGCCGAGATCAAGTTCCAGGGGAATCAATCGATCACCGTGGAGCAGCTCCGCGGCAAGATCAAGAGCCGGGTCGGCCGGCCGCTCGACCGGGCGACCGTCGAGGACGACATGCGGACGTTGCTGGCGACCAAGTGGTTCTCCGACGTCGCCCCGGTCCTGGACAAGGCGCCCGGCGACGGGGGGAAGTTCATCCTCACCTTCCAGGTCGTCGAGATGCCCGTGCTCAAGGACGTCCGGTTCATCGGGCTCCAGGAGCACTTCAGCATCGGCCACGTCCGGCTCAAGGACATCGAGGAGACCACGGGCCTGAAGAAAGGGGCCCGGGCCGACTCGATCCGCGCCCGGATGGCGGTCGCGCAGATCCAGACCCTCTACGAGGAGAAGGGGTACGAGAAGGCCGAGGTGAAGCTCCTCAAGGGGGGCGAGCCGGGCGCCACCGAGGTCGTCATCGAGATCTTCGAGGGGCCCAAGTTCAAGATCGAGGGGATCGACTTCGTCGGCAACACGTTCGTGCCCGACGACGTCCTCAAGACCAAGATCGAGAGCCGCCGCGGCCTCTTCGGCGTCCTCGGCGCCAAGCGGCACAAGGACAGCCTGGAGGGGGACAAGCGGGCCGTCACCAAGTATTACCAGGACAACGGCTTCTTCGACGTCAAGGTCCAGACCAACGTCAAGCATGGCGCCGGCCTGGGCCAGGAGCTGGTCACCTTCACGATCTCCGAGGGGGCCCAGTACAAGGTCCGCAAGGTCCTCTTCGAGGGCAACAGCAAGATCGAGGCGGCCAAGCTCGGCGAAGGGCTGATGCTCAAGCCCGGGATGATCTACAACGAGGCGGTCCACGAGCTCGACTACAAGAAGGTGAACACCCGATACTGGACGATCGGGTGCATCGACACCAAGATCGAGAAGGACCAGAAGATCACCGACGAGCTCGGGCTGGTCGACGTCGTGTACCGGATCGAGGAGGGCGAGCCGTTCCTGCTCGGCCAGCTGATCATCCGCGGCAACGGCCGGACCAAGGACAAGGTCGCCCGCCGCGAGGCCCTGATGGCCGGCCTCCTGCCGGGCGAGGTGCTCGACCTCAACCGGGTCGAGATCTTCAAGAAGCGGCTGGCCGGCACCGGCTACTTCGTCGGCAGCAACCCCCAGGGGCCCGGCCAGCTCGGCAAGCCGATGGAGGTCCTGGTCATCAACAAGCGGCCGGGCGACAAGCCGTTCGGCGAGGACGTGTCGAGCGAGATCCTCTCCGGCGGCGACCGGACCAGGGGCCAGAGCCCCGAGCCCGACCTCCAGCTCCCCGGCGACCCGGCCCCGCTGCCGGCCTTGGAGATCCCCGCCGCGCCCCCCAACGCCGGCCCCGCCTTGCCGGCGCCGAGCCTGGAACCCCCGGCCGGCCCGGGGGCCCAGGCGGGTCCCGCGGCCCCGGCCGGGCCGCAGGGGATGTCCCCCTTCGGCAGCGGCAGCGGCCTGTTCGCCCCCGAGCCCAACACCGTGCCGGCCCTGCCGGCGCCGGTGATCCCGCCGACGCCCGACCCCCTGCCGCCCCAGCCGTCAAACGCCCAGCCCCAGCCCGACCCCAGGCGGGGACTGTTCCCGAGCACGCCCAACGGCAACATGGTCGACGTCGGCCCCGACCGCCAGGAGCCGTTCCCCAACCGCTCCTATGCCGACATCGTCGCCAACGTCGACGAGGCCCCCACCGGCCGGCTCCTCTTCGGCGTCGGGGCCAGCAGCTACGGCGGGCTCAGCGGCAACGTGGTCCTCCACGAGTCGAACTTCGACCTCTTCGCCGTCCCCCGGTCCTGGTCCGAGCTGACCAGCGGCCGGGCCTTCCGCGGGGCCGGGCAGGAGTTCCGGCTCGAGCTCTCGCCGGGCACCCTGATCAACCGCTACAGCGTCAGCTTCCGCGAGCCCTACCTCTTCGAGCTGCCGATCGGCCTGACCGTCACCGGATACCAGTGGAGCCGGTACTACACCGACTGGTCGGAGCGGAGGAGCGGCGGCCGGGTCGGCCTGGGCTACCAGTTCGGCCCCCAGACCTACGCCGACGTCGCCGTCCGGGTCGAGGACGTCGACATCCACGGGTTCAAGTATCCCGCGCCCGGGGCGCTGCTGGCGGCGGCCCGGCACAGCACCCTGGCCACGATCCGCCCGGCGATCCGGTTCGACAACCGGAACAACCCGGTCTCGCCAACCCAGGGGTCCTACGCCGAGCTGGCCTTCGAGCAGGGCTTCGGCACCTTCACCTTCCCCAAGTTCACCGCCGAAGGCCGCCAGCACTTCACCACCGGCTCCAGGCCCGACAACTCGGGCAAGCGGACCCTCACCGCCCGGGGCTTCTTCGGGGTCAGCGGGCGGGACACGCCCATCTATGAGCGCTTCTTCGCCGGCGACTTCCGGAGCATGCGCGGCTTCTACTACCGAGGGGTCGGCCCCCACGTCCTGGGCGTGAACACCGGCGGCATCCTCACGGCCATCGGCTCGGTCGAGTACCAGTTCCCCTGGACCGCGGGCGACACGATCCAGCAGGTCTTCTTCTGCGACTTCGGCACCGTCGAGGCCGACTACCGCTTCACCACGATCCGGGCCTCGGTCGGCACCGGCCTCCGGGTCGTCATCCCCCAGATCACCGGCCAGCTCCCGCTCGCCTTCGACCTGGCCATCCCCGTTTCCCAGGCCCAGGGGGACCGGATCAAGTACTTCTCCTTCTTCATCGGGGCGTTCTGGTGACCGGCCGATCGGTCGCCTTTCCCTCCCTCCGCGATCCCGCCTCTCCTCCGCCCCATCAAGCCGCTCGGCTCAGTACGACAGCAGGCTGAACACCTCGGCCGGCTCCAGCTTGGCCCGCCCGCCCAGGAATCCCAGCTCCAGGACGAACGCATAGGCGACGACCTCCGCCTCGGCCCGGCGGACCAGGTCGCCGCAGGCGACCATCGTGCCCCCGGTGGCCAGGACGTCGTCGAGCAGGAGGACCCGCATGCCCGGCCGGAAGGCGTCGCGGTGGACCTCCAGCCGGTCGGTGCCGTACTCCTTGGCGTACTCCACGCCCGCCCGGTCGTAGGGGAGCTTGCCCGGCTTGCGGATCGGGATGAAGCCCGAGCCCAGGCGGAGGGCCAGCGGCGTCCCGAAGAGGAACCCCCGGGCCTCGGCCGCCGCCACCGCCTCGATCCCCCGACCCTCGAAGTGGCCGGCCAGCAGGTCGATCGCCGCCCCGAACGCCCGGGCGTCGGCCAGCATCGGCGTGATGTCCTTGAACAGGATGCCCGGCTTGGGGAAGTCGGGGACGTCGCGGATGTACTTGTCGAGGTCGACGGGTTCGAGCGATGGCATGCCGCGTTGCCCTGGGTGCGTCGTGGAGGTGCCCGGCCTGCGTTGGCCCTCGGTTATACCCGAGCGAGGCCGGCGCGGTCGAGGAGCGGGGCGATTTTCAGCGGTAGGAATATGAGCAAAAATGCGGGGTGGGTCGGGCGCGGCGAGCCCCACCCCGCATGTTCGCGAGAGGATGCGGTGATATTATGGCTTGAACGATTCCAGGTCGGACAGGTTCGAGGGGGTCTGGACGGCGGGCGGGTTGTAGGGTCGGGCCTTGCGGAGGCCGGATTTGCCGGGCTTGGCGGGCTTGGGCTCTTCGTCATCGGGCTGGTCGCCGATGGGGGGGATCTTGATCCCGGCGACGTCGGTGCCCTGGTGGATCGAGCCGGACCTGATCGGGCCGAAGCCGCCGACGAAGACGTTCTTGGTGTCGGCCTGGTCGAGGACGTTGCCGGAGGACCAGACGAGCTGGCCGCCGGCGCGGTCGTAGGCGAAGAGGGCGAGCTTGGCCACCGCCTGCTGCCGGCCCCGCTCGACCAGGGGGAGCTTGGGGATCGTCCCGGTCGGCACGCCGGTGAACGTCGGCGGGATCGTGGTCTGCGAGATCCCCACCAGCAGGCTGTCGTCGTCGGTGCCATAGGCCCCGACCCGCGCCTCGACGATGAACTGGGCCTGCTCGCGCTTCTCGCGGATCAGGACCCCCTGGGTGAGCATCGCCTCGCGCAGGCTGGAGACGACCCACCCCTGGTCGATCGCGGTGACGTTGGCCGTGTCGAGGAACACCGGCGCCCCGGTCAGGGGGCGGAAGTCCACCTTCATCAGCGCCTTGTCCCAGGCGTTGGTGAGCAAGAGTTGCTCGGTCCCGGTCCTCGGCGTGCCGGTGGTCTTGGTGGTCCCGCAGCCGACCGCCGAGGCCAGGACGGCCGACGCGGCGAGCCCGGCCAGCGCCCGGGCATGGGCGAGGGTCGGGCCCCGGGTTCGAGCGGATCGGTGGTTCATCGTCGTCCTCTCGCTTTCGGCCGGCCGTGCCGGGTCACTGGAAGAAGCGGTCGCGGATCCGCCGGGCGGTCTGCCGGACCCGGGCGCCTTCGCCGTCGAGCCGGCCCGGGTCGCCGCCGATCGGGCGGTCGCGGATCGTGACGGCGACCCGGTCGCGGTCGCCCCGGACCCTCAGGCCGGCGAGCTGGTCGAGGTCGGCCTTGGACTCCTTGAGCCAGGCCCGGGCCTCGCCGGGCAGGCCGGCGAGGATCAGGTCGCCCCGGCTCGACAGGTCGAACCGGCCGTCGAAGTCGGTCCAGCCGGCCAGGACGAAGGGGAACTGCGAGACCGTGATCGCCAGGTTCTGGGTGGTGAACCGGCCCCCGCCGATGGCGAAGTCCGCCCCGACCGAGCCGACCCGACCCTTCGAGGGCCACTCCCCCAGGGCCTCCAGCTCGGCCAGGAACCGCGAGCCGTCGAGGTCGATCGGGGCGAGCAGGATCGACCCGTGCCCCTGGAGCGAGCGGCGGACCTGGGCCTCGGTCGTCCCCTGGCCCTGGACCGCCACCCGGAGCCCGAGCCGCCCCCGGACCGAGCTTGCCGAGTCGGGCTCGGGCTCGGAGGTCGCCCGGCCCGAGACCACCGGCACGAACGCTTCGAGAGCCCGGAGGCCGCGGTCGACCTCGACGCCGGAGGCGCGGACCTCGGCCCGGAACCGGGGGATCGACCCGTCGCGGTCGACCCGGGCGGCCAGGGCGAAGGTCCCGCCGTTGAGCGTCCCCTTGAGGTCGTCGATCGTCGTCGCCGACGGGCCGCGCGTCCCCCTGGCCTCGACCTTGGACAGGGCGAGCCGGACGCCGTTGGGCTCGTCCACGACCCGGATCTCGGCCCGTTGGACCACCAGCGAGACCGGGCCTTTCGGCTCGGCCTCGGCCCGGCCCGGTCCCTCCCGGGCTGCCCCGGAGGGCCAGAGGAGGTCGCCGAACTCCAGGGTCCCGTCCATCTTCCGCCATACCCGCAGGGACAGGCCGTCGAGCCTGACCTCGGTGGGCAGGCACGAGCCGCAGAGGACCTGGCCGAGGTGGAGGTCGACGTCGGCCTCGGCCGCCCTGAGCCAGGGGTCGGCGGGCGTCCCGGGCTCGGCGATCGACAGGTCGAGGACCCTGAGCCGGCCCGAGGCGGACAGCTTCAAGGCACCGATCCGGACCGACCGGCCGGTCGCCCGGGCCAGGCGGTCGACGAGCCTGGCGCGAGCCCAGTCGGTCGGCGCGACCGCCAGGACCGCCGCCCAGGCCAGGGCGGGCACGATCAAGATCCCGAGCCAGGGCCATCGGCCACGCAGTCGTGGACGTTTCATCGGCGCCCTTTCGTCTTCGACGTTTCGCACCGCGGATCGCCGACCCGGGGCCCCTTCGCCCCGCGAATCCCCTCCCCTTTCGAAAAGGGTGGGCGGCATCGACCGAATGGGGCCCGGCCGGCGCGGCGGACGATACCCCAACCGCCCCCTCCCGGCAACCGCACTTTCGGCCGGTTCCCGGGCGGGCCGTGGGGTGCCCCATCCCGGGCATTCGCCCCCCTTGCGAACCTTTCGACGCCGGGGGTGACTGGATCTCGGGGGCCGGGCCGGCGGGCCCCCGAAAGGGTCGCGATGCCGGCTCGACTCGAAGGGGCTTTTGCGGATCATGTACTTCCCCGACCTGTTCGCCGAGGCCCTCCGCGAGCCGCACTGCGTCATCACCTACCACGTCGGCCGGTTCCTGGCCGGGCTCGACCCGACCCGGGCGATGATCGAGGGGGAGGACGGCGACTTCGACCTGGCCGAGTTCGCCGGGGCGGGCCAGTGCTCGTGCCGGCGGCTCGACGAGATCCATGCCCAGGTGAGCGTCCGCTGGTCGGAGGACCGGGGGAACCAGGAGTATGCCCGGAACGCCTGGTTCGAGGTCGAGTGGCAAGGCCATGCGCTCGACGTGGTCGTGATGGACTGGGACGACCGCTGCTGGCCGTACTACTGGATCATGGCCGACTCGCCCGGGGTCGCCCGCGAGTTCCACGCCGCCGTCTGCGGCTTCGACCCCGAGCTCGACGGCGAGGTGCTCGTCTTCGACGGCGGCCGGTTCCAGGAGTCGCGCGGGCTCCACGACCAGCTCGCCCGGAGCACCGAGGCCAACCTCGTGCTCCCGCCCCGGTTCAAGGCGGACCTGTTCGCCGACGCCGGCCGCTTCTTCGCCTCGAAGGCGACCTACGACCGGCTGGGCGTCCCCTGGAAGCGCGGGCTCCTGTTCGTCGGGCCGCCGGGCAACGGCAAGACCCACGCGATCAAGGCCTTGATCCAGGCGACCGGGCGTCCCTGCCTGTACGTCAAGACGTTCCGGTCGGAGAAGCTGACCGAGGCCTCCAACATCCGCCGGGTCTTCGAGCGGGCCAGGCGGGCCTCCCCGTGCATCCTGGTCCTGGAGGACCTCGACTCGCTGGTGACGGCCGAGAACCGCTCGTTCTTCCTCAACGAGATGGACGGGTTCGCCGCCAACAGCGGCATCCTGACCGTCGCCACCACCAACCACCCCGGCCGGCTCGACCCGGCGATCCTCGACCGGCCGAGCCGGTTCGACCGCAAGTACCACTTCGCCCTCCCGGCCCCGGCCGAGCGCCTGGCCTTCATCCGGGCCTGGAACGACGCGCTCGAGCCCGGACTCCGGCTCGGCGCTCCCGCCCTGGCCGAGGTCGCCGAGGAGACCGAGGGGTTCTCCTTCGCCTACCTCAAGGAGCTGTTCCTGTCCTCGGTGATGACCTGGGTCGCCGAGGACCGCCCGATCGAGGACGTCGTCCGCGACCAGGTCGCCGCGCTCGCCGACCAGATGCGCTCGACCGAGGCCGCCGACCGGGCCGAGCCGGCCTGAGCGTTCAGTACACCCCATGCAGCGGCCCCCCGGGCGCGGCGAGGGCGTCGACCCGGGCCTCGATCGCCGGGTCGTCGATCAGCGGCGGGGCGTGGTGGGGCTTGACCCGGGCGTCGATCACCAGGGGGCCGGCGCAGCCCCAGTGCTTGCGGTCGACGAAGGCGCCGACGCCGTCGATGTCGCCGGCGGGGTCGGACCGGGTGAACGTCGCCCAGAGGAAGTTGCGGGGGCTTCGGGCGACGAAGTCGGGGTCGTCCGCCAGGACGACGAGGGGGAAGCCCGGGCCCGGGCCCAGCTCCCGGCAGAATCGGGCCAGGGTGGGTTCGAGGCCGGCCTCGTCGGGGGAATACCTGGGCGCCTTGACCGCCAGGATGCCGGGCAGGGCGACCCGGGGGTCGGCGAAGCCTTCGGGCAGGCGGAGGCCGGCGGGCAAGGCCGAGGCCAGGTCGCGCCTCCTGGGCCCGGCGGCGGCGATCACGACCTTCGACCCCCGGTTCAGGCCGAGGGCCGAGTAGTCGAGGGTGTCCATCGTCGTCCGGGTCTGGAAGTGGAGGTCGCTCGACCAGTCGACCCGTTCGAGGAGGTGGCGGAAGAAGGAGGGGATGTCGTGGATGTCGAGCCCGGGGTCGTCCTCCCTGGCCGCGATCAGGAGGTACTTGGCCAGCGACATCTGCCCCTGGCCGAGGATGGCGTTGGCCGAGGTGAGAAGCTCCTGCGGACGCCGGACGGTGGCGTAAGGGACGTATCGCTCGGAGGCGATCGCCAGGAGGAGCGGGTGGACGCCCGCGGCGTCGACGGCGTGGACGGCGTGAACGCCGGGCAGGACGGTGGGCACGAGCGGGCCGGTCAGCTCGTGGATCAACCGGCCGAACGAGGTGTCCTCCTGCGGGGGCCGGCCGACCGAGGTGAACGGCCAGATCGCGCCGGGGCGGTGGTAGACCCGCTCGACCTTCAGGACGGGGAAGTCGTGCTGGAGGCTGTAGTAGCCCAGGTGGTCGCCGAACGGCCCCTCGGGCTTGCTCCGGGTCGGGTCGATGGTGCCGACGATGGCGAAGTCGGCCTCGGCCGGGATCGGCAGGCCGCCGCCGGGGTCGGCCACCATCCGGAGCCGCCGGCCGCCCAGGGCCCCGGCGAAGCTCAGCTCGGGCAAGCCTTCGGGCAGGGGCATGACCGCCGCCACGGCCAAGGCCGGCGGGCCGCCGACGAAGACGCTGGCGCGGAGCGGCTCCCCCCGGCGGATCGCGGCGGCGTGGTGGACGCCGATCCCCCGGTGGATCTGGTAATGCATGCCGACCTCGCGGTCGACCTCGTAGTCGTTGCCCGAGATCTGGACCCGGTACATCCCCAGGTTCGACTTCGCCAGGCCGGGCCGGTCGGGGTCCTCGCTGTAGACCTGCGGCAGGGTGACGAACGCCCCGCCGTCGCCCGGCCACGACCGGAGCTGCGGGAGCCTGCTCAACGAGGTCTGATGGGCCAGGATCGGCCCACGCCTGACCCTCTGGGGCAGGAGGTGGAGCGCGGTGAAGGGGACGTCGCGATACCGCCAGGGGCGGGCGAGGGCCGCCGGCGGCCGGACCTTGAGCTCGACGAGGTGGCGGACCGCCTCCAAGGTGTCGCGGAACAGGTAGCGGGTCCGCTCGATGGTCCCGTAAAGGTTGCCGACCATCGGGAAGTCGGTCCCCTTGACCCGCCGGAACAGGACCGCCGGCCCCCCCGCCTGATAAACCCGGCGCTGGATGGCGGCGACCTCGAGGTCGGGGTCGATCTCCCGGTCGATCGCGACGAGCTGGCCCGTCTCCTGGAGGTCGGCAACACAGTCGGCGAGCGTGCGGTAGCCCATGTCGGTCCCGGTCGATGATTGGCCTCTTGGGGCCGGACAAAAAAGCCGCGAAGGGCCCCCGGAAAGCGTACGCAGCCCCCTCGAAAAGTCACCCTCCCCGGGGGATGGCCGGGGCATGCCCGTCGGGCATCTTCGACATCCTTCATATTCCGAATTGGGGCGGTCGCGATCGCACACTTTCCGGTCCGGCATGAGGAAGACTCCGACGGGCCGTTGACGGATTTTCTCGTCGGATGTAGACTCGCGCCATGAACACAAACCCACTGATCGACCAGGCGATGGCCCTCCCGCTCGAAGATCGGGTCGGCTTGGCCGAGGCGCTCTGGCAGAGCATCGGCGAAGGCCTCGAGGTCGGCGACGAGGCCGAGGCCCTCGCGCAAGCGGCCCGGCGCGACGCCGAGATGACCGCCGGGGCTGTTGCCGGGCGTTCGCATGAGGATGTCATGCGGGCGGCCCGGCGGGCGATCGGATCACCGATGATGGGCCGAGAATCCTGGTCGTGAAGCACCATCGCCGCCATCCCGACTATGGGAAGGGACGCCTGTTCGACTGATCGCGCCGCAATCCTGGCCATCGGCCGGGGACCGGCTCGACCCCGGGTGGGATGGCGGAGCCCGCTCGGATGGTCGGTCCCGAGGCCGGGCGCCGGGGCCCGTTGGACCTTCGGGTCGCCGCGCCTATACTGGAGATCGTCGAATCGCGCCGATCTCACGAAAGGGCGGGTGGCTCAAGGCAATGATCGTCGCCGAAGCGAAGGACGTCGGGGGGGAGGGGGCGGTCGACAAGTCGGGCCGGCGGGTCCGGTCGATGTTCTCGGCGATCGCGGGCAAGTATGACTTCCTCAATCACTTCCTGAGCCTGAACATCGACCGGTCGTGGCGGCGGTTCACGACGCGGACGGTCCCGCCGGTGGCGGGCGTGCCGGTGCTGGACTGCTGCACGGGGACGGCGGACCTGGCCCTGGAATATCACCGGGCGGGGAAGGGGGCCTCGCCGGTGGTGGGGGCGGACTTCTGCCACGAGATGCTGGCGATCGGCAACGGGAAGGTGAAGAAGGCGAAGGCGGAGGGCTCGGTCGCCCTGATCGAGGGGGATGCGCAGCGGCTGCCGCTGGCGGATGACACGTTCGGCGTGGTGACGGTGGCGTTCGGGCTCCGGAACGTGGCGGACACGGTCCGGGGGATCGACGAATTGATCCGGGTGGCCAGGCCGGGCGGCAAGGTGGCGATCCTGGAGTTCTCCAGGCCCCGGGGGGCGGTCCTCGGCCGGCTCTACCTGGCGTTCTTCCGCCACGTCCTGCCCAGGGTCGGCCAGGCGGTCGCCCCCAACTCGTACGACGCCTACAGCTACCTGCCGGCGAGCGTCCTCCAGTTCCCCGACGGCCGGGCGATGGTCGAGCTGCTCGAATCCCGAGGCCTGGCGGACGTGGTCGACCACCCCCTGACCTTCGGGATCGCCACGCTCTACGTCGGGACCAAGCGAACTCGGGCGTCATGAGTAGCCTCGAAGGTCCTCCGCTGGTCGTGGCGATGACCGGGGCCAGCGGCGCCCCCTATGCCCTGCGGCTCTTGCAGGTGCTCTGCCGGAGCGGCCGGACGGTCCACCTGACCGTCAGCACCAGCGGGGCCCAGGTCTTGCGGGAAGAGACGGGGATCGCCCTTTCGCTGACCCGGTTCGACCCGGCCCCCTTGGGCGACCTGGGCTCGGGACAACTGATCTATCACCATCAATCCGACTTCAACGCCGGGATCGCCAGCGGGTCGTTCCGGACGGGCGGGATGGTGGTGTCCCCTTGCAGCATGAGCACCCTGGCCTCGATCGCTCACGGGATCACGGCGAACCTGGTCACGAGGGCGGCCGACGTCCACCTCAAGGAGCGCCGGAAGCTGATCCTGGTGCCGAGGGAGACCCCGTTGAGCCTGATCCACCTGGAGAACATGGCGAGCGTGACGAGGGCGGGCGCGGTGGTCCTGCCGGCGATGCCGGGCTGGTACCACCGGCCCGAGGGGCTCGCCGACCTGGTCGACTTCGTCGTCGCGCGGATCTGCGACCAGCTCGGCGTGGAGGTCGGCCTGGCCAGGCGGTGGGGCGATCAGCCAGGGCCGGGGCCTCAATCATGAGCGGCGGGCCGATCGAGCTCTCGCGCAACCTCCTGGGGATGATCCGGTTCAGCCACACGCTGTTCGCCCTGCCGTTCGCCCTGCTGGGGGCGGCGCTGGCGGCTAAGGGGCCGGAGGGCTGGCGGGGACGGCCGCGGGACTGGCTGGGGATCTTGCTCTGCATGGTCCTGGCCCGGTCGGCGGCGATGGCGTTCAACCGCCTGGCCGACCGGCGGATCGACGCCCTGAACCCCCGGACGGCGACCCGGCATCTGCCCAGCGGCCGGCTCTCGGCCGGGATGGCGGCGGGCTTCACGGCGGCCTGCGCCCTCGGCTTCGTCGGGGCCACGCTCCTGTTCCTGCCCAACCGCTGGCCCTTGATCCTGTCGGGGCCGGTCCTGGCCTGGCTCCTGGGCTACTCGCTGGCCAAGCGGTTCACCGCCCTGGCCCACTTCTGGCTCGGCCTGGCCCTGGCCTTGAGCCCGCTGGCCGCCTGGATCGCCCTGCGGGGGGACGTCGCCTGGGCCCCGGCCTGGCTCGGCCTGGCGGTCCTGCTCTGGGTCTCGGGCTTCGACATCCTCTACGCCTGCCAGGACTTCGACTTCGACCGCGCCCAGGGGCTGCACAGCATCCCCGCCCGGTTCGGGGTCGCTCGGGCGCTCCGGCTGGCGATGCTCTGCCACGCCGGGATGGTCGCGGCCCTCGTCGGCCTCGGCCTGGCCTACCCGCTGGGCCGGATCTACTTCGGCGGGGTGGCCGCGATCGCCGGGCTGCTCGCCTATGAGCATGCCCTGGTCCGGCCGGGCGACCTGACCCGGGTCAACCTGGCGTTCTTCCACGTCAACGTGGCGATCAGCATGGGCCTGCTGGCGATCGGCCTGGCCGACCTGCTCGCCGGCGGATGACCCGCGCCTGACCGCTTGCCTGCCTGCTTGCGGAGCCGAGGTGGGCCCTCGATACTGGGACGGCATCGCGGCGAAGGCCGGCGGTATCCCGGACGATCGAAGGGGAGGGGGCGTCCCATGCGGCGATGGCTGGGGTCGGTCGCGGTGGCGGCGGGGTTGGCCGGCCCGGCGTGGGGCCAGGCGACCGGGCAGGTCCCCGAGGCGTCGTCGGTCGAGGTGAAGGTCGAGGTCAACGTCCGGCCCGGCCCGGGCGTCGTCGGCGACGTGCAGCAGCGGGCCGACCCGGACTTCGACCCGACGGTCGTCCGGCCGGCCTACCGGCGGGCCCGCCCACGGGTCCTGTTCGACGAGGGCCACGCCAACTTCCACACGAGCGAGGGGCGGTACCGGCCGTTCGCCCGGCTGGTCGCCAACGACGGCTACGCCGTCACCCCGGTTCGGGAGAGGTTCGGCCCGGGCGTTCTGGCGAAGGGGGACATCCTGGTCGTCGCCAACGCCATGAGCACCGGCCCGGCCGGCTCGGCGATCACCCCGGGCGAGGCCGACGCGGTCCGCGACTGGGTGGGCGAAGGGGGCTCGCTGCTCCTGATCGCCGACCGGGCCCCGTTCGGGGTGGGTTCCCAGCTCCTGGCCGATCGGTTCGGGGTCGAGATGAGCCTGGCCCAGACGGGCGACCCGGCGAACTCGCTCTGGCACCCCGCGAACTTGCTGTTCAGCCGGGAGAACCGCCTCCTGGGCGACCACCCGATCCTCCGGGGGCGGGACGAGTCCGAGCGGGTCGGCCGGGTCCTGACCTTCGCCGGCCAGTCGCTCCGGGGGCCGGAGGGGAGCGTCGCCCTGCTCAAGCTGGGCGAGGGGGCGTACGACGCGGCCTTGACGGGCGGGGCGACGACCCCGGCGGCCGGCCGGTCGCAGGGCCTGGCCTTCCCCCACGGTAAGGGGCGGGTCGTCGTGCTCGGCGAGGCGGCGGTGCTCTCCGCCCAGACCATCGGGGCGGAGCGGCTGGGGATGAACGTGCCCGGGTCGGACGACCGCCAGTTCGCCCTCAACATCATGCACTGGCTGTCCGGGCTCCTGGAGCCCGAGGCCGGCTCCCGGTAGCCGAGACGGGGTCGGGCTGGCCCGGGCCGATCGATCAGAGCGGGGTGTCGCCCCGGGGCCGGGTCGTCGGCGGCACGACGACCGGGGGAGTGCCCGGGACGATCGGCGCGGCCTGGCCGGGGGCGGAGACGGTGATCTGGTCGACGACCTGGGCGACGCCGACGGTCTCGGCGGTCAGGCTCAGGGCCTTGGCCTTGGCCGAGGCATCGGGCACGACCCCGGTGACGATGGCGATCCCGCCGTCGCGGACCTCCAGCTCCAGGGTCGTCGTGGTCAGCGCCTTGTCCCAGTGCAGCCGGCTGTAGATCCGCGACACCACTTCCATGCTGTGGACCGAGGTCCGGGCCTTGACGAAGGTCCCCTGCACGGCCTGGCCGGCGGACTGGAACCCGCGCTTGACGGCCCGGCCGGCGTTGTCGAGCCCCTGGCCGACGGACCCCTGCTGGGCCCAGGCCGACCACCCCCAGGCGCCCAAAGCCACCGCGGCCAGGGCGAGCGGAATCCGATGGCGCGAGCGATCCGACATGATGGGGCGTCCCTCCCGGCGAGTGATCCAACGGGTGACCGGTCGATCCGACCCGTCCTCACTCAGGTACTCGCGATTCCGGGGGCCGGCCCGTCAGGCGAGCAGCGCCATCGTCAGGCTGTCCCAGCCGCCGAAGCCGGCGAGGGCCGCGTCGGAGGGGTCGCCGACGGCCGGCAGGGCGGCGCCGGCGGTCGATTCGGCCTCGAAGAGGGGACGGACCAGCTCGGTCGGGATCGCGCCGAAGACGGTCAGGCCCCCCAGGGCGTTGGCCACGGCGGAGGCCCTCCAGCCGTCGGCCACCCGGCCCGGCCGCAGGGCCCGGACCTCGGCCCGGCCCGCGTCGAACCGGACCGCGACCACCACGGCCTGCCCTTCGGGGGCGAACGCCTCGGCCTCGGCCCTGGTGCGGAAGAGGAGGGCCCCCGACGGGGTCAGCGGTCGTCCTGGCGTCCAATCCGGGCTCGCGACGCTGTAGAACATCTCCGGCCTCCTGGAGGAACGAGCGATCGGGCGTGCTGGGGGGGAAAGACCGGCCGTGGTGGGCATCGAGGCGAGCGTCGAGGCGGTCGGGGACGGCTCGGAGTCAAAGCATCCGCCGTGCCATCGCCCGAACATGAGGCCAAATCGACCGAATCGCCTTCGGGAGGCCGCAAACCCGACCCAGCACGCACGAGTTAGTCCGGTCGAAGGGGAGATTCCTCGCACCCGGATGGCGGCTCGCTTGCCCAAGCCCGGGGCCGATTCCCGAAAACGACCGGAACCCGGCACTTTCTTTCAAGCCAGAGCGGCCGGCGGCCGATGAGGTTCGCGAGTCAGGCGACAGGATCGGGGCCGATCGACCCTTGCGCGGGCTGTTGCTGGGTCAGGCAATGGAGCGTCCCCAGGCCCCAGACGAGGTCGACGGAATGGATGCCGATGACCCGACGGTCGGGGAATAGGCCGGCCAGCCGGTCGAGGGCGACCCGGTCGTTGGGGTCGTTGAAGGTGGGCACGAGGACGAGGCCGTTGGCGATGTAGAAGTTGGCGTAGCTCGCCGGCAGCCTCTGCCCCTCGAAATAGAGGGGGCGGGGCATGGGCAGCTCGACCACCCGGAGCGCCCGGCCGTCCTGGTCGGTGGCGGCCCGAAGTATCTCCAGGTTCTCGGCCAGGGGCTCGTGGTTGGGGTCGGCCGGGTCGGGCTCGACCGCGGTGACGACGGTGGTCGGGTCGACGAACCGGGTGATGTCGTCGACGTGGCCGTGGGTGTCGTCGCCGGCGATCCCCCGGCCGAGCCAGATCACGTGGGGGGCGTCGAGGTAGTCGGCCAGGGCCCGCTCGATCGTCGGGCGGTCGAGCCGGGGGTTGCGGGCCTGGACGTCGCCGAGCAGGCACTCGGCGGTCGTGATCAGCGCGCCGTGGCCGTTGACCTCGATCGAGCCCCCTTCGAGCACGACCCGGACCGACTCGCCCTCCTCGCCGTCGACCGGCCTCGCCTTCGGCTTCCAGCGCTTCAAAGCGAGGATCTTGCCCATCGCCCGGGGGACCTTGCGGTCGAGGAGGTGGTTGTCGTACTTCGCCCAGGCGTTGAACTCCCAGTCGACCAGGGCGAGGTTGCCCGGGTCGGCCGGGTCGCCCCCCTTGACCACGAAGCTCGGCCCGGAGTCGCGGGTCCAGACCCGGTCGGTCGGCACCTTGTGGAACCGGACGTTGGCGAGGTTCGCCCCGGCCCGTTCGAGCACCTCGGCCGCCTTCCGCCGGTCGTCCGGCCCGTCGACCAGGATCTCGACCCGCTCGGACCTGGCCAGGTGGCGGACGATCTCGGCGTAGACCCAGGGGATCGGGGCGAACTTGCCCGGCCAGTCGTCGCGGTTCTTCGGCCAGGCGATCCAGGTGGCGGCGTGCCGCTCCCACTCGGCCGGCATCCGGAATCCCAGGGCGGCGGGCGTGTCGGCGTTGGGCATGGGGGCGAAGGCTCGTCGGAGGTCGGAGGGGGAGTTTCGGCCGCATTATAAATCCCCGGCACGGCCCGGGTCGACCCGACCGGACCATCTTCCAGGGCCGATCGGTGCTTCGTCCTGAAGGGCATGATCCGGGTGGCAGGGGTAAGTGGCGGGTCCGGGTGGCAGGGGTAAGCTTGCTTACCCCGGTGGCTCGATTTGCGGCATCCGGGGTAAGCTTGCTTACCCCTGCCACCCATCAATTTGGGCTTGTCGATCGAATCGGGCGGGGTGGATGAATCCCACCACCCGAGCCGACCGTCTTGCATCGCCCTCGCCCAGGTTGGGTTCGTTTTGCGCCGGCGGGGTCCGGGCGCCCGCTCGAGCCCCCACGCTCGCCAACCTCCGACGGCTCGCGGCCCGATCGGGGCCGCTTTTCGACCGGCCTGGTGCGATGATCGGCCCACGAAACCGCCTCCGGGCCGCGTCCCGGGCCGCTTCGGCGCGCGGGAGCCCCCGGGAGGGCGTCGGCGATGGTTCGCCGGGGCCGTGACGCTTGGATTCCGGGATGTCAAAGAGCGCCGCCGGGTCGCCGTCAGGCCCGGCGGAGTTCCCGCTTCCGCCGCCCGGCCTCGGACCGGGCCGCGTCCCGGATCGCCCTGGGGTCCTTGCGCGTGCTCGAGGCGATCCGGGGCGGGGGGGGCGGCCCTTGGGAGGGGGAGGGGGTCGCGTCCGAGCCCGACTCCGACTCCGGATCGGTCTCGGTTTCGGTCTCGGGCTCGGCCGTCGCGGCGACCCCGGCCCTGGGCCTGGGGTCGGCCTGGGCTTCGGGCTGGCGCTCGGGCTGCTCCTCGGGCAGCCGGGGATACAGGCCGGTCGGCGAGAGCCGCTTCGGCGCGTCGACCCGGACCTGGGCGACGAGCCACCGGAGCCAGCGGCGGAGCATTGCCTCGTGCCGGCCGAGCTGCTTGAGCTCGCGGGTCGGCTCGATCGCGAGGTCGGCCTCGGCCATCGCCCGCTCGATCGCGTCGGGGCGGCCCACCTCCACCTTCCGCCGCTTCAGGGCGTCGACCTCGCGCCGGGCCAGGCCCGACCGGCCCAGGGGCACCCCATCACCCCCGTCGAGGCCCGGGCCCGGCTCCCGATCCCGCCCCTCCGTCGGGGTCCCCAGGAGGTCATGGGCCAGGGCCACCTGGGCCTCGGCCCAGGCCCCGTTCTCCTCCGCCGCCCGGCCCAGGATCGCCCACCGGCGGATCAGCCAGTCGCACCCGTGCGGGGTCGAGCGGAGTTCGGCCAGGGCCGCCGCCGGGGCCTCGCCGATCCGAGCCCCGGCCGCCTCCGCCCGGCTCGCCCGCTCCTCGTCCCAGTCCAGGGCCGCCCGGATCGTCGCCGAGTCCCGGAGCCGACGCTCGGCCCGGCCGCACCGGTCGATCCGGAGCGTCGTCACCGCGAGCTGCTCGAGCAGCCAGGCCTGCCAGCCGTTCTGGGGCATGAACCCCCCGAAGCACTCCTGCTCCCGGCCGATCACCGCCGCCGCATCCTCGGCGACCCTCGGGAATTCCCCCGCCACCCCCCGCTTGATCGCGTTGGCCCCCGGCCACCGCTCCCCGCCGCCCCCAGCCCCGGCCTCCAAGGCCGCCAGGAAGTCCCCTCGGCCGGTCTCGGACCGGATCTCGTCGTCGAACATGGTGCAAGCTCACGTCGGGCCCGGCGAAACGACTCGTCACGTCGACAAGATCGTTCCGCCGAGGCCCGCTTTAGCAGGCAATTCGCGATCGAAGCTGGGTTTCGGGGCAGGGCGCCCGCATCCCCACACCTTAATCCTGCCCCAAGCCCAGGAACGGCACTTGACTCCTTTCCCCTTTCGCGGCCGGGGAATCATTTGCCGAGGTTGGTGGTCAATCGCGACCGTCCCGACCGCTTCGAGCCCCGGGTCAGAAAACGGCGACTGAACTCATACTCGTTGATGACGAAGCCCCAATCTGTCTTACGTGAAGCCCTTGCAGGGCAGAAGCTTACCTCATAGCTTAATGCCATTCGTACCTGACCTTTCTTCCCGGAGGGGTTCACGGCCCGAAATACGGATGTCAACTGAACAGAGTCGAGTGTCGATGGCCTGAAAGAAGGGATTTCATTGGTCGGGGTGATCCCGCATACTGTACAGCGGGCAGGCTGAGAGGCTATCCGGCAAAGAGTTCGTTGTCATGTAAGCACTTGTGGCAACGAACTTATTAGTTGGCTTGGAGCAAGCCCCCTTCAAACAAGATCGAAGTCTCTGGGATCGCCGTTCGTTGATGAGACGTAACCCGTTGCTACTGAAGAACAAGGTTGCCGGATAGCCTCTGAGACAACCGGAATGGCAGTACGGTTCCATCAGTGTGAATATGCGGCGTTCAGTATGGGCGACATTTACCCCATAACATACAGGGCGAGCGGGACCAGCTTGTACACTGATATCATCCATTTCGGGCCGTGAACGCTTACACCTGAGCGGCTTGGACGCTGAGAACACCTTGCCTTCCGCGTTGGAGATTCGCAGGTTTCCGTCCGGGTCAACGTCGTAGATATCGCTGCCCTGCACTTTCTTGAAGCGTCGCCCGGTCGTTGTGGGCATCTCAATCATGGCGGAATCGGAACGCGCGGTAGGCGACCAGATTTCGGCGATCTTGATGGCCCCGTCTTCATCGTAGATCAAATCAAGCGTCTTGTATTGGTTGTCCTGCAACCAGGCGCCGATCCGTTTTCCCTTGTGATCGAGTCGCATGCTCCGCATCGAGTCCTCTTCCCGCTTGGAGAGGCCCAGGATTTCGACATCGAGGTCGGGCTTGAAATGGGTGGAGGCCCAGGGCAGGCCGGCAAGCTCGGGGAACGCCACCGGGAGGTAGTAGAAGATCACCGTCCGCTCATGCTGGCGCTCTTCCTTGGCCTTCACTTCCAGGGCGATCTCACGCAAGACCTCGGGCGGTACCTTCATGTTGAGCTTGACATCGACCAGCCGCCTCACCGGGCCTTCGTCTACGTCACTGATGATCGGGTAAGACACCTCGACCGGGATCTTGGGGTTGCGCGCGGGAGGTATCAAGGCGGCCTGCCGCTTGGATTCTTGGCGCCCGCCGCAACCGCTCAACGAGGCTAGCACCGCGATGGCGAGGAAGGTCCGACGGATCATCCGCTAGCTCCGGGGCCTGTCTCGATAAAAATCGATTCGGCGATTTTACAAGTTTCAGGGGTTGTGCGCAAGCCATGCGATCTCTGACTCGATCAGATTATTATGTGTTCATTAAATATGGTTGAATCCGGTGTCGGTGCATCTCTTTCGATCGGAAAGATGAACTGACACCGGATTTCCGTGCCGGATTGCCGTGCGTTCGGGACTTGACGGACCGTCGGCTTGGCGACGCCGGGCCGATGAAGCGGACATCGGTACGCCTTCCAGAGCGTCCCGACGCCGGCCTCATGGTCGGTCAGACCGCGACTCGCCCGGCCGTCGGGCGGCGGCGGAGGCTTGCGTGGGCCAGCTCCGGCGGCGTGTAGGCTGCGTGCAGCGGCCCGACGTCGGTCCCGGGCGGGACGATCTCGTCGATCCGGTCCAGGATTTCGTCATCGAGGACGACCTCGGCGCCCGCCAGCAGGTCGTCGAGGTGTTGCATCGTGCGCGGGCCGATGATCGCCGACGTCACGCCGGGGTGGGCCACCGCGAAGGCCAGGGCCAGGTGCGTCAGCGAGAGCCCCGCCTCCTTCGCCACGGGGATGAGCTGCTCGACCGCCTCCAGCTTGCTCTCATCGGTCATGTATTTGGGAGCGAAGTTCATCCGTCGGCTGTCGGTCTGCTGGTCCTTGCGGTATCGGCCGGTGAGCATGCCCATCGCCAGCGGGCTCCAGACCATCGCTCCCATCCCGTACCGCTGGCAGGCGGGCAGCACCTCGCGTTCGATGCCGCGGTTGAGGATCGAATAGGACGGCTGTTCGGCGCGGAAGCGCGCCAAGCCCCGCCGCTCCGCGACCCACTGCGCCTCCACGATCTCGGAGGCGGGGAACGTCGACGATCCGATCGCGCGGACCTTCCCCGCCCGCATCAGGTCGGTGAGGACCGAGAGGGTCTCCTCGATGTCGGTATCCGGTGCCGGCCGATGGACCAGGTAAAGGTCGATGTGGTCGGTCTGGAGGCGGCGCAAGGAATCCTCCAGCGCACGGGTCAGCCAGCGTCGCGAATTGCCCTGCTGGTTCGGATCGTCGCCCATCGGGAGGTGCGCCTTGGTGGCGAGCACGACGTTGTCGCGCCGGCCTTTGAGGGCCTTGCCGACGATCTCCTCGGACTCGCCCCGGCTGTAGAAGTCGGCCGTATCGAGGAAGTTGATCCCCGCATCCAGGGCCTTGTGGATGATCCGGATCGAGTCGTCGTGGTCGGGATTGCCCGCGGCGCCGAACATCATCGCGCCCAGGCAATAGGGGCTGACCTTGATCCCGGTCCGTCCCAGCGTGCGGTACTGCATGGCCTGCTCCCTTGGTTCGTCGATGTCTGGTCGGCAACGTTTCGGTATGCTAACCTTGCTCAAGCGGAACAACGATCCGTATAATACGGAGCGGCGTTCCGTTTTTCAAGTGGGGATCTGGTGAGCGATCAACCGGAAGGATCAGGTGACGGCCTCGAGCTTCCAGGCCGCTCGGATCGTCGGGTGCGCGCCGACGTCCGGCGCAACCTCGACACCTTGCTCCGGTCGGCCGCCGCGGTGTTCGCCACCTCCGGGGTGGACGCTCCGGTGCGGGAGATCGCCGACCGGGCCGGCGTCGGCGTCGGCACCGTCTACCGCCACTTCCCGAAACGCGCCGACCTGATCGCGGCCGTCTTCCGCCGGGAGATCGACGCCTGCGCCGACGCCGCGCCGATCCTGGCCGCCGAGCACGGGCCCGGCGAGGCCCTGGCGAGGTGGATGCAGCGCTACGCGGCCTTCGTCGCGACCAAACGCGGGCTCGCCACGGCCCTGCACTCGGGCGACCCGGCCTTCGACACCCTGCCCGCGTACTTCGAGCAGCGGCTCCGGCCCGCCCTCCGGGCGCTCCTCGACTCCGCGGTAGCCGCCGGCGAGGTCCGCACCGATGTCGTGTCGGATGATCTCCTGCGCGTGGTCGCGAGCTTGTGCATGACCGCCCACGATGTCAGGCCCGGCCACGCGGAGCGCATGGTCGCCGTCTTCGTGGACGGGCTCCGCTCTGGCACGAACCCGCGGCCGGGCTCGCCCTCCTGAGCCGCTGTCGTCGCTGTCATTTTCCGAAATGCACGCCGGATTGCCGGTGATGCGTTCGATCGATGGCAGCCCCGCCGAGCCCGTCGAAGCTTCGAGCCTTGGAGGCGAAGGGGAGATCCGAGGGGAGGATCTCCCCCGAGAGGGCCGTTGAAAAGAGCTCCCGCATCGGGTGGCTTTGATCGGGCGGTCATCCTCTCGGCCCGGTGGACCCGCAGGCGGCTCGGAAACAGGGCGATATCTTCGAGGAGCGATCGCGCGAGGGCGGGCCCTACAGCCCGTTTTCTCCTGGAATCGCCGACAGCAAGGCGCGCGTCTCGGCGACGACGCGATCCGCGAGCTTCGGGTCGCGCACGAACGAGGAGCCGGGCATCGGATGGCCGCCGTCGTCGTAGTAGATGCCGGTCTGGCCCGGTGCATTGATCAGGATTTTGGTGATCACGCGCGCGGCCCGCTTCGGGTTGCTCCAGAACTTCATGAAGGGCGCGAGCAGCGGGAGGATGTATTTCAACAAGAAGCGGACGAAGCCGCTGGCCTCGCGCCCCAGGCCGGTGCCCGGAATGAAGCCCGGTTCGACCGCGTTGAAGTGGAGCCGAGGGGTCTCGCGGGCGAGCGCCATCACCGTGAGGATGTTGCACTGCTTCGACGTGGCGTAGGCGTCCCCGCCCGGGATCGCGGAGCCGCCGGGCGTCCACTCGCCGCGCGCGCTCGCCTCGGCGGAGATGTAGCGACCGCCGCGGAAGCCGGAGGCCGTGGCGGGCTTGCGCCCGGGATCTTCGGTGCCCGAGCCGACGAAGACGACGTTCGCACCGTCGGGGAGATGCGGCACGAGCGCTTCGGTCAGCGCGAACGGCCCGAGGTGGTTCGTCGCGAACGTCATGTCCCAGCCCAGCGCGTTCTTCGTGGCGCGCATCTGGAGCATCCCCGCGTTGTTGAGCAGGCCGGCGATCGGGAGATCGAGCGCGATGATCTCCGCGGCCGCGCGCCGCACGCTCGCGGGGTCGGACAAGTCGCACACGACCGACACCGCGTGCTGGCCCTTTTGCTCGATCGTCTTCTGCATCTCGTCGAGCTTGCCGCGGTCGCGGCCGACCAGGACGACCGTGCCATGCTTGGCCAGCTCGAGCGCCGAGCAGCGACCGATGCCGGAGGTCGGGCCGGTGATGATGTACGCCTTGCGATCTGTCGGATTGTCCACCAAGGCAGTCTTCGACATCGTTCCCTCCGCTTGGTTGTTTGTCTGGTCAGTCATTCTGTAGTCAAAAAAAATCAGGCCAGGACGCGCCAGAGGGCATCAAAACCGACTTTGCAGTGCTGGTCGCTGTTGTTCGGGTCGTGGACCATGTAATCCATCGTCGCCTCCGCCATCGAGTTCATGATCGCGGCGACGAACCCCATCGGGGCATCGCGTAGGGGGCCGTTGGCGTGAGTCCGTTCCAGCAGCTCGCCGATGCCCGCCAGGGCCCGATGCGCCGCGGCGCGGTTTGCTGGCGTGATCTCGTCGGAAACGCCGAGCTGCGCCAGCGCGCGCCGCTTCTCGGGATTGGCCACCGCCCAGTCCATCCAATTTGACCAGACGTGAAATGTCTGATCACGAAGCCCAGCCCCTGCCGGGAGTCCCTCCAGGGCGGCCGACGCCATCCCGGCTTTCAGCTCGAGATAGAGCTGGTTAAACAGATCAGTCTTGGTCTCGAAGTAGGTGAACAGCGAGCCGTTGGCGACGCCAGCCTCTCGGGCGATCATCGCCGTCGGCGCGCTCAGCCCATGAGTAGCGATGACGCGGGTCGCCGCCGCCATGAGCGCGTTCCGCTTATCCTCGCTCCTCGGCCTCGACATGCCTGGAACCATACCAAAGAGTGATCAGACAGTCAACCATAAACCCGCGGTCCCCGAAACTTTGTCCCAGAGCACCGGTACGGACACGCGCGAATCCGATGGGCTTTCAGCATTACACAGTGTCGGCCCAGGGAAATCCGGTGTCAGTTCATCTTTTTCGACCGGAAAGATGAACTGACACCGGATTTCCCCACGATAGGAGCTACGTAAACGCCTGATTGGTCAAGCAGGTGCGGCTCAACTGAAAGGCATTCCCCTGGACCAAAATTCGGGGGCAGGTGAGGTCTGCGGGGAGCAGGTCAGAACTCCTAGAGTTGGTCGGCGGCGATGACCTCGCCGCCGGATCGTGTGATGAGCGCTTGCCAGACGCCGTTCTTGGGTAGGTTCTGGAACCCATCGGGGACCATGATCGTTCCGACGGGCCCGGTCCCATCGGCGTTGGGGGTCCAGGAGTTGATCCCATCCCGGACGAACCGGACCGAGCCGTCGCCCAGTAGGACATTGGCCCCCCCGGCGTGGAACGACGAGACCACCAGGGCGGGCAGGAGCGACGACCAATACCGGCCGTTGTTGACGTTCTTGAAGATCGAGTTGGGGGGCGCCCAGGCGTAGAGCAGCGTCGTGGCCCCGTCGGCCGCGGTCCACTTGCCCATCGGCGTGAGACGGTCGCGATTGATCAGACCAAGGGCCCGCTCGCTGGCGAAGGCGGTGTTCGACAGGCCGTCGGTGACGGCGGCGGCGGTGAGGTTGAGGTGGCAGTTGAAGACGCCGTCCATCTGATTGAGCGGGTCGGACTGAGGGTCGGACCGATTATCCCAGGCATAGACGACGGTCCCGAACATGAACCCGTAGCTCGTCACGAGCCGGGGCCAGGGGCCCGTGGCGGGGTCGGGCGTCGGGTAAAAGGAGTCGGAACCGCCGGACAGGGCCCCCAACGAGCCCGGGTCGCTCGGGCAGACGAGCAGGGAGATCCGCCCCTGCTCGACCGTCAGGTTCGCGATTGAGTACGGGGAGACGGAGAAGTTGTAGGCCGCGGCCAGCGGGGCGTTCTCGAGGAAAGGGAGCAGGCTGACAAACGGGCTCCGGGCATTCTGGGGCGGCAGGCCGGGCGGGAACTGATTCTGGACGCTGTGATAATTCGTCAGGGCGAGGCCGATTTGGCGCAACTGATTCTGGCACTGCGAGCGCTGCGCGGCCAGCCGGGCACCCTGGATGGCCGGGAGCAGGAGGGCCACCAGGAGGGCCACGATCGCGATAGTGACCAGGATCTCGATCAGCGTGAAGCCGGGCCGGGCCCCCGACGCACGGGCGGCTCGTGGCCCCCGGTCGGGCGACGAGGGCGAGCCGGGCGAACGTCGCCACCGCAAGCCCAGACCTGTTGCGACCAGCACGGCAAATCCCGCCGACGCGGGGCCAGGGACGGCCCGGCCCGTGATGGGGACCTCCGCCGCGATCGCTCCTAGGGTCGCCGGCTTGCCGTGGAGCTTCATGTAGGCATAAAGGCAATTCGACCCGCACCGGTTAGGCTCCCGCCAGTAGTTGGGCGGTGCCTCCGGCGCAACGCTCGGCACTTCGGTGGTCACCGCGAAGGCCAGGAGCAGCATCGGGAACATGTCACCCCCTCGATTTCAGGGTCAGGAGGACGGCCAACGAGACGCCGAGGAGGATCGCGGTCGTGATGATGAGAGGATAAGGCCGCCGCCACCACGGTTGGGGTTGGAACGCCGGGCCGATCTTCAGGGCCTGAACGACCGACTCGTCGATCTGCTCCTGCTCCCGACCGAAGAGGTAGCGCCCCCCCGTGTCGAGCTCGTGGATCAGGGTGCCGACCGGGAAATCGGGTTCCAGGAACCTGCCGCCCTGGTCGATCCGGGCGTCGAGGAGCTTGTAGGAGAGCGTCCCGACCGGCTTGCCGTCCGACGGCGACCGTGGGAAGACCTCCATCGACCCCGCCTCGGGGAGCCACATCCCATTGGGGCTGGGGCGGAACCGATCGACGACGATCCGGCGTTTCAACGGGCCTCCTGGCAACCAGTGCCATTCCCGCCTGACAACGGGGCAGTCCTTCTCCACGGCCAACCAGATCTTGTCGAGCCCCGGCCGCTCGATCACGACGCAACGCTCGCCGGCGACTCGCTCGACGCCGACCTCCCGGTACTCGGCGAAATCGAGGTCGGCCAGGTCGTAATTCTCCTCGATGTCGCCGCCGACCGTCCGGCTCCCCTTTTCGAACAGCCCTGGGTACCCGACGACATCGCCGTAGTAGTCCATGTTCGGCTCCATGGTGATGGTCTTTCCCGAGGAGCAGGTCGCCCTCCGCTTCTGCGGGTAATAGATCCATGAGAACTTGCCATCGAAGAGGCGGACTTCATGGGAGGTCGCCTCAAATCCTCGTCCCTTGGGGGCGGTGAACTCGAGATCGAGCCGGAACCGCGTCGCGTCCCGGCAGTAGTCCTCGACCCACCGCCGCTGCGGGGTCTCGTCCATGGCGGCCCGCACGCCCCTCCCCGGGACGAAGATGTTGGGGAAGTAAGCCCCGCCCATCGCCGGATCTTTGCGGATCACCTTCGTCTCGAACTCGCTGGTGATCCGCAAGGCGCGGAATGCTTTCTTGTTCTGCTGCAAACTCGCCCGGGTGTCCTCGGAAACGCTCGCATCGGCGATTTGCAGCACTGCGACCGCGAGGAGACAGGAGAGCATTGAACGATCCTCAATATCCTCGCGTGTTCGCGAGGGTGGAAACGCCCCGATGGACCGGACACGTGGCGCCACGCGTCCGGTCCATCGGACCCGAACGTCCTCAATCGGCCAGATTACAGGGTAGCGCCGCCGCACGTCGGAATGTAACTGCCGGTGCACGTCTGGCAAGTCGTCGACGACGAGACGCATTCGCTGCCGCTACCCGAGGCCTGGTAGGTGTCGGTCGGGCAACCGCCCTGCGCGGCGGGCTTGGAGTAGTCGCAACCGAGCAGGCCCTGCGTGCGAGGTAGCGGTCTTGCCGCCGCACTGTTGAATCTGCCCGCCCCAGATCGACTTGCCGGCGTCATCGTTCAGGTTGGAGCTGGCGCTGGCCAAGAGCGCCAGGCTCATCAGCGCGGCCGAGGCGAGGCCCATGATCCGGATCAATCCCTGCTTCGAGTGGTTCGCTTCCGACATGAGCGCTTCTTCTGTTGAAGCGAAATCATTGCAGCAAGGTCAAGCTCTCGACCTGCTTAACCCCTTGCCGTTGATCAAAGTACTTTGATGTCAACCGGATCACAAGAAAAAAATAATTTTTGAAAGTTATTTCATATAACTCGTAGCGCCTATGGATCTGCCGGGTCGGCCCGGATTCCCGCAGGATCGCCGCGTTTTGGCCCCGGGACGGCCCCACTTCCCTGGCGATGGGACGAAAGGTGCCCGGGATTCCCGGGGCACCTTTGCCGCCTGGTCCCGCCGGGTTCACATCCGGGTGTAGAGCAGCCCCAGGGGGGTCAGCGAGCCGTCGGCGTTGAAGAGGGCCGATTGGCCGAGGGCGGCGCTGGTGGTGTCGGCGGAGAACCAGGAGTAGCGCCGGACGTAGGACCTCTGGTTCAGGCCGGGGATCGCGGTGCGCATGAAGTTGTAGGCCATCTGGGGGGTGATCCCGTGGTTGCCCGACCAGTCGGCCGGGGCGAACTCGGTGATCCAGACCGGCTTGTTGTACAGGGTGTGGATCTGATCGACGTAGTTGAGGAAGGACTGGGGGTCGGACCAGCCGTACCAGTGGATCGTCACGTAGTCGACCCGGTAGTTGCTCTGGGCGCAGCCGGCCATGAAGCTCTGCATCCACTGGTCGTCGGCGTGGACGCAGGCCGGGCTGCCCAGCGGCAGGCCGGTCGCCAGCAGGTAGGGCCAGGCCTGGAGGGCGGAGGCGACGGTCATGTTCGACTGGCCCGACCCGGTCCCGTCCGGCTCGTTGAAGGCCAGCAGGTCGCGGACGCCGGGCGTGGCCTTGACGGCGTTGAGGGTGTTGACGAAGCTGTTGTTGGTGTTGCCGTAATAGCCCCAGGTCATCGGCACGAACTCGACGCCCGACGGCAGGTTGGTCGGCTTGGTGGTGCTCCAGTTGTAGACCCAGGACGCATGGACGTTGGTGACCTGTTCCGGATGGCCGGCCAGCCCCTTCTTCGGGTTGGGCAGGATGGCGGGCGCGCCGGGGTCGTCGAGGTGGAAGACCTGGTTGACCCCGCCCCAGTACCCCCAGACGTCCGCCCGAGAGCCGACCCCGGCCGTGTTGCTGTCGCCGATGTCGAGCGTCTGGGCGGTCCCCGCCGCGTTCTTGGGGACGATCCGCCAGTAGCCGTTGCCCATCGCCACGAACAACCAGCGCTGGGTGTCGCTGCCGGTGTCTTCCCAGGTGTGGACCACCGTCCCGTTGGTGACGTTGCCCTTGTCGTAGTCGAGCATCTGGAGCGAGTTGAGGCCGGAGAATGCGTAGATCTTGTAGGTGCCGTCCCCCTGGGCCTCGACGCGCCACTGCTGGTTGCTCGTCTGTTTGGCCACGTTGAGGCCGACCGCCGAGCCGTCGGCGTTGGCCGAGCCGACGACCTCCAGGCAGAGGCTCGGCTGCCCCTGCGTCGTCAGCCGGTAGACGCCCGTGGCCGGCCCGCCCTGCGCGAGGGCGGTCGCCGAGGCGAGCACCAGCAGGGCGAACGCGGCCAGGGTCGGGCGGACCGGGTCGCGCCCGGGCGAATTCCACATCGGAAGGTTCTTTCGGGAGAGAGGGAGGTGGGGAGCGGGTCGAACCCCGCTCGCCGACATCTTCCTAGCCCACCCCGAGGGATGTCAATAAGATTCGCCATATTAAACATTTAACTGAACCACCGACCGGCTGGAAGCCGGTGGGTTCGACCGTCGGCTCCAAGCCCGACTGGGGCACCCCCAATCACTCGCCATCAACCCGGAAATCCCCGTCCT